>Ga0115569_10000676_pt1 | contig 26827 bp, 19 predicted proteins | sample COGITO_mtgs_1205_2_FD_87295 | JGI IMG/M metagenome (GOLD analysis project Ga0115569, IMG submission 87295) | Pelagic marine microbial communities from North Sea - COGITO_mtgs_120503 | ecosystem: Environmental > Aquatic > Marine > Epipelagic | place: Germany:Helgoland, sampling site Kabeltonne... | reverse complement strand
CGGCAGCGCTGGAGCACGAGCTCGCCACGCCCACAGCCTTCCCAATACGCGCGGCTTTCCCAGTCAATTGCCGGGGCTTCGTATTCGGGATTCTTTTTTGCTTCGGGTGCGTCGGCCATTTGGATGGGCCTCACTCTTTATGGATGAGTCGGAGTTGGGGTTGGTTTTAGCTCGAGCTTAAGATCAGAGTTGCGCCGCTATGCATGAGGCCGAGATAACCTCCGGTGCCGTGTGCGAGTGCGACTTCGGCCCCTTCGACTTGACGATCGCCGAGCCCGCCTCGGAGCTGCCTAACAGCCTCGATGACGAGGAAGATGCCGCGCATGCCCGAGTGATTCGAGGAGAGGCCGCCTCCGTCGGGGTTGACGGGGAGCTTGCTGCCGAGGGCGATGCCACCGTTCTCGACGAAGCCGCCTCCCTCGCCCATTTTGCAAAAGCCTAGGTTCTCAAGAGTGCACAGGACGGTGATCGTGAACGAGTCGTAGAGGGTGCAGAAGTCTATGTCGCTCGGCGTGAGGCCGGCCATCGCGAACGCGTGCTCCCCTGATTGTTTGGCGGCGATGGTTGTGAGATCCGGCGCGCCGACCTCGCGATGGGCGACGGACTCGCCGGTGCCGCGGACGATGATCGGCTTTTGCTTCAGGTCTTTCGCGCGTTCAAGAGAAGTGACTATGACCGCCCCGCCGCCGTCACTGATGATGCAGCAATCGAGAAGGTGAAGCGGGTCTGCGATCACGCGGCTAGCGAGTACGTCTTCGCGGGTGATCGGATTGCGCATCTTTGCGTGGGGATTGAGGGAGGCATGGTGCCGGGTGGATACTGCGATATCCGCGAGCTGCTCTGTCGTGGTGCCGAACTCGTGCATATGCCTCTGCGCGACCATCGCGTAGGAAGACACGAGCGTCATACCGTAGGGCGTGCTGAATGCCGATCCGGGATCCCGGCCGCTCGAATTGCCGGTTCCGATCGCCATGGCATCCGAGGCGGCCGTGCTTCCGTACAAGATCAACGCGACTTCGCAGAGGCCTGAATGAATCGCCGCCGCGGCATGCGCCACGTGGGAGACAAAAGATGAACCGCCGATATTGCTTCCGTCGAGATAGCGCGGCTTGAGGTTTAGGTACTCAGCGAGTTGGACCATGCCCATGGCGCCCATGCTCATGGTCGCCCCGAAGAGCCCATCGACATCAGAGAGCTCGAGCCCCGCATCATTGAGCGCTTCCCGCGTGCACTCTCCCATGATTTGAAATGAAGTCTTGTCCGGTGCCCAGCGACTTTCGTATTCGTGGACGCCCGCGATCGCGATTGTTCCTGAAAAACTCATATTAGGCGGCCTCTGCGACGCGGCGAATCTCGGCGGCGAGGGCTGCGGGCTGTTCAAGGGGGAGGAAGTGAGCGGCGGCTTCGATCGTTTTCGTTTCGCAAGACGGGAGCCGGGCCGCCAGAGCTTCTGCGCGGGTTACGCAATCTGAATTTTCGGAGCTACCGCTCACGATGGATGTCGGACAGTCAATTTCCTTCGCGTCGAAGTCGCTGGCCCATGCGAGGCTGGCTTTGAGATCGACAAGAGTTGCCCGAGGATCTGTTTTGATCCCCTCCATATAGGCTTTCTGCATCATAGGCCGTCCACCGTCCGAGCAAACCCGCTTCGGATCGAAGGGACGGGGCGCCTTCCCTAGCGTGACTTCGCGCATATAGGAAATCGCGTCGTCCTCTATTCCGAGAGCGAGTCCCACACCGCATAATACGAGCCCCGAGACGGGTGCGGTTCGTGCCCATTCGAGTGCGACGAGGGCGCCCATCCCGTGTCCGACGAGAACGGGGCTGGCGGAGCGAGCTTCTGCAATTGCACCGCACCATTGCGCGACCCACTTCGCCATTTCGGCCATCGCCTCGATGCTGGGAAGCGCGTCGAGGGATCCCGACCGGCCATGCCCCGGCAAGTCGAATGCGATCGCTCCGCCTTCTGGGGCGATCTCCGGGAGGAGTCCCTCGAAGACCGAGCTTTGTAGCCCGGCATCATGGAGGCACAGGACCGGAGCGCGATCGCCCAGGCTCGGCGGATCCTGGGGAAGCGTCGTTCGACCGGTGTGTCGGAGAAGAATCGGCAGCGCATCTCTGCGCAGATATTTTTCAGGCATTCGAAGCTCCGGACATTCGCCAGTTCGAATTGTGAACTTGGCTGCCCGGGAATACTAAATGGGATCAGCGTCTACCGACAGTGCAGCTTTGCCGTCTCATTGCTGGCGCTCGGGGGGCAGCGAGGGCGGATGAGAAGCGCTGTTCCGGACGACCCGCAAGCTGGAGCGGCGAGTCTGGGCGCACTAAAATGCGCCCAGACTCGCGTGGAGTTGCCCCCTCGCCCTATTGTTAGGTGTCCTAAAGACGCCTAGCTAGGTGGGCCCGACGGAATATCGCGGAATGCGATGCCCTTGTCGGCGCGTGCATCCGAAGGCAGACCCATCACGCGCTCAGCGATGATATTTCTCAGCACTTCGTCCGTGCCACCAGCAATGCGAAGCCCGGGGAGGGCCAGATAGCGCTCCTGCCAAGCCGCCGAGGCGGGTGTGGCTTCTTCATCGAGAAGGGCACCGGAAGTACCCGCAAGATCCATCGCAAACGAAGACGCTTCCTGTTGGAGCACGGCGCCCACTAGCTTGCCCATCGAGGCTTCGGGGCCCGGGGGCAATCCCTTCGAGAGCGCGGTCAAGGTTCGGAGCGAGGTGTTCTTGAGGCCACGTGCTTTGACGATGTAGTCCGCTATCTGTTCGCGCACTTGGCTGTCGTCGATTGCGGGTTCGCCGTCGATCTCGATTTCGCTGGCGAACTGCACCAAGTCTTCGAGGGCACCGATGCCCATGCCGGATCCGATCGACTGGCGTTCGTTCATGAGGGTCGTGAGCGCCACGCTCCAGCCGTTGCCAATTTCGCTGATTCGCTGGTCGTCGGGAATGCGGACATCGCTGAAGAAGACTTCATTGAAGCCCTGGGCTTTGTTGATTTGGGTGATCGGACGAATTTCGATTCCAGGCGACTTCATGTTCACCACGAAATAAGAGAGGCCGGCGTGCTTTACGACCGTCGGGTCGGTGCGCACGACGAGTATTCCCCACTCGCAGATCTGCGCGCCGGATGTCCAAATCTTCTGACCGTTGACGACCCATTCGTCGCCTTCTTTGACGGCGGTCATGCGAAGGCCGGCGAGGTCGGATCCCGCATTCGGTTCCGAGAAGAGCTGACACCAAACGTCTTCGCCGGACAAGAGGCGAGGAATCCATCGCTCCTGCTGTTCCTGCGTTCCGTGGGTGAGGAGCGTCGGGCCACACATGCCTATGCCAATCGAGAAGATGTCGTTAGGCAGCTTGAAGTTGGATTGCTCCTCGTTCCAAATTACGTTTTCCATGGGTGTTGCGGAGCGCCCGCCAAGCTCCTTGGGCCATGTAATGCAGGCCCAGCCGGCTTCGGCCTTTTTTTTCTGCCACGCCTGCGCGGTGCTGACGATTTCAGGCGTTAGTAGTTCGCCCATGTTTCGGCCTTCGTCGTCCGGGCCGAGAGGCTGGGCATTCGCTTCGAGCCAGGTGCGCGCTTCCGTGCGGAAGGCGGCTTCTTCGGGGGTATCGTTGAAATCCATGAATTGATCTCCGGGGCAGGATACTTCTGCGTTCACTGCCCGACTGGGTCTATGTCTAGAAAGAAGAGTGTCTCGATCAGGCCGCTGCTTGTGCCTGCAGCCGATCGATCAGGAGGTTCTTCCAATACTTGGGCGTGCCTAGTGAGGACGAGAGCAGCTTGGCTCGCCGATAGAAGAGATGGCAATCGTATTCCCAGGTGTATCCAACGCCGCCGTGGAACTCGATCATCTCGACCGTCGTATCCTCGAAGGCCTCGCAAGCAGAAATGCGCGCGATCGCTGCTGCTGTCGACAGCTCCGGGTCATTGTTCGCGAGGGCCCAGGCCGCGTAGTAAGCGTTGCTGCGGGCAATCTCGATTTTGCACCAGAGGTCGGCCATCCGATGCTTGATCGCCTGAAAGGCGCCGATCGGCTTGCCGAAGGCGTAGCGGCCGAGGATGAATTCGCGGGTAATCTCGAGCGCGCGTTCTGCAGCACCAACTTGCTCGAAGGCTTGGAGCGTCGCCGCGACGTCGAGAAGTTTCGCGATTCCTGCTTCATCGGCAGAGTCGAGCTTTTCGCAGGCAGCGCCGTCGAAGCTGAGCTGCGCTTGACCACGACTCATGTCAAAAGAGTCGAGGGCGGTGCGACTAACACCTTCGCTATCGAGAGCGACGACGTAGAGACCGATTTCACCGTGTTCACTCGCAGCGACAATGGCGACATTCGCGTCGGCGCCGTCGGCGACTGGCATCTTCGTTCCGGTGATTTTGCCGCCGGAGACGGTTGCGTCTGCGCGGGAGGGTCCATTCTGGCCGGGCTTTTCGGTAAACGCGAAGGTTCCGATGACCGATCCCTCGGCGAGCTTCGGGAGCCACATGTTCTTTTGGGCATCCGAGCCGAAGCGAATGATCGCTTCGGTCGCGACGTAGACGCTCGGGCCGAAGGGAATCGGGGCCAGTGATCGGCCGACTTCGTAGGCGATCATGGCGAGCTCCAGGTGACCGAATTCAGCGCCACCGTATTGCTCTTGCACCACCGCGCCCTGCCAACCCATCTCCGCTGCGCCTTTCCAAAGGTCTACCGCGTAAGACTGATCGCCCTCGAAGATCGCTCGACATGTGGCGAGGGGGGAGTTCGCTTCGAGATAATCCCGGGCGGTTTGCTGGAGCAGTTTCTGCTCATCAGAGAAATCGAAATTCATTTCGCAGTTCTTCCTTTGGTTCGGAATGGATGATGAGAGGCGAGGCTCGCCTCGCACAGTAGAGTCGCGTGGGTCGGTAGATCGCCTGTGACAACGGAATTGCGGAGCATCGTTTCGGTTGAGGGACGGCAAATCCGATGAGTGTGAGCGGCAAGATAATAGAATAGAGATGGAAGATCCGAGCTGCGGATTGAGAATTTCCGAAGAAATCCGAGTGTCAATGTGCGGAGAGTTACGGGACCGGGTTGCTAAACTTGGTTGCGATAACAGTGAGTTGCGGAGGCCGGCATGAAACGAGGAATGCAGAGTGACAGCGAGGTTCGCGCATTTGGCTGGCTCGTGGACATGGTCTGTGTGCTCGTATGGCTCGGAGCGGTGATTGGGCCGGTCGTGTTGGCGCCGGGTGATGCGGCGGCGCAGGAGTCCCTTCTTTCGGTCGAGGAGACCGAGGTGCTGGTTCGTGCGCGCTACTTCGAAGGCATGCCTATGGATCAGGCGGCTCGAATTGGTCCGGAAGGCTGTGAGCGCCTGTTGGAAATGCTCTCCGATTCCACCGATTCAGGGGCCCATGGACAGGTGATGGCTGCGATCGGCGCCTGCGGGCCCGATGGCGGACTTGAAGCGCTTGATTCCTGGGCGGCGGGCTTGCCCGAAGGCGAAGTTGACCGCGCGACGTTTCGTGCTTGGATGGCCCTTCCCAACGCCCTTTCGTATTTGGCCGAACACGATCCACGGGCGATTGATCGCTTGGGCGAACGGCTCGCTGCGGCCGAGGCGCCCCTCATCAGTCATAAGCGTCATCATGGTGCGAAGATGCTCAATCTCCAGCGCCGAGGCGCAGCGACCGCACTTGCCGAGAGCGGGCTTGACGCTGCGCGACGACATCTCGATCGAGCACTAATGCGAAGTTCAGACGGGCGACTCGATGCGCATCTTGCAGAGGCGCGGAGCCGGCACGCGGACCGTGCGGCGGCTCGTCGTGCGAAGCTTGCACGATGATCGCTCGAATTCAAATCACACTCTTGCTCGCAGTCGGAGTTTTGTTCGCGCCTAACGCATTTGCAACTCCCGAAGTCGATCTGCATGAGCTGACTTTTTACGTCCACGTGGATTTGATCGATGCGGGTGCCGGGCAGGATCTTCCATTTTGGCAGGCACTCGTTGACGACATGGTGACCCGTGGCAGTGATCTGCTCGAGGGACGAAACGGCCCCGCGGATCAAGTCTGCTGCACGAGAATCACGCAGAGCGCCCCCCTTGTGACGTTCGGGACCACAGGTGATGGTCTGGACATCATCGATAGCGCGGCAGATCAAACGGCACTTGATGGAATCGGAACGGGGTCCCGAGCGTTTTTGGTCGATATGATCGATTACTGCAGCGGCCCGGGCGGCGCAATTGGGTGCGCGGAGATCGGGAGCTGTGGGAATCCGAACGATGATCCAGATCTATGGCTCTATCTTTCGGTCTTCGATGACGTAACGGGTGAAATTCTCGAAGTATTGCCATCGGTCCTCGCACATGAGCGTGGGCATAACAGCTGCCTCAACCACGTGGCCGGCGATGATTGCCAGATCATGCAGGCGGCGGTGATTCGGCCCGGTATGGGTGGCTGCGTGGTGGCGAGTGAATGCACGAGCTTCCGGAATGGTCGGACGGAGCTGTCGAGTGACATCGATTGCAACTGCCAAGACGACCTCTCTCTGCCTCTCGCAGATGGCGATGTGTGTGATGAGAGCGGGGGCATCTGTTCGGGTGGACTCTGCGGCTCTATCACGGGTGACGCTGGAGTCGCTTTGATCGCTGCGGCGGATTCCGGGGAAGGTGGCCTCGGGCCGGAGGATGCTCTTCGACTCTCGGGTCTCACTGGCGACTGGGAAAACCTGGGACAGATCGGAGCGGGGGCGGAGAATATTCGCGCCATGGCCTATGCCCACGATTCGGCGACGCTATACGGTGTCGTGCCAACGGTTTCGAATGATGAACTTTGGATGATTGACCGGGATACCGGCGCCATGATTTCCTCGGTCGGCACGATCGTAAACGGCACCGACGAAATCGTCGCCATGGCTTATGACCCAGGCGCGACCTCCGGGACGGGCGACGATCGACTGATCGTGCTCGAAGTCACGGGAGGGGGACCGTCGGCAACGGGTGAGTTCCGCGCAATCGATCCCGCGACACCGTCTTCGACGACCTTGTTAGGAGGACTGCCATTTACTAACGCGAGCGCTTTTTCCGGGATGGCCTACGACAGCGTTAACGACAGACTCTTCTTGTCTACACCTTTCGGCCCCCACGGAATCTACGAAACTGACCTATCGACGTGTCCTCCGAGTGCCTGTACTACGACTCAGCTGCCGGGCAGCGGCGGATTATTCCGAGCGAACGGAAGCCTTTCCTATTCGAAAGATAGTGGGATGCTCTACCTGGTCGGCACCTCGCTTAACGCATCGCCCGCTAACATTCGCACCTTCTATGACGTCATTGATCCGGCAACAGGTTACAGTATTCAAACCCTCAGCCTGGATCGGTTTACACCCGCAGCAATGGCGGCAGTGCCTGAGCCAAATTTCGTTATGGTGATCACGGCGGGAGTCTTCGCCCTCGCGTTGACTGCGCGCAGAAGAAATGATCTCTCCGCCTGAAGTTCTGTGATGATCTTGTCGGATACGCCATTGAGCGGACGACGGGGCGGGAATCGAACATTTTCAGGATCCCGGTAATGAGCTTTAAGCGAATGAGTTTTGGGTTGGGCCTCGGTCTCGTAGTAGCCACGGTTGGCTGCGGGGATTCGAGGGACGGCGGCTCCTAGGCGGGTAGCGCTCTTGGTGACGGAATGGGGAGGGTTGAAGCTGGCCTGCGCCATCCACGAATGCGAGCACGGCGTAGCGGGAAACACCTCACCGACCACAAAGGTAGTCGGGGCGCTCGAAGCGGCCTGCTGTAGGTGAATGGCTTGGAGAACGCCGACTAGCAAGTCCCACTTGAGAAATGCTTAGGCCGGCTTCGTGAGCTAGGCGGGCGCTTCGCTCGGGGCTTCAAAGGGCGGCTTGACGGGGATCTCGGTGATCGAGATCTGGCCGCCCATGCAGACATCGATATCGTGGCCGCTGATTCTCGGGCGGGCGTGGAAGTCGCTGACCCAATGGAGGTGGCCTTCGCGGGTTTCGTATTGGAATGCGTGTGGGCTGGGGTCGAGTGGGCAATACACCAATTTGTGTCGCACGGATTCGTCCGCGGGGTGGGGCAGGTTCACGTTCCAGAAATGTCCGGGTCGGGGCGGGCGATCGAGGAGCTCACCGAGGGCTAGGCGTGCGCGCTCGGCGGTGGCGGACCAATCGGGGCGGCGATGGCGGCCGACATACTGGGAGATCGCGATTGCTGGGAAGCCAAGGATCGCGGCTTCGCGCGCAGCGGCGGCGGTGCCTGAGATATAGGTGTCCACGCCGAGATTCGCGCCATGATTGATACCCGCGACCATCCACAGGTCACTGGCTGCACTCTTCTCTTCGGCGGCCCCGCCCCGTCCATGACCCGCGGGCTTTCCCGCGAAGGCTTCTTTAGCGAAGGCGCCGGACCGCCCAAAGGCGACCCGCGCACAGTCCGCGGGGGTTCCGCCGAGGCTGAAGCGCCTTGGGCCGATTTCCTGCAGGGGCATGGGCTCTATTGTCGTTACGGCGTGACCGACGCCACTTTGAGGACCGCTGGGCGCGACGATGAGACATTCAGATCTTTCAACCAAAACCGAATGGAGGGTTGCGATCCCCTCCGCTTCCACTCCATCATCGTTCGAGAGAACCAGCTGCATCAATTTCGTTCCGATCCCGATTGAGTGTCGTCCCCGGGCTCATTTCGGCGCCAGGGCGAAGTGATTGCGGGGGACTGCTTGAGGGCTGCGAGGACGCTGCGGATTCGCCGCGTTTCGCAAAAAGAAATTGCTCACCCTTGATGGGAAAACCCTTCTGCGAGTAGCGGGACGGACGATAGCTTGAGGGGCCGCAAATGGGTGTGACGCATATGACGCGATTGGAGATGACCCCCCTGATGATTTCTACGGAACAGATGATCGCGCTTCACGGTTTTTTTGCTGAAGCAGCGGCAGTCGGCGAGACCTCGCTCGGTGAGATCACCGGATGCGAGACCGAGGTCGAGGTCCAGGAGGTTCGCGCGACGGCGCTCGTAGATTTCGGCGACCGTGGGCTGTGCCTTTCGGACGACATGATCGCCGGCGTGATGGGGCGACTCGAAGGCGTGATGCCTGGGACTGCGAACCTCGTCCTGGAGCCGGAAGAGGCTCTGCTTTGGGCCCGGCTTAGCGGCGGAGAAGACCCGCTCTCTATCTACGTGGAGCTTGGGAAGACGCTTCTCGAAGGGGTGGCGACGTTTCTCGCTGAGGTTCTCGAGGGCGAGGTGGTCTTCGATGGGGCTCGGCTTGTCGAGCAATCCGAGTTGGCGATGCTCGTGGCGACTCATGCTCCCTTGGATACGACCGTATTTTCAACGCGTATGCGCATCGTTGCGCGGGACAAAAAATTTGATGCGGTTTCGCATCTCTTGGTCGAGCCGAAGTACCCCGCCCAATTGCTTTCCGCTCTGTCTGCCGCCAGTCACTGAGATTCTGCACACGGTCTGATTGCTTGGGCGAACGCCTTGTCTCACAGTCGTTGCGCGTCAGCTACTATGCCCGCCATGGCGATCATTCTTATTCGACACGGCGAGACTCCCGGTAACCGGGACCGCATTATCCAATTCCCTCACATCGAACTCTCCGACCGCGGCCTCGAGCAGGCCGCGCGTCTCGGCGAGCGCATGTCCGGCGAGCCGATCGAAAAGATCTGGGTATCCGATCACGCCCGCGCGCTTCAAACCGCTCGGGCCGTTGAGCGAACGACCCGCGCTCCACTTACGATCGTTGAGGACCTCGCGGAGCGGAGCCTTGGCGCCTTGCGTGGCCGGGCCTACGACGATTTAGACTTCGACCCCTTCGCCCCGGACTACGCGCCGCCGGAAGGTGAGAGCTGGGAAGTCTTCCATGCTCGGGTCGACCGAGTTTGGGGCCTGATCGAGTCGCATTGGCTCGAGAATTTCGCCGAGCGCGAAGGCGCTGGTCATTTCTGCATCGTGACTCATGGTTTGGTGCTTCGTTCACTCATTGAGCGTCGTTTGCTCAGCGAAGCCGCGCTTCAGGATCACACGAACGAGGGCGGCCAGGTCTCGATCGCGAATACTTCTGTCACGATCCTCGATTCTTCCCCTCGCGCAGAAGGTGGCCTCGCACATCGCGTCGATCTTCTTGCTTGCACAGCGCATCTCGACGAAGGCACTGCTTCACGCGCGAATCCGAACGTGGGGATGTAGCCGGCGCGTTTTTCGGTTTTAGAGGCGCGCTTATTCTGCTGATCCCACCAGCGCTTTGATCGGTGAATACTGCGTGGTCCGCCGCGGCGGCCACCAGTGAGGCGTGATACCCCTACATCCATGACCAAAACTGGATCAGGGGGGAATCTTGCGTCGGGGCTCGCCGTGTTGGCGGAGATCTTCGGACACACCGAATTCCGTCCGGGGCAGGTGGAGGCCATCGACGCTGTGCTGGCTGGGCGCGATGCGGCAGTGGTTCTACCGACGGGCTCCGGGAAATCCATTTGTTTTCAGGTTCCTGCGATTGAACTCTCGCGCCGTGGCGCCGGGACGACGATTGTCGTTTCCCCTTTGATTGCGCTGATGCAGGACCAGGTGGGAGCATTAGTGGCGCGGGGTGTGGCTGCGGGCGCTTTGCATAGCGGTCAAGATGACGGTGAGCAGTCGGATGTGGTCGCGAATTTCCTACGCGGCGAACTAGATCTGCTCTACGTGTCGCCAGAGCGAGCTGCTAAGGATAGTTTTCGTCGAATGTTAGGTCGCGTCAAAATTTCGCTCCTCGCGATCGACGAAGCGCATTGTGTTTCTCAGTGGGGGCACGACTTTCGCCCTGATTACATGCGCTTGAGTGAGCTTCGTGACGTGGTTGATGCGCCGATGATCGCGCTCACCGCGACGGCCACGCCCGTTGTTCTGAAGGAGATTGAAAGCCGGCTACAGCTCAGCAAGGCTGCGCGGGTTCAAACGGGCTTTGATCGGCCGAATTTGGCCTTTGAAGTTCGCGCGCTTCGAACCGAAGTGCTGCGAACCGAGACGACCCTCGCGGAGATCGATCGCGCAGGGATTCGTGGCCGGGGCGGCTCCGGGCGCGCGATTATTTATTGCAGTACGCGGAAGGTGACGGAGCGTGTTGCGAAGGCTTTGCGGAGTTCCGGGATGCGCGCCGGCTACTACCACGCCGGTCGAACCCAGCTCGCGCGCGAACGAGCCCAGCAAGCCTTCGAACAAGGGCGAACGAGAATCCTCGTCGCGACGAATGCATTCGGGATGGGGATTGATCTCCCGGATATTCGTTTGATCGTCCATTACCAAACGCCGGGCAGCGTCGAAGCGTATTACCAGGAAGCGGGGCGTGCGGGGCGTGATGGCGATTTTGCGCGGTGCATCATGTTTTTCGGGCGTGCCGATTTGCAGACTCAGAGACGTTTTTCGCAAAACGGCCCCTCCAGCGCAGCGATGGATCAAAGACGCGAAGACGCAATTGGCGAGATCGAACGTTATGCAATGAATTTAGCCTGTCGGCATGCTGCGTTAGTTTCGCATTTTACGGGCAAGGAAGAAGAAGAGGCCTGCGGTCGATGTGATGTTTGTTGTGGAGATGCGACGGATGTTGACGAGTCTTATGGCACGGCGAAGGCCGAGGTCTTTTCACCAATGCCCGATCTCGTCAATGACGTGATCTTGGGCGCGGTAGATCGACTGAGTCGGCCGGTTGGGCGGCGCAATCTCGCTCAAGCACTTCGTGGGGGGAAGGCGAAGAGTCTTTCTCGCGGGGGGCTGCTGACGATTCCCGAATACGGAACGCTCTCTGAATATTCGGAGGATGCGCTCGTTGCTGGGATCGACGCGCTTCTTAAGTCGGGGCAGCTCGAAAAGACGGGCCGGAAATATCCGACGGTTTGGATGCCAGGGAAGCCCGTTCGCTCGAAGCTGCGGTCTGCTGGGGACGACGACTCCGATTCCCGTAGCACCCCTCGCAAGGCGAAGCGCCCGAGCCGCTACGGCGGCGATATTGCCCGTGCTCTTGATAACTATCGAAAGCGTCGCGCCCGGACGCTCGGTTGGAAGACCTATATGGTTTTCCAAAAGAACGTGATGCTCGCGATCGACCAAGCTGAGCCCGAGTCACTCACGGCACTCGAATCCATTCCAGGCCTCGGCCCCGCGAAGATCGAACGCTTCGGTGAAGATATTCTCGAGATCGTTCGGACGAAGCGACCTCGGCCGCGGGACTGAGTTTCTTCGGACCTGCGAGAGGCCACCGCTCTGCTCTCTCGCCCTAGCGACGTAAGCATCGCCATAGCGAGCCCCGTCCTCCCATCCCGGATTGGCAATTCAAGCGCTAGGCGTCGAGCTCGATCTCGACGAGTACGACGTGGCCGGCTGCACCCTCGATGTCTTTTTGAAGGGGTCGCTTGTTTTCATCGAGCTTGATTCCGTAGACGACTGCGTCCCGGGGCAGCTTGGTCAGGAAGCCGCGGACTCCGTCCCTGAGCCGGTCGCCATCTTCGATAGTGGTTTCAGCCCTCCCGGCAAACTGCTCTCGCCCGATTTCGACAGCGACTTCGGCGGGCTCGCCTAGGAAGTTCTTCCACCACTGCGTCTTGTTACTCGAAAGCAACCGAACCGTATCGCCTGTGCGCACGAAAGAGAGAGGCGTGGTAAAGCTGCGCCCCGAGCGGCGTCCCTTATAAGTCAGCAGACAGAGATGACGGCTCGCGATTCCGTGCATGGGGGATTGCAGGAGCGCTTGCATGGGGACATTCAAGATTCGATAGAAGAGATCGACGGGTCGCATGAGTTTCTTTCCTATTGATTAGGCGATTTGTCGAGGGCGCCGAAAACGATCTCGCGGATTAACTCTTCGCTCTCTTTTTTAAACTCATTTGCATAGATCGAGCGTGCCTCCCAATTCATGGGTGCGTCTCTCGCATGCATCTCTCCGTCCATCCATGCGCTCGGACTAACGAGTCCAGCGTCGGCTTGGGCTCAGATTGGTCGGCGCATTTTGGCTTACACGTTGCGATGCGTGAAGAGCATGAAGGTCACGTTCTCTTCGCAATCCGCGTCCTCGTCCCATTTAGACACGGGGAGGAACTGCTCTTCGTCGGCGTGGTAATAGAAGGCGTTCAAGTCGAGTAGATCCGCGAAGGCGACGAGCGTCGAATGCGCCCATGACGTCCAACCGTGGTAGTTGAACATCGTCTTGTCTTTGCGGCCGTTAGTTGCCTGAAGCCGGAAGGAAAGCTCGTTCGTCAGCGGATTCGGGTCGCCGTCCTTTTCGCCCGCGAGTTCACACTTGAAGCCGGCATCTGCCTGTTCGGGGCGAGTAAGTTCGTCGGTATCGCCCATGTCCGAGACGAGGCAGATTTGCGGTGTTTCGAGCATCAGGTAGTCGACGTGTTCCGTCGCGACCTTCATCAGCGTCATGAGCTGCTTCGCATCGAAGAAGTGGTGGCTCTGCTTGCCAATATACGCGAGGGATTCTCCTTCGCTCTTTGACTTCACGCCGTCCCAGATGTCGGCGGCCAAGACGTCGCCAACGATATATTCTTTATTTGCTCCAGGGAGCCAGTTCTGGCCGCCTACGAGTTCGGCGGCGTTCTCGTCGAGGTCGATCATCAAATAGCGGAAGTCGGGGAAGCGGAAATGGCCGGCATAACAAAACTCTGCGGTGCCAGCCATCGGCTCGACGATCGTCCGAACGTTCTGGCAGAGGTCCGTCTCAATGAAGTCCGCGACGCCGAAATCGAACGTACCCAGCACCGACGAATAAACTTTGTAAGGATCCAGCGCGTTCAGTCCGCCCTGCTGATATGCGGAAATGTAGTCGTAGTTCTCGACGAAGGGTGAGTCGTAGTTCTTTGTCCAGCCGAGGTCGCTGAAATCATGAAAGCCTGAACGCGTGATCGACTGCCAGAGGGCCAGCCGTTCTTTGCGGCCGTGCAGTTTTTTGCTGGTGCTCTTGAAACCTCGGAGAACACAGGGGTGGAGCCGCGCAAGGAATGCGGAGCGCTCTTCTTCGGTCATGTCCTCAAGGCGGCAGGTTCCCTGAAAACGGATCCAGTCAGGCTTCGAGAGCTTGCCTGATTCGATGCGGGTCAAAAGCTTATCCAGGTCTTCTGGGCTCTTCGCGATCTTCAGGACTTCGTCGGTGGACATATCGGCTTGGCTCGGCTTTCTCGAGGTGGCTCGGCCCTCTTTTAGGAGGAGCGTGCTTTTGGTCAAAAGGGCTCAGCGACGTTTGCGCCACGCCCGTGCAAATGCGGAGTCACGGGGGGATTAAGAAGAGGAACTCTCTTCAAGATATTTAGTGAGGGAGCGATGTACTTGCCGGGCACGATCGCCACGCCATCCCTGAATCGCTGTCAGCACAAAGTAGGCCTGCTGCTTAATCACGTCGGGCCCGTCGGTCTTGATCGCTTCGAGCGCTTGGTTCGCCACTGAGATCACCACGCCGCTCGGGCACGAGCGCGTGACGAACGTGATCGCCTCCACGACGCCGAGGTCTCGGTCGAAGTTGTTGTCAGAGTCGCGGTCCGCGTTCTGCGAAGGACTGCCGGGCGTTCCCGCTCCAGCGCCCAGATCTTCGGGTCCATCATCACCCATTCGACGGACGGTATCGCATCCCCATGCGAGATTCTCTGTGTTCCTATTTTGAGGATCGTCGGAAGCGCTTCGAAGAGCAGTGGCTGCATGACTTAGGTTCGAACTCCATGGCACGCGACGCGATGCCTCGGGATGATGTTTGTTGCCTTTAGCGTGGGCGTCGCCTTCACGTCGACGGCCCAACAAGATTTTTAGAAGGTCGAGATCGAGACGATCCTTCTCGGGTCGGGCCTCGCCCTGTTGGTCGGGGCCGCCAATTCGGTTCTTGCTCAATACGCACTCGCGCGCGGATCACGCGGACGGCAACGAGAACTTCGGGAAGACGAGCGTTTCCATCCTGGCGCACGAGCATGTCCTGGCGAGACTCACGAGCGATCAACTCACCGCAACGCAAAATCAGATGCTGCCGGCTGCAGCGAAAAAAACCTGACCGGCTTTCGCGGCCCGCGGAGTTTAGGAAGACGCGCGAGATGCTGATCTCAGTTCGCGAACTCGTTCGCAAGATGAGGGAGCGGGGCTCAAGCTTGCGGACGGCATTCGGGGCCGGCTGAGCAAGTCGTTTGATGCGGAATTCGGCGGCAGATTCATGGCGCAAGACCGATTCATGGGCGCTGATTTCGATAGCTTGGATCAGTGAATTCTGTCCGAATCAGACCCGAGGGGATTATGAGTGACGAAGTTATGTCCTAAAAAGAGGGGTGTTTATTATTGAAGACCGATTGATCGCCTGGCATTCTGCCCTCATGGCTGATCCCGTCAACTCCTCCCGCCGCACGATTCTGGTGCTGGTCTACCCGGGCATTCAGATTTTGGATGCAGTGGGGCCTCTCGAGGTTTTCGCCGCCGCGACCGAAGCGCTCGAAGAGTGCGGCGATCCGGGCGGGTACATCCTGCGGATCGCAGGATCTGAGCCGGGCTTGGTCCGCGGCTCTTCGGGGATCTCGCTCTCGGTGGATCTCGCGTACGAGGATCTGCCGGCGGAGATTGACACCTTTATGGTCGCGGGCGGCCGAGGGACAGCGCAGGCTTTCCTCGACCCCCGAGTCCTCGAATGCACCAGGCGCGCTTCGGTCCGCGCGCGGCGGACGACGTCGGTCTGCACCGGCGCTTTCGTTCTTGCTGCGGCCGGACTTCTCGATGGGCGTCGCGCGACGACCCATTGGCAAAGCGTTGAAGGCTTCGCGCAGCTCTTTCCCGAGGTCGAAGTCGACCCCAATTCAATCTATGTGCGCGCAGGGGATGTCTGGACCTCGGCCGGCGTGACGGCGGGAATGGATCTCGCGCTGGCTTTGATTGAGGACGATTACGGACGTGACCTCGCCCTCGAAGTCTCCCGGCGAATGGTCTTCTTTCTGAAGCGCCCCGGTGGCCAATCACAATTTTCGGCAGAGCTAGCCGGACAGATGGCCGAGGGAGATCAACTTCGCGAGCTGCAGGCATGGATCATCGAGCATCCCGATGGGGCGCATACGCTTGAGGCCTTGGCGGAGCGGATGACGATGAGCCAGCGACATTTCTCACGCGTGTTCACGAAGCAGGTGGGCCAATCCCCGGCGCGATTCGTCGAGCGTGTTCGAGTCGAAGCGGCTCGGCGTAGCTTGGAGGATTCGGCAAACGGGATTGAGCGCGTGGCGAATGACGTGGGCTTCGGCACGGCCGAGACGATGCGACGCGCTTTTTTGCGCCAACTCGGGGTAGGGCCCGCGGCATATCGCGAGCGCTTTACCAGGAAAGCTTGAGGTCCGGACGACGACACGGATCGACCACGAAGCACCCTCATAACCGGATTTTTTGAAGGAGAAGCGAAATGAGTGAAGCGAACCAGAACCGGTCGAAGCCGAATGCAGAACTGACCGTGGGGATGGTGCTCTTCGACGGCGCCGAGGAACTCGATTGGGTGGGTCCCTTCGAAGTATTCACGATGGCGAAGGAAGCGTCGGGCGAGTCGGGGCCAGCGTACGGATTGAGTGTCGTGCTCATGAACCAGGATGGGGCCGTCGTGAAGGGGGCTAAGGGATTACGTAGCGAAGTCGATGCTTCCTTCGCGAATGCACCGGACTTCGACATCTTACTGATTCCAGGCGGGGTCGGGACGCGCCGAGAAATGAAGAACGAACAGATGCTCGAATTCCTTCGCAAGAAAGCGATGGACTGCCTTTGGGTCACTTCCGTGTGCACCGGCTCGGGCCTACTTCATGCCGCGGGCCTAACAAAAGGTAAGCAGATCACGACGCATTGGGGATACGTATCGACTCTGCGTAAGGACGCGAGCGACGAGACGGAAATACTCGAGAACGTTCGTTATGTGCGTGACGGCAATTTGCTGACGGCGGCAGGCGTTTCCGCAGGGATTGACATGGCGCTCTGGCTCGTGGGTGAACTCTACGGCCCGCCACACGCGCGGCTCACTCAAAAGGTGATGGAATACGATCCCGCGCCACCTTATACGTAGGAAGTCTGATTGGGAGTCGCGTCGCCGTCTTTGTGACGGCGTGCGATTTCGTCGCGAATGCGATCAGCCTCGGCGCCGTCGAGTGAGAAACGTGAAAAAGCGACCATGCCGATCAGGATGCAAGTGAGTGGCGCGCCGCCGATCATCCCCTTGATCGTCCACTTCACGACTTCACTCTGCTCTTCGTTCGGTACGAACCCGGAGAACTGAAGCGCCCAGCCCGATATCGCGATCATGAGGCCTGTTCCGAATTTGGCGGAGAGACTCCACGCAGCGAGGTACGAACCTTCTTTGCGCTCACCGGTTTTGTATTCGTCATAGTCGATGACGTCGCCCTTGATTGAGTAGCCGAGCGTCTGGCCGCAAGCGGTCGCGAAGCCATTGATCAAAGAACTCACGATCATCAACCACAAGCGCCCCTCGTCCTGAAAGATCATCGTCCCATAGCCCAGTGCTTGAAGGCCCATGGCATAGCGCCAGAGCACGTGTCGCTCGTATCGGTTTCCCATCCAAATCCAAAAAGGAATCGAGAGCAGGGCGGGGGCTGTATAAAAGAGAAACACGAGCCCTACATAGCTAGAGGCCTTCGTGACGTAGATGAGTAGGAAGGGCGTCATCGCGCTGGTTGCGCCGATACCAAAGACCTCTATGAAATAGACGAAGAGCAGTAGGCGAGCGTGAGGATTTTTGATGACATCGCGAACTGCGGCGATCGGGCTTACCGCGCCGCGGCCCGCGGGCACAACTCGTTCGGAAGGAAGCCACCAGGTCGTGAGCGAGCAGGTGATGGCGAGCAGAGCCGCGCCACCAGCGGCGATCCATGCAGCATTCTCGCGGGCGGCAGGATGACCCGTGATGAGAGGCGTTGCTATGACGAAGCAGGTCAGCATGCCGAGGGTTAAGGATATCTGGCGTACGCCGAACACTCTCGCGCGTTCGTGAGGCGATGAAGAAAGCTCGAGGCCGTAGGCCATCTGCGGAACGGCAAAGAGAGTGAATGCCGTATAAAAACCAATCACGGACACAGCGGACCAAGTGATCAGCATGTTTCCGGAGAGCGAAGGCGGTGGCATCCAAAGCATTAGAACCATGGCGACGGTCGGTAAGATCGATGCCACCATCCAGGGCTTACGTCGGCCAAAGTGCGACTTCGTCTTATCGCTTAGATAACCAACCAGTGGATCGGATACTGCGTCCCAAATCTTCGATGCAAAGAAGATCGTGCCGATGATGCCGGGAGCGATAAGAAGGACGTCCGTCGCAAACTGCATGTACACGACGGTGAGCATCATGTAGAGCGCGTAGATAGGAAGCAGCGGGGCGGAGAAGTTGACGAGCGTGGGCCAGGCGATTGGAGTCGCTTTTGGAGAAGTCTGCGAAGGCACGTCGCCGTTATGTTCGTTCGTGAGGGACAAGGCTTCTCCAACGAGGTCCCTTGACGCTAACACCTTGAAGACGTGCCGGGGCCGGGATTCTCGGCGATCAGCACGAAGCTTGACAGCGACAAGTAGGTCGCGCGCCCCCTACGAGTCCGTTTAGCCAGGAGCGCGCGAGGGACTTGGTTGCCTAATATTTCGCGAGAAGAACGGCGATAGACTGAAGCTCGAACGCGAGAGACTCTAGATTTTCACTAGATGGTTGCTAGAGAGACTTGCGGAAGCGCAGCGTCATGCGGTCGCTCTCGCCGATAGCGAGGTACTCCGCTGCCCCCTCATCTCCGTTGCGTAGCGATGGCGGCAAAGTCCAGACGCCACCTTCGTAGTTGGCCATGTCCTTAGGGTTCGCGTTCACTTCGGAGCTGGCTTCGAGCTCGAAGCCGGCCGCTACTGCGAGCGCCACGACCTTCTCGGTCGGAACATAGCCATTGAACTTGGTCGTGTCGGTTGCTTCGCCTGCGCGGTGCTGCACGACGCCTAGCACGCCGCCGGGTTTGAGGACGTCAAAGAACGCTGCGTACGCAGCTTCTGCGCCACCATCGCGAATCCAGCCATGGTTGCTTCGGAACGTGAGGACCATGTCCGCGGATCCGTCTTCGCCGAGGTCGATCGAAGTGGGTGCGGTTATTTTTGCCATTTTAGCGTTACCGAAGACGGCCGCTTCGTTCTTAAAGCGCTTGACCATCTGGTCGTGGCCGCGCTTGCGATAGTCGGGCTGGTCCGGGAGATCGATGTCGTAACCGGCGGCGATGTACTGACCCTGCTCGGCGACGACAGGAGCGAGGATCTCGGTGTACCAGAGGCCGCCTGGGAGTATTTCGATGACCGTCATGTCCTGGCGAAGGCCGAAGAAGGAGAGGGTCTCAACGGGATGGCGATAGGCGTTGCGCGCGATGTTCTCTGCGCTTCGGTGCGAGCCAATCGCAGCTTTGGCGATGGCTGCCTCGGTGGCGGCATCGGTTCCGGCGTCTGCCGAAAGTCCGAGCATGGCGCAGCCGCCAAGGGTCATCGTCATAGAAATCGTGAGCACGGCCGCGCGAGTGACCTTCGAAACGGGATGAATCAAGGCAAAGCCCTCCTGCTTTACGCGGCCTAGGAGTTGGCCGCGCTAATGCGCGTGAGAGTGTGCCAGATCAGTATCCGAGATTCGACGCCAACCACTTCTCCGCGTCCGCCGGTGAGATGTTCATGCGCTGGGCATAGTCCTCGACCTGATCTCGACCGAGCCGACCGACCGTGAAGTAACGCGAGTCCGGATGACCGAAATAGAGTCCCGACACGCTTGCGGCGGGCATCATGGCAAAGGTCTCCGTGAGCTCCATGCCGATCTCTGGAGCTTGCAATATGTCGAAGAGGGGGCCCTTCGGAAGATGATCGGGGCAGGCCGGGTAGCCAAAGGCCGGGCGGATGCCCTGATACCGCTCTGCGATTAGAGCGGCATTGTCAAGATTCTCTTCCGCGCCATATCCCCAATCCTTGCGCGCGCGAGCGTGGAGGAATTCGGCGAAGGCTTCGGCGAGACGATCCGCGAGCGCTTTAACCATGATCGCGTGGTAGTCGTCGTGATCCTTCTCGAAACGCGCCGCGACTTCGGTCGCTTCGATGCCACTGGTCACAGCGAACGCGCCGACGTAGTCGGCCACGCCGGCCTCGTGCGGAGCTACAAAATCAGAGAGCGCGCGGTTGGGTTTGCCATCTGGGTTCACTGACTGCTGCCTAAGCATGGGGAAGCGCGCAATTTCGTTTGCGAGATCTTCCTCACTGTAAAGGATGATGTCGTCGCCCTTGGTTCGTGCGGGCCAGAAGCCGTAGACCGCGCGCGGGTTGAGCCACTTCTTTTCAATGATTTCATCAAGCAGGTCGCGGCCGTTCTTGAAGAGTTCGCGCGCAGCTTCGCCGTACTTTGGGTCGTCGAGAATCTTCGGGTATTTGCCCTTGAGGTCCCAGGTCGAGAAGAAGAAGGTCCAGTCGATATAGGGATCTAGATCCGCGGCGGCGACATCGTCGACGACTCGGCGTCCAAGGAATGACGGCTTGGCCGGCGGTTTTGTCTGGAAGTCGATCTTCTCTGCGTTCGCGCGTGCTTTTCCAATCGAGAGCAGGGGCTTCTCTTTGCGGTTGGCATACACCGCGCGGAGTTTTTCCTGCTCTTCCCTGTTCGCATCTGCAAGCGGGCCGCTTCGATCGGCGGACAAGAGGTCGGAAACCACATTCACTGAGCGTGAGGCGTCGAGGACATGCACGACGGGTTGTTTGTAGTGAGGCGAAATCTTGACCGCGGTATGCTGGCGACTCGTCGTCGCGCCACCAATCAAGAGCGGGAGATTCATCCCGCGTCGCTCCATCTCTTTGGCCACAGACGCCATCTCATCAAGCGAAGGAGTAATGAGGCCCGACAGCCCGATCATCTGTGCGCCTTCGGCGATCGCGGCATCGAGGATCTTGTCCGCCGGTACCATCACGCCGAGATCTATGACGTCGTAGTTGTTACAACCGAGCACGACGCCGACGATGTTCTTGCCGATGTCATGGACATCGCCCTTAACAGTGGCCATCACGACCTTGCCCTGAGTCGATCCCTCGACTTTTTCCTCTTTCAAGTAGGGCTCGAGGTAGGCGACCGCCTTTTTCATGGAGCGCGCGCTCTTAACGACCTGGGGTAGGAACATCTTGCCTGCACCGAAGAGGTCGCCGACGACGCGCATGCCGTCCATGAGTGGTCCTTCGATCACGTTGATCGGCTTGCCGAGTTTCTGGCGAGCCTCTTCCGTGTCTTCATCAATGAAGTCGACGATTCCGTGGACGAGGGCATAGGAAAGTCGCTTCTCGACCGTTGTTTCTCGCCAGGAGAGATCGATCTCACGCTTCTTGCCGCCGCCCTTCACGTTTTCTGCAAAGTCGACCATGCGCTCCGTCGCGTCTTCGCGGCGGTTGAAGATGATGTCCTCTACGTGCTCAAGGAGATCTTTCGGGATGTCCTCGTAGATCTCGAGCTGGCCAGCATTTACGATGCCCATGTCCATGCCGGACTGAGTTGCGTGGTAAAGAAAGGCGGAGTGAATGGCCTCGCGCACGCGGTTGTTACCGCGGAAGGAGAAGGAGAGGTTCGAGACGCCGCCCGAGATATGCACGCCGGGGCATTTCTCCTTAATCAGGAGCGCGGCTGCGATGAAGTTCTTCGCGTAGTCGGCGTGCTCCTCGATGCCTGTCGCAATCGCAAGAATATTCGGATCGAAGATGATGTCCTCGGGTGGGAACCCCGCCTGTTCCACAAGGATCTTGTAGCTGCGTTCGCAGATCTGGACCTTACGTTCAGTCGTATCAGCCTGACCGTCTTCATCGAAGGCCATCACGACGACACCGGCCCCGAAACGACGCACGACCTTGGCCTTTGCCAAGAAATCCTCTTCGCCCTCTTTGAGCGAGATCGAGTTGACGACCGCCTTGCCTTGGACGCAGCGAAGCCCGGCTTCGAGCACGGTCCACTTCGAGCTGTCGATCATGATCGGGATGCGCGAAATTTCGGGCTCCGTCGCAATCATGTTAAGGAATCGAGTCATGGCCGCTTCACTATCGAGCATGCCCTCGTCCATGTTGACGTCGAGCAGGTTCGCGCCGCCACGGACCTGGTCGAGGGCGACTTCGAGAGCCCTCTCGTAGTCGTCCGCCTCGATGAGCTTCCGGAATTTGGCCGATCCGGTCACGTTAGTACGTTCGCCGATCATCTGGAAATTAGAATCAGACCTTATGACGAGCGTTTCAAGGCCGGAATAGAATGTGAACCTCTCCGCGTGAGCCGGGATTTTGCGCGGCTTAACACCTTCGACCGCGTCAGCGATTGCCCGTATGTGGGGAGGCGTCGTGCCGCAGCAGCCGCCGACGATGTTTACGATACCGCTTGTGGCGAATTCGCCCACGAGACTGCCTGTCGTTTCGGGTTCCTCGTCGTACTCGCCAAAGGCGTTAGGCAGTCCTGCGTTCGGGTAGCTTGAGATATAGCAGTCGGCGATTTGCGCGAGTTCGGCGACATGGGGCCGCATATCTGTCGCGCCGAGCGAGCAGTTTACGCCGACGGAAAGCGGGTTTGCGTGCGCCACCGAGCGCCAAAATGCGTCGATCGTTTGGCCCGAGAGCGTGCGGGCACTGGCGTCAGTGATCGCGACGGAGATCATGAGTGGGAGACGGATCCCCGACTCTTCGAAGACCTCGTCGATGGCAACGAGAGCTGCTTTTGCATTAAGCGTGTCGAAGATCGTTTCGACCAGAAGAACGTCGACGTCGCCTTCGATTAAGGCCTCAACCTGTTCCCGATAGGCTGCCTGCAACTGTTCAAATGTTATGCTTCGCTTGGAGGAATCATTGACATCGGGCGAGATGGATAGCGTCTTGGGCGTCGGGCCGACCGCGCCCGCGACATAGCGAGGCTTGTCCGGGGTCTTCGCCGTCCAGGCGTCCGCGGACTCTCGAGCGATCTTTGCCGAAGCGAGATTCAGATCGCGGACCGTGTGCTCAAGCGAATAATCGGATTGTGCGATCGAGTTCGAGCCGAACGTATTCGTCTCGATGATGTCGGCGCCCGCGGCGAAGAAGTCATCGTGGATCTCGCGGATCACATCCGGTCGCGTGAGCGAGAGCAGCTCGTTGTCGCCCTTTAGATCACTCGAATGATCCGAGAAATGTGTCCCACGGAAATCGTCTTCGGCGAGCCCGAATCCCTGGATCATCGAACCCATGGCCCCATCAAGGACGAGGATGCGCTCACGCAGGATGTCTGCGAGCTCGGTAAGGCGCTCGGCGCGGGATGGACGGCTGGACATGGTGGGCTCCTGTTGAGACTCAATACGAAGCGCGAGAGTCTATCATCAGCTTATCTGCATGTTCAAATGTTTTATTGATCTTCAATGAATGGCGATCGACCCCTGAGGCTATTTGGTCGTGCAGCCCCGGGGCGGATAGGCACTAGGTCAGGTTAACTCGCTTCCCTCGGTTGCATTTGCCTCATTGGTGCTCATGCTTCGAATTTCCCGCCCCCAAAGCTGGGGCTGAGCGATTGATCCCCCGATCTTGAATCCGGAGCCGACCAATGGAAACCCACGCCTTTCAGGCTGAGACGCAAAAGCTACTCGACCTGATGATCCACTCTTTGTACTCGAATAAGGAGGTTTTTCTCCGCGAGTTGATCTCGAATGCTTCGGATGCGCTTGATCGGCGCCGATTCGAGGCGGTGTCTAATCCCGAGCTCGCCTCGGCGGATGATCTCGCGATCGAGCTTATCGCGAACCGGATTGACCGCACGCTCACGATCTCGGACAACGGGATCGGCATGACGAAGGAAGATCTGGTCGAGCACCTGGGAACGATCGCCCGCTCCGGCACGCTCGAGTTTTTGAAGAAGACGGACGGCGGAATTGATGAAGCTCCCGATTTGATCGGTCAGTTTGGCGTCGGCTTCTACGCAAGCTTCATGGTCGCCGACGAAGTCGAGGTAGTGAGCCGGCGGATTGGTGAAGACAAGGCGTCGCGATGGACTTCGCACGGAGCGGGCGAATACGCGCTCGGCGACGCCGAACGCGACGAAGCTGGCACGACGATCAAGCTCACGCTTAAGCCGGTGGACGGTGATGCCGGGGTCTCCGACTTCTGCGACGAGTGGATCGTTAAAAACGTCGTCAAGAAGTACTCCGATTTCGTCGGGTACCCAGTGAAGCTGACGATCATTGAAGAAGCGGCTGCTCCACCGGCCGTCGAGGGCGAAGACGAAGTCATAGACGTCACGCCTTCGGGACCGACGGAGCGCGAAGTCGAAGAACCGCTTAACTCGATGAAAGCGATCTGGACACGGCCCGAGAGTGAAGTCGAAGATTTGGAATTCGACGAATTCTACAAGCACATTACTCACGATTTCCAGGAGCCTTCGCTCCGGGTGAGTACCTCGATTGAAGGAACTTTCGAAGCACGCGCGCTTCTCTATATCCCGAGCAAGGCGCCCTTCGATCTTTATCATCGCGAGCGCTTGCAAAATGGCGTGCAGCTCTACGTACGTCGCGTCTTCATCATGGATGAATGCCGCGAGCTGTTGCCTGAATGGCTGCGCTTCGTGCGCGGTGTCGTTGATGCAGAAGATCTTTCGCTCAACGTCTCACGTGAAATGCTTCAGCAGGATCGGCAGATTCAGGCGATTCGAAAGCACCTGGTCAAGAAGGTCGCCGATAGCCTCAAGAAGCTGTCCAAGGATGACGCGGACGCGTACCGGCTTTTTTGGGCCGAGTTTGGGCCCGTTATTAAGGAAGGTCTCCTCGACTTTGAAGAGAAGAAGGGTCGTATCCTCGATCTTTTGCTCGCGCCCTCTACTTCGGATGATACGAGCCTAACGTCGCTCGCCGAGTACAAGGAACGGATGCCCGAGGACCAGGACTCAATTTATTATATAGCTGGCCCTAAACTCGAGGTCCTTCGCCGATCACCGCATCTAGAAGCCTTCAAGGAGAAGGGTATCGAAGTTCTCTTCCTGACCGACGCCGTGGACGAAGTCTGGGTAGGTCAAGGCCCTATCGACTTTAAGGAGCTTCCCTTCAAGAGCGTCGGCCACGGCGAAGTTGAACTGGGCTCAGATGAAGACAAGGAAAAGGCGAAGGAAGATCTCGAGAAGAAAGAAGAGGACTTCGCGAATTTGCTAGGCGTCATGAAGTCCGCCATCGAGGACGATGTAAAGGAAGTTCGTCTTTCGAGTCGTCTGAAGAGTTCCGCTTCTTGCCTGGTACTCGAAGACGGCGACCTCTCTCCGCAGCTCGAGGCGATGCTTCGCCAGGCAGGGCAGGAGATTCCCGAGCGGAAGCCGATTCTGGAGCTGAATCCCGACCACGCTGTCGTGACCGCTCTCGGTAAGAGGTTCGAAACGAACCCGACCGATGCGCGAATCAAGGAATCTACGAAAATTTTATTAGGCCAGGCGATTCTTGCAGAAGGCGGGCAGTTGGATGATCCGGTGGGCTTTGCGGAGCTCGTGAATCAGCTGATGGCGGAGACGCTTTAGCGCCGCGTTCAGAACGCTATGGCCCTTCGCGCATAAACGCCGTGGCCCCTCGCCCATAAACGCTGTGGCCATTCTCCCATAAGAGTGGGCTAGCGCAGGCCCATTCCGAGATAGTCGTTCGGCCTCGATTCCGGGGCGCGGGCGACGGTTTCGGGACGGGGGCCTATACGTCCTGCAATGTTCGTGAGCACCTCTCGGTCGAAGCCGTAGAAGTCGACTGCGTTCTCGCCGAGGATGCGTCCCGTCTCATCTTGCGGGATGTCGTGGAAGGCGTGCCGCAGGCATGTCTCCGTGTAGGGCCAGGTACCTTCCGGATGCGGGAAGTCTGAACCCCAGAGCAAGTTGTCGACTCCTATCTCATGGCGCATTTCCACCTCTCCCCGCGAGATGAATGTCGCGGTGATCGCGCAATTCGAACGCCAGTAGTCGCTCGGGCGTTTGGTGATGCGCTCTCGCAGCGTTTTTGAGTTCCACATGCCGTACATCTCGTCGAGGCGCATGAGTTCCTGGGGCACCCAGTGCGAAAGGGCTTCGGCGAAGATGAGCTTGAGCTTCGGGTGACGATCGAAGACACCGCCCCATATGAAAAACCAAAGCGGGCGACGATCGAAGAAGGTCGACTCTGTGAAGTGAAAGAAGGACGCGAGAGGCTCGTTCGGGCCGTAGGAGTCGGGGCCATCAGGGGCGCGTGCGTTCCCGCCGTGGACGGCGATGGGTAAGCCGAGTTCGGCCGCGAGCGCCCAGAGCGGATCATAGTAGGCGTCGTGATATCCCGGGAGTCCCGCCTCTAGCTGTGGGACCAAGACGCCGCCGCGGAGGCCCGATTCCGATGCGCGCTTTGTTTCTGCGAGCAGTGAGCTCATGTCGTGTGCAGCCGGCAGCGAAATGACGCCAGCACGCCGAGCAGGGTTTTCCGAGACGAAGTCCGCGAGCCACCGATTGTAGGCGCGTGCCCCGGCGAGTTGCATTGCAAAAGGCCAAGGCTTTCCGCCGAAGATCTGGCCATTGCTTTTCATGATGTCGGAGTAGGGCGGATGATTCTCGACGAAGCCGTCCCCGTAGAGGACTTCGGCCGCGATGCCTTCTTTGTCGAGAAAACGGTCTCGAGTCTTCGAGTCGAAGAGGCCGACGGTTGCTTCGAGGGCGCGTTCAGAAAACGAGGCCGCTTGCTCGGGGGTGCCGCCGGTCGCTTGCATGAAGCCGTTAAGGAAGCCGGCCAATGCATCGCGGTCACCGCGGGATGCGGCTTCCGCAAGTTTGGCGCCTGGACGTGCGCGCCAATATCGATCAAACGCTTCGCGCTCGTTGGGTTCGAAGTAGGCTGCGAAGCCGGGAAGCGGTG
>Ga0115569_10000668_pt1 | contig 27064 bp, 21 predicted proteins | sample COGITO_mtgs_1205_2_FD_87295 | JGI IMG/M metagenome (GOLD analysis project Ga0115569, IMG submission 87295) | Pelagic marine microbial communities from North Sea - COGITO_mtgs_120503 | ecosystem: Environmental > Aquatic > Marine > Epipelagic | place: Germany:Helgoland, sampling site Kabeltonne... | reverse complement strand
GGTTAGAAGTACTCGCCTCTGTATAACGCTTGATTGCATTATTACCTCTATCCGCAATTAGAATTTTCCCATCTGCTTGTACGGGAACTCCATAAGGACTAGAAAACCCAGACCCAAGCGTTTCAATACTTTCTGGGTTTTGTTGTTGTACATAATATGTACCGCTTGTTAAAACAGTGGTGCTAGACAGTGCTGACCCTCCTGCATTTGTTGTAAACCATTGGGCAGTTGCACCTGTGCTTGGTGTGCTTACTAAATCATTAACGGTAGCTCCGTCAGTAAGTGCTTGCATGTTGGCTGAAATACGATTAACGGTTACTGCCAAACGCGTTGTACTTTCTACACTTGCTGTAGCAGTATTACTTGCATAATAGGTTGTTTCATCTGCTAAAGCAGTTGAACTTGCTAATACATTTCCGTTGGTTGCAGCATCGTACCATGTAATTGTTGTTCCGGTGACGGCTAGATTTGCTACTGTTTTATCGTCTCCGGTATAGACTTGTGTTGCTAAACCGGTTGGGGCTGGACTAACCACTGTTACCGTAATACTTTTAAAATCTTTCCAAACATCTCCTGCTTCATAAGCAGTCTTTGCATCATCAGAAGCAACATATAAATTTATGTTTGAAACATCAGCACCAAAAACATTATAAGTACCCGTTAAATTTATTGGGGTTTCATTCTGGACATATACATTAGCAAGAGGAGAACGGTCAAAAGCATAATTTCCAATTTCAGTAACAGAACTAGGAATGGTGATAGATGTTAAACCTGTACTTCCAAAACTAAACTCACCAATAGTGGTAAGTTTAGTTCCTAACGTTACTTCTTTTAATGAAGAATTAGCGTAAAATGCAAGGTCTTCAATAACAGTAACATTATCTGGAATTATAATGCTTGAAAATGCATTTCTTTGAAGCGAACCATCTCCAATAACAGAAAGCGTTTTAGGCAATTTTACACTTTTTAAATTACATCCATAAAATGCGTCTGTCCCAATCTTAACAACCCCTTCTGAAATTATAAGAGAGTTTAACAAAACTTCTTTAAATGAATAAGGAGCAACATCAATAACATTATAATTATTTTCATTGTTAGATACTGTTGTGGGTATTATGATATCTGTAATATTACTACTATCAGTCCTACCCAATACAGTTACTTCTGTACTTGAAACGAAAGTGTAATCAAAATCACCCTCTGTAAATCCACCATAATAAATATTCTCAAAGTCTTTCCAAACAGTTGATTGAGCATAACTATTTTTAGCTGTTTCTGATGGAACATATAGACTAATAGTTATACTTTGCGATTTAAAAGGATTAGTTTCATCAAAAAATGATATATTGGGCACTTCAGCCAACATTGTTATTTTTACTATTTGGGTCGAAAGAAAGGCATTTTGACCAATATTGGTAACCTTAGCAGGTATTGTTAGTGAAGTTAACTGATTACTATAAAAAGCCCAATCTTCAATAGTTGTAATATTACCTCCTATTACTAACGACTTGATAGAGGTCGTACTGTCTTGGTAATCATAACGAAAAGCACTAGGGCCTATGGTAACAACATCATAAGCAGTTCCATTATAATTTACGGTATTTAATACCATAATATCTTTTTCATCAGAACCTTCTGTTTTACCCAATAGTGCTACTTGATTAGCGCTTGTAAATGCATAATCAAAATTTCCTTCACTAAATTTATCATAATAGATACCTCCCATTTGTTCCCAAACGGTTGCTGTTTTATAGTTATTCAAGGCAGTCAAGGAAGGGACTATCAATTTTACATATATAGGATATGAAAAATTATAATCAAAAGGATAAGCACCTTCCATAAAAGAAATAGGCTCATCTGTTAAAACGATAACTTCTCTTATGTTAAAAATATTTAATGCAGAATTTCCTATACCTGTAACGCTACTAGGGATAGTGATGCTTGTTATACCTGTATATTGAAGAGCAGTAGATCCGATAGTCGTAAGGCCTTCTGGTAAAGAAATTGAAAGTAATGTTTCATCTCTATCAAAAGCACTATCTTGAATAGCAGTAACAGTATATGTTACACTATTATAAATTACAGAAGATGGTACGTTAATATTTGCATCGGTACCACTAGCAGACCTACCATCTACACCAACATTTGTACCCGAAATCACCTTATAGGCAAGTTGTCCATCTTCAAATGTTTGGGCAAAACCAATACATACATTTAAAAACAAAAACAAACTTAATAAGTACTTTTTAACACCATTTTTCTTTTTGAAACTAGCATAATTTTTTTTCATAATCTTAATTTTTTAATCAATTTTGAGTCAAAATTAAGAAAGCCAAGTGTTAAAACAGGAAAAATATTATGAACGACACAATTTTGTTGTAAACGACATAGAAGTGGGTGTTTTTTTAAATAATTTCTTGCTACTTTGCACCTATAAATAGATATTGTAATAAAAATGAAAACTTCTTTTTTTTATGTCTTACTACTTTTATTGTTAAGTCCAATTGGTAACAATTGTTTTTCTCAAACAGCGCCTGTTTTTGAAATGTCTTATTTTGAAGATGTGAGTTCAACGCATTCTTTTGAATCTGTAAAACAAGAAGATTTTAAACCTGTACCAGAACACATTATTAGTTTAGGTATTATTAAAAGTACTATTTGGGTAAAAGTTATTTTAAACACCAAAATGCTAAAATCTAACGCCATTTTAGAAATAGATAGGGCATTATTAGACAGTATTACTGTATCGTATCGCTTAAAAGATGCTAAGCAAATAAAAGAAACTTTAGGGATTATGTTTCCCGCCTCTAAAAACAAACAACACCATTTCCTACCTTCTTTTGAAATCCCTACAAACCAATTAGCTTCTAAAGAGGTATATCTTAAAATAAAAAGCAGATGGGCAATGTTGATACCAATTAGTGTAAAAGTTAAAGAAGATTTTAACAAAGAACGTGTAAATCGTTATTTAATTTCTGGGCTGTTAATTGGGGGCTTGTTTTTTATGGGTATTTATAATCTGTTTTTATATTTTAGTACCCGCGATTTTAACTACATACTGTATGTATTAGCCTTGTTTTCTGCCATTTTATCGCAAGGATATATTTTTGGTGTTTTAATTTATTATCTAAGCCCAGAGCATCCAGAATTCTCTTTCCGTTTTCCAGTTATTATTATGGCGTTTACAGGTATTTTTTGTTGCTTGTTTGCCATTCGATTTTTAGAAATTAAAAAAACAAGTAAGGTATTTTATGTGCTTTTACTTATTTCAATCGCACTTTTATCTTTTAATGTTATTATAGAATTACTACACCTCGATTATTTTTCCCGAAAAATAATTATCTTATTAATCATCCTAACTTCTTTTATCATCTTTTCTTCAGCTGTATATAGCCTTATTAAAGGAAAAAAAACAGCTCTTTACTTTACAATTGCTTGGACATTTTACCTTACAGGCATGGTAATTCATGCGCTAAAAGCGGTTGGTATATTACCGCATAACAACTTTACAGAACATTTTATGCATGTAGGTACTTTTATGGAAGTAATGTTGCTTTCTTTTGCATTGGGTCATAAATACTATTTAGTACGAGTAGAGAAAGAAAAATTAGAACGCCAATCAAAAGCAGAATTAGAACTATTAGTAAAAGAACAAACCTTTAAATTGGAAGCCTCTTTAGAAGAAAAAGAAGTACTGCTTAAAGAAATACACCATCGTGTTAAAAATAACTTGCAAATAGTAATAAGTATATTAGACTTACAAGTTGCTTCTATTAAAGAAACCAAAAATAAAGAAATTCTTGCACAAAGTAAATCTAGAGTGTATTCTATGTCTTTAATTCATCAAAAGTTGTATCAATCTAATAATTTGGCACGAGTTAATATGAAAGATTATTTGGAAGAATTGTTTACTTATGTGCTAAATAGTTATCAATCTACTAACCATAAAACACATACTGAATTACGTATTGAAAACAAAGAATTATCTTTAACCAAAGTAGTGCCTTTAGGGTTGGTTTTTAATGAATTGTTAACCAATAGTATAAAACATGGTTTAAAAACCAGTAAAATTCCTAAAATTAAAATAGTGCTTGCAGTTTCTAAAAATATATTGGTTTTAGAAATAGCAGATTCTGGAAAAGGATTTGATTTTAATAAAATTGTTTTAGAAATAAAAAAATCTTTAGGATTATTTTTAGTAAAATCGCTAACAAAGCAACTAAGAGGTACTTTAAAACATTTTTATACTGATGATTTATTTGTAACACAGCTAACAATACCTTTAGACAATGTTAAAAAATAAAAAAATACTCATCGTAGAAGATGAGCAAATTATAGCAGAGAATTTAAGGTTTATTCTTAATGAATACAAATATACTTCTGTAAGTGTTGCTATGGATGCTGTTGAAGCACAAAATCTGTTTGAAAAAACCCCGTTTGATTTAGTGTTGATGGACATTAATTTAGGCGATGATAGCCCAATAGATGGTGTTGATTTAATTCAATTATTGTCAAAAAAATATTCTTTTGTTTTTATCTATATTACAGCAAATGCTGATGAAAAAACCATTGAAAAAGTAAAATCTACAAACCCTATGGGGTATTTAGTAAAGCCATTTATAAACGAATCTATTTACGCCAGTGTAGAGATTGCTTTAAATCATTTAATAAAACAAACGTATTTTTCTTTTGTAGATAAAGGCATACACCGACAAATTTTACTTTCGGAAATCACTTATGTTAAAGCAGACGGATCTTATATTAATATTTACACTTTAAAAGGAAAAACATACTTTTTAAGAATTTCATTAGCAAGCTTATTTGAATCCTACGCTACTATTTTTATTCGCATACATAAATCTATTTTAATAAATAAAAACCACATTATTGGTTATACCAGTCAAGCTATAAAATTAAAAACTTCACCGCATATAACACTTCCTTTAGGAAGATTTTATAAAAAGGAATTTTTAGAGAAAATTAAGGGTCTTTCTTTTTAAAATCTTAATTTAAACATTTTCTCCTTCTTTGCTGAATTTTAGAAAAAACCCTATTTTGTAAAATGATAAAATAATCACTAAAAGTAGCCCCCCCAAAAAAAAATTATTTTTTTCTGTTCTTTTGCCTTTTCCTTCACCTTTCTTATTTGTCTTCTCATTAGTGACATACTTAATACTGACATAATCCCCTTTTTTCATTTAAATCAGAATGCACAGCGAGGTGTTTTATCATAAAAAGTAATTTTTTCTATAACCATTATTTAGAATTGTTATAAATAAGAATAATAGGTAAATATATCCTCGAAAGTATATTAGAAATAATTGCTAAAATCCCTAAATTTGCATGATTTTTTTAGATAACTAAACATTCTAATTTACTATGTCAAAAGACATTCGTATTAAAAAAGGCTTAGACATTAAGCTTGTTGGCGTTGCCGAAAAAAATATTACTAAGATTTCTCAAAGTAGTATTTATGCCGTAAAGCCAGAAGATTTTCACGGAATTACACCGAAACTCATTGCCAAAGAAGGAGCAGAAGTAAAAGCTGGAGACCCACTATTTTATTCAAAAAGTGATGAACGTATTTTATTTTCAAGCCCTGTTTCTGGAAAAGTAATTGAGATCGTACGTGGCGCAAGAAGAAAAGTGTTAGCAGTAAAAATCGCTGCAACTGCTTCACAAGAATACAAAGATTTTGGAACGAAAGAAGCAAGCACGATGTCAGCAGAAGAAGTGAAGCATCATTTGTTCGCTTCTGGTTGTTGGCCTTTTGTAAAACAACGTCCGTATGATGTTGTTGCAAATCCAGACCAAGCACCCAAAGCTATTTTTATATCTGGGTATGCAAGTGCACCCTTAGCTGCTGATTTAGATTTTACTTTAGCGGGTAAAGAAGCGGCATTGCAAGCAGCAATTACAGCAGTTGCTAAACTTACTGATGGTAAAGTGCATGTTTCTGTAGGAGTGAATTCTAATTCTCCTTTGATAAATTTAAAAGGCATTGAAGTTCATAAAGTTTCAGGGCCACATCCTTCAGGGAATGTAGGAACTCAGATTGCATCTATAGACCCTATCAATAAAGGAGAAGTTGTTTGGGTAATTACTCCCCAGGATTTAGTTGTTATTGGTGAGTTATTTTTAACAGGGAAGTTGAATGTAACCAGAACAGTCGCTTTAACAGGTTCGCAATTTAAGAATCCACAATATGTGACTGCCATTGCAGGAGCAATCATTGAAGATGTAACGGCTAATAATTTGCAAAATGAAAATACAAGAATCATTAGTGGAAATGTGCTTTCTGGAAAGGAAGTGAAAGCCGCTGGTTTCTTAGGGTATTATGACAACCAAATAACAGCGATTCCAGAAGGAGACGATTATGAATTTTTTGGATGGAACAAACCCATTTTTAATAAAATTTCTACTTCCAGAGCATTAACTTTTTCTTGGTTAACTCCCAATAAAAAATACGACTTAAATACCAACACAAATGGCGAACATAGAGCTTTTGTAGTAACAGGTTCTTATGAAGAAGTATTTCCTTTAGATATTTATCCGATGCAACTATTAAAAGCATTTATGTATAAAGATTTAGATGAAATGGAAGCTTTAGGTGGATATGAAGTAGCACCAGAAGATTTTGCTTTGACAGAATTTGTTTGTGTATCAAAGCAGCCTCACCAGAAGATAATTCGAGAAGGTTTGGATTTAATGAGAGAAGAATTAGGATAGAAAGAAGTGCTTAAAGTTGACAAGTGGCGTAAATTAAAGTTACTTTCTGTCATTAAAAATAATTTTGTGTCTTTGGATTTAAAAGACCAAACTATTAAAAAGTAAAACGAAATGTCTTTTCTATTTTAGAAGAAAATAAAAAGTATGAGCTTAAAACAAAATTTACACAATTTAAAAGAAAAATATAAAGGAACTAAAATGGCTCCAGCGTTTAACGCGATCCATACCTTTTTATATTTACCAAATGAAGTGACTCACGGAGGAACTCATATAAAAGCAGCAGATGATTTAAAGCGTACGATGAATATCGTAATTATGGCTTTAGTTCCTTGTTTGCTTTTTGGAATGTTCAATGCAGGTTATCAACATTATGCTGCCATAGACGGTTCATTAAGAACAGATGTATTGGCTAATTTTTTCACCTTTGATAATTTATGGATTGGAATCATAAAAGTGCTACCACTCGTAATTGTTTCATATGGAGTCGGACTATTAGTCGAATTTATTTTCGCAGTAATTAAAGGACATGAGGTAGAAGAAGGCTATTTAGTAACAGGAATGTTAGTGCCTTTAATTGTACCAATTGACACCCCTTTATGGATGTTAGCAGTTGCCGTGGTTTTTGGAGTTGTTATTGGTAAGGAAGTATTTGGAGGAACAGGAATGAATATCCTAAACCCCGCTTTAACCATTAGAGCTTTCTTGTTTTTTGCATATCCAACTTGGATGTCTGGAGATAAAGTATGGGTCTATGACGCTGTAAATAGAACAGGAACAGCAGATGCAATTTCTGGAGAAACTATTTTAGGAAGTTATGCGCAAAACCAAGAAGTGATCTACTCTACATTCGATAAGTTCATGGGATTCATACCAGGTTCTGTTGGGGAAACTTCTACATTTTTAATTCTTGTAGGAGCAGCAATTCTAATTTTTACAAAAATAGCAAGTTGGAGAATTATTCTCTCAGCCTTTGTTGGAGCAGCAGTAATGGGGTTGATATTCAATCAAATTGTTGCCGCAGATATTATTACAGATTCTAGCAAATTTTATGGTTTAATGAATACGGTTTGGTGGGAACACTTAACCATTGGTGGTTTGGCTTTTGGAGCTGTGTTTATGGCTACAGACCCCGTAACAGGTTCACAGACAAATAAAGGAAAATGGATTTATGGTTTTTTAATAGGGTTTATATCTATTATGATTCGTGTGTTCAATCCTGCATATCCAGAAGGCGTATTTTTAGCAATTTTATTGATGAATGTATTCGCGCCAACAATAGACCATTATGTCGTTCAAGGAAACGTAAAGAAAAGATTAAAACGTACTAAAGTTAAAATCGCTTAAATTATGAGTAAAAGAACAGATAGTAATTCATATACAATGATTTTTGCCGTAATTATGGTATTAGTTGTTGGTTCGTTATTGGCCTTTTTTGCCTCCTCTTTAAAACCAAATATTGACGAGAATAAGCGCATTGAAAAGCAACAAAATATTTTGTATGCTATGGGAATCAATGAAAACGATGAGTCTAGTGCAAACTTTGTTTCTACAGATATTGCTGGTACTGAGTTTGTAAAATACATTAAAAAACAATTAATCATTCAAGGGAATAAAATTTCTGAAGATGATACCGCTTTTTTAATTGATGTAAAAAAAGAACAAACTGCTGCAAAAGCAGGAAATGAAAGAAGATTACCTTTATTTATTGGTGAAAAAGAAGGCAAAGTATTTTATGTAGCACCCATTCGAGGAAAAGGTTTGTGGGATGCAATTTGGGGATATGTAGCCATGGATGAAAATATGATTGTACGAGGAGCTTATTTTGATCACAAAGGAGAAACGCCAGGTTTAGGAGCCAATATAAAGCAACGTTATTTTATGGATGATTTCATCGGAGAACATTTAATGTCTGCTAGCGGAGATTTTAAAGGGATTACCGTTGCCAAAGGAAATAATGACCCAAAGAACGAAGAAAAAACAGATTATGAAGTAGATGCAATTGCCGGTGCAACCATTACTGGTGATGGAGTTTCTGCTATGATAAAGAAAGATTTAGCATTGTATGTGCCTTATTTTAAATCATTAAAAAAATAAAATATGGGATTATTATCAAAAAAAGACGCAGTATTACTTTCAGATCCATTAGCGGATAACAACCCAATTACGATTCAAGTATTAGGTATTTGTTCTGCTTTAGCAATTACAGCAGAATTAAAAGCTTCCATTGTAATGGCGGTTTCTGTACTATTTGTATTAGGTTTAGGAAACGTAGTGATCTCATTAATGAGAAACATTATACCTTCAAAAATTAGAATTATTGTACAGCTAATTGTTGTAGCAACTTTAGTAATTATTGTGGATTTAGTCTTAAAAGCATTTGCTTACGAATTGAGTAAAACACTTTCTGTTTTTGTGGGATTAATAATTACAAACTGTATTATTATGGGACGTTTTGAAGCTTTTGCTTTAGGAAATGGACCTTGGCGTTCTTTCTTAGACGGAATAGGAAATGCAGTTGGATACGGTGTCATTTTAATTGCAGTTGGTTTCTTTAGAGAATTATTAGGTTCTGGAACTTTATTAGGATTTAAAGTTTTAGGAGATTCTATTGAGAAAACAGGATTATATGCGCTAGGATATGAAAATAACGGGTTTATGTTATTATCTCCGATGGCATTAATAGTCGTGGGTATTATTATCTGGATTCAACGTAGTAGAAATACATCATTAATAGAAGAGAACTAAAATTAGTTTGTAGTTTTTGGTTTTTAGTTGTTGGTTCTTAACGATCCACTATCAACAAAAAACCATTAACCAAAAACCAAAATATATGGAACATTTAGAATTATTTTTCAAATCGATATTTATAGACAACATGGTATTTGCTACCTTCTTAGGGATGTGCTCCTACCTTGCTGTATCTAAAAAAGTAGCTACTGCCGTAGGTTTAGGTGCTGCTGTTATTTTTGTATTAGCAGTAACCGTACCTTTAAACTGGCTGTTAGACCAATATATTTTACAAGATGGCGCATTGGCTTGGTTGGGCGAAGAATATGCACAATACGATTTAAGTTTCTTATCCTTTATCATGTTTATTGCAACCATTGCAACCATGGTACAATTGGTAGAAATAATTGTTGAAAAATTTTCACCATCCTTGTACAATTCATTGGGTATTTTCTTACCATTAATTGCTGTGAACTGTGCTATTTTAGGAGGAAGTTTATTTATGCAATCTCGTGAAATTCCTACTTTAGGTTTGTCGTTAACTTACGGAGTTGGTTCTGGTATTGGTTGGTTTTTAGCAATACTTGCCATTGCTGCAATTCGTGAAAAAATCAGATATTCAAGTGTACCACCAGCATTAAGAGGCTTAGGAATTACCTTTATCATTACAGGATTAATGGCCATTGGTTTTATGAGTTTTGGAGGAATGTTAACAGGTGGTGATGAAGAAAAGAAAGAAGAAAAGCCAGTAACAGAGGTCGCTATTAAGAAAAAAACAGAAAAAACATCAGCGAAAGAAATGGTTGCTGAAAATACAAATATAAACTAGAAGAAAAATGATATTAGCAGCAGGTACAACAGGAACCGTAATTGCAACAGTAGCCGCTTTTTTATTAGTAACATTGTTACTAGTAACATTGCTTTTATTTGTAAAACAAAAACTATCGCCTTCAGGTCCAGTAACAATTACCATTAATGGAGAAAAGAAAATTGAAGTTGGTTCTGGTAGCACACTTTTAACAACATTAGGAAACGAAAAAATATTTTTACCATCCGCTTGTGGTGGTGGTGGTTCTTGTGTACAATGTGAATGCCATGTTTTAGAAGGTGGAGGAGAAGCTTTGCCAACTGAAACACCCCATTTTACAAAGAAAGAATTAAAAACAGGAATTCGTTTAGCATGTCAGGTGAAAGTAAAACAAGACATGAACATTACGATTCCAGAGGAAGTTTTCGGAATTAAAAAATGGGATGCTGTTGTTGTAAGAAATTATAATGTTGCTTCATTTATCAAGGAATTTGTTGTTGAGATTCCTGAAGATATGGGGTACAAAGCCGGTGGATATATTCAAATTGAAATTCCTCCTTGTGAAGTAAAGTTTGCAGATATGGATATTACAGCACATCCAGAAGAGCATGACACACCTGAAAAATTTAAAGCCGAATGGGACAAGTTTAAACTGAGACCTTTGGTAATGAAGAATGATGAAACGATAGAAAGAGCTTATTCTATGGCTTCTTATCCTGCCGAAGGTAGAGAAATTATGTTAAACGTACGTATTGCAACCCCTCCTTTTGATAGAGCAAAAGGCGGATGGATGGATGTAAATCCTGGAGTTGCTTCTTCTTATATCTTTGGATTAAAGAAAGGAGATAAATGTGTGATTTCTGGACCTTACGGAGAATTCTTCATCAATGAATCAGCATCTGAAATGTTATATGTAGGAGGTGGAGCAGGAATGGCACCTATGCGTTCTCACCTATATCACCTTTTCAGAACCTTAAAAACGGGTAGAAAAGTAACGTATTGGTACGGAGGACGTTCTAAGGCAGAATTATTTTATATTGATCATTTCAGAGCTTTAGAAAAAGATTTTCCAAACTTTAAATTCTTTATTGCTTTGTCTGACCCTTTAGAAACGGATAATTGGAAAGTAAAGAAAGATATTAATGATGAAGCTGGAGACGGTTTTATGGGATTCATTCACAATTGTGTGATTGAAAATTACTTAGATCACCATGAAGCACCTGAAGATTTAGAATTGTATTTCTGTGGACCCCCATTAATGAACAATGCGGTTCAAAAAATGGGCGAAGATTTTGGTCTTGCAGACGAAAACATCCGTTTTGATGACTTTGGAGGCTAGTCGCATAGCGACATAAATAAATTGTCATACTGAATCTACCTATGCTGAACTTGTTTCAGTAGCTCATTAAGTATCAAAAAAACCGATTCATTTCTGAATCGGTTTTTTTGATGCCAAAAATCAGTAGTTTTGTGAATTAATAAATTGTAATGAACTGGACTAATTTTCTTTTTGTTTTCATAAGTTTTATTGCGGTAATTATTTTTATTTTTTACTATTTTCAAGAGCATTTTATTTTTTTGAATGGAAAAAAAATAGCTAGAAATTATCACTATAACTGTTCTAATAAATTTGAAGAAGTCTTTATAAAAACCGACGGAAACAACGAAATTAATGCACTTCATTTTCAATTACAAAATCCAAAAGGAGTTGTTTTATTTTGCCATGGAAACAAAGGAAATCTTATAAGTTGGGGAAATAGAGTCGCTTGCTTTTTAGAATATAATCACGAGGTCTTGGTATTTGATTATAGAAACTATGGGAAAAGTACAGGCGAATTTCATGAAGAAAATATGTATAAAGATGCTTTGGCTGTTTATGATTATGTGAAAAAAAATGTTAAAGAAGAAAATATTGTCATTTATGGGTTTTCTCTAGGAAGTACTTTTGCAACCAGAATAGCCTCAGTAAACACCCCTAAAGAATTAATTTTAGAAGCCCCTTTTTATAATTTTAAAAAAGCTGTTCAATACAATTCAAAATGTGCACCCACTTTCTTGTTGAAGTATCAGTTTAGAACAGACCATGACATCACGAATGTAAGAGCTCCCATCACCCTTTTTCACGGAAACCAAGACAAAACGACTTCCTTTTCGCAATCTAAAAAATTATTATCCTTAAATACATCTATTAAAAATCAATTTATAGAAATTGACAGCGGTACACATCACAATATTAGAGAGTTTCCTGTTTATAAAGAAAAATTGAAAGAAATTTTAGAGCGGTAGTATTTAATAAATTGTATTTTTGGTATCTTATAAATTTACATGAAGCGTATAGCGACCATTTTAAAGAAGCATTCCTACATTAAAATAAAGCTCAAAAAAATTGCCACCAATCATTTAGAATTAAAGGCAAAAATAAACGGTATAGAAGGGCGTTTCATTTTAGATACGGGTGCCTCAAATTCTTGTGTAGGGTTGAATCTGATTGAATATTTTAATCTAGATGCACAAGAGAGTGAAACAAAGGCCGCTGGTGCAGGAGCAACTGATATGGAAACACAAAAATCTGAAAATAATTCATTAAAAATTGGCAGTTGGAAAACACAAAAATGTCATTTAGTGTTGTTTAATTTAGTACACGTAAATACAGCACTCGTGCAACATCAAGCGAAAGAAGTTCATGGAATTATTGGCGCTGACATTTTACAAAAAGGAAAGGCGTTTATAGACTATAATAAAAATAGGTTGTATTTAAAAAAAAAACAAAGTAAATGAGTTAATTTTTGTTCCTTTGAAACCCGTAAAACATTTGATCATACAATCAATAATAACGAACCAAAAACCAACGAAAGATGAGTCTTCAAAAACAAGTAATGGATAAAATGAAAGAAGCAATGAAAGCAAAAGATACGGTTGCTTTACAGGCTTTAAGAGCAGTAAAATCTGCATTTTTATTGGCAAAAACGGCAACGGGAGTTCAAGAAGAAATCACAGAAGAACAAGCATTAAAAATTATCCAGAAGCAAGTAAAACAAAGAAAAGACAGTGCGGCTATTTTTATCAAACAAGATAGAGAAGATTTAGCAGCTCCAGAATTGGAAGAAATAGTAGTTTTAGAGCAATTTTTACCGGAAGCTTTATCCGAAGAAGAAATTGAAAAGGTAGTACTTGAAACAATTGCGAAACTAGGTGCTTCGGGAATGAAAGATATGGGGAAAGTAATGGGCGCAGTATCAAATCAGTTATCAGGGCAAGCAGATGGAAAAATTATTTCCGTTTTGGTTAAAAAAAAATTAATGTAAATAAAAAAAGATTTCTATTTTTGTGGAAAATAGAAATGGCTGCGTAGTTCAACTGGATAGAATATCAGATTTCGGCTCTGAGGGTTGGGGGTTCGAATCCCTTCGCGGTCACGAATAAATAGTTCAAACAAAAAAACGCCAAGCTTGCTTGAGCGTTTTTTTGTTTGAACTATTTTCAAAGTGGCCCTTTGTGGGATCACAACGCAATCCTGCCGAGGTGAACAAATCGGAGAATTAATTTACTGGAATTGAGCCCAGAAATAAGATGCATTTCTTGACCCAGATCAATGTGTAGGGATGATTTATAATTTAATTTTGAGTTCTTCAAGAATATTTAGTCGCTCATTACCAATAGGTCACAATTGGAGGGCTGGTCATGTGGTTAGTCCACTGTCTGGTTCCATTTGCATTCCATGATGCTGAGTATGTTAAATCGCCATTTTGCGTGTAGGTGTAATCACCAGATCCGTCATTACTCATGCTCATTTCATAAAATACTTGCGAGGTATCACCAAAATCAAATGACATTTCCATATGAAGACCAGTGGCATGGTAAGACCAAGACACTTCTGTAGTATAGACTGGTATATTTTCCATCCCCATTCCCAATGTGTCAAAATCAACTGTTGAAGCCCAAGATCCAGCAGAGCCATCAGCCATTTGCCACCCCTCTATGGTATAGTAAACCGCACCTTGGTACGTAATCGTGTATATAAATTGATATTTGTTGCCATCAAGTCGTAGCTGTAATCAACGCTAAATTCACCATAAGACCTGTCGCTATTATTTCTAGAATAGTTTACTGAATTATTTAGTAATTCGGTATCGGTCATAAATGCACCCACGGCATTCATTTGGCCTTGCATGGCCATCACCTGATAATAAACAATCGGTGCTTCAGTTTGCATATTCTGTGGCATGCGTTCCTCAAAATTAAAAGAGGTCACTGTTGGCTCAAATGGGACCTCAGTTTCTGAGTCGCCACTACATGACCAAAGCGTTACAGCTAAAAATAGGTAAATAATTTTTTTCATAATGGTTAGTTTTATCAAAGATACGTATTTAATTAAGTATTTAAATTGGTCAGTTGACGATCCACAAGGCGCATTTTTAGGAATTGTGCTATAAAAGTTATCATCTTTTAGGGGTATTATAAAAAATACTCCAATAGTGGAATATAATTATGTACTCCTTTACTCACAGTTTGTGTGTATCTTTATTTTATAAAAATTTATGGGGCTACGTTTTCTAATAAGTAATTGAGAGCATACTTGAAATCAACTTGATTTAGTTGATAAGTTTTAAGTTGAGTATGTTTTTGCTAGAAACGATTTATAAAAACTAATTTAGTCTTTTTAAGAAGATGTTCTAGGTAGTCTATTTATAGTTCATTTCACCCTATTAAATAACCATACCCCCCTTTTTGTGTTTACAATCTGTACTAATTTTGAAATTCAACAAATTAACTAAACTAAAGATAATATTATGAAAAAAAATCGACTCATTCATTTATTACTCATCTTTCCAATTATTTTATTTGCTCAAAGCAAAGCGATTACTGGAACTGTAATAGATGAAAATAAGATGCCTCTGCCAGGAGCAAGTATTTTGGTTAAAGGTCTAAGTATAGGTTCATTTACAGATTTTGATGGTAATTTTTCTTTAAATATTCCTGAGACTGGAGAAGTACTCGTTGTTTCTTACTTAGGGTATTTGACTAAAGAATTAGTTATAGGTAATAAAGCAACCTTTAATATTCAATTAGAAATAGATGCCAATTCACTAGACGAAATTGTAGTTGTTGGTTATGGAACCCAACGTAAAAGTGATATAACAGGCGCTGTAACTTCTGTAAAGGTAGATGCTATTGCAGTGGCACAAAACAGCACTATTGATGCTTTATTACAAGGCCGTGCAGCGGGAGTTCAAGTGACTCAAAATGCAGGAAGTCCAGGTTCTGGAGTTTCTGTAAAAATTAGAGGAGCAAGTAGTTTAAGAGGTAATAATGAGCCTTTGTATGTGATTGATGGGATTATCATCTCTTCGGCTGGAGAAGATGCTGCGAATGCTTCTGCAGACGCTAATAGTTTGGAAGAATCTCAAAATGGATTAAATGGGATAAATCCTCGCGATATTGAAAGTATTGAAGTGCTTAAAGATGCATCAGCTACTGCTATTTATGGTTCTAGGGGGGCAAACGGCGTTATTTTGATCACTACTAAAAAAGGTAAAAGTGGCAAAACATCCATACAAGCCTATGTAAATACAAGTGTCTCAGAAATTAGTGAACGCTATGATGTATTGGATGCTTTAGGATATGCAAACTATCAAAATGAAACTTTATTTTTAGATGGTGAAGATCCTCGTTTTAGTATAAATGAAGGAATAATTTCTCCAATTGCAACAGATGGGACTGTTAGCGATACACCTGCAGAGCAACATAACTGGCATGATGAAATTTATAGACAAGGTTTTTCTAAAAGTACAGGCGCTTCTTTTAGTGGAGGAACCGAAAAGGGAAATTATTATGCCTCCGTTGGTTACAATGATCAAGGTGGTATTGTAGAAAATTCAAGATTACAAAATGGTAATTTTAGTATTAATTTAAATCAAGACTTGTCTGATAAATTTACGATCAACACAAAATTGAACGCTTTTTATTCATCAGGAAATTTTGCTCAAGATGGAGATAGAGCTGGAGGGCAGCGTAGTTTTGTTGGAAATATTTTACGGTATCCAACTTTAGTAACTAATGGTGGTACTTTTGAGAACGAAGATGGTATTTCTAGTCCTTTTACATGGGTCAATGATTTTCAAGATACATCTGAAGAGAGTCGATTTATTGGGTCTTTAGCGTTAACCTATAAATTCAATATAAAAGGATTGAAGTATAAGCTACAAGCAGGTGGTAACATTCGAAATAAGGAGCGTAGACGGTTTTATGGTTTAACTACGTTTCAAGGAAGCTCTACCAACGGTAGCCTTTCGATTTCAAATTTAAAGTCAAAGTCGTACCAGATTAATAACTTATTAACGTATAATCGCACCTTTAAGAAAAAACATAGAATTAATGCCGTTATCGGTATGACATACGATGTTAGAGACGTTAAAAACTCTTTGTATGCTGTTAATGATTTTTCTACAACTGAATTTGGTGTTGACCAACCTATTTACGGACAACAGATTTCTCGTCCTTTAGACGTTTTGCCTTTAAAGAGTCAACTCTTATCTTATTTATCGCGTGTAAATTATTCGTTTGACAATAAATATATTATAACAGGAACGTTTAGAGCCGATGGCTCTTCTAAATTCTCAAAAGAAAATAGATACAGTTATTTTCCGTCTTTCTCTTTGGCATGGAGAGTCAATAATGAAACTTTCCTAGAGAATTCTGAAACTATTAACGATTTAAAATTTAGAATTGGTTGGGGTATGACTGGTAATCAAGGTATTTCTGCATACCAAACCTTTGCGAATTATGGACCCACATTGTACGGAAATTTAGATGAAGGTACCAGTATTGGCTTAGTTCCTTTAAATGTGAGTAACCCTAATCTTAAGTGGGAAACTACGGAGCAGTTAAATATTGGATTGGATTTTGGACTTTGGAAAAATAGAGTAACAGGGAGTATCGATGTATATAATAAACAAACGGATGATTTATTATTAAATCAACCTCTAGGTCCCTCTTCAGGTTATCTGTCGTTGCTGGTTAATAGAGGAAGTATTAATAATAAAGGACTAGAACTTACTTTAAACGGAACACTTATTAATAAGAATGATTTTAGCATTGATTTAGGCGGTAATATCTCCTTTAATAAAAGTAAAATTCAAAACTTAGGAGGCAGTCCAGAAGACATTTATATAAATGGGACGTTAGAAAATCGTGTCTTTTATAGAGGTGAAAACATATCAACAGGAAACTATTTTAGAGCGCCAGCAAACATCTTTATGGAAGGCGAACAAATAGGGTTGTTTTATGGATTTGAAACGGATGGTATTTATCAAACCGAAGATGTTATTACAGTATCTGGAGCAGAAGCTGGTGATGTACGTATCGTAGATCAAGATGGAGATGACGCTATTACTGAAGCAGATAGAACAATCATTGGAAACCCAAATCCGGATTTCGTTTATGGTGGTTATTTAAACATGAGCTATAAACGATTGAGTTTAAGTGTTCAAGTTAATGGTGTTTATGGTAATGAAATTGCTAATGGAAATTTAATTCAATTAGGAACCGCAGAAGGCAGAACAGCAAATATCTTGTCTGAAGCTTACACTAATGCTTGGAGGACTGATGCACAGTCAAACACCTTTCCGAGAGTTGGATATTTAGAAGAGTCTGGATCTCCAGCAATCACAGATAGAATAATTGAGGACGGTAGTTTCATAAGAATAAGCAATATTACACTAGGATATGATATTCCAGTGGAAGAAACAACTGTTTTCAGTAGTGCTAATGTTTATGTGTCGGGTATGAATTTATTTACGTTTACTGACTATTCAGGATACAATCCAGAAATAACAAACTTCATGAATAATGGAAATATTGTAGGAGTAGATTGGAATGGATTTCCTAATGCACAAACCATCATGTTAGGTTTAAACCTTAAATTTTAATTTTAAAAACTATAAAAATGAAAAATTTTAATTTTACTTTTTTAATCATATTAGGCATACTATTTACAAGTTGTAGTTTGGAAGAAGAACAACCTTTTTTGCCAAATGAAAATGTATATAGTTCTGCGAGTAACGCTACGTCTGCATTATTTGGAATCTACGAAGCCATGGTGCAATACGAATATTACGGAAACGAGTTTTTGTTTTTAACGAATGTAAATTCAGGTTTAATGGTTACGAGACGTACAGGGAATAATAAAAATAATAGCTACAATAGCACCCTGTCTTCTCTAAATCCAACTAGTGGTTTAGTTGCAATTGAAAATTCTTGGATAGGTATTTATCAGACTATTGGACGAACTAATGACGTTATTAATTCGTTAACAGTATTTGACAATCCAAGTACGCCCGATGAACTCGTTATAAATGATATTATTGGGCAAGCCTATTTTGTAAGAGCTTTCAATTATTTTAATCTTGTTAGATTATGGGGCGAAGTTCCTTTAAGAACAATTCCAACCACAACAGAAACGCTTCACCTTGCTAAATCACCTATTGAAGATACTTATGCACAAATCATAATAGATGTAAAAAGAGCACAAGAATTAATGAATGGCGCGGTAGCAAGTGGAACTCCAAAACCTTTTGCGGCCGACATGCTACTTTCAAAAGTTTACATGACCTTGGCCACTGCATCAAGCGCTATTCAAGACTCAAGTCTAAACTATTGGCAATTGGCGCATGATGAAGCCATCAAAGCGTATGGAGAATATGAACTATTTACTAGCTATGATGATTTGTTTTTAGGGACTAATGGAAATAATACAAATACAAAAGAATCTATTTTTGAGCTTCAATCTGTCGTAGGTGCGTCGTTAGATCATACAAGAGCATTTACGCCAAACTGGTATACTACTGCAGCTACATTTGGTTGGTTCAAAATAAACATCGAAAATTATGATTTACATGCAACTACCTATCCAAGTGATCCACGTTTAGCAACTACTTATGTGAGTACGTGGACCCGTGGAAATAATGGCAGTACAGAAAAGTCTTATCCAACAAATCTTTCTAGGTCAAGCTTTGGGAATTCCTTTCCTTATCTGTTTAAATTAGGGTCAAGAGATCCTAATAATGCAGTAAGAGAAACAAATAAGAACTTTAAAATCTATAGATATTCGGATTTACTATTGATGCTTTCAGAAATCTCTAATGAGTTGCAAAATGGTCAGGAAATGACCTATGTCACAGAAGTACTTGGAAGAGTTGGTCTTAGCCCACACGCTGGCTATTCTGGTGGACAAGATTCCTTTAGATCAGCCATTATGAAAGAGTATCAATTTGAATTAATGGGTGAAGGGCATGATTGGTTTAACAATAGACGTCGTGGGTATACTTACTTTCTAAATACGATAATTATTCCACATAATACAGCGGCATCATTTAAGTCCAGCGTAGATGTAGCACATGAAACAGCCGAAACACTCGTAATGTCTATACCCATGTCAGTTGCTGAAATTAATGCAAATAACGAAATCTCCAATTAGGAATAAGTTTCACACAAACAATAAATTAATTATAGAGTTATCTAATAAAGTGGATAGCTCTATAATTTAAGCTTTCAATAAAACCTTTTATAATCAACAATAGAACTGTTGGTTAAACTAATTGATTAACAAAAAGTAATAGTTATAGATTGATGAAACAACTACTTTTCATAGTACCTATTTTCTTCGCTGTTTTAAATATACCCGCACAAGGTATAAAGGACACTAGAAAACCCAATGTCATCTTTATAGCAATTGATGATTTAAAACCAACAATTGGCGCGTTTGGAGATGCATTTGCTGAAACTCCAGTATTAGATAAATTGGCTAAAAATGGGACTATCTTTACAAATAATCATACACAGCAAGCTGTTTGCGGGCCCTCTAGAGCGAGCTTACTTACTGGAAAACGACCAGACTATACTAAGGTTAGAGATTTAAAAACGAAAATGAGGGATATAAACCCTAACATTTTAACCCTACCACAGTATTTTAAGGAAAATGGGTATATAACAGCAGGAGTCGGTAAAATTTATGATCCTCGTTGTGTTGATAAATATAGAGATGAACCTTCATGGAGTCTTCCATTTATAAAAGAATCGGATTTAAATTATCCTCAAGAGTATGGTGAACCTGCACTTGGGTATTATCAAAACAAGGACATCAAAAAACAGATTACTGCTCTAAGAAAAGAAGGAGAAGATAAAGGAGTTTCTAACATAAATAAATATGTTAGAGATCGCTACAAACCTCCTTTTGAAATTAGTAATGTCCCAGATGAAGCGTATACCGATGGCGCCATTGCAGTGAGTGCGTTGTCATTATTGGATGAGGTTAGTGAAGACCCAAACAAACCGTTCTTTTTAGCCGTTGGTTTTAAAAGACCTCACTTACCTTTTGTAGTCCCTAAAAAATATTGGGATCTGTATGATAAGGATGCCATACAATTGGCAGCTTTTCAGAAAAAAGCTAAAAACAGTACTGATTTGGGGTACCACAGTTCTGGCGAAATGAGAAGTTATCAGTCACCCGAAGTTGAGTATAAACTTAGTGAAAAGAATCTTTTGGAAATGGATGAAGACCTTCAAAAAAAACTCATTCATGGCTATTATGCGTGTGTCAGTTTTGTTGATTTCCAAATTGGAAAGATCATTGAAACATTAAAAGAAAAGAATTTAGATAAAAACACCATTATTGTTGTGTTTGGAGATCATGGATGGCATTTGGGTGACCATAGTTTATGGAACAAACACTCTAATTTTGAGCAGGCTACGCGTTCACCACTAATGGTGTATGTACCAGATGGCAACACATCCGTAAGCGTTAGCTCGCCTACTGAATTTGTAGATCTTTTTCCGACACTTTGTGAGTTAACAGGATTACGTATCCCAGAAAATTTAGATGGTAAAAGTCTAGTGCCATTAATAAATAAATCAAATAATGAAGTAAAGAACTATGCCGTCAGCCAATGGCATAAAGGAAAAGTAACAGGGTACAGTTTCAGAACAGACACTTACAGATATACGGTTTGGATTGATAAAAAGAAAAGTACGGAGTTTATTACTTCTAATGATATTGTTGCTCAAGAATTATACGATTATGATAAAGACCCTTTAGAAACTACCAACCATTTTGGTAGCCCTGAATATAAATCCATTCAAGAAGAATTGATAGGCTATTCAAATGCGTATTTTAATTCAGAGGTATTAAAAAGTAAGGGTGCAATGAAGAGTTCCAATCCTATAATTGTGGGCGCTACACTGAATCATAATTCGCTTAATACTATAAAAGAACAACTATTTTTAAAAGATTTTAAGTACCTAACACCAGCCAATGCGGCAAAACAAACGAAAATTCATCCAAAACCAAACGTATGGAATTGGCAGCCTATAGATGACTTTATCAGTCTAGCTCAAAAACACGATTTACAAGTTCGTTTGCATGGACCTATCTCTCCTCAAGCATCAAAATGGGCTAAAGAAGATCACAGAACTCCCACAGAATTGAATCAAATCATGACAGAATTTGCAACAGCTTTTGCAATTAGATTTAATAGGGAGCCTACTGTAAAATGGATGGATGTAGTAAACGAAACCATACTTTCTAACGGTAAATGGGTTGGCCCTAAAAAAGGGACTCACAAATGGGAAAATCCATGGTTAAAAATGGGATTAGATGAAAACGGTTATCCGCTTTATATTTTAAAAGCCTTTGAAATTGCTACAAAGCACGCTCCTAATATTAAGCTAGTATATAATCAAAATGCTGGGATGCAAACTGAAATGTGGGATAAAGTTAAAGAGACCGTATTGTATGTGAGGTCTAAAGGCTATCGGGTAGATGGTATTGGATGGCAAGGACATATCGGCTTAAGTCCAACAACAAAAGCATTAAAGGAACATACCGATGTAGAATTAAAAAAATTATCAAATTTAATAGATTGGGCACATCAAAACGATTTAGAGTTTCATGTCACCGAACTCGATTATTTTATGAAAGATAATAGCAATTCAAACGAAGGTTTTAAAAATCAAGCTGAGTTTTATCAGAAATTAATTAATGTTTTACAGGAGAAAACAAAATCAGGTGTTGTGACACTTAATCTTTGGGATATTGGTGAACGCACTAAAAAAGGAAAAGAAGGTGCTTTCCAATCCATTTACGATTCAAACTTTCAGCCAACACCAACTTATAACGTCATTAAAAATATAAACGAATAATATGTTTAAAAGAGTAATTACCAAAGGAGCTGTATTGAGTTTCATAGTAACGATGTGCAGTTCTTATGCACAAAATTCAACTAATCTTACGTCAGATTCAACCCCTTTATATTTAGATCCATTACAATCTATTGAAAAAAGGATAGACGATTTAATGGGAAGGATGACCTTAGAAGATAAGGTATATCAAATGAATCAATTTGTTGGATTGGACCATATGAAACAAGGAAACCCTAACGACGATAAAGAAAATAATGATGCACAGGGCTTTTACAAAACACTTTCTGTTAATGATGTTTCTAAGATGTGTGAAGAAGGGAAAATAGGTTCTTTTTTACATGTTCTAACCGCTAAAGAAGCAAATTACTTGCAAGAATTGGCATTAAAATCTCCACTTAAAATTCCTGTACTAATAGGAATTGATGCGATACATGGGAATGCTTTAGTCTCTGGTACAACGGTATATCCATCTCCAATTGGATTAGCATCTACATGGGATGATAATTTTTTGTATTCCATAGGAAAACAAACCGCGAAAGAGATGAGGGCAACCGGAAGCCATTGGACCTTTACACCCAATATAGATATATTAAGAGACCCACGCTGGGGTCGTGTTGGAGAAACTTTAGGGGAAGATCCTTTCATGGTTGGTAATATGGGTGCTGCTATGATTAATGGATTTCAACAAGGTGATTTTACGGGAACTCAAAAAGTAATTGCTTGTGTAAAACATTTAATTGGTGGAGGAGAATCTGTAAATGGACTCAATGCTGCTGCTGCAGATATTTCAGTCCGTACGCTAAAAGAAATTCATTTACCTCCTTATAAGAAAGCCATTGATGCAGGAGTCTATTCCATGATGGCTGCACATAATGAGATCAACGGCATTCCATCGCATATGAGTAAATGGCTCATGACGGATATTTTAAGAAACGAATGGAATTTCAAAGGGTTTTATGTAAGTGATTGGCTAGATATCGAACGTATTAATACCCTGCATCATACCGCAAAAGACATGAAAGAAGCCGCTTATTTATCGGTGGATGCTGGTATGGATATGCACATGCACGGTCCATTTTTTACAGATGCTATTATTGAATCTGTAAATGAAGGGAAGCTTTCAATAAATCGTGTAAATGATGCTTGCCGTAAAATTCTAACTGCTAAGTTTAAATTAGGATTATTTGAAAACCGATTTGTAGATTTAGAGAACAAAGGAGAATTACTTTTTACAGAAGAACATAAAGCAACTGCGCTAGAGTCTGCTAGAAAAGGGATTGTATTACTTAAAAATAATGGGATATTACCCTTACAAAAAACGATTTCAATAAAGAAACTATTTGTTACAGGCCCCAATGCAAATAATCAATCTATTTTAGGAGATTGGCATGCTGCTCAACCTGATGAAAATGTAATCACTATTTATGAAGGAATTAAAACTTTAGGTGAAACCAAAGGCTATGCTGTAGACTTTTTTAATTCTGGAGAAAATATTAGAGAGATTCAAAGTTCTAAAATTCAGGAAGCTGCAGAAAAAGCCAAAAATGCAGACTATGCTATTATTGTTGTAGGAGATAATTCTATGCGCTATAAATGGAAAGATAAAACGGCTGGTGAAAATATGGGGCGTGCCAACCTAGATTTGTTTGGCAAACAATTAGAATTAGTTCAAGCTATTGAGAAAACAGGAACCCCAGTAATCATAGTTTTGGTAAATGGAAAACCAATTTCTGAACCTTGGCTACAAAAAAATATTCCTGCTATTTTAGAATCTTGGGAGCCGGGAAATTTAGGAGGCCAAGCGGTAGCTGAAATTTTATTTGGAGACATAAATCCAAGTGGAAAATTGCCTTTAACTGTGGCAAGAAGTGTTGGTCAGTTAAGAATGATATACAATCACAAACCCTCTGCTTATTTTCATAAATATGCCGATGAGAAAAATACGCCATTATATCCTTTTGGATTTGGTTTAAGTTATACCAAATATAGTTATAACGCACCAAAATTGTCAAGTAAGACATTCAAACAAGGTGAAGCCGTAACAGTGACTGTTGAGGTCACTAATAGTGGAGAAATTGATGGCGAGGAAATTGTTCAATTATATATCCGAGACAAAGTGAGTAGCGCTACAAGACCCGTGAAAGAATTAAAAGGCTATCAGCGTGTGGCATTAAAAGCAGGGGAAACAAAAACAGTAAGTTTTACCATAGATGCCGAAAGTTTAGCGTTTTATGATATCAACATGACCTATTGTGTAGAACCTGGCGAGTTTACTATAATGACAGGATCTTCTTCAAACGATAAAGATTTAAAATTAACTACCTTAGAAGTCAATAATAGAATTGAATTATAACATGAAACATCCATAACTAAAACTTGATACCCAAGGAAATGATTATATGGATGCACCAAGTGACCGATAAAAAACAATAAATATAAACACATGAAACATTCTAAATTTGTTGTCATAACATGTCTTTTAGTTTTTTTAAGTTGTAAAACAACAAAGGAAAACCAGGCGTTGACATCTGCCAAAAAAAACGTGTTATTTTTAATGATAGACGATTTACGTCCTGAATTAAGTGTTTATGGACAAAATCAAATTAGTAGTCCCAATATTGATGCCTTAGCCAAATCAGGTGTTACCTTTAATAGAGCCTATTGTAATGTACCTGTTTGTGGAGCCTCTAGGGCTAGTATCTTAACGGGAGTGAGACCTACAGCCAAGCGTTTTTTAAAATATAATGCGAGTATTACAAAGGAAACCCCCACTATTCTGACATTGGTAAAGCATTTTAAAAATCAAGGATATACGACCATTAGTAATAATAAAATAACGCATATAAAGAGAGATATTAAAGACTGGGATGAGGAATGGTATCCTTATGAGAAAGGTTGGCGTGATTATCAATCTAAAGAGAATATAAATTTAGAAAACAACGGTCAACATGGGTACGCTTATGAAAATCCAGATATTGATGATGTTGCTTATTATGATGGTAAAACGGCAAATAAATCAATTTTAGATTTAGAAAAATTAAAAGCAGAAGGGAAGCCATTTTTTATGGCTGTTGGGTTTGTCAAACCACATTTGCCGTTTAATGCACCAAAAAAATATTGGGATCTGTACAAGGAATCTGAAATCACCTTACCAAAAAACACATCTTTCTCTAAGTCTGCACCAGAAATAGCCAATCATTCTTGGGGAGAGTTACGTTATTATCAAGATATTCCTAAAAATGGACAAGTCTCTGATGCCGTTGCTAAAAAGTTGATACACGGCTATTATGCTTCTGTAAGTTATATGGATGCGCAAGTAGGAAAAGTTTTAAAAGAACTTAAAGACTTGGGGTTAAAAGACAACACCGTTGTTGTTTTAGTGGGGGATCATGGTTGGAGCTTAATGGAACACGGACTATGGGTAAAACATAGTAATTTTGAAGTGGCGCTTCAAGTCCCTTTAATAATCAGTGCTCCCAATATCCCGAAAGATAAGCGCAGTAATTCGATTGCAGAATTGGTAGATTTATATCCCACCTTATGCGAATTGGCAACCATTTCTATTCCACCACATGTAGATGGTGAATCTTTGGTTGAAGCCTTACAAATACCTTCAAAAGTATTTAAAAACACAGCCTTGGCGCGTTGGCAAAAGGGGGAAACTCTAATTGCAGATCATTTATTTTATACAGAATGGCAAAAAAATAATAAAACAATAGCAAAAATGCTCTACGATCATACTACCGATTCAGAAGAAAACAGAAATTTGGCAATTGAAGCATCCTTCGCAGGAACTGTAGACAGTTTGAGTGCAATTTTAAACAACAGATTAAAATCAATAAAATGAAAAATAATTTTACTAAAAGCTTGTGCGTGTTAACGCTATTATTTGGGGTTTTAAATTCTTGTAATTTAGAAAAGTCTACTACCAATGTTACAGCAAAAGTAGTACCAACTGTAAAGCCCAATATTATTTACATCATGGCAGATGATTTAACCACCCAGGCTATAAGTGCTTATGGTGGGATTTATAAAGATATTGCACCAACCCCTAATATTGATAAAGTTGCAAAGGAAGGGATGCTATTTCAAGATGTTTTGGTCACTAATGCTATTTGTGGACCAAGTAGAGCGGCTATATTAACAGGGAATTATAGTAACTTAAATGGGTACTATAAAAACGAAAGTGGAGGAAAGTTTAATTCAGAGCAGTGGACGTTTCCACAAGAATTTCAAAAACAAGGTTATAATACGGGCTTATTTGGTAAATGGCACTTAGGTACAGATCCAGTTGGATTCGATAGTTTTAAATACCATAATTCTGCAGGACAACAAGGCCATTATTGGGATCCTCTTTTTAATGAGAATGGAATTGATGTAAAAGAGAAAGGCTATGCGACTAATTTAAGCACGGATTTTGCATTGGATTGGCTCGATTCAACAAAAACTTCCACGGAACCATTTTTAATGATTCTACAATACAAAGCGCCCCATAGACCATGGGAACCAGACACAAAGTATTAAACATTATGGGATGAGATAGAAATGCCTTATCCGGCAACATTTAATGATACTTACGAAGGACGTGAAAAGACGGCCGGAGAT
>Ga0115569_10000666_pt1 | contig 27162 bp, 20 predicted proteins | sample COGITO_mtgs_1205_2_FD_87295 | JGI IMG/M metagenome (GOLD analysis project Ga0115569, IMG submission 87295) | Pelagic marine microbial communities from North Sea - COGITO_mtgs_120503 | ecosystem: Environmental > Aquatic > Marine > Epipelagic | place: Germany:Helgoland, sampling site Kabeltonne... | reverse complement strand
TTTCGAGCCGCGCCTTCAGCCATGTGGTCAAAGTCGCTTCAAGCATGGCCGCTTCTTCTGCTGCGATGGTTTGCCTCCACGTGACTTGCAGACGTGCAAAGGACGCGGCGGGTTCACCTGCGTCGCGGTCGCGACCGTCAACGCGTCCCCACCGCACTGAGACTGCATCGGAATAGGTGGCCAAGACTTCTTGTCCAATTCCGGCGGGCAGCCGTTCATCTTGGAGTTTCCGGAACTCACCCTCCACGATGGCGATTTGCGCGCGCAAATGGGCGAGCTCTTTGTCTTTGGCCGAGAGGTCGGAATAACTGCTGAGCATCAGTTCAACCTGCCTCTGTAAATCTTCGATGTCGGCCTTGTCTACGTCGTTGCTGAACACCGCCAATTCCACTCCTGGATGCGTCGCCGCCAGTTTATTGGTCCATTCTGTCTTTTGTGCTTCGGAAATAGGTACGCCGGTGATCACCACCTGCAGTTGTGGCGGTGAAAGTGTGCGGTCGATGTTCTCGGTGACCGAGGCGCCCGTTACCGTTTTGATGTTGGTGGCAACGAAGTCGCGCAGGTCGGCGTCCTGGTGGCTTTCCACAACGATGCCCACGAAGATGTAGACCGAGGGGCCCAGCAGGGCGAGAAAAAGCAATGCGGAGAGGCGCTTATAACGCCGTTCCACGGCGGGCTCCACATAGTGCAGCAAGGGAAAGCGCAGGTAGCGCACGACCACCCAAGTCGACAGGGCAATCAAGGCCGTGTTGATGAGGAAGAGGTAGAAACCGCCCAGCAGAAAATTCCATTCGCCATTGGCCAGGCCGTAGCCCGCCGTACAAAGGGGAGGCATCAGCGCCGTGGCGATGGCGACACCTGGAATCACGTTGGATTTTTCCTTTCTGGAGCCCGCGAGAATGCCCGCAAGGCCGCCGAAAAGGGCCACGACCACATCGAGCAGGGTGGGCTGGGTGCGCGACAACAGCTCGCTCGACGCTTCATCCAGCGGCGAGGTAAAGAAGTACAGCGCGCTGGTGAGAATGGAGATGCCCACAGCGATGGTGAGGTTCCCGAGCGCATTTTTAAAGGTGCTCGCATCGTTGGTGCCCAAGCCCAATCCGATGCCCATGATGGGGCCCATCAATGGGCTGATCAACATCGCGCCGATGACCACTGCCGCCGAATTGACATTGAGTCCGATGGAGCAGATGATGATGCTGAACACCAAGATCCACAGGTTGAACCCCCGGAATTCGATGTCTTTTTTGATGCCGACAATGGTCTGCTCAGCATCTGCGAGGTCGATGATGCGGAACCGCTCTATGGCAAGCGGGCGCAGCAATGCAGAAAGATTGTGCAGGAATCCGCCTCCGTTTTGCTCAGAAGAGGAGTTTTTTGCGGAGGATTGGGGCCCGGATGAGCTGCTGGGGTCTGCCCCTGGGGGCGATGTCTCGGATGTTGACATCAGTTATTGCGATTCAAAATGATCAAGGCCGCAATCACGCCAGGAACCCACCCACATGCCGTCAAGAGAATGACAAGCAGAATGCTGCCACACCCTTGGTCCAGGACGGCCAAAGGGGGGAACAGGATGCTGAGGAGAACACGTCCTATGGACATGATGTGAACATAGGCTTTCCGGACGACACCGTGCTACCTTCGCGGTACGCATTCGCACAACGTACCGTTCAAGACATGGCCCCACGCGCATCCACCGCCCCTGCCACCCTCGAGCAAGCCCAGGACATGGGCCTGCGCCCGGAGGAATTCGACCAAATCGCCGAGATCCTCGGCCGCACGCCCAACTTCACCGAGATGTGCATCTACTCGGTCATGTGGTCGGAGCACTGCAGTTACAAGAACAGCATCAAGTGGCTCAAGACGTTGCCCAAGGACGGTCCGCATTTGCTCGTCAAGGCAGGGGAGGAGAACGCCGGCATCGTGGACATCGGTGATGGACTGGGTTGCGCCTTTAAAATCGAGAGCCACAATCACCCGAGCGCGCTCGAGCCCTATCAGGGAGCGGCGACCGGAGTGGGGGGCATCAACCGCGACATCTTTACCATGGGTGCGCGTCCCATTGCCCAATTGAATTCGCTGCGCTTTGGGGACCTCGAAAACCCCAAAACCAAGTGGCTCCTCGACGGTGTCGTGCGCGGCATTGGGGACTACGGCAACAGCTTTGGTGTGCCCATCGTGGGCGGCGAGGTCTACTTCGATCCCGTGTACCAGGTCAACCCGCTCGTCAATGCGATGAGTGTCGGCCTGCTCGACAGCGACAAGATCATCAGTGCCAAGGCCGGCGGCCCCGGCAATCCCGTCTACATCGTCGGTTCGGATACCGGAAAGGACGGCATTCAGGGCGCCTCGTTTGCGTCCAAGGACATCACCGAGGACAGCGCCGAAGACCTGCCCGCCGTGCAGGTGGGTGACCCCTTCCAGGAGAAACTTTTGCTGGAGGCCTCCCTCGAACTCGCCGGTGGCGACGCCGTCGTGGGCATGCAGGACATGGGCGCCGCGGGCATCACTTGCTCTACTTCTGAGATGAGTGGCGGCGGCGGCGTGGGCATGGACATCCGCCTGGACCTCGTGCCCAAGCGCCAGGCCGACATGGAGCCTTTTGAGATTTTGTTGAGCGAGAGCCAGGAGCGCATGCTCGTGGTGGTCCAAAAAGGGCGTGAGGCCGAGATCGAGGCCATCTTCGACAAGTGGGACCTCCACGCCGTAAACATCGGGGTGGTGACCGAGGGCAATACCCTGCGCTATTTTGACGGCAAGGAGCTGATCGCGGAATTGCCGGCCGACAGCCTGATTCTGGGTGGTGGGGCGCCGGTGTACGACCGCGAATACAGCGAGCCTGCTTACCTCAAAGAAATCGCCGCTTATGACATGGACGCCATTCCGGAGCCCAAGGACTATGTGGCCACGGCCAAGGCGCTGGTGAACCGGCCGAACCTGGCTTCCAAGCGGTGGGTCTACGAGCAGTATGACAGCATGGTGGGCACCGTCAACCGCTCTACCAACCGCCCCGGCGATGCCGCAGTGGTACAGGTAAAGGGGTCCAACAAAGGCCTGGTCCTGAGCGTGGATTGCAACGGGCGATACGTGGAGGCCGATCCGCGCAAGGGCTGTGCCATTGCTGTGGCGGAGGCCGCGCGCAACATCGCTTGTGTGGGTGGCACGCCGAGCGCCATCACCAACTGCCTCAATTTTGGCAACCCCTACAACCCCGAGGTCTACTGGCAGTTCGTCGGTGCCATTGAGGGCATGGGCGATGCCTGTCGGGCGTTTGATGCGCCGGTCACCGGTGGCAACGTCAGCTTCTACAACCAGACGGTCGATGCCGACGGTACGGCCAAGCCGGTGTATCCCACGCCCACCATCGGTATGCTGGGCCTGATGGACAATGTGGAGCGCCAGATGACGTTGGATTTCAAGGAGAAAGGCGAGCTGATTTTCATGCTCGGCGAGTCGCGCGATGACATTGGCTGCTCGGAATACCTCTCGTCTGTGCATGGCGTGCGCTACAGCCCTGCGCCGCATTTTGACCTGGACTTTGAAGTCAAATTGCATGCCGCGTTGCGCACGCTGATTGACCGCCGCCTCATTGCATGTGCCCACGACGTCAGCGACGGTGGCTTGTTTACCACCTTGGTGGAGATGGGCTCGCCGCGGGGCTTTGGCTTCGACGTGGAGAGCGACAGCGAGGTGCGTTTGGACGCCTTCCTCTTTGGAGAGGCACAGGGCCGCATCGTCGTCACCACCAACGAGTCGGACCAGGAAGATTTCCTCGATGTTTTGGCCGAGGCCGGCATCCCCTTGACCTTGCTCGGCCACACGACCAAGGGCAAGTGTGTGATCGACGGGAAGCACTACGGATTCATCAGTGAGTATCACGAAGCCATGGAAACCGCAATTCCGCGGGCCATGGCTCAATAATCAGCCCTTTAGCACGTTCCACAAGCGCATGCGCCTGCTCCGCTTTCTCATCAGCCGCACTTTCTGGGTCCAACTGGGCTTGGCTGTGGTGATGGTGGTGGTGGGCTTTGTTGCAATGAATGTGATGCTGCGAGGCTACACCCGACACAGTGAGCGCATTGCGGTTCCGGGTGTGGTGGGCATGCACATGGATGGGGCGGTGCTTTTGCTCGAAGAACAAGGGCTGCATCCGGTCATCATGGACAGCCTGTATTCCGCTAAAGGCAGTCCCGGTGCTGTGGTCGAACAGGACCCTGCAGACGGCGTCGAGGTCAAGGGCACGCGCAACGTCTACCTCACGGTCTACCGCTCGACGCCGCCGAGCGAAAGGCTCGAAGTGGAGGAAGGTATGGACGCGGGGGTGGCTCGTATTTTGTTGGATGTCAAGGGTTTCCCTTTTGAGGAGCGCTATCTGCCCTCCACGGAGCTGGCGGGACTGGTGATGGGTGTGGAAGACAAAAAGGGCAAAGCGTGCGGTCCTGATGACCGTTTGCGCAAGGGGGCGCCCCTGGTGTTGGTGATTGGCCAGGCTTCGGCCCGACAGGTGCCACTGCCCGATGTGGTGGGGATGACCCGGACGCAGGGCATGGCGGCGCTGAAACGGGCCGGGTTGCAGGTGGGCTTCACCCGCTGGACGGCACCACCCGCAAATGCCGAGGACTCTACTCAAGCATTGATCGAAGCACAATTGCCAGCTTACAACCCCGGCCGAGAGGTCTTGGAGGGCGCTGCCATTGATTTGATTTTTGCGCCACCGATTCTTGTTTCTGATACATTGTAACGAGCGCACCAACTTTAGACCGAATGACCCCTATCCTACATACTTCTTTTCGGCGTGCTTTGGCTGTGATGATGCCTTGGATGGTGGTGGGCGTCCTGTGCGCTCAGGAGGTAGAGCGCGACCTGCAGTTCACGCCAACCGTGGAGGAAGGCACGCGCGGACCGGTCCTTCGCCGTGGTGGTGGAAGCATGTCGCTGCCTTTTTTTGATGACTTCGCCTCGCCCACGTTTGCTGCTGAAGCGGGGCCGGAAGCGCTGCTGAGGTGGTCGGATGCATCAGCCCGGCGCACGTTTACCTATGCCTTGAATGCCCCGACGGTGGGCCAGGCGACGCTGGACGGGTTGCGTTCTGACGGGTTTCCCTATGCGTTCAACCCCGAGGCGACAGGTTGGGCGGACACCTTGACATCCGTGCCGATCAACTTGGCGGGGATGACCCCGAATGATGGGATTCACTTGGTGTTTTTCTACCAAGGTGGTGGCCGAGGCAATGCCCCGGATGACAACGACAGCTTGGTGGTGGAGTTCCTCGCGCCCGACGGTGGAGACTTGGGTTGGAGTCAGGTCTGGTCAGCCATCGGCGCTGAGATGGACACCTTTGCTACCGCGGCCATACCCGTGGACCAGTTGATCCACCTGCAGGACGGCTTCCGCTTCCGCTTCCGCAACCACGGTGCGCTTGCCGGAAACGTGGACCTCTGGCACTTGGATTACGTGCTCCTGGATGACAACATCAACCCCGACAACCTCGGCTTCTTCGAGGTGGCGTTTATTGAACCGCGCTACGCGTTGACCGAGCCCTACAGCATGATGCCGTGGTCCCACTTCTTGTCTGACCCGGCCACTTTCATGCGGGACAGTCTGCAGACCAGCCACCGCAACATGAGCGGCTTCCAGGCCGACAATGTGACCTGTGGCTTGAAGGTGCGCAATGTCGAAACAGGGGCCGAGCAGGATTTCCTCAACCCGTTCTCCAACACCTTCGTCGCGCCGTTTGAAGAGTTCAATACGCCCTATTACATCCAGACGGGGGCCAACGGCGTGGTGCCGAGCGGGTTTGCCTTTGCAGATCCCGGAAACGACACGGCCGCCACTTATGAAGTCAGCCTGTATGAAGACGCCATTGGTATTTTGGAGCAGGAGAGGGTGGGGGTTCCCGACAATGACAGCATTGTGTTTACCCAGGTCTTCCGCAATGAATACGCTTATGATGATGGCACGGCAGAGAAGGCGTATGGCCTCACCACCGGGGGCGGCAAGCTGGCCATGCGGTTTGATTTGGCCATTGCCGATACCCTGCACGGCTTGGCCATTCATTTCACGCCGTATTACGATCAGCAGACCAACCTCAATTTTTTCTTGCGGGCATGGGACGATGATGGCGGACAGCCTGGCGATGAACTCGGGGAGCACTACCAGTTCCATCAGCCGGCTTACTTCACTGATGGCCACGACGTTTTTGCCTACTACGCCTACGACGACCCGATTCCGGTGGAAGGGACGGTATACGTCGGCATGGTCCAGGAGTATGAATTTGCGCTGAACCTCGGGCTGGACAAAAACACGGACTACAATTTTTCGCGCCTGTATTACCAATTGGGTTTGGGCGCTGAGTGGACGCTGTCCACGGTGGAAGGCACGGTGATGATCCGGCCCGTTTTGCAGGCCGGTGTAGAGCAGGTGTTTACCGCGCTCGATGGCCCCGATGCCGCGCCTGCGGAAGTGGCCGTTTGGCCGAACCCTGCGGTGGGCGCCTTGAACATCGCCATTGGATCGGAGGGGTTGCCAGTTGCGGTGCGCATGGTGGACATGGTGGGCCGGAGTGTCCTCAGCCAATCATGGCCAGCGGGTCGGTCTGCGGCGGTGCTTGCCGTGGGTGACCTCCCCCGGGGGACCTATCTCCTTATTTTGGAAAATGCCACGGGTGAGCGCCAAGTGCAGCGTGTGCTGTTGAATTGACCATCATGGCGGAGGAACACATGGAGGACGGGGTGCAGGAGGGCGATGAGCTCTTTGAGCATCACCGCATTGTCGCAGACAAAGGGCAATCCCTCCTGCGGGTAGACAAGTTCCTGACCAACCTGCTGCCCAACACCTCCCGCAACCGCTTGCAAATGGCCGCCAAATGCGGCTATGTCCGTGTCAATGGCCACCCTGTAAAATCCAATCACAAAGTCCGGCCTGGAGATGTGGTGACGTTGGAGTTGCCGCAACCTGTGCGCGAGTTTTCGCTGATTGCCGAGGACATCCCTCTGGACATCCGCTATGAGGATACAGAGGTGGCGGTGTTGCACAAACCGGCGGGTTTGGTGGTCCACCCCGGGGTGGGCAACTACACAGGTACCCTCGTAAACGGCCTGCTGCATCACTTTGCCAGCTTACCTACTGCGGAAGGGCAACCGGCTCCGCGCCCCGGCCTGATTCACCGCCTCGACAAGGACACGACCGGGATCATGGTCATCGGCAAAACCGAGGAGGCCATGGTGCACCTGAGCGAGCAGTTTTTTGAGCGGACCACCGAGCGGCGCTACCACGCTCTGGTGTGGGGCGATGTCTTGGCAGACGGCACCGTGGAAGGTCACATCGGGCGCTCGCGCAAGGACCGCAAAATCCAGTCCGTCTATCCGGATGGAGAGGAAGGCAAACACGCGGTGACGCATTACCGCGTGTTGGAGCGGTTGGGCCCGGTGACCCTCGTCGAATGCAAATTGGAGACGGGCCGCACCCACCAGATTCGCGCGCACATGCAGTACATCGGACACCCGCTGTTTGGTGACCCGTCATACGGCGGGGCCCAGATTATCAAGGGCTTGCCCAGTGGGAAGTACAACCAGTTCGTCCAGAACAATTTTCAGATCCTGCCCAGGCAGGCCTTGCATGCCAAGTCCCTCGGATTTACCCATCCCGGTACCGGAGAATTCATGCAATTCGAAAGCGAGCTGCCCGAGGACATGGCCACGGTGTTGGCCCGCTGGCGTCGCTACTTAGGGGCTGTCACCACCCCCTGATCAGTTGTCTCTTTCCAAGACTTCCAGCTCGCCGGTGGTGGTTTCCCATTCATTGAGGGCTTCCTGCAGGGCGGTCTGTGTCTTTTCGAACTGGTAGGCTTTTTCTACTGTGGCCATCCTGTCGTCTGGATCGAGGGCGGCCATTTCTGCACTCAACTGCTTCTCCTCGTTCTCGAGCTCGGCGATTTGCTTCTCGAGTTTGCTGATGCGGTTCTTCAGTTTTCGGATGGCCTTTTGGTCTGCGTAGGCTTTCTTTCCTTCTGCTTTGGAGGAGGACTTGGCCGCAGCCTTGGCTTTTCCTTTGGTGTCCTTTCCCCCGGGATTGCCGCCGGGACCATCGCCCCTTCCCGCTTCATAGGCGGCAATGGTGTCGGTCCGCTTCTCCAAGAGGAACTGCTGGATGTCACCAATGTACTGGCGCAGGCCCTTGGGGGTCACCTCGTAGACCAGCTCTGTGAGGCCGGTGAGAAAGTCGCGGTCGTGGGAGACGACGATCAGGGTGCCGTCATAATGCATCAGTGCCTGCTTGAGCACATCCTTGGCCTTCATGTCAAGGTGGTTGGTCGGCTCGTCCAGCACCAGCAGGTTGTAGGGGTGGAGCAGCAATTTGCACAAAGCCAGCCTCGCTTTTTCACCTCCTGAAAGCACCTTGACCTTTTTGTCGGCATCCTCACCGCTGAAGAGGAAGGCGCCGAGCAGGGCCCGGACTTTTTTGCGCACCTCTCCTTCGGCTTCGTTGTCGATGGTTTCGAATACGGTGAGGTTGCCGTCGAGCTCGTCGCTTTGGTTTTGGGCGTAGTATCCCACGTCCACGTTGTGTCCGAGGCCACAGCTGCCATCTCCTTGGAGTTCGCCGAGGAGGATGCGTGTCAATGTGGTCTTGCCCGCGCCGTTCTTTCCGACCAGCGCCACCTTGTCTTGGCGGGCGATCATGAGGTCCACATCGCGAAACACTTCGAGTTCTCCAAACCGCTTGGCCAGGCCATTGGCTTCGACCACTACCTTTCCAGCCCGGGGTGCTGGGGGGAAGCGGAACCGCATCTCTGCGTTTTCGAACTGGTCGATTTCGATGCGCTCCATTTTGTCGAGCTTCTTGATCAAGCTCTGGGCAAAGGCCGCTTTGTTCTTCTTGGCGCGGAACTTATTGATGAGTTCCTCGGTGTGGGCGATGTCTTTTTGTTGCTGTTTGGCCGCTTGTTCTTGACGGGCAAATTCTTCCTCGCGCCACGCCATGTATTTGCTGTACGAGGCTTTGTGGTCGTGGACGCGGGTAGAGGTGATTTCCACAGTCCGCTCGGTCACATTGTCGAGGAAGGTTCTGTCGTGTGAAATCAGGACCATCGATCCTGGGTAGTATTTGAGGAAGTTCTCGAGCCACTCTATGGATTCGATGTCGAGGTGGTTGGTGGGCTCGTCGAGCAGCAGCAGGTCTGGAGACACCAAGAGCAACTTGCCCAGCTCCACGCGCATCTTCCATCCGCCACTGAACTCGTGCATTTTGCGCTCCATGTCCTCCGGTCTGAAGCCCAGGCCTTGCAGTACGCGCTGTGTTTGCTCCTCTTTGGCACCCGACCCCATGAGGGCGAGTCGGTCGTTGACCACGGTCAGTTCATCAATGAGCCGGGCGTAGCCCTCACTTTCATAGTCGGTGCGGCTTGAAATTTCCCCGGAGATCCGCTCCACTGCGGCCTCCAATTCTTGGTAGTCGGCAAAGGCACTTTGTGCTTCTTCGATGATGGTGGCTTCCTCGTTGTGCTCCATTTCCTGGGCGAGGTATCCGATGCGGTATTCCTTGGGGGTGCTGACGTTGCCTTCGCTCGGGTTTTGCACCCCTGCGATGATTTTGAGCAAGGTCGATTTTCCGGCGCCGTTTCTTCCCACGAGGCCGACCCTGTCCTTGATTCCAACGGCCAAGGAGATGTTCTCGAAGAGGGTGCGCTCTCCGAAATGGACGCCGATTTGGTTCAGGTTGAGCATGGGGGTGTTGCAGGCAAATAAAAACGCCCACAAAGGTGGGCGTTTTTTGGGGTATGTCTTGGGTTGAATTCAGTAATGCCAGAGGTCGTGCTCGATGGTGAAGAGCTCGTCCTTGATGCGTTCTGATTCAAGCAGGGCGTCAAGGCCTTGTGCGTAGTCGTTGATGGACCTGTCGAAGACGTTGGTCTCTTTAATGATGTAACTCGAGAAATAGCGCTTTTGGAAGATCTCCTCGAAGGTTCTCCGTTGGGCGTCGTTCTCGTAGTTGTAGCATTCCGCGTTGGCAAATACGTAGCGGCATTCTGGGTAGTAGAGCCAGAAGAGCGGGGCGAGGCCCTGGGAATTGCCCTCGTCGTCCTTCTTCTCGATAATGGGTGCGATGCCAATGATGCGCACTTGGCGCTGGCTTCTCTGACGGTCCCATACCCAGTCCTCCTTGACGCGATAGCGCACGATGTCCTGACTGTTGATTGTCGTCTGGGCCTCCATGGAACCGATGACTTCACCGGTGACCGGATCGAACTGCGGTATGATGACAACGGGATTCAGCATGGAGTCCACTTGGCTTGCACTCAAGGGGTAGTGGAACTCGTCGTCTTTACCGGCAGGCCCTGTACCATAAGCGGTGAGCGAGCCTTCGACTTCCAAGGCATAGCGTACGACATCAAAGAGGTTCTTTCTGTCCTCGATGGGCTCCACCGGGAAATAAAACATCTGGTTGATTTTCTGGCGGAGGTCAATGTCCTGCCAAATCCGGCGCACGTACATCACGTCCGCTTCCCGAAGGGAGGGGTAGGGGACAACGCGCTTGGTCAGGTTGGTTTCCTTGACATAGGCACCATCCAGAACAGTTTGCACTTGGGCATCCACCGGGTTGCACATCAGCGCGGCCAATGCTGCAATCGTAAGAAGTCGAACGGTCTTCATCATGATTAGATCACTTTGAGTTTCATGGTGGGCAACGCACGCTCCGTGCCATCTGGCATGGAAACGACGATGTCCTCAATGTACACGACAGAACCGCGACCGACGGAGCGGAAGAGTTCTTTCATGTTGCTTGTCACCATGTTAGAGCTGCTGCTTTGTTCCACGAACGTGCCGCCTTTGGTGACGGTGACGTTGAAGCGCTTCACTTTGACCACCACGTCGAAGTCGAAGTTCTCCATCAGGGCACCTACGGAAGGGGCGTTTTCGAGAAGGACCTTGGTGATGGTCTTGTCTGAAGGACTCTTACCAGCAAAGCGCGGAGAAGGGTCGGGAATACGCTTCACGCGGAACTCTCTGCCAGGCAGCGTCTTTTTGGAGCCGTCAGGCATGGTGGCGGAGACCTCGATGGAGGCTTCTGAACCGGCGCCGGGCTCGACGATGAAAGTCTCACCGTCCGGTTTGATCCTGTGGCCCCCTGTGATGCGCACGTCGAGCTTGTCGTTGCTGACTCCTGGCACGGAAATCTCCACGGGGTTGGGTACACCGCGATAGAAGACGTTCATCTTGGTGGGACTGACCACAAGGGCCGGCTCCGCCACGGTGAACTCGGGCGTGTAGAAAGGATAGTCGCCCACATTGCCGTCCGGTCCTTGGAAGCGGATGAGGCCTTTGTAGTTGCGTTCGCCCAATGAAAGTCCGCGGGTGGCGATGCGCAGTTTGCCGAGGCCACCTTCAATGCGGAGCGGATCCTTGTCATTGTAGGCGAGCAGGCTGCTGTCGCGGCCATTGAACTCCTGTCCGTCCACGAAGATGTCGGGACTGTTGGTCGCGTCAAAGGCGGCAAGCAGGATATCGGCCCTGAAGCTGTCACCCCTGAGGATGTAGTTGCTTTCGGGCACCACCAAAGGCATGAGGTTGGTGAACTTGTAGCTCTTGCCCTCGATGCCTGCGATGAGCTCTGTCATCAGGTTTGACTTCGCGTTCTCGATGTCAATCTGCAACTTGGAAAGGATGGGAATGACAGCTGCGATCGGCACATCAAAGAAGTTGGCCGCTTCCCACAGCACTTCCTTGTCGTCTTCCATCTCCTTTTCGTAGACGAACGTCTGGTCCAAGGATGCTTTCAGTCCCGGAGACACCTCGAAGTCGTTCCCGACGAAATCAGTAAAAGCGAGGCCCTTCAGTTCTTCTTTGAACGTCTCCAGTTTCCCTTTCAACTCGCGGGCTGTGAAGGGTCCCTCTTTGGGATCGCTGGGTTCACCACCTACGAGGTACGCTGTGATTTCCTGGTATTCGTCCTTCTTCTCGAGGTATTTGATGTTCAGAACAGTATCGCGACGGGTCAACTTGTCCTGTGCGATGTACTTGGACATGTCCCCCCCTGTGTCCACAAGTTCACGGTCATTGCTGGCCACGGCCATGATGTTGGCCTTGAGTTGTGTGATGTGGTCGTACAGCGCGTTGGCTTTGCTGTCGATGTCCTTGGCCGCATCGTAATACGGCTTCACCTTTTGCTGGTCTTGGAGGTATTTGGCCTCGAATTCCAGCATGGTTTCCCTGGATTGACTCTGCACGGTTTGATCGGTCTTGCGGAGACCATTCTCCACCTTCACGAATCCGTTGAGGATTTCCTTGGATATGTTGAGCGCCAACAGAGCGGTCAGGACGAGGTACATCATCCCGATCATCTTCTGACGTGGCGTTTCCTTCGCTCCTGCCATGATTTTGTTTCAGTAGGTCAGGCTAGGATCAGCTACGAGAGCTGCCCATGGCGTTGAGCATGTTGGCGTACACTGTGTTCAGTGCTTCGAGATTGGAGGACAGCACTGCAATGTTCTCCTTGTACTTCTTGGTGTCTTCTACGCTGTCGTTGAGGTTTTGCAGCAGACCGCCCATGCCTTCAAACAATTGGCGGCTGGTCTCCATCTGTTGCAGCTGTGACTCGTACATGCCGTTGAGACTCCCGAGGTTGGTGTTCATCTTTTGAAGCTGTTCACCGGCTGCGATGCTCATCTCTTTGTTGTCAGACAGCCCGGTGAGGCTTTCGCTCACTTGAGTATAGGTGTCGGTGAGGCCATTGACCTTTTCGGTGGCCGTGCGCAAGGCTCCGCCGTATTCTGAAGTGGCAGCGGCAGCATCGGTCACCTCACTGAGTTGAGTGGCTTGTTCCCCCAAGTGGCGCATGCCGTCACCCAAACGGGTCAATACAGCGTTGTCGACGCCGACTTCCTTGAGCATGTCGTCCAACTGGTCGATGGGCTTTTTGGGACCAACTTCGTTCTCGTCATCAGCGAGTTCGGGGTAAACCAATTCCCACTTGGGCTCCTTGTGGGGTGGCTCAAATGCGGACATAAAGAAGATAAACGCCTCAGTGCCCAAGCCAATGATCAGCATTTCGGAGGCGCCCTCCCAGTGCTCAATCTTGAACAGCGCGCCGACAATCACAATGGCAGCACCCCATCCATACAGTTTGGACATGAATGACTTCCAGGCTTTGCCGCCGATTCCACCGCTCTTGTTCTTCTTCTTCGGCTTGTTGTTTGTCTTCTTTGCCATTGTCTTGCAGGTTTTATTCTTGGGAGGACAGGCGCGGGTTTCATGCGCACCTATGGGTGTCCAGTGGGATTAGTTGAAGTCTTCGGGATCTACATTCTTGCCACGGCCGAGGTAGCTCATGGTGCTGCGGAATCCGATGTACGCTTTTGATGTGTCCTGGTACTCAAAGGAACGCGTGCCCGTTTGGCAATAGTATCCAATGTCTTTCCAGCTGCCGCCGCGGATCACTTTCCGCTTGAGGCTGGGGGGGTCATCCGCCTTTGCATTGTACTCATACTCCGGACTCATGTCATGACTGAAGTCATAAACGGTCTCGTCAAAGGCGGTGTTGGTCCACTCGGCCACGTTGCCCGCCATCTGATACAATCCGTAATCGTTCGGGCTGTAGCTCTCGATGGGCACAGTGTGGCAGCCAGCGTCCTCCACGTAGTCACCCCGCATGGGCTTGAAGTTGGCCAATGGGCAACCGTAGATGTTGCGGATATACGGACCGCCCCAAGGGAATGGTGCCAACTGGAGGCCACCGCGCGCAGCGAACTCCCATTCTGCCTCACTGGGAAGGCGGAACTTCTGGACCATGGTTTCTCCATTCTGACGCTTCCACGTGGCAAGCAATTGGGTCCTCCAAGCATTGAATGCGCGGGCCTGTCCCCAGGTGACGCCCACCACGGGATAGTCGTCATATGCAGGGTGCCAGAAATACGTCTCGGTCAACGGCTCGTTGAAGCCGTAGGTGAAGTCACGGATCCAGCACAGGGTGTCAGGATACACGTTGGTGTTTTCTTCGATGACGAATTGAGCACGGTCGCTGTGGCCCCTGATGCTGTGCAACTGGCCGAGCTGGTTGGGCTCATTCATTTCGTAATCCAACCCGCTTTTGTTGGCCGCAGCCTGGAGGTTGATCCAGAAGTACTTGAAGTTGAGCTTCCGGGTATCGTACTGTTTCTGGTCATAGAAACGGTCAGAGCCCTGGTAGAAGAACTCATCATAGAGGGCATCGAAGATGTCTTCGTTTTCCCAATCGATGGGTTCTTCCCATTTCAGCACGTAGCCTTTGTTGATGAACCGGTCAAGTTCCCTGCCTTGTTCATCCTCGGTGCTGAAGTACTCCTCGAAGTCATTCTCTTGGAGCACGTCGCGGTAAAGGCTGTCCTTTACCCAGGCCACGAACTGGCGGTACTCGTTGTTCGATATCTCGTGGATGTCGATGTAAAATGCGGGAATGGTCACCGTCTTGGACCTGGCGGTCAGGGCGTATGGAACGTCCTGATCACTGGGGCCCATGGTGAAGGAGCCATAGTGGATGTAGTTCATCCCGTAGGGATTCACTTGCACCCAGTCCTCCCGCGGGTACACGCCTACCAACTCACCGGCAGGGCCGCCGTAGCAGCCGGCCAACGCGATGGCAGAAAAGGCGATTATCGCAGCGTTTCTCATGGTTTCTATCCTTATGTCGAACGAATTCCGTCCTGTACTAGAGACTTGCAGGTTTCAGAAGTACGTATGATTGAACGTGCAGGTTTCGTCTTTTCGTGTATTCCTGCTTACAAGAAGCGGGGATTCACGTGACGGGTCTGCATGGGAATGCGTTCGAAGTTGAACATATACGAGACGAATAATTCATGTGAGCCACTGCTGTAGTTGGTCAATTCGCTGACCGTAGCATCGTAGCTGTACCCAAAGCGGAAAATCTGCTCCGAGCGGCTCAATTTCTCAGTTTTCGTGGTGCCGTACTCAAATCCGAGTACAGGTGCAATCGCATCACCCGGGCGGAATGAAAGACCGCCGTAAAGCAGGTCGTTCCACAGCACGTTGGCATGGATGTCCACCGTGGTGGCGTTCAAATCAGTCTTGGCCAGCAAGTGTGAGCGCAGGCGCAATGAGCCATCGCCCAGAGCCTGCTCGTAACCCGCTTGCATGTAGAGGTGGCGAACGCTGGAAATGTTGAGGTCCTTGAGGTCGGTAGCGGCCAGGCGGGTGGTACTGATTCCGGCGTAGTAGCTGCCCGGCACCCGGTACATGACCCCGAGGTCCGCATCGATGGTGCTGCCGTTTTTCTCGTTCTGGGGGATGACGGCGTCTCCATCATCGATGTAGATCCATTCGTTGCCGAGGGTCTTGCCGAGGTAGTTGGCTGCCAAGCCCAAACTCAGGATGCCGCCGTTGGCGTCGGGCTCCATGTGGTAGGCATAGGCCAATTTGACCACGGTGTTCTGTTCTTGTCCCAGTTCATCCTGGAAAAAGCTCAGTCCAATGCCTCCTGGGATGAAGCCGGGCTTGCCGCTGTATTGGAACAAAGCAGTTTGGGGATTCGTCTCCAAACCGTTCCATTGGTCCCGATAAAAGGCGTTGACGTATTGGAGGCGTTCAGCACCTGCAAATGCAGGGTTGAAGGACAACCTGTCCTGATAGAATTGCGTGAGCTGCGGATCCTGTTGGGCCGCTGCCGAGAGGCAGATTAAGAGTGCAGGCAGAGCGAGCAGATGGCGATTCATTCCAATCAGCTGATTTTCAAAAGGTTCCTTACAAAAGTCACCCGAAGGTGGTCGGCTAATATACCGAAATTGAGTAAGGATTGCGTCTGCAAACCGCATTATCCCGGCCTCGTCGTGAATTTCCTGTGGATAGGTCTGAATTCCAAAGCTGCCCGCAGCGCGCATCTACAGCCGATACCACAGGCATGGACCATGGGGGTTACACCAATTTCTGTTGTGTCCTCCACCAACGATCGGGCAGTTGGCCATTGGACGCGGATTGGTAATCCTCGTATGTACACGGTACGAGAAAGACCCTGCCCTTTCTGTTGCCGCTGCCCGGCGTGGGGATGTCCATCCACCAGCGGTTGGTTCTCGGACTTTTGAAGAACACGACTTCGTGGTCTCCATCGTCAAGCACCACCGTGAATTGCAGGTAGTCTTCTGTGGTGCCGCGGGGGTGGTCGCCCATGCGGTGCATGACGCCTTCGAGAAAGCACCACGTGGCTTCGGCGACCAGTTGTCCGCCGCGGCCGTCTCCATCCCGCGAAGGATCGTGCTCGAAGAAGCCCACGGCCGATAGCCTGTCGCTGTAGCCGGCATAGCGCGCCAGTTGGCAAAACTCCTCACCGGTCAGCCCGTTGGGTCGGACGTTGGGTGTCGCGGGGTGGTCTGCTGCCCTGACGGCCCCGAGGTCGAAGGAAGCCAGGTCGGCATCGCGCAGGATGGGTTCTGCCGTGCCCAAGTCCGCGCGCAATTCACCCAACCTGATGTTGTCAAAGTGCATGCGCGACATCAGCTGAAGGCTATCGCCATCGACCAGGTAGCGCTGATGTCCGAGGGTGGTGAGGTCAAACAGGTGCCCTTCCTCGGGCAGGATGAGTTGGTTGAGCCAGTTGCCGCCGTCGACTTGTTGTGGGTCTCCGCCAAAGTCCACGGTTGAATCGACCACGGCCACGTTGATGGGGCGGTCTTGACGGCCGAAAGCCTTGTACATGGAAATGGACAATACTTGTGAGCCTCCGATCACAATTGGAATGATGCCCCGGGCAGTCAACTCTTGGCAGACCACATCCAAGGCGGCCATGCTGTCTTCGAATGCGTTTCCTGCGGCGATGTTGCCGATGTCGGCGACGGGAGCCCAGCGGTCCATGACGGTCAGGCCGTAGAGTTTGCTGCGGACCCATTCGGCTGCCCGGTCGGTTTGGGCGCCGTCTGCACTGCCGCGCCGGTCCAGCACGCCGACGATGGCCGCCACGCAGCCCTCGAGGTCCGGATGGTCTCCCGCGCGGTGTATGCGCAAAACATCCCTCAACCGATCGACCCCGTCCGATGTATCGAACAGTCCCGCCTCGGTGGGCTCAACCCAATCGAAGATTGATTCCATGACGGCAAGCTAACCGCCGCCTTCAGGATTTTTTCGTGGCCTTGCTGGACTTTTTCGCCGTTCCCTTGATGATTTCCTGCGCACGGCTCCAATTCATCTCTAGAATCTTCTCGCCCACAGGAATGCGCACGGACTTTTTGTCTGCCACCAGGTAGTACTGGCGCCCTTTCAGGCGGATGGTCCACTTGGTGTCTTCGGCAAAGGCCTTGATGACGCCAGCCTTGAGCTGCTCTACGCGCGCCCAATCGATGTCGTCCACTTCCTCGCCCTTGGGGATCTTGACGTTGTCCTTTCCTGCTTTGATGTAAGGTCCCCAGCGGCCCATGAGGATGCGGGTGTCCGGGTCCTCGTCAAAGGTCTTGAGCAGCGCTTTGGCATCCGCTTCGCGCTTGGCCTTGATCATTTCCACTGCGTAGTCGAGCGGGATGTCGTACGGCGTGTACTCGCTGTCTTTGGGGATGCTCACAAACTTGCTGTCGTGTCGCACATAGGGGCCGAAGCGGCCAATCGCAGCCACCACTTTCTTGTCTTCGAATTGGCCTAAATCCCGCGGCAGCTCAAACAACTTGAGGGCTTCTTCGATGGTGATGCCCTCCAGCGTTTGGCCTTTGAGCAGGGAGGCGAAGCGCTTCTCTTCGTCATCTGGAGCGCCGATTTGGGCGAGTGGGCCATACCGGCCAATGCGCACCAGGACCATTTTGCCCGAGGCGGGATCCACACCCAGTTCGCGCTCTCCGCTCTCGCGATCGGCGTTTTCCGTGGTGTCCAGAATCTGGGCGTTGAACGGCGTGTAGAATGCCTTGACCATGCGCTGCCAATCGTCCTTGCCTGCGGCGATGTCATCGAACTCTTGTTCCACCTTGGCGGTGAACTGGAAGTCCATGATGGACGCGAAGTGCTTGAGCAGGAAATCGGTCACCACGTTGCCGATGTCGGTGGGGAACATCTTGTTTCGCTCAGAGCCGGCCATTTCTTTTTCCTTCTCCGAACGGACGGAGCCATCGGGTTGGAGCGTCAGTGACAGGAATTCGCGCTCCTTGCCTTCGCGGTCTTCCTTGACCACGTATCCGCGTTTTTGAATGGTACCGATGGTGCTCGCATAGGTGGAGGGACGGCCGATCTGCAATTCCTCCAGCTTCTTGACCAATGCGGCTTCACTGAACCGCGCTGTGGGCTTTGTGAAGCGCTGGGTGGCCTGCATTTCCTTCAGGTCGAGGGCATCCCCTTGTTCCATGCGGGGGAGCATGCCGCGTTCTTCCTTGTCCTCGTCCGTGCCTTCGAGGTACATCTTCATGATTCCGGGGACCGGAATATCCTCCCAGCGGGCCACGAGCATTTCCTGCCTGCCGGCAATGTGCACGTCCACGGTGGTCTTCTCGATGATGGCATCGGCCATTTGGCTGGCCAGGGTCCGCTTGAAAATCAGCTGGTAAAGGCGCTGCTCATCGGATTCGCCCGAGACTTCGGTCCGCGACATGTCGGTGGGGCGGATGGCTTCGTGAGCCTCCTGGGCACCGGCTTTCTTGGTCTTGAACGTCCGCAGCTCGTGGTACTGCTCTCCATAGGTGCCGACAATGTGCGCCTTGGCGCCGTCGAGGGCCACATCGGAGAGGTTGGTCGAGTCGGTACGCATGTAAGTGATGCGGCCCGCTTCGTAGAGCTTTTGAGCGACTTGCATGGTCCGGGATACACTGTACCCGAGTTTGCGCGCCGCTTCTTGTTGCAAGGTCGATGTGGTGAAGGGACCTGTGGGCTTGCGCTTGGTGGGCTTGCGTTCGACACGGTCGGCCTTGAGCTGATCGTTGTGCGCCGCTTTTAGAATTTCCTCAGCGGTCTCCGGTGAGTCCAGGCGTTTGTTGAGCTCGGCCTTGAAGCCTTGACCCTTGGTACTGAGCTTGGCTGATACCTTATAGTAACCCTCGGGTTGGAATCCGATGATTTCGCGTTCGCGGTCCACAATCAAACGCACGGTGACGCTTTGGACGCGGCCGGCAGAAAGAGAAGGCCGCACCTTTTTCCACAAGACGGGCGAAAGCTCGTAACCCACCAAACGGTCCAAGACCCGGCGGGCCTGCTGGGCCATGACCAGGGGCATGTTGACCGCCCTTGGGGATTCGATGGCCTTGAGTATGGCGTTCTTGGTGATCTCGCTGAACACGATGCGCTTGATCTTCTCCTCAGGCAGTTGAAGGGCCTCCTGCAGGTGCCAGCTGATGGCTTCTCCTTCGCGGTCCTCATCCGTTGCGAGCCAGACCATCTCAGCGGCCTTCGACAATTTCTTGAGCTCACTGAACCGCCCTTTGTCTGCGGTCAACTCATAGGTGGGCATGAAACCATTTTCCACATCCACAGCGAGCTTGCCGCCGGGCAAGTCTCGGATGTGGCCATAACTGGAGCGCACAACGTAGTCGCCACCGAGATAACCTTCAATGGTCTTGGCCTTGGCTGGGGACTCTACTATAACGAGGTTCTTACCCATGTCTTGTTTTGTTCGAAGCGGCAAAGGAAAAGACAAACTTGCGATTTCCGTTGCGGCAAGGGTCTACTTGTCATGCTGCCATTTTGTTTCGTTTTGCTACGCCGTAGGCGATGGAAAATTTGGCAAGCGATGACTGACACGTTGTCAGGTTTCGGCCTAATTTTGTTCCCCACCTTGAATTTTTTGGCATGAGACCCGGCAACCATACAATAGATGAAGAGCGACAGGGTGAGGCCGTAGGCCCCCGTTCCGGGAACAAAGGTGGGCGCAAGCTTTACCTGGAGAGTTACGGGTGTCAAATGAATTTCAGCGACAGCGAAATTGTGGCGAGCATTCTGGCCGATGCCGGGTATGCGACCACCAAGGAAGAGGGCGAGGCGGATTTGATTCTCCTCAACACCTGCTCGATCCGGGACAATGCCGAGCAGCGCATCCGCCACCGCTTGCAGCACCTCAAAAGGGGCAAGCGCAACAATCCCAAGCTCAAGGTGGGCATCCTCGGTTGCATGGCTGAGCGGCTGCGCGACCAGTTGTTGGAAGAAGAAAAGCTGGTCGATTTGGTGGTCGGCCCCGATGCCTACCGCGACCTGCCGCGCCTGGTAGACGAGGTGGAAGGCGGACAAAAGGCGGTCAATACGCTACTGAGCCGAGAAGAGACCTATGCCGAAATCCAGCCGGTGCGCCTCGATGACAAAGGGGTGACGGGCTTCATTTCCATCATGCGTGGCTGCGACAACATGTGCAGTTTCTGTGTGGTGCCCTTTACCCGGGGGCGGGAACGCAGCCGCGACCCACAGAGCATTGTGTCTGAGGCCCACGACCTGTTTGCCAAGGGGTACCGCGAGGTGACCTTGCTTGGCCAAAACGTGGATTCCTACAAGTGGAACGTCGATGTCAAGGGCCAAGTGAAGGATCCCGAGCAGCCCATTGTGCGCTTTGCCCAATTGATGGACTTGGTCTCGGATGTCAACCCCGACCTGCGCGTCCGGTTTTCCACCTCTCACCCCAAAGACATGACCGATGAGGTGCTCGAGGTGATGGCCCGCAAAGACAACCTCTGCAAGTACATCCACCTGCCGGTGCAGTCCGGTCACAGCGATGTGCTCAAGCGCATGAACCGGGGGTATACCCGGGAATGGTACAAGAACCGCATCGCGGCCATCCGCCGCATCATGCCGGATTGCGCCATCAGCACGGATGTCATCGCGGGATTCTGCGGCGAAACGCTGGAGGAGCATGAAGCGACCCTCTCGCTGATGAACGAAGTCCGCTATGAGATGGCGTACATGTTTAAATACAGCGAGCGTCCGCGCACCCTTGCCGAGCGCAAATTCGAGGACGACGTGCCCGAGGAGGAAAAGGGGCGCAGGTTGTCCGAAATCATTTCCGTGCAAAAGGGACACAGCATGGAGCGGACTGCGGCCCAATGCGGCAAGATTTACCGCATTCTGGTGGAAGGGCCTTCCAAGAAAAACAAGGAGGAATACCAAGGGCGGAACACCTACAACACGGTGGTGGTTTTTACCCGGACCGATGAGCAGCCCGGTCAGTATGCCTATGTGCGGACCACCGATCACACGGCGGCGACTTTGCGCGGTGAATCCGTGGAAGAGGCCGTGGCCGTAAAAGAAGGATTCGTGGCATGAACCTGCAGAGTGTCAAAACCCGTTTCGCCATCGTTGGCCACAGTCCTGGGCTCGAGCGCGCATTGGCGACAGCGGTGCGGGTCGCTCCTGCAGACATCACCGTGTTGGTGCGCGGAGAATCGGGGACGGGCAAGGAGGCTTTGCCCAAGATCATTCACCACAACAGTGCGCGAAAGCACGGGGCCTACATCGCTGTGAACTGCGGCGCCATCCCCGAGGGCACCATCGATTCGGAATTGTTTGGCCACGAAAAGGGCAGCTTTACCGGAGCGCATGAAGCGCGGAAAGGGTACTTCGAGGAGGCCGATGGCGGCACGGTTTTTTTGGACGAGGTCGGTGAATTGCCCTTGGCCACACAAGCGCGCTTGCTGCGGGTGTTGGAGACGGGAGAATACTTGCGCGTGGGGTCGTCCAAGGTTAGAAAGACCGATGTCCGTGTGGTGGCGGCCACCAACCTCGATTTTGAGCAGGCGATGGCCGAAGGCAAGTTCAGGGAGGACCTGTACTACCGCTTGAACCAGGTCCCGCTGATGCTGCCCCCTTTGCGCGACCGGGGCGAGGACATCCACTTGCTGTTTCGCAAGTTCACGGGTGATTTCAGCGAGCGGCACCACATGCCGCCCATCCGATTGGGCCCGGAGGCCGTCGAGTTGTTGCAACGCTACCCTTGGCCGGGCAATGTGCGCCAGCTCAAGAATATCGCCGAGCAAATCAGTGCCATTGAGACCGAACGCAAGGTGGATGCCGATCGCCTGCTCGATTACCTCCCGGAGTTGCCGCGTCGCGATGTGGCCAAGATTCCTGCAGGCGAGCAGGACGGTGCGGGCCCCGGGATGAACGAGCGGGAAATCTTGTACAAGCTGCTGTTCGAGATGAAGTCGGACCTCAACGACCTGAAGTCGCTGGTGCTGAAGATGATCCAGGATGGCAAAATCGACGCGGGGTCGAGCGAGGACCAGACCCTCGTGAACCGCGTCTTCGGGGAGCAGGAAGGGACGGATGTCCTGCGGCTGCCCGAGCGGGCGGGTGGAAACACAGAATGGTCGGCTTCGGGCAGAGACCGGAGTGAAGATGGTTTTGAGGATTCCACCGAGGTGGAGGAGTCCCTTTCGCTGCTCGAAAGTGAGCGCGAGTTGATTCGTCGGGCGCTGTCCAAACACGGACACCGCCGCAAGCAGGCGGCGGCTGAACTCGGCATCTCCGAGCGCACGCTGTACCGCAAAATCAAAGAATTCGGACTCAAATGAAGGGCATCCAGCACGTTGGGCTCAGGCTGCTGCTCTTGCTCTTTTGGGTCGGGGTGGCCGGTTGTGGCGTTTACACCCCATACGGTGCGCAAACGGCTGGAGCGCGGACCTTTTCGGTGGATTATTTCACCCCGGTGGCGCCCCTGGCCGGCCCCGAAGTAGGACAGCAATTCACCGAGGCATTGAAAGACCTGATCCAGCGCCAGAGCACATTGCGCTGGGTGGCCGACGGTGGTGAGCTTCACTTCAGCGGGAGGATTGTGGGGTACGATGTGTCGACCAGTGCGGTGGCGGGCGGCCAGGAAGTGGCTTCCCAAAACAGGTTGACCATGCAAGTGCAGGTGCAGTACGTGCACGCCTTGGAGTCGGAGCTCAATTTCGAGCGCACATTTAGTCGCTTTGCAGATTTTCCGGCCACAAGCGACTTGTTCGATGTGGAGACGGAATTGGTGGAAGAGATCAATGAGCAGTTGACCCAGGAGGTCTTCAACGCAAGTTTGGGGAATTGGTGAATGGGCTTTGCATATTGCGCTCCGCATGAGTGAACCAACCGAAGCCATGGAATTCAGCGCGCTGCTCGATGCGGTGCGCGGCGGTGGGACCGCTGCCACGCCCGTGGTTTGGGATGCGTGGGCAGAAAAATTAGACGCTTGGGTCGAGGCTTACCCCGCTTTTGGTGCGGGCCGGATGATGCGGGCCAAGACGGCCAGAGAGACGCGTGCGCTGGCTGCAGCAGAGCGTTTGGCTGAGGCGGCGGTGTTCTCTTCTGAACCCGGACGCCTGTTTGACCTCCTGTTTCGCGCCGGCATAGAGTCGGAAATCGCCTCATTTGCCCGAGCGGTAGAAGCGTTGGAGCCCCAAGTGGAGGACGCCCTGAGATTGCGCTGGCATCCCGAGCACGGAGGGGGGACGACCGGTGCGGCCGACACCGCAGCAGAGGAGGTTGAAGAAACTGAAGAAACCGAGGAGGTGTCGGCCATTGCTGCCGGTGATGTTTCGGAGGAGCCGGTTGCGGCTACAGAGGAAGAGGAGCGCGCGCCAGAGGTGGATATTCCTGAAAAAGGCTCCTTGGCGCGGGAAGTGGTCCTCGGTGCCATCGAGCGCAGCATCGAAAAGGAAATTCGCGCCTTCTCTGAAGGAGATGACGGTGCAGCGGCGCAAGCGGGCGAAGGGGAGGAGAAGGGCGCATCTTTTGCTGCCGCCGCCCTCGCCGCTGAAAGAAAGGTGGTCATCGATGTGGCGGCAATGTCGCCGCTGGCGCGTTGGGCGTATGAGCGGAGTGAGGCCACGGGATTTACGGAGGCGGCGGAGTCTCGCTTGCCTTCGGAAGCCCTGAGGGCCGCGGCGAGCCGGATGGAGGAGGTGATGGATGCTGCCAAGCAGGCGGACGGGGAGACCGCCGCTCCAGAAGGTGGCCTCGAACAGCAAGCCGCCTTGATTGATTTGTTTATCCGCAATGAACCGAGCATCGGCCCCATTCGTCCGGAGATCGAGCGGCCCACGGTCAAGGAATTGGCCAAGGAAAGCCTGGTGGAGGACGCCTCCCTGATCACCGAAACCATGGCCCGTATTTATGCCGCCCAAGGTCAAATTGGACGTGCGCGGCGAGCTTATAAGCTCTTGGCCTTGAAATACCCGGAGAAAAGCGTTTATTTTGCCGCCCAATCCAAAACGCTCGGACGCAAAGCTGAGGATGACTGAAAACCTCCGTCATCCCTTCGTTTCAGTCGATTTGGATGGCAAATGAAAACGACATTATGGGCTACATTCTTCTCGTCCTTATCCTGATCATCGCCCTTTTGTTGGGCGTTGTCATCCTTGTCCAGAACCCCAAAGGCACCGGATTGGCTTCCGGATTTGAAGGGGCAGGGCGCATTGGAGGTGTGCAGCGCACCACCGATTTCCTCGAAAAATCCACTTGGTACCTGACCATTGCGCTGTTTGTGTTGTGCATCGGTGCTACGGGGGCTTTCTCAGCGGGTTCAGCCAACACGGGCGGCTTTGAGGAAGACGAATTTGTACCGCCAGCGCCTACAGAGCAGGCTGCACCCTTGCAGGACGCCGCTCCGGCGGAGTAACCCCTGCATCAACAGCATCTTAAATGTCAGCCTGTCAGTGGGCTGACATTTTTTTGTGCCCGATTTTCCATTTTGTCAGGTGCGCGGCATTTTTTGTCATGCCCATGCGCTTCGCCACGGAATGGCACGAGATTCGCATGCCGCTTTGCGCCACAGGCAAAAGCATCATTATTACCATCAACCGTTCACACCATGTCTGTAAACATCAAGCCCTTGGCCGACCGCGTAGTGGTCGAGCCCGCCGCAGCGGAGGAGACAACCGCCAGCGGAATCATCATCCCTGACACCGCGAAGGAGAAGCCCCAGAAAGGCACCGTCGTGGCTGTAGGTGACGGCAAGAAGGACGAGCCCATGACCGTCAAGGTCGGCGATACCGTTTTGTACGGAAAGTATTCCGGTACCGAGCTCTCTCTCGAAAACGAGGAGTACATGATCATGCGCGAGAGTGATATTCTCGCCGTGCTCTGAACCCATTGAAATTAACCCAACAAATCATTCAACATGCCGAAGGAAATCACCTTTGACACAGCGGCCCGCAAGGAGCTGCAGGCCGGCGTCGACGCCCTGGCCAACGCCGTGAAGGTCACGCTTGGTCCCAAGGGCCGCAACGTGGTCATCGACAGGAAGTTTGGCGCACCTACCGTCACCAAGGACGGTGTCTCTGTTGCCAAGGAAATCGAGCTGAAGGACCCCATCCAAAACATGGGTGCCCAGATGGTCAAGGAAGTGGCCTCCAAGACGGCTGATGTGGCCGGTGACGGCACCACCACCGCCACGGTCCTCGCCCAGGCCATGATCAACGCCGGCCTCCGCAATGTGGCCGCCGGTGCCAATCCCATGGACCTCAAGCGGGGCATGGACAAGGCCACGAAGGCGTTGGTCGCTGAGTTGCGCAACATCTCCCGTGAGGTGGGCAGCGACATCAGTAAGATTGAGCAGGTCGCCACGGTTTCTGCCAACAACGACAGCACCATCGGAGCGCTCATCGCCCAGGCGATGGAGAAGGTGGGCAACGAAGGTGTGATCACCGTCGAGGAGGCCAAGGGCACCGAGACCGAGGTCAAGACCGTCGAGGGCATGCAGTTCGACCGCGGCTACCTCAGCCCCTACTTCGTCACCAATCCCGACAAGATGGAGGCCGAGCTTGAGACGCCCAACATCCTCATCTTCGAGAAGAAGATCAGCAACATGAAGGACTTGCTGCCTGTGCTCGAGAAGAGCGCGCAGACCGGTCGTCCGCTGCTCATCATCGCCGAAGACGTCGATGGAGAGGCGCTCGCTACGCTGGTGGTCAACAAGATCCGCGGTGCGTTGAAAGTGGCTGCTGTGAAGGCTCCCGGTTTCGGAGACCGCCGCAAGGCCATGTTGCAGGACATCGCCATCCTCACCGGCGGTACCGTGATCTCTGAGGAGACCGGTTTGAAGCTGGAGAACGCCACGCTCGCTGATCTCGGTTCTGCCGAGAAGGTGACGATCGACAAGGACAACACCACCGTCGTCAATGGCGTGGGTGAAAAGGCCAGCATCGAAGCGCGTATCGGTCAGATCAAGGCTCAGATTGAGACCACGACCAGCGACTACGACAAGGAGAAGCTCCAGGAGCGCCTTGCCAAGCTCGCAGGTGGTGTGGCTGTGCTCTACGTGGGTGCTGCTACCGAAGTGGAGATGAAGGAGAAGAAGGACCGCGTCGACGATGCCTTGCACGCTACCCGTGCGGCCGTTGAAGAAGGCATCGTTGCCGGAGGTGGAACTGCGTTGATTCGCGCCGGTGCGGTGTTGGACAATGTAGAGACGGTCAACGACGACGAGGCTACAGGCGTGCAGATTGTGGTGCGCGCCATCGAGGAGCCACTTCGTCAGATCGTCGCCAATGCTGGCGGCGAGGGCGCTGTTGTGGTCAACGCTGTCCGCGAGGGCAAAGGTGACTACGGCTACAACGCACGCACCGAGGTGTTCGAGGACCTGCACACTGCAGGTGTGATCGACCCCACGAAGGTGACCCGTGTGGCCCTCGAGAATGCGATTTCCATCAGCGGCATGGTACTCACTACCGAGTGCGTCATCGCCGATGTGGAGGATCCTGCTGATGCCGCTGCTGCGGCTGCAGCAGCGGCCGGTGCCGGTGGCATGGGCGGCATGATGTGATCATCGATTGCACAAACGATAAAGAAGGAAAGGCCCCGCATCTGCGGGGCTTTTTTTGTGTTCAAGGCAACTTTTTGGGCGTTCCGAGAGTCTGCGGTGTGGGTTCTTTTCATTGAATTCGCCGAAATTGGTCTCGCCATGAGTTTAGTCTCCGTTCCATCCATCGTGTCTTGGAAGCGCCTTGCTGCCTTCAGTTTTCTCTTTGCCTTGTGCTTCTCGCTGGCCGCCCAGAATGGCTGCGAGGATGACGCTGGCAGCATCTACGGACCTTATGAGGAGCTCGTTGTATCGGATGACCCGTGTGAGAATTTCACCTGCATTCCTTCGGCATTCAGTTTCGTCTGGGTGTCCAATTCCGAGTACCTCGACGACTGTGGAGGGGACGATGACGACGAAGTGGATGAGGAAGAGCTTGATGCTCTGATTGAGTGGCTCGAAGAGATCTGCGCGTCCGGAGATACCCTTGAAGTGGACTTTGATGTCGAGGAGGCGTGTGCT
>Ga0115569_10000657_pt1 | contig 27460 bp, 24 predicted proteins | sample COGITO_mtgs_1205_2_FD_87295 | JGI IMG/M metagenome (GOLD analysis project Ga0115569, IMG submission 87295) | Pelagic marine microbial communities from North Sea - COGITO_mtgs_120503 | ecosystem: Environmental > Aquatic > Marine > Epipelagic | place: Germany:Helgoland, sampling site Kabeltonne... | reverse complement strand
CTACTACTATCCGAGCCAGGACCCAGCCTGACCCGCCCGGGGTCGCCGAGCCTTTCTCGAATGCCAATCCGCCTCACTCGATCAGGAGAACCCACTCATGGCCAAGGTCATCATCCCCATTATTTTTCAAGCCCCCACCCGCGGGGAGTCCAGCGCCGATGTCGACGGCGAGACGATTCGTGCCTGCTTCGACCTTGTAGAAGAAAAATTTGCCGGCCTGCGAGAACTCGTCATCGACCCCGCGACGGGGGAGATCCACAAATTCGTGAAAGTCACCTTGAACGGCGAATTGCTGGATCGCGACCCGGCGACACTTGCTCAGACTGTTACCGCTTCGGACGAGATCGAAGTGATCGCGGCCATCGCTGGCGGCTAAGCCGCTCGAGAGCATTGCAACAGACTCCGCTTTGGAGGAACTTCTCCCTTCGCTCAGTACTGCGGCTGGCAGTGCAGGGCGCGTGAGATCGGACGTCCCCCAAGGCAAAAGCGTCTTCCGATTTCAATTTTATTCCCAGACCGCCACCTAACTGCAATTAGAGGTATTTGACACATGGCCGGACCCGAGGGCGATCGCCTACTCATCGTCAACATGACGGATCAGACGTCGAGCTACGAGCCCTTCCCCGAAGAGTGGAAGTTGCTTGGTGGCCGAGGTCTCTCCGCAAAGATTATGACCCGCGACTGTGATCCGACCTGCGATCCGCTGGGTCCCGACAACGTGCTCGTAATGGCGCCCGGCGTTCTTTCGGGAACGACGGCACCGACTTCTGGCCGCATCTCGATTGGCGGCAAGAGCCCGCTTACGAACGGCATCAAGGAAGCCAACGCCGGCGGCAACCCCGGACAGCACCTAATGAAGCTCAACATTCGTGCCGTCGTCGTGAAGGGCCAGCCCGCCGATGCCGATGCACGTTATGGCCTGCGCATCGACGAAGGTGAAGTGTCTGTTGTTGATGCAAGCGACTACAAGGGCATGCTCAACTACGCATGCTGCGAAAAGCTTCTGGCAAACGAATCCAAGAGTGCCAGCGTGATCTCAATCGGCCCGGCCGGCGAACTTCGCCTCGCTGGCGCTTCGGTGGCTTGCACGGATCAGGACCAGGAGCGCCGCCCGGCTCGTCACGCCGCTCGCGGTGGCCTCGGTGCTGTGATGGGAAGCAAGGGTCTTAAGTGGGTCCTCGTCGACCCGGGCAAGGCGAAGACTCGCCAGCCCGCCAGCAAGGAATTCAACAAGCTGAACAAGAGCTACTCGAAGACCTATCTCGACGGCCCGCAGATGTTCAAGCACGGCACGTCCTCGGTTGTCCCGTTGGCGAATATGCTGAACACGTTCGTCTACAAAAACCGCACCGAAGGGCAGAGCCCCGACGTCGATACTCTCGACGGTGCGCGAATTGTTGAGAGCTTCGAAGAGCGTGGCGGCGGCATGCATAACTGCATGACCGGCTGCATCGTGAAGTGCTCGAACATCGTTCACGACAAGGACGGCAACTACAAGACGTCGGCTCTCGAGTTCGAGACGCTGACTCTGTTAGGCGCTTCCTGCGCGATCAAGACCTTCGACGAAGTCGCTGAGCTCGATCGACTTTGTGACGAAGTGGGTCTCGATACCATCGAGGCGGGTGCCGCGATTGCCATCCTGATGGATTCGGGTGGCATGGAATGGGGCGACTCGGGTGCGGCCATCGCGCTGCTCAAGGAAGTCGCCGAAGGTACGGAGCTGGGTAAGATGATCGGGAACGGCGCTGTTGCGACGGGTAAGGGACGCGGTCACAAGCGCGTTCCTCACGGTCGCGGACAGGCAATTCCGGCATGGGATCCCCGACCGCTGAAGGCGACGGGCGTGACCTACGCAGCCGGCCCGATGGGCGCGGATCACACGGCCGGTTTGGTCGTGAACCCGGGTCTTACGGAAGACCAGCTGGCTCAGGCTTCGCAGGAATGTCAGATCGTGAACATGGTCTGTGACTCCTCGGGTTTCTGTCAGTTCATCTCGCCGAGCATCGACCTGATGAAGGACTACTACACGCTCTTCTATGGAGAAGACGTGACGCGCGAACAGCTCGGTGACCAGGGTTGGGAATGTCTATCGGACGAATGGAGCTTCAATACGGCCGCCGGCTGGAAGGACGAGGACAACGGTCTCTCCGACTGCTTGGTGAACGAGGGCATCGGCCCGGATAACGCCATGAAGTTCGACGTGTCCCTCGACGTTATCAACGCTTCGAAGGTTCGCTTCGAGCCTCGCGAAGAGCTCTACACGGCCGCGGCTAGTGGCTGATTGTCTCCGCTCTCAGGCCTAGGTTTTTAGCCTGCGCAGGGATTGGTTCTTAGAGACGGGCAAGGGGTTATACTTCTTGCCCGTCTTCTTGTTTCACCTCACGGACCGCGCGACGAGTGGGTCGCGCGTGAACGAAGATGAGTAGGGGATCGCCAAGGTGAAGCACGATGTTCGAATGCGAGGGTTTGCCGAGCGGGTTGACGTAGAGATAGTCGATGCATTTTTGGCGGAGCATGCCCAGGTATTAGGTGGCGAAACAGTGCCGCTTCTCGAATGTGTCGGGCGTGTCTTGGCGGAGGACGTGACGGCGAAATTCGATGTTCCAGGGTTTCCGCGATCGGCTATGGATGGCTACGCGATTCTAGGTGAGGAGAGTTTCGGCGCTTCTAACTACGACGCGATTCGATTGAACGTCGTCGGTATCTCTCTTCCGGGTTCGCCCTTTGAGCCGCGACTCGAACGAGGTCAGGCGATTCGGATCATGACGGGTGCGCCTATCCCGGATGGCGCAGACGCGGTCGTGAAGGCCGAGGTCTGTGAAGAAGAGGGCGGGATCGTTTCGATTTCGGAAGCCGTCGCACCGCAAAAGAATGTAGGCGCGATCGGCGAAGATATTAGGCGTGGAGAAGTCGTGCTCTCGCGCGGTCGCCGTTTGCGACCTCAGGATGCTGGGCTTCTTTCCTCGATTGGGCGCGCTGAAATTTCTTGCGTCCGGGCTCCGCGGGTTCGGTTGGTCGTGACGGGCGATGAGTTGTTGCCGCCGGGCTCGAGTCCGAGCGGCTCACAGATCGTCGATAGCAATTCAGTCGTACTGCGTGGTTTGATCGCAAGGGATGGCGGCTCGTCGCTGCCTTTTGAAATCTTGCCTGATATCCCGGAGAGGATTCGCCAGGCCATGGCGAGTGACGACGCTGATGTCGTTCTCGTTTCCGGGGGCACGTCCGTTGGCCAGGAGGATCATGCACCGCGTCTTCTCTCGGAGCTCGGCGAACTTTCCTATCATGGAATTTCTATGCGCCCGTCAAGTCCAACCGGAATTGGCCGCATCGATGGCCGCTTCGTATTCCTTCTCCCGGGCAATCCCGTGAGCTGTCTCGCCGCGTACGAATTTTTCGCAGGCCCGACGATCCGTGCGTTAGGCGGTCGCAATCGAGCCTGGCCTCACCGCCATGCGCGCGTCCCCCTTGCCCGAAAGATCGCTTCGGAAATCGGACGCACCGACTACGTACGGGTCGCCGTCGACAACGGGCTCGCGACGCCGCTCGCCACGGCGGGGGCTTCGATTCTTTCTTCGACCGTGCGTGCTGCCGGTGCCGTGATTGTGGCGAGAGAACTCGAAGGCATGCCCGAGGGCGCCGAAGTTGATGTACTGCTCTATGACGAAGAGCCCGGTGCTGAAATTGGCTTGGCTGGCGCCGCTAGAGGAGGGTGGAGCGCGTGAAGGGCTCTGGTCGGAAGCAACAGCAATTTTTAGAAGTGCTCGATAGGGATGCGGCCGAGGCACGCTGGCGTGAAGTTGTCGGGCGCGCTGCACTCTCTTCTGAGCGAGTGCTGCTCGCATTAGCGCTTGGGCGCGTGCTGGCGGAGGACGTTAGGGCGGAGGTCGATGTTCCCGGTTTCGATCGGTCGAATATGGACGGTTTCGCAGTTCGAGCTTCGGATACGTTTGGCGTCTCAGAAGAACAACCGATTCGACTTCGTCTGAACAACGAAGTACTGGCCACCGGGATCGCCCCGCAAATTGAGGTCACGAGAGGGACCGCAACGACGATCGCGACGGGCGGAATGCTTCCTCGTGGCGCGGATGCTGTGGCACCGATCGAAGTGACCGATGTCGACCCAGAAGACGATGGCTGTGTATTGGTACGAGCGCCGCGAGTGCCCGGCGCCGCCGTGAGTTTTGCCGGGACAGATATGGGACGAGGGGAGACCGTATTATTTGCGGGGGTGCGACTTAGCTCTCGGGAAACTGGCGTTCTCGCCGCGATTGGGTGTGAGTCCATTTCGGTTGTGCGGCGGCCACGAGTCGCGGTCCTATCGACCGGGGATGAGATCGTTCAGCCCGGCGAGGCTATGCGCCCAGGTCTTGTTTTTGACAGTAATGGGCGAATTTTGGCTGACGCGGTTCATGAGCTTGGCGGCGAGCCAGTCTTTTGGGGTGCGTTTCGAGATGACTTAGATGCTCTTAGGAAGGCATTGCACGAAGCGCTCGCGGATTCCGACGTGGTGCTGTTGTCGGGAGGGACGTCTAAGGGTGAGGGTGATCTGAATGCGCTTGTCGTCGGCGAACTCAAGCCCGGCATTCTCGTGCACGGCGTTGCGCTCAAGCCGGGCAAGCCGATTTGTTTGGCGGCGCAGAAAGAAAAGCCGGTGGTGATTCTTCCCGGTTTCCCGACTTCAGCGATCTTTACGTTTCACGAATTCGTTGCGCCTCTGATTCGCGACTTGGCTGGCCAGCCGTCGGAGGATCGGGAAACTCGAACGGCACGGCTCGCGATTAAGACCCAAAGCGAACGGGGCCGTCTTGAGTATTTGCTGGTCGGGCTCGTGGAAGACGAGGGCCGAAAGCTCTCGGCGTATCCGATGGGTAAGGGCAGTGGCAGCGTTACGAGCTTCAGTCGTGCCGACGGTTTCGTTCGAATCGGTCGCAACACGGAACTCGTGGCGGCGGATAGCGAAGTCGAAGTCACTCTGATCGGGCGTGATGTCAGCGTCGCTGATCTGGTCGTAATCGGAAGCCATTGCGCGGGGCTAGATCTGATCGCTAGCGAACTCGCCGCTTCCGGTGTCTCTGTGAAACTCCTTGCGGTTGGCAGCCACGGTGGACTTGCTGCAGCGAGCCGGGGAGAATGTGACCTAGCACCAATTCATCTATTGGATCCAGAGACCGACGGCTACAACGTGCCCTTTCTTAAACCAGGGCTGAAGTTGTTGCGCGGCTATCGACGGATGCAGGGGATCGCGACGCGCGCAGACGAAACGCGCGACATCACAGAACTCCTTGAAGATCCCAGCGTGCGAATGGTGAATCGGAACCGCGGTGCCGGTACAAGAATTTTGATCGACCGATTGCTTGGGGGGCGCAAGCCGCCGGGCTATCCGTATGAACCGCGTTCCCACTACGCCGTCGCCGCCGCAATTGATCAAGGTCGGGCGGATTGGGGCGTGACGATTGAGTCCGTTGCCAGGGATGCGGGCCTTCGTTTCGTTCCGCTTCAAGCCGAGGAATACGATTTTGTTGTGCCCGAGTCGCGATGGGATCGCCCGGTCTTGAAGCGATTGCGGGCGCTGCTTAGCGAGAATCCTTCTGATCTCCGAACCCGGCTCGCCGCGCAGGGGTTTGATCTTTCGGAATAGAACATGTGGCGCCGGACACTTTGAGGTCATTTTTACCTGCTGCGATCGCTTTTTTGTGTCGGGGATTGGAGAGAGTGACGAAGATATGATCTCTGCAATCGTCGCCCAGGTCGTAAAAACCGAAGCGCAGGGCCGCATGTTGACGGAACCGGGTTGTGATTAACTACAGGGCTATTTATTCAGCAAGTCCTTGCCTGCCGAAGAGTTCGCTCGCTACTTGCATCGGGCTGAGAAGGCTACGGAGAGGGGCGATCTTGCTCGGCCTTAGGACGCGAGGTAGATTTTAACTACTCAATGGACTCCCCCCAACCATCTAGCGACATCCCTCCTCCTCCTCTTGCGGCCTTGATGCGCTCGGCGAACGCGCCCGTATCTCAGTTTGTGGCCAGCTTTTCGAAGGAGACGAACTGATGTCAATTCTCGGCGCCGTCTTGATCATCGTGGCCTGCCTCGCAGCTTCGGCCTTTTTCTCCGGGAGCGAGACCGCGCTCTTCCGTCTCCGCTCACATGATCTCGACGCAGAGAACAAGGAGTCCGTCGGTCCTGCCGACATCGCTGTTCGCGATCTGACCTCATCGTCGTCGCGTCTGCTTGTCACCATCCTGCTCGGCAATAATGTCGTGAATATTCTGGGTGCGTCGGTGGCCTCTGGCCTTGCGATTTATTTGTTAGGCGCTGAAGTGGGCATTCCGGTCGCGACGATCGTCATGACGATCTTGGTACTGCTCTTCTCGGAAATTCTTCCGAAGGCGGTTGCTGCGCGGCACCCCCGAGCCGTCTCGCGATTCGTAGGCCTTCCGCTCTATCTCTTTCACCAAATGCTTCGTCCGATTCATGGCGTCTTCGATCGTGCGATTGAGCCGCTTGTACGCCGGGTGACGGGTGCCGGGGAGGGCGAAGAGCCGCTGGGATCTGAGGAAGTACTTCGCCTTGCGCGGGCAGCGACTGCGGATGATGACGATGCGGGTTCGCCGCTTGCGATCATCGGCGCGACCTCGAATGCGGCCGAGATGGACGTTTCCGAAATCATGGTTCCTCGAACAGAAATCGAGGCCTATCCCACCGACACGCCGGTCTCGGATTTGATCGAGCAGATGCTCGAAGGACGTTATACGCGAGTCCCGATCTACGAAGAGTCGATCGATCACGTGTTAGGCGTCATTCATCTAAAAGACTTGATCAAGCTCCATCGTGCGGACGGGAATGAAATCTTCGGGATTCTGAAGCCCGTCTTACGCGTTCCGGAACGAAAACCGATTCTCCGTCTCTTGACTGAGATGCAGCGCGCTTTCTGTCACGTCGCCCTCGTGAAAGATGAATTCGGGGTGACTCAAGGGCTCGTGACTCAAGAAGACATCCTCGAAGAAATCGTCGGAGAGATTCGAGACGAGTTCGATTCTGAAGAGTTGCTCACGATTCGGAAGCTTTCTGATGGGACATACGAAGTACTCGGGCGCGTGAAGATCCTCGACTTCAATCGAGAGACGGGTTGGCAGGTTCCCGCTGAAAAGGGCGACACCGTCGGCGGGCTCTGCTTCAATACACTCGAGCGCGCGCCCCGAAAGGGTGAGCGTATCCACGTACCTGGCTATCGCCTAGAGTGCATCGACGTCTCCGGAAGCCGGATTACCCGAGTGCATATCGCCGAAGACCCCAACGCGACCAGCGATAGCAACTGAATCCGAGACCATGACAAATTCCGAGAACAAACCCACTGCGCCTCAAACCAAGGCGTCGGTTGATGGCGTCTGTGTCACGATTGACCGCCTTTCCTCCGAAGGCGATGGCGTCGCTCGGCTTGAAGATGGTCGAGTTGTCTTCGTTGAAGGCGGCTTGCCCGGCGATCGGGTCGAACTCGAGTCTGTTGAGGAGCGGAAGCGCTTTGTGCGTGCGCGAATCACCCGCCTCGAAACACCGAGCCCAGACCGGGTCGAGCCTGAATGTACGGCCTTTGGTGTCTGTGGAGGCTGTACTTGGCAGCACCTGGCCTACGAAGCCCAGCTCGAGGCGAAACGCGTCATCGTGCGCGACGCGCTGGCCCGAATTGGCCGCATCGAATTGGACGAACTGCCGCTGATCGTCGCGTCTCCTTCGCCCTATGGCTATCGAGCAAGAGCGAAATTTGTTGAGGCGCCGACGGGCTATGGCTATCGAGAACGGTCCTCGAGAAATGTGAAAGTCGTCGACCATTGCCCCGTTCTGGTGCCGGCCGCAGATGCAGTCCTGAAAGAGCGGGTCGAGGAGTGTCGCGCCGAATCGGAAACGAAAGATTCGGGCAACTCAAATGACTCAAGCGAGAACGGCGAGTCGAAGCACGCGAAGATGCGGGAGTGGAGCGTAACGGCGGGGTCGACAGGGCCCGCTTTGGTTTCGCGAGTTCGATCGCGTGGCAAGCCGCGCTCAGTCTCAATTGATTTATCGGGAGAGCGTTTGCGCGTAAGCAGCGAAAGCTTCCTGCAAGGCAATGCTCTCCTTTGGGATGCGCTGGTTGAGTCGGTGACCGAAGCTTGCTTATTGACGGAATCGCGGGTCGTTGGATCCGAAGGGGACGAACCCCAAAAGACGCCCCTCGTGACCGAGCTTTATTGCGGAATCGGATTCTTCACGATTCCACTCGCGCGTTCCGGTGCGAAGGGTTGGGCGCTTGAGAGCGATCGTTCGGCTGTGGCCGATCTCACGTATAACCTTCGTCGCTGTGGCGTCACGGACCGATTCGAAGTTCTTTCAGGACGAGTCGAAACACGTGGCGACTTGGTGCAGAGACTTGCTGCTGCCGACGTTGTGTTGATGGACCCGCCCAGGATTGGACTCGAGGAAAGCGTCCGCGAGGCACTCCGAAAGGCTAAGCCTAAGCGGATCGTCTACTTGTCCTGCGATCCCGCGACGTTGGCACGAGATCTCTCAGAGATTTTGCAGGACGGATATTCCATCGCGTCGGTCGAGCTATTCGATCTCTTCCCGCAGACGCCCCATGTCGAAACTCTCATTCGACTAGAACGATCGGCCTAACGAAGCTTCCGTTTGTGAGGAACGTGTCGAACGTGTCAGGGCTCTATGAGTCCGTGCCGCAGGGCATAACGGACGAGTTCGGTTGCCTTACGGACGCCCAGTTTCCGCATAAGACTGGTGCGATGCGCCTCGACTGTCTTGGTTGAGATGGACAGTTTTGTCGAGACTTCTTTTGCCGTGAAGCCCTCGGCGATCAGGTGGAGCACTTCGCGCTCACGCGCAGAAAGCAGCTTGAAGGGGTCTTGTGAGTCCGTTTTAGGAGAGCGGACCTGTTCGACGATTTCACGAGCGACCGCCGGACTGAAATAGCTCCCGCCCTTCATGACTTCTCTAACGGCCGTGACGATCTCGGAGGCAGGTCCGTTCTTCAGCACGTAACCATCGACACGAAGCCCTACGGCACTTTGGATGAAGGGTGGGTCGTTATGCACCGAAAACAGAATAACCCGCGTGTCCTTGTGTTCGGAGCGGAGTCGTTCAAGGGTTTCGAGTCCGCCCATTTTAGGCATCGTGATGTCGAGAACGACGATATCTGGGTTCGAACGTTGTACTTCGTCCAACACATCTTGCCCGTCCGAAGCCTCACCGCAGACCTTGAAGTCGGTTTCGGACTCAAGGAGTCGGCGGAGGCCTTCACGGACGATGCCATGATCATCAGCTACAACGATCGAAATCATAGGGTAAGCATAACGTTCGTCTGAATCTGATTCAATCGTCGATTTCTTGGCTGCGGATCTGATGCGAGACATTTTGGGACGCCCGCGGTAGATGCGCTGCGGGCGTCGTGGCGCATGACACAGAGATCTGATCAGAGTAAGTTAGTAGGCGACGGATCGACGGTGGGTACATATGTGTGCGCCCGCTGAGCGGGACTAGAATTCGACAATCACGCGGGAAGGAACCCAGCCACTCGTGTTTCGTAAAGATACGAACCGCCATCGTTCAAAAGAGCGTTCTCGCTCCTCCTCCGGCGCGTCAGGTATGCGCCGGCCAAGCAGTGCGTCTCGTCGATCAAAGGCCGGACCGCCGCCAGAGACACCCTCGCGGTTTGTTCTTTATGTAGAGGGGCCTCGGGATCGGGACATTCTTGAGAGTTGGGCGCGTCGGATCGAGCCCTCGGTCGCGCGATGCATCGAACGAAACACAGTCATTCTCGGGGGGCGACAGCCAGCCCGCGCCGTCCGCGACTTTCGTAAACGCGGCGGCGAGGAAGCGGGATGGACCGGGCTCGTCGTGCTCGATCGAGACGATCACCCCGAGCAGGGGGTCATCGCTGGTAATGGGCCTAACGCGCCGAATATCCTGATGGACCCGGAAGGCGAAGACTTGAATCGCTCGCAGGCCGCGTCACTCAATCGGTCCGCGGCGCTCAATCAAGCTGCGGCGCCTAACGTCGCATCCGAAGGAGGGCTCGGAGGACTCGAACTCTTCGTTTGGGGAAGGCGGCATATCGAGAGCTATTTGTTAGTACCGGCCGCGATCTGTCGTGTCTTGAAGATCGCGGCGGACGATCCGCGAGTCGATCAGGCACTTAACGACGCGGCAGGCGCGGCCTTCGATCAGAACTCACTTCATGCGAAGCGAATCCTTGGTCCCGGGGGCTCACTCTCGGAAGCCTTAGGAGCCCCGCTTCGCGCGGGGGAGATCGCGCGCGCGATGCGCCGTGAAGATTTCCACGACGATGTGCTTGCGCTCTTCGATCGAATAGAAACACTCTCGGGGGCCACCCCGAAGGGTCCCGAAGTTATTATTCGAACACCCGTTCCCAGCTGAACGAAACGGCAGTTAAGCGAATGGGTAGCTAAGTAAAGGCAGTGCGCGAGATACTCGCGGCGGCTGGCCTACGGGTCCATTGCGTCGCGCAAGATCGGCTGACGAACGGAGTCGATGTGTGATCGCGTTCGGCGAAGGTCCGAGAGTAGGCTCATAGCTCGGTTCAGGAAGAGCACGCCTATGAATACGTGCATTACGAGAAAGACGACATTAGTCCACAAGGCGAATGCGAATAGGGACGCCTCGTCTCCGTAGCCGTGGAATACGTTGGCCCAAACGATTTCACGTGTGCCGAAGTTGCCGAAGCTGGGCAGCATCATCATGAAGTAGAGCACGGGAATGCCCGCGACCATCGCGACCCAATCGATTTCGACGCCGAACGCTCGGGACGCGCTGCCTTGGATGAAAACGTCTGCGGCCGCGAAAGCAGCAAAGATCAAGAAATAGGGGAAGAGATCTTTCAGCTGAACGCGCCCGTCGAAGAACTCCAGACGCAATAGTTTGTAGATGCGATCCACGACACCGAAATAACGTGCGATGAAGAAACCCAAGGTGATCGTCCAGCCAAAGGCGACGACGCCCGCAATAAGTCCGGACTGCACTTGTTCCGCGGGCACGAAGATGAGTGCGACGGAGCCCTGAATTAACAAGACTAAGAAGTGTACGACGAATGGCAGCGTCGTGACTGCAATGACCGACTGGAGCGGCGCGCGGCAGAGCTGCCAAATTCCCAAAAAAAAGGCTGCATCCGAGACGGAATTATTCAGCGCCCGGACAAGTTCGGCCCCGCCTTTGACCGCAATGATTTGCCTGCGGGGCACGGGGGCGAGGAAGCGCCGCACCATGGATGCCTGGACGAGGGTCCACACGAGGAAAAAGACGATCTTGTCCAAGATCGTGATCCCTACGAACAAGGGCATGTTGGCCCGTTCCGTTGCTTCGGGGATCGCCTGCCAGTCGATCGCATAGCCGAAGACATAGACGAGCGCGCAGCCCGAAATGAGCAGCGGAAGGACGTGGCGTGTGAGGATGCGCTTAACTCGAGACACGGCAGAGCAGCATAGCCACTCGGAGGCTCGAAACGTTGCCTCTATCTGCTCTGACTGAGAACTCATTGATTTTCTTGTGACGCGCCATCGCACGCGGTGTCTTGGCCCGCCGACCCGATCGGCCTAGACTCGGTGCCATGGATCTTGGTTTTCGAATGCACGCTGAACGGACGCCCAACCCGAACAGCATCAAATGGGTTTTGGGGCAGGTTGTTGCCGACAGCGTTCCGTCCGCTTCGTTTGCGGAAGGCGTCACGGCCGAGGTCTCTCCCCTCGCCGCACCGATCCTCGCTATCGATGGGGTGGAAGGTGTTTTCCTCGGGCCGACGTTCATTACGGTTACGAAGAAGGAAGCCGGGGAATGGACCGAGCTCGCGGCGCCGATCGTGGCCGAAATCAAAGCCTGGGCTGGTGCAGGGGCATCGGCTTTAGGGCCGGCTTTCGAACCGCCAGCGGTCGCCGAGGACGATGAGATCGTTGCCAAGATCCGTGAGATTTTGGAGCGGGACGTCAGGCCCTATGTCGAAAGCGATGGCGGCGAGATCAGTTTCGCTGGATATCGCGACGGCGTCGTCGAAGTTCTGCTCCAAGGGGCATGCGCTGGTTGCCCAAGTTCGTCGATTACATTGAAGATGGGCATCGAGGCGCGCCTTAAGGAAGAAATTCCGGAGATCCGGTCCGTCGTTGCGCTCTAAGTCGGCGAAAACGACGAGGCTTCGGAGCGACCTGGACAGGTGTGGTACCAGGAGCTCGGCGTGAGCTTGCTGATGGTGTTCGGAGGGCCAGGGCTCGACGGGGGGGGGCGGAGTTCACTTTTCTCCCGCCGGGGCATGCGCCGGCGGGGAAATCGCAGGCGAGGGAGTTCGCGGCTGACTCTGATGGGTCGCCTGGCTCTTCTCGGGATTGCGACCGCAGTTCTCGGCTTGGGATGGCTCGGGTACGAAGGCCTTACGGCTTGGGGTGCGAAGCAACCGACGTCGTTGCTTCCATCGGTTTCCGCCGCCGCCGCCGCCGCCGCCGCCGCCGCACCGCTCCCGCGAAGCATCGAGATTCTTCCCGACCCGCCGACGACTCGGGACCGATTTGGTGAGGCCCGCTTGGGCGCGGCTGAATTTGATCCCGCCGCCGCGCCTCGTCTCGTGGAGTTCATAAGTCCGGCCACCGGAGAGCGGACGCCACGGAGCGCAGCGAGCAGCGATGCGTGGCGCGTCGAGTACAGCTTGGACGAAAAGCTAACGGGCGAAGTATTTGAAGTCCTTCGCAAAGGTCGTGTCGACCAGGGGCACGCGATCGTGATTGATACGCGGACGGGGAGACTGCTCGTCTATGCATCGACGGATCAGGGGGAATTCCCGCCCGAGCAGGCCTACCCGGCTGCGTCGGTCGTCAAAGTGTTAACCGCGGCCGCCATGCTCGAGGCGAAAGAGCAGGGTGCGGACACGTCCTGCGTTTATCGCGGGAACAAGTATCGCCTCAGTCGCCGGCGGCTAGATCGTCCGAAGTCCGGTCGCGAGTCCGGTCTTGAGGATGCGATCGCGACTTCGAATAACCAATGTTTCTCCCAGTGGGCTCTTCACGTGCTCGGAGAGGACCGATTGCGTTCGACTTTCGAGCGTTTTGGGTGGCTCTCGCCTGCTGCGCCGGGGCACGCTCCGGGCCGCATCGAACTCATCGAAACGCGTCTTGACCTCGGTCGCCTCGGGAGCGGGCTCGACGGTCTGCGCGTTACGCCGCTTCACGTCGCCTCGCTGACTGGGATCCTCACAGATGGTCGATTGATTGAACCTTGGTGGGTGGATCGGGTCGTGGATCAGGATGGCCGCTCGGTCCCGCTTCCGGACCGCGCTGCGCCAAGGCAGGTGCTGCCAGTTGAGCGGGCGGAAGCATTGCGCAAGATGATGGTCGCGACGACGACCCGTGGCACTGCGAAGAGCGCGTTCCGAACACGTAGAGGGCGTTACGTGCTCGGCGATCTTAAGGTCGCGGGGAAGACCGGTAACTTGACCGGCCAGGATCCGTATGGCCGCTATGAATGGTTCGTAGGACTTGCCCCTGCGGATGACCCACGAATTGGAGTGGTCGTTCTTCAACTGCAGAGCAATCTTTGGTGGAAGAAGTCGAGCGAGCTGGCAGCGAATATTCTGAAAGAAGTGTTCTGTGACCGAAGCGGCTGCCGGGCGCAGCTCGCGGATCGCTGGACCGGAGATCTCGGTCGCGATGTCGCTCCGATTCGCATTTCAGGTCTCGATTCGCCCTTTCAGTGGTCACGAATCGCAACGAACGACACCTCAGCTTCCCGTTGATCCCACTCTTCTGAAACGACCCGCTATACTATGGCGTCTGCGCGTCGCCGAACTGGATGCATGCGCTTCTAGGGAGCGGGTAGTGAGTCGATCGGATCGGTCCAGCGAGGCAGCAAGCCAGGAAGGCGCAGTACCCGTTGAACCCGGAGATCGTCCCGGCGCTTCGGGGCATCGCTTTGGCCCAGACCTCGCGTGCTCCGAGTGCGGCATTCATTGGGATGCGCATCAGCGTCAGCCTGCGCCCTGCGTGAAGGATGAGCCCGGGGACGTTTTTCTTCGGCGCCCCGCCGTCGATGAACCCGCAGCACGCGGTACAGCCGCGACTCCTCCATCTGCTTCCGCCGCAGCACCCGAGGCGTCGAGTTCTTCTTCGGCGCCATCACAGGCGGCAAGCACAGATGCATCTGATACATCCGGTCCCAAGGATTGCTGAGGGTACCCGCAGCTCCGGCGGGGACTCTTGCTCAGCTTCTTTGAGCACCCCTTCGCTTTCGGCGTTTCTACGCGGGACTTATTGAACCTCCTTTAGGCCCTGCCTACGGCGTACGCTCCATCGCCGCCGACGTGCGTTTTCTAAATGGCTCTGCCTGAGAGACCAAGGCCTCCCTTCGAGATCTTTCGCTAGGCAGTTGCTGGAATAGGCCCGTTCGCCTTTCGTGAGACTCTTGGGGGCCTACCGCTTCGCTGCGTTTAAGCTGAAACGGCGAGCAAATGCGACATTGGCCCTTTGGACGGCTCGCGAGTTGCGCATTAGCTGCCTGTGACTGGCCTCTTTCCTTCCGTTATGACTGCGAAGGAGTGACGGTTTATGGCGTAGCGGATGCCGTAGTTCGTCACTTCGTTCGCTGAGAGCCGGATTTCGTCATAGCGGAAAAACAACATTCCTCCGATGCGCTGTATTTCTTCAGCTTCGATTCCGGATGACCGACTAATAACCTGGTATGCGGAATTGCGGATCGCATGTCGGTTTTTATCGGAGTTTTTCGGAGCTGGCACACCACCTGCTCTTAGAAATATTCGGCGGAACCAATCCCCTCCTGGACGGGAACTCGGGGAGACCGCAGCCAACCTGCACTTTGCAGGGACTCGAATCTTCGAGTGACCTAACAAAATCTTAGGAGACACATATAATGAGCAAGCTCATTCGCAAGTCCAATAAGGGCTTCACCCTCATCGAGCTCATGATCGTCGTCGCCATCATCGGCATTCTTGCTGCGATCGCGATTCCCAACTTCCTGCGCTTCCAGCTCAAAGCCAAGAGCTCTGAAGGCAAGGTTAACATCGCTGCAATCCGCACGGCACAGGAGTCTTACCTCGCTGAGTTCGGTTCGTACCTTGTTGCCGTATCGAGTCCGGCCGCTGCCGTGACCAATCCGGGTCCAGCAAAGGTGGAGTTCGAGTTGACCGGTGGTGACATCAACGGCTTCAACTCCCTCGGTTGGTCGCCTGAAGGTCGCGTCTTCTTCGCGTACGAAGTTAACGCCTTGGATAGCGCCTACACGATTACGGCTCAGGCTGATATCGATGGCGATGACGTCAACCAGGTTTGGGGCTACGTGAAGCCCTACACCGGTACACTGGCTGGTGTGGCTCCGCTAAGCTTCGGCACGTGCGTTGCGGCCGGCATCGCGAACAGTCAGCTCTCCACGGTTGGTCCCTGTGCGACGAGCCACGGCCAGTCGATCTTCTAAAGATCGACCGACCTAGCGTCAAATAGGCAAAGGGGCCGGGCTTTATAGCCCGGCCCCTTTGCCGTTTTAGCTTCTTGTCTTGAGCACCTCGCCCGCCTCGTTAGGCGTGACTGGGTGCTTCGCGTATCAGCTCATTCACTGATTAGGTGATGATGCGTCCGCCGCCACCTTGACCGCCCATGCCGCCGCTAGGCCCTTGGCCGGGGACGACGATGCGGTTGGCTTCCTGGCGCTGCATCTCACGCGCTTCTTCCATGAGACGCTCAACGGCTGCTTGCACGGCAGCCGGGAAGGCTTCGCAGGCTTCCGTTAGGCTAGTCGCTTCGATAGGACAGTTGATCGGGAGAGGGCCGCGCTGACTCATCAGCGTAGTTTCGCCGATGAACATCGTCGGGCGGCTCGGATCGTCTTGACCATCAATTTTGACTGGGGTCAGGCGACGGATCGAAGCGACCTTCAGGTCGCTGAAAGTCTCTTCGCGGTACAGGTTTTCCGTGTCTACGGCGATATCGCCGAGCGGGTTGGATTCTTCGCTCAATGGGGCTTCTCCTAAGTTGCTCCCATATTCGCAAATGCGGCTCGCAATTGCCGCTCGTGACGCGCGTATCCGGCGCACGACGAGTTTCCCTGCACCGGATAGGCCTCAGTTCTTGCTGACGATCTCTGAGAGAATCGCGCCGAGGCCTCCGATTTCGCCGCCCTCAAGAGATTCGACGTCCGGGAGGCATGCGACCGTCTTCTCAAGCTGGGCGCCGCTCTCGCGGTCGAGGTGGTCGAAGATTACGCCAAAGCCCCCTGCGCCGTCATCGCGGACGATTTCCGCGAGCACTCGAATCGGGTTGCCGGGGGTCGGGCCATGAAGAGCGATTTCGAAATGATCGCCCACCGCGAGGTCGGGATGACGCTCGATACGCATGCCGCCTGGAGAGAGATCACGACCGATCAGGACGAAGGGCCCTTGGGCGCCTTCCGCTGCGATCGAGGAGACGTATTGCCCCCGAGGCTGTGTTCGCCTCTCGCGGCCATCGCCCGCTTCGGGTCGGGTCGCGCCGGAGCCTTCGCTGAGTTCGACGCAAACCTCGCCACTCGCGAGAATCGGCGGATCTGTTTCGTCGTCTAGGGTGAGATCCGGGAGCGAGCCGATCTTGCAGGCCGGGATGGGCGGCGCACCGCTCACGATCGCGGATTCGATCGAATAGGGACCTGAGGCCCAATAGTTGATTAGGGTCGTGAGGCGGGTTCGCAGGCTCTCTTCGAGGTCGGGGTCAAAGACGACCGCCAACATGCAGCGGTCATAGCCCGGCTCGCTGACCAAACGCCGAACGTGGCCGCTAAGCGTGAGGGGACCTTGTTCCGACCAGACCTCGCCATCCGCGGGGATCGTAAATTCGATGGAATCGCCGACGGTGAGGTCAGCGCTCGTTTGGAGCCGGCAACCGCGATTCGAGAGATCTAGGAGCACGGTCTCCGTAGTCTTCGCGCCTTTCGCTATTTCAACTGGGGCACCGACGGTCACGCGTTGATCGGTGCGTCGTTCGCTGCCTTGGTAGAGGGCGCGAGCGACGAGCAGTCGCCAAATCTCGGCGGAGGCCGGGAGTCGGATCAGAAGATGAAGGCCATTTCGCCTCAAACGACGACGCATGGCCGGCGAGTCTTCGGCAACGGCAATGATTCGGAGCGGCCGGCCGGGATTCGCGTCAGCAGGACTCCCGCGACGAACACGCTCGACACGTCGTGGTGTCACGATCAGGAGATCGCGAGGGGGGGGCACTTCGGAAGGGATCTGGCCCCCGCGAAGTCGCTTGTAGGCGATGTTCTGATCGTCCAGGACTGCCGCAACATCGTCGAGTTCACCATCATCTACGAGAAGAATGCCCGGATTGGTGGGCGCAACAGTCATAGCCGTCTCCACTGGTGCGCGCGGCGGGATCGTCGGCGCTTGTGACTACAGCCTCATTCGACCGATTGGCACTGCCTCTGTAGGGACGTTCGCGGCTCCCTGATCAGGGCTCTGGAAGCGCGTCCGGTTTGCGGATGTGATGCCGGAGCGTTGCGCAGGCTGCAATCGAGAATACGGTGGCGATTGCGAGGGTCATGCCTGGCACATCGGGCACCGAAAGGGGCGGGTCTGGAGATTCGGCGAGGTACTGCGCGCCGAGCACGAGTGCGTTGTTCGTGACATGGGCGCAGATCGCGAGGGGCAATCCCGCGACGTATCGGAGCAGGCCAAGCTGCAGCCCGAGGATCGCGGCGATCAAGGAGAGATGGGGATCTGCGTGGACGGCGCCGAAGGCTAGGGCGCTGCCGACGATGGCCCAGGCGGCGCCCCGCCAGCGAAGGAGAAGGGCGAAGAGGAGGCCTCGGAAGATCAATTCCTCGACGACGCCCGGGATAATGGCGAGGGTGAGGAGCGCTTCGTCGAGATCCATCAGGGCGGATTCTCCGAAAAGCGCGAGATCTCCGTGGATTCGGCTCGCGGCAAAGCCCGGCAGCTCCCGGACGAAGCGAACCAACAGGTGATTCGAACCGGCGAGGCCGAGGATCTGCAGCAAAGCGAAGCTCGTACTCGGGAGCGGATTGGATCGCCTGTCGAGGGAATCAATCATGAGGTCGCAGAGTACCGAGTCGTTGCGATCGTGAAATGAAGATCGCACGAAGCGCCCTGCTCGCGGCCTCAATCGGCTGCTACGATGAATGGCGTGTCGAGATCCGAGCTCTGTTCATCTCTACTTGTGGCGATGCCCCAGCTCGCCGACCCGAACTTTCGTCGTTCGGTCGTTCTTGTTGTGCATCACGACGCCGAGTCGACCTTTGGTCTTGTACTGAATCGCGAAGTCGAGCTCAGTGTCAGTGATCTATGCGAGAGCCTGGAATTCGATTGGAAGGGCAAGAGTGCCGCCGAAGTGAATTGGGGCGGCCCTGTGGAATCGCATACGGGTTGGCTGCTCTTTCAAGACAGCCTCGACACGGTCGTTGAAGAGGAACACGTCACCCAGCTAGGCAGCTCACTCTGCTTCGCGGGTTCGATGGACGTGTTCAAGCAACTCGCCGAATGTCCTCCGGCGGATCTGCGGATCTTTCTTGGCTATGCGGGATGGGGCGGCGGCCAGCTCGAGGTCGAGCTGGCGCAAGGGGCCTGGGTGGTCGCGCCGCTCTCACCGGATGTGGTTTTTGATGTACCGCCAGAAGCAATGTGGGATCACGTATTGCGTGCGATGGACATCGACCCAGCGACGCTGATCTCGACCGCAGGAGTGCACTAATAATGTGTCTGCGACGCGGAGTGTGCCTGTGCCACGGAATGTGTCTGCGACGCGGAGTATGTCTATGACGGAGAGCAAGGCTTCGCCCTACGAAGTTCGCTGCGCGAGATGTGATGTGAGCTTTCCGGTCGAAGCGAAGACCTGCATGCATTGCGGTGGGCCGACGGGAAAGCCTGGTCGTTTCGCCTCGGCGAGCGAGGGCGTTTTTTCCACTGGGCCTAACGACGATGATAATTTCGGTACCGGGGTTCGGACCGGCCAGTCCAAGTCCCATGCGGATCCGGCGCGCGCACCCTTCGAGCCCTCGGAAGGATCCCCGTTCTCTCATGGCGATGCATTTGAGGAAGAGGTTTATGCGGATGCCCGGGCGAGCGGACAATTAGGCGGAGGCAGCGACTCTGCTTCCGAAGAGGAACAGACCTCGGTCGGCCGCTCCTTGATGAATTCACTCGGGGGCGTGATCTGGGTGGTGTTGTTGATCGGATTCTCATTGGCACGGAGCTGTGGCGACTGATGACGAATGCGAACGATCAGGTCAAAAGCGCGAGCTGCATGGCGTGGGTCTCTCGCCCTTCGTGCGCAAGATACGAGCCGTACTCGCGTTTGGTCCGCTTTCATCAAACTTTCGCTCGCAGGCGATGAAATCGCGACCGCTTAGGCTTATTCGAGGTGTGGCGCCTCTGGCCTGTGCTGAAATCCGTATTAGGCGCTCGTGATTTCTGTTAGGCCTGACCAGATCAGGCGGGCCGCCACGAGGGTGAGCGCGCCTTTGTAGAGCTGCGTGAACCGCGCATCGTCGATGTGGTGTAAGAAGCGTGTGCCCAGGGCGGTTCCGACGATTACGCTGAGCGCCATCCCGAGCATCAGGGGGCCGTACTCGAGATAGGCGAAGCCCATTATGCCGAAGAGCATCATCTTCGCGAGGTGACCGGCGGCCTGGCACGCAGCCTTCGTGCCGATCAGCTCAAAACGAGTGAGTCCGATGCCTAGGAAAAAGGGCGCAATAAAGGGGCCCGTGGCGCCGACGACCGGGCCGACGGCTCCGGCGACGGCCCCGACGAGCGCGAAGCGCGGTCCGCTTGGAATTCTCTCGGGATCAAACCCGAGCAAGAGCCACTTTTTCTGCCAAGTCGCGAGGATCACGAAGACGCCGATTCCGAGTCGAAGGAGATCTGCAGGGGCTTGTTGAACGAGCGGAACGGTGAAATATCCGGCGGGTAGTAGCAGGAGCGCGAAGGGCCAGAGCAGGTCGTAACGAACCTCGCGCCGATGAATCACGGTTCGACTTGAGTTCGACGTCAGCTGAACCAAGGCGTGGATCGGGATCGCGACCGCTGGATCTAAGAAGAGGAGCATGACCGCCAAGAGCATGATCCCGCCGGCCATCCCCAGGACGGCGGAGACGACTGCGGTGAGCAGGCTCGCCCCACAAAGAGTCGCGATCGTCGTCAGCTCCATGGATCTCTCTCCCTGCGTCCCGGGCGAAGGATGACATCCCGAGTGATACTCGACGAAGATTGACGCCTCAAAATACATTGATCAAGTTGACTAATATAATCAACTATGAGATAACCGATTCAGTGGATCAAAACTGATCCACAGGGTTCAGATGGTCTGCCGCTCAATCTTTTGATCGATACTGAGTCCAAGCTTCGCCGAGGCTGGGAGCGATTCGGTCCCTTTAGGAAGTCCCAATGTCAGAGAAAAGCTCCGAAGTCGCTGCCAATGCGGCCTTTCCCTCTGGCAAGCCCAACGTCGCTGGGCATTTTTCACGCGAGGCAGAGAACGAGTTTTTGAGCGCACGAGACGCCGCCGCGCTGCTCGGAGTCAAGCTCCCGACCGTCTATGCATATACGAGTCGAGGTTTGATACAGAGCGTTCCGGGCGGGAAAGGGCGGTCACGCCGCTATCGCCGACGAGATCTAGAACGACTCTGCGCTCGGCGAGATGCACGCGCCGGGCATGGTCCGGTCGCAGCGGCGGCACTTCGCCAGGGCGAGCCAGTAATGGACAGCTCGATCACCATGATCTCGATCGAGAATGGACCGATTTATCGGGGTCGCTCGGCGATCGAGCTCGCGGAAGAAGGCCGTCGTTTTGAGTGGGTCGCGGAAGGGATTTGGTCCGGAGATTGGCAGGAGCGCGAGCTCCCGGATGGCTGGCGGCCCGAGGGCCTCGGGATCGATCTCGAGGCCGTAATTCGAGCGTTACCCACGCGAGTCGAGCCCCTGCCCGTGATGAGCTTCGTAATTCCCCTCTTGGCGGCCCACGACCCGGGACGTTTCAGCTGGCATCCCGAAGCAGTTCTGTCTCGAGCACGGTTCCTGTTGCGTCGGTGTGCGGCGCTGCTGTCTCTCGGCCGCGATGGCATCGATACCGAGACGGCCGTCACGGCTTCGCTAGCGGCGCCGTCTATGGCTGCCGCGGTAGGTGCCAGCTTCTGCCTCGATCTCGGAGAGCAGGAAATCGCGATTCTAGACCAGGCACTTGTGCTCGCTGCGGATCACGAACTCAACGCTTCGACGTTTGCTGCGCGGGTCGCCGCTTCGACGGGAACAGACCTTTACGGCTGCATCTCTGCGGCCTTGGCGGCGCTTTCGGGCCCTAGGCACGGTGGGGCGGCGGACCGAGTCGACGCAATTTTGCTTGAGGCGGGACCGGCGGATCGGGTCGAAGAGGTTGTGCACGATCGGCAGAGGCGCGGCGAAGTGATCGAGGGTTTCGCGCATCCGATCTATTCCCCGCATTCCGACCCGCGAGGGCAAAGGCTGCTCGAACTTGCGCGTGGGTTGCACGAGGAACGCGCAGAGGTTCAGTCGGTTGTCGCGCTCGTCGATGCGATGCAGCAGGGCGGGTTCGGTGGTCCCTCTATCGATGTCGGCTTAGTCGCTGTATCCCGCGCGTTGGCGTTGCCGGCGGGGTCGGCAACGGCGCTCTTTGCCCTCGGCCGAATGGTCGGGTGGGTCGCACATTCCCTCGAGCAGTACGATGCAGGATTCCTTGTCCGCCCACGAGCGCGCTACCGGGAAGATCCCGCGGCGCGCCGTTAAGAAGCACTGTAGCCTCCGGCGGTTCTTGGAGCGGGGGGCGCGAGATTGGCTCTGGGGAGCGCGTCACGCGTGACCATTGGTGAGTCAGCGAAAGGGAAGTTCTTGAGCGACGGATCGATCGAGGAGAAGACAGCGAGCCAGAACTGGCTGGCGAACCCGTTCCTTTGGGTTTCGGTCGCGCTGAGCGGGCTCGTTTGCTTTCTGTATTACCCGTTCTTCTTCCCGTCTTCGCATCAGGCGATCGCTCTACAGAGCGAAGAGTTTTTCTTTGAAGCGAACGAGGCAGCAGGTGCGCCGGTTCTCGTTTTGTCCGCCTGGCTCTTTTACCGTCGTTCGCACTATCTTGACTTGCTCTCGGGGCGGGGGGCGCCGGTCGCGAGTGGCCTGTTCTTGTTAGGCGCGGTCAGCCTTTTCGGCTGGGGGCACTTCACGCAGGCATCTGACCTGCAACTAGCGAGTGTGATTCCTCTTCTCGTAGGGGCAGTGTTAGGGCTAGGCGGCTGGCCGGCGATGCGTGCGTTCTGGCTGCCGATCGTCTTCATTGGCTTCGCCCTTCCGCTCCCTCCCGTCCTGCTCTCGACGGCGATCTTTCCCATTCAGCTATTCACGGCGGAATACGCCGGCGCCATTCTGAATTTCATCGGCGTGAAGTCCTTGGTCCAGGGTGATCAAATCCTACGGCCCGAGAACACCTTCATAGTCATCGAAACCTGCAGTGGTGTACGGACGATCGTTACCCTGTCGATGCTGACGATCCTGATGATCGACCTCTTCGAGCGAAGCGGGTGGCACGCGGCGATTCTCTTCGTTCTGGCACCCGCGGTTGCTTTCCTGAGCAATGGACTTCGCGTTGTCACGCTCGTTTTGAATCCGCACTCCTCGATTCACTCGATTCATAATTTGCAGGGGATTGTCATGTTGCTGGTGGGCCTCACCGGCATCTATGTATTGGATCTTGCGCTCGAACGATTTTTTCGCGACCGAGAGGCATTAACAGAGTCGCTGGAACGCGGCGATATCGCGTCGGCGCAGACCCTAGGCCTTGCCGGGATGCGACCGGTCCGGCTCGCGTTTATGTCGGTGGCTCTCTTCGGGATGCTCTCAATCGGGTTGACTGTTGTCCCCTTTAAGACGCCCAGCGGGCTGGCTGAGCGCCCAGATGATCTCCTCGAGCGAGTCTTCAGTGAGTCGATTCGTCAATCGATCGAGCCCGACTATCAGTTTCGCGGGAGCCTCAGGTATCTGGACCATGCGAACAGGATGGTCCGCTTCGAAGGTGAACCGATGGAGGTCTTCCTCGGGGTCGGATCTGAGACTTTGCGCGAGTACACAATGCTGAGCAAGCGGCTGGCTTGGCCTGAGAGCGGCTGGGTTCCCGTTGAGGAATCCGTCGTTGAATTAGAGGGCAGTGACGCCGCAGTGCGCAGAGTGTTGTTGCGGCGCGGTGGGCGGACGGCGCTCTCTTACTCCCTTTACCCACGTTCTGGCGGTTTGATGACAGAGTGGTTTCGGCAGGCCGCGGCTTTGGATCGAAGCCCCTTTGTGCGGAGCAAGCATATGCTGGCAATTCGCATCTCGACGGGAGTCGGGCGCGGAAAGGGAGCGCAGGAGCGCGCCGACGAACTGATTCGGAAGGCCTGGGCGAGGCTGGCTCCAGAGCTAGAAGAATTTGCTCCGATGGGCGCATCGTAGAGCTTTCGTTGAAGACCCTGAGTCAGAACGGGGGAACCGAACCATCGAGCGGGGGCGGGCTTCGGAGCCATGACTTTGGCCTTTGGCCCGGCTTTGGGGAGGGTCGAGCAAGGCTTTTCCTCTCGAAGGGAAAAGGTTTACCCTCGGGAAGATGCAGTCCTATGCGAATCTGAGTAAAAACAATGACTTACGCGACGAGTTGTTCTGGCATGTCATTTGCTTATTATTGCGGCATCACTCCGGGTGGGGTGTGGCTGTTGTCATGTGAACTACGCCAAGGAACTCGAAATCTGAGCCGAACGTTTCTCGAACGTCATCATATAGTGATCGATCGCTCAATCGATAGTTGTATGATTCCCGAAGGGATTCAAGTACTGTTTTGAGACAGGGAAGATTCCCGTCAGCTTTTGAAAAGTTTTTCTTGACCTTTTTTACTCACAATGGCTCAATGGCTTTTACTGGCTCGTTACTCAAAGGAGATTACACATTATGAAGATCAAGCTCGTCATGCTTGTAAGCATTTTTGCCTTCGGACTCGCGCTCAACGCGAACGCAGGAGCTGTCGTCGATACGGATACCGATCTCGTTCCCGACGCTTTCGACAACTGCACGGCCCTGGCCAATGGCCCGGCGGAAGATTCCAACCAGGTCGACACTGATCAGGACGGTTACGGCAACGCATGTGACGCCGACTACGGTTTCACAGGTGCAGGCGGCGACTTCCTCATCACCACGGGCGACTTCCCGATTTTCCTCGACGCATTCACGGGTAGTGCGCCCAACCTCGCGACGGATCACAACGGTGACGGCCTCACGACGACGGCGGACTTCTCGACCTTCCTGGCTCAGTTCCAAGGTACTCAGCCCCTCGGTCCGGGACTTTCCTGCGCCGGCGTGACGGTACCGTGCCTGCCCTAAGTTTTTAAATCTGGCGCGGCCGACCGAAATAGTTCGGTTGGCCGCTCCAAGCCCTGTGTCCTGATCCATGCTGGGTGAAATCGATCTGCCTCGGATTGGTTTCGCTGAAAAACAGCGGAGTAGGTCACTTCGAAAGAGCAGATGCTGAATTATGCGGATGCTCACTTTAAGGAGAATGAAAAAGATGCGGCTCTTTACTTCTTTGATCGCCACTGCGGCGATCCTTTTTTCGGCCTCGACGGCCTTCGCTTCGGCGACTTGGTCTGTCTCGGCAACCGCTAGCGGCGGTGACCTCAATGCGATGGCTGTTGGCGATACGCTCACCCTTGATATCAAGCTTGAGACATCTGCTGCTCTCGAGCTGATCGCTATTGCTGGCTCGGTCAATAACTACGACGCGTCAGTTGTTTCGGTTGACTCCGGTGCAAGTACAGTTGCTTCGCAGCTGCTTTTCGAGATCATCATTCCTACCGTTGGTAGCTTCAATGGCATCACCAACCTCGAGTCGGGCGTTTCCGATACGAGCGTCCAGGGCCCGGGCCAGGAGGACACGTTCCTTTCGGTTCTCGGCACCGCGGGTGCGGGTGGCGACGGCACGGCAGAGGCCGCGCAGTTCCAGATCGTCTATAACGTCATCGGTGCTGGCACCACGACTCTCCGAGTCGGTACGTTCGCTAATTACGCGGACGCCTTCTCTGGAGCGTCGGACAACACCGTGACGAACACTGGTGTTACGATCACGGTCGTTCCGGAGCCCGGTACGGCACTGCTCATGGGCCTCGGCCTTGCAGGCCTCGCTGCTGCGGGTCGACGCGAGTAGTAATGGCTTAACTTGCGGTCTCTGATCGCGACTGAGTTGTTCGATTAAAGCGCCCTGGACTCTTTGAGTTCAGGGCGTTTTTCGTTTTTGAGCCGCAGCCATACGCGGGCGGCCCATTGGGGAAGCGGCTCGCACCGTGCTCTGCCCTCAATGAGTCGACCGGCCTCCGTTGTGTTGTCATTGTCAACGTGCGCGCAGGCGCCGAACGGGACCCTCCTGCCGCGAAAGACACTCGTTCGATTCCGAAGAGCCTTCGGGTCGCCCGGACCGGGTCTCCTCCGAGACCGATAGACACGGTCGAGCCGCGCTATCAGTTCCCTAGCGGGGGAAATATTCGCGTGGGCAAAAGGGAGGTTTCATAGGCCCGTGCGGTGCTCAGCTGTTGAAGGGCGCAGGCGGCCGCTGATTTTGAAGCCTTGTCGAGAACGGCGGACGCCCGGGCCGCGGATCCCTCGTTCCCTTTCCCAGCGCTCGTGCCGACGGGTGTGGGCGGGATCACTATGGCTCCGGTCGCCGAAGGTGCTCGGCTCGCACGCTCTGACTCGCGGCACTTTGTGGTGGCTATTTGGGGCTATCGGGACTGTCGGGGGCTATTGGGGGAGGACTGTCGGCGGCTCTTGCTCCGGAGCGCCACGCGGCCCCCCTGGTGTAGCCGGCGCGATTTGTTAGGGGTCCTCGTCCTAGAAGTTCGATGCGGAGCAGGGCCGATCGGGCATGCGCGCGACGGCTCTGCGATCCGGGCCCCGACTTGTCTGTGCTTGGCCGACAGAGTCCGCCTGAGATCCCGAGGCCAGACGAGAAAAGGCCGGAAGCGTTTATGGCTTCCGGCCCTTTAATATCCCGCGTAATGCCCGACTGGCATCAAGCGATTTCGTCTTGTTGCAGCGCTAGCCGCGGCAGTCAGCCCTTCGAGGCTCGCCGCCGAACTGCGACTACACCAAACACCGAAGCAAGGCCCGCGAGGCTCGCGGCGACTGAAGTCGGCTCGGGCACCGTGATGGTGACCTCTGTGTTGTTCACGACGTTGTCCGACGCTCCAGAGTAGGCGTCCGCGTAGTCAGTGAACGTACCGACTCGGAGAGTCGTTGTGCCAGCACCGATGACGTTATAAACGATCGTGAACTGCGCGGCCTCTGCCGTGCCGTCGCCACCCGCACCCGCGGTGCCGAGAATCGAAAGGAACGTGTCCTCCTGGCCCGGACCCTGTTCGCTCGTGTCGGAAACGCCCGACTCGAGGTTGGCGACGCCATTGAAGCTACCAGTGCCAGGAATGATGATCGCGAAAAGCAGGTCCGCAGCGACTGTACTCGCACCGGCGTCAACCGAAACAACTCCCGTGTCGTAGTTATTGACCGAACCAGCGGTCGCAATCATCTCACCTGGAGCAGATGTTTCGAGCTTCACCTCTAGGGTGAGGGTATCGCCAATAGTCATCGCATTGAGGTCACCGCCGCTTGCGGTTGCAACTACAGTCCAAGTCGACGACGCGAAGGCCGTCGACGCAGCAAGCAGCGACAAGAGTGTCACGCCAAAAATCTTAGAAAATTTCATGTTAGGCCTTTCCTATCCAGCTCAGCTGCATTCGAGCATCACGCGATAATCCATCGTCGTGACGAGTCCGTCGTTGTTAAGATCCGCGGCCGCATCGAAATCCGAATCGCCACTTTGTGTTCCAAACGCAGCCTTCATAACTTCAACATCTGCCGCGTCGACTGTTCCGTCTCCGTTGAGATCCGGACTAGCAGAGCAGGCTTCCTGTGCGAAGGAAGGACTTGCCAAGAGCAGAGCGCCCGCCGCAAGCAGAACGCTCCCCCATACCTTAATCATTGCAATACTCCTCTCTTGAGCCGAGTTCTTTAAGAACGCGATTTGCTGAGAATACAGGAAAAACAGGTGGTTTCCACCGAAGATTGCCGGCTGACGGAACGTAGAGTGAACGACCTCCCCAGCGCACTGTTTATAGTGAGAGGTTCGAAATTCTGGTGCTCCATCTCACTTGATTGTGACCGTCTATGCTGGATCGCGTAGTCTGGACTGCGGGAACGCGTTCGCATGATCTCTCGAGCTCACATCACGCCGGCCGGCTTGTGACACGAGCACTCTTCGGAGGCGGTATAGTCCACGCGCTTCATGGAGGCGATATGTCTGGCTCTCAAAATAAACCACTCGGACATCGTGCGTTGCCCCATTCGCTATGCCAGAGGCGGCATGGCGCTTTCGGCGCAGCGCCACGACTTCATAAGTTTCTGATTTT
>Ga0115569_10000651_pt1 | contig 27697 bp, 20 predicted proteins | sample COGITO_mtgs_1205_2_FD_87295 | JGI IMG/M metagenome (GOLD analysis project Ga0115569, IMG submission 87295) | Pelagic marine microbial communities from North Sea - COGITO_mtgs_120503 | ecosystem: Environmental > Aquatic > Marine > Epipelagic | place: Germany:Helgoland, sampling site Kabeltonne... | reverse complement strand
ATTCGCTTACGGGACGCAAAATTGCCAAGGTCGGCGATCGGCCGGCAGTGACCCGACGCGCACAACGCGTCGAACTCGATCACGACCTTTCGATCTTCGATTCGCCGGGCGTACTTTGGCCGAAGCTCGATGATCAAGAAGGGGCTAGACGACTCGCGGCCAGCGGCGCTATCGGAGAAAACGCCTTTGAAATGCTCGACGTCGCTGGTTGGGCTGTCTGCTTCGTGGCGGACCGCTACCCGGAACTCTTAGCCGCGCGTTTTGACCTCGGAGATGAAGTCGAAGAGATCATCGCCCGCACTTCACCCGACCGCGAGGACGCGACCCGCTCCATCGAACTCCTCGAAGCCGTTGGCCGACGCAGAGGAGCGCTCAGGTCGGGAGGGCACGTTGACTTAGACCGCGCGGCAGATGTTTTTCTGCGCGATCTACGTGCCGCGAAAGTCGGCGCAATCAGCTACGAGCGGCCTTCGGACATCTCGAGTTCTTCGATCAACTGAACGTAGGAGCGGTGTCGGCGTTCATCAACGTCGCCGCACTCTACCGCGGCAAGAATCGCGCAGTCCGGCTCAGTGCGATGCAGACAATCGCGGAACCTACAGCCGGCCTCACCCGCCCCTTCGAAACCCGGAAAATGCGTCGCGGCATCCAAGGGATCCAGATCCACAGCGATAAAGTCCTTAAAGCCCGCCGTATCGACCAAGGTGCCACCGCCTACTAAGGAATGCAGCGTTGCAGTCGTCGTCGTGTGCCGCCCCTTTCCGCTTCCACGATTCAACTCGCCTACGCGAAGTGCTAGATCTGGAACGAGCACGTTCAAAAGAGAGCTTTTCCCGACGCCGGAAGGACCGACGAAAGCACCCAATTTGCCTTCAGGCGGCATCGTCGCCTCCTCTACCGAGTCATCCGCCAGCAGTGCCTTCACGAGATCGACGTTCTCGCCGCTTTGAGCTGATACGCGGAGTAAGGGAGCCGAGGGGCCGTAGATCTCCGCTAGGCGATTACCTAACACGTTATCTTCATCAAGGTCTATCTTGTTAAGCACAAGAAAGGGCTCGATTCCTGCGGCTCGGGCGATCACAAAACCACGGTCGATATACCCAGGAGGCTCACGCGGCACCGGCGCCACGACCACACCGAGATAGTCGAGGTTCGTTGCGATCGTTCGCTCGCGACCGCGCGGATCCCGGCGACGTAGAATGCCGTGGGCGGGTTCAACACCAAGCCGGCCACCCGCGACCTGAACTCGGTCTCCCACGACTGCCCTTTGCTCTGGCTGGAGCCAGACCTGCTTCTCTTCTCCGGACTCGAAACGGACGAGTACCGCCACTCCGTGGTGTGCAACGACGCGAGCCGCCCGACCGTCGACGATAGATTCGGCAGTGATTACAGACTCATCTACCTCTGGATTCTTCCGGCCGCTCTTGCGGTACGGCTTCCTTCGCTTCTTTCCGGGTCGTTTATTTTCGGCCAATCTCAATCCGCCCAGAGCCGCTCGGCCAAGCCCGAGTCGCGTTGAATCCGTCGCCCCATCATCGCACGGATTGCGGATTCACTCGCATGCACGCGTAAAGTCGTCCGCGCTCGGGTGACCCCGGTGTAAAAAAGCTCGCGAGTCATGATCGGCGAGGCGAAGTCCCCGAGAACGAGATCCACGAAATCGAATTCTGATCCCTGGCTTTTGTGAATGCTCATCGCAATCGCACTCTCATGCGAAGGAAGCCGCCCCGCAGCCATAGCGCGCACGCCTCCCGCGCCATCGGGAAAGAGCGCGCGCAAACCGGCGGCGGTCTCTTCGACCAACCCGACGTCCCCGTTCCACAAGTCTTGATCCGGCGCATTCTGGGTCACGAGCAGAAGTCGTCCTCGCCACCACCCCGCCTGGGCTCGGGTAAGACGCGCCGCAGCCCCCGCATCATCCAGCCGAGCACTCAGAGTCTCGACACCGAAGGGCCCTTTTCTATGCGCACATAGCACTCGGTAGACCGCCATCTGCTCAAGCTTTTCGTGCATTTCGGCAGCGCCTTTGATCGCGTCGTGTAGCCCGTGGCTCTGTTCGACCAATCGCGCCGCAACAATATCACCACTCTCAAGATCAACTCGCGAAATCTCCGGATGCTCAGGATCTGCGAGAAGCGCGAGCGTGGTATCGGCATCTCCCTCGCGAATCGCAGCAGCGAGTCGCCCGATCCCACTCGACGCACTGAATCTATGACTTTGAGTGAGCTGTGCTTGGGCCACCCCTAGCGGGTGCTTCGAATCACGCCCCGCGCATAGTTCGCTCAACACAGCCCCCGAGTCGACCGACGCCAACTGATCCGGATCGCCTAACAAAATAACTCTAGGCACCGCTTCGCATGCCGCGAAAAGCCGATTCATCATCCCTAGATCGACCATCGAGGCTTCATCGACAACGACAACATCCGCTTCGATCGCAATCTTTTCAGGGCGCCCAAAAGCGTCGACCCGGGTTTGGCGATGTAAGGCGCGATAAATTGTCTCAGCGATATAGGGATTAGCTGAAGCCGCGGCTGATCCGCCGGTCGGGACTCCGAGAGAGGCTGCGCCTCGCGCAAGCGAGACCGAAAGCGCCGCAGCGGCTTTACCCGTCGGTGCTAATAGCTTGACCCTAGGTGGCCGTTCCCCCACCGAATCCGCGTGTTCAAGCAGAAGCGCAATCAACCTCGCGACCATCGTGGTCTTTCCGGTCCCCGGCCCCCCCGTCACGATCGCTATGCGGCCTTCGAGTCCGACCCTAAGTGCGGACCTCGCAGCCTCGTCCCCGGGGCTCTTTCCTGGTGCTAGTCGACTAATTGCGGCCTCAACCCATGCCGAGTCGAGCTCAAACCCGCCATCCTCGGCACGCTGACGCAACCGATCCGCGAGTTCGCATTCGTCTCGATACGCACGGGATAAATAGAGCCGTCCTTGTTCGTCCAAAATCAGGGGACGAGGCTTTCCATCCCTCTCTAAGACGCCGACTTGCACCAGTTCGCTATCACGCAAGGATTCGAGCCAAGCTTCTAGACTGTCGTGGGTCTGCAGAATCGAAGCCGTGTGCACAACGCCCGCGACCTCCACGATAATTCCTTCCTCAGCCAATCGGTTGAGGTCTGCGCAGACATGTCCGGCCGCTTCTTGCCGAGAAGCCAAAGCAAGCGCCCATTCAATCGAATCTGACCGGGCATCGAAGATCTCGGCAACGCGACGTGCAAATTGGCGATCGAGCGAAGATATCCAGCCTGCCGCGAACGCCTGGTCGAGCAAGTCAGCCGACGCCGAATCGCGCTTCTTAGTTCTGTCTGCGGAAGCATCCGCAGGCCGTGCTTCAAAGAGACTCAACTTCGCGACTCCCGACCGAAGCCCATAAGCGCCGACATCCCCTCAATAATTTGCCGAGGCGGTCGATCAAAAAACACACCACAGCCCTCTTCGTGGCTCTCCGCAAAGCCGCGCAAGAAGAGATAGTAGGCCCCGCCGAAATCCACGTCGTAATCGTAGCCTTCGAGTCGCTCCCGAAGATGTCGATCCAAAGCCACCGCATAAAGTAGGTACTGCAGCACGTAGTCGTGACTGATCATCGGCTTGACGAGGGCGTCGCCGCGGTAGTCCGCCTGATGATTTCCGAGATGATTCGATTTGTAATCGACGAGGAAATAGTGCTCGCCGTCAAAGAACACAGCATCGATAAACCCGCGCAAGAAGCCCGTAAGCTGATTAAATCCGAGTCCCCGGGCACGCTCCGCATAATCCCGCAGCGGGCTCCCATCCGGTGCCTGCATCAATAGATCCGCGAGCGCGTTCGGATCGAAACCACGCCCCGATTCATCTCCAGGGGTCACCAAGGTGAATTCGATCTCCGGTCGAAACTGACCTGGCTTAACGTCTCCCAAGCAAAAGGGTGTGGGCGTGCTGCGTAGCGGCGTACGCGCGACAGAGTTCACCACATGCAGGACCTGGTCTGCGTAGCCGTCGTCGAGACCGTTACGCGCCAGCCGATCCACGGCGGCCTTCCTAAGTACCTCTTCAGGCACACGGCCCGCAGCAACGTCGGCAAGATCAACGCGCTCAAGCACATCGTGCAGGAGCGTTCCCGCCTCGGCGCCCCGCGGAAACGCATCCATTTCCGCCGCGAGATCCGGGGTAGCGTCTTCGGTCCCGTCCTGCTCCTCCGGCTCGAAGCTCATAGCGCCATCGCGATTGATATTGGCGTCCAGATCGCGCCCCTCGATTTCGAGCCCCGAGGCAAGCGGCGTGGTTCTATGCCCCTCTCGCGTTAATGCCGAAAAACTCGTCGTGCGAATCGAGGCGCCCAGTCTCCGCTGCGGTGCCTGATGGTCTAGCGCCGGCGTATCCAGTGCCGGCGGTTCCCATCGATCAATTGGGTCGAAACTAGCATCCTCGATCGAAATCGCGTTCGCGCATCCTGAAGCCTCGACCCGAGCCACGAGCCCACCCCACATTCCGCGCCAATCTCCGTCGGTCCATTTCTTGCGGCGCTCGGCTGCCTGCTTTCGGTCGAGTCCCTCCGTCACCGCCGACTGATCGAGTAGCCATGCAAGCGGCGACTCTTGCGCACCCTTGAACGCGCCCCAGCCAACGATGCACTGGTGGCGTGCTCGAGTGAGCCCGACATAGAGCAAGCGAAGTTGCTCTGAAAACGCTTCATCTCGACCCTGGGCAACATGCTCCGCATAAGCAGCATGCCCGGATAGATCCATCGTCCTACGCCCCGAAACAGCATCATGAAATCGAATTGGCGGATTTTGAGTCTCGCCTTTCGCTGCAGACGATTCCGTTGGCCCTCGCCCCGATGCATCCTCCCAAAGGCTCGGCAGAATTACGATCGGATACTCAAGGCCCTTGCTTCTATGCAGAGTGACTAGAGATACGGCCTCGTCGTCTCGTTCGAGACGCAGAAGCGAGGCCTCGCTTCCGAAAACCGCTCGAGCAGTCTCGGAAGCAATCGCCCTCTCGAGTGCAGAGACTAGCCCCGAACGAGATGGCGAGCGCTCGCTCGCGACGTACTGAAGCAACTCCGCTAAGTGGAGCCAATTTGTTAAGCGGCGTTCCCCGTCCAGATAACCCAATAGCCGTGCGGTCACGCCTTCTCTACGTCGCCAGGTTTCAAAGGCGCGACTAAATCCGTACTGCGACCAGAGGCGTCCGTATTCTGCAAAGCGCTCCGACGTCTCCACGAGTTCCCGGGAATCATCTCGATAGAGAGTAAGTTCCGAAGCGGAAATGCCATGGGCGCCCGATGCCAGCGCACTGCGAAGAGTTCCCGGATCTCCGGATCGCAACATCGCCCGTAGGACGCATGCGAGTTCCCATGCCTCTCGAGACTCAAAGACGTCCGCATCGCCGCGATCAACACACGGGATTCCTACGGATTCAAGCGCCTGCCGCGCGTGCTTGAGTTCAATCTTCCGACGACATAACACAGCGATATCCGAGGGATTTACCGAGCGCCCATCGATCGTGGCCCCGGATTCGAGCAATCGAACCACATCCGTCGCCATAGCGTGCATCAGCCGGGTGCGGCCGTAGCGAACCGCCATAGCGGACGTCTCCGAAAAAGATTCTCCAGTTGCTTCCGACATCTGCTCTCGGTCGGCAAATAATACCCGGAGCCCCGCCGAGGGACGCTCCGCCGAGTCAAAGCCCGCAATCGCCTCTCTGCGCGGCGCAACCGGATCGAACTTGATCTCTTCTAACTGAAACGCTTCGAGACGCGCGGCGAAGATGCCATTAGTCGATTCGATCAGGCCAGGATCTGATCGATAGTTGGTCCCCAATCCGTAGGCTGCTTCGCCAGCGTCGGCGCGAGCTGAGAGGTAGGTGAATACGTCGGCTCCGCGAAACGAGTAGATCGCTTGTTTCGGATCCCCAATCAATACAAGTCCGCGGGCACTCTCATCGGGCTTGCTAGCCGCTTCGTGCCAGACCTGTCGAAAGACATCGTATTGGACCGGATCCGTGTCTTGAAATTCGTCGATCAAGGCAAAACGATAACGAGCCCGAAGGAGCTGCCTAAGCTGCTCGCCGCGCTCGCCTTCGAGCCCGCGACGCAGCTCACTCAACAGGTCATCAAAGAAGAGCTGATGGCGCTCGCCTCGTCGCCGTGCGGCTTCGTCTCTCGCGAAGTCCACGAATTGATGACGAAGCCAGAGCGCTCGTTCGTCGAAGCTCCTTGCAAGATCCGAGACCGCCGCGAAAACGTTATCGAAAGCAGTAAATGCCGGATCAACAGGAGCCTCTCCGTCCTTCTTCGTGATACCCGCGGCTAGACCCGCATTCGTCAGTTTCTCGAAATAGTCAGGCAGTGGCAGAGAAGCGACGCTCTCGTCTTCACCACGCTCCTTAATCGCCGCTGCAAGAGCGTCAAGTTCCGGACTCCATTTCGTCTCGATCGATTTTTTTCGGTACTTATTTCCGTTCAGATCGTTTGGACCTAACAGAGTTGAGATCACCCTGTCTCCGCTCTCACGCCAAACACCAGCCCATTCCCTCAGATAGCCTACAACCCTTTCGACCTGACCCGTGAGTGCGGACGCTTCATCGCCCGTAGGCGCATCGAGCGAGGGTCGACCCGGCACGACTGGCATCGTTTCGTCCGCCCCGAGCGATCGCAACAGATCGCCGTAGAGCGCGTCTGGCTCAAATTGCCACCGCCGGCCCTTCCCCTCAAGCAGCCACTCAATAAACGCAGGAGGCTCCCCGGCAATCACCCGGCAAAAGAGATCATGCGCAAGCGTTCGCTCAATCGGCTCCGACTGTTCAACGAGTTCGGCATCAAATGCTAGGCCGCTCTCAAAAGCGTTCTCCTGAAGTGTCCTTTGGCAAAATCCATGAATCGTAAAAATCGCCGCCTCATCGAAAGACTGAAGCGCGCTTCTCAACCGGTCGGGCTTGCCGGTCTCCGTCGAACGACGACGCGACATTTCGGCCAAAGCGCGAAGCTGAGTCTCTTCCTCGTCACCGTCTTCTTCATGTGGCGTTCCAGCAACCGATCGCTCGCCGGCCTCGATGGCCTGCTGAATCCGCCCTCGTACACGCTCCCTCAGCTCCGCAGTCGCCGCTGTCGTATAGGTCACAACGAGGATGTCAGCCGGGGCCAGGTCATGCTCGACGAGCAACCGCAGATAGAGCGTCGTCAACGTATAGGTCTTACCGGTGCCAGCGCTCGCCTCGATCAGAGACGTTCCCTGCAGCGGCATGTCCCACGGAAGGAGCGGCTTCATCGGCCCACCACGGATCTCGATGCCAAGAGCGGCTCAAAAAATGCTCTCGCCAAAACATCGAAGCGATAGTCCACGGGCAAGTCGCCACTCGGCTCGAGAGGTGACCACCCTTCCCATAGCCGGCGATTATCGAGATCTTGCTCTGCCTCGGGCATCCCCTGATTCGAGTCACCGCCGTGATAGGCGTGGTGCGCATTACGCCAGGCTAGGTCTTCGTCCTTATTCAAAGCCATTGCGTACACGCGGGAGCTTTCTGCAAAGAATGGAAGCGGCGCGAGATCACTCTTCCACGCCCATTCGAACAAGATCGAAAGTTGGGCCTTCGCATTTTCAACCGGGGCGAATTCAACGACCCGCTCGAGCTTGCCCTTCTTCTCGACGCGCCCAACCAAGACGCTCGTAGGGGCGACAGTGAGCCCCTCTTCCGCGCACGCGCAGAGAAAGAGATGGCGGATCCAAACATCGAGCTCGCCGCGTTTCGCAATGCGCGTGAACGACACCACGAGCCGCCCCTCAGCCGTAAGACCATCCAGCTCACCGATCAAGGTGACTTCACCCAGCCCCTCGGTATTCAGCTGAAGTGCGGCCTCGTGATTTGGGAGCGAGGCGCTCGTTCGGCGGCCCTCCGCCACCCGCGCAATTTCGAGCACTTCCGCACGAAGCGAGCGCGTCGACAACGTTCCGAGCAGCCCACTTGGCACAATAGCCCGGGCCGCCAGTCGATCCGTCGCTTCTTCCGGCGAGGCTCCTCCCGCGAGATCCTCAAGCAGAGCAGCGCCTAACGCGTAACGATCGAGGGGGGCCAGGTCGAGAGGATCGAGATCCTCGGCCGCTTCCTCAAAATGGGGCAAACGTATTCCGAGGCGATCCCGCGTGAAATAGCGTGTCGCCCTCAAAATTCGATGCGCGAGTTCATCTAGCGATAGGGAGCGCGAGGATGACGGCGAATCCTCGCTGCTCGAGTCCACCGGCAAGTGGTCGAGAAATTGACGCAGGGTGCCACCTGCTGCAGCCTCATTTCGTGCGCGCGCCCCCGCATACGCCTCTGCATCGCGTCCGATCAATCTTGGGTCGCCTTCTCGGGCGAAGTAGCGCGGGCTGAATGACTGCAGGGGATGAGAAATGACGAGCTGATCCCGCAAGGAACGCTGCGTGTTCGGATCCGCCGATTCGACACCCGATGGATCGGACTGGTAGGAAGCCTCAAGCACGTCGAGTAGTTCCGTCACTACGATCGAAGGCGGCAAATCGCTTCCGTCGCGTACGTCGCGCCCGGGTACGGTCAGGATCAGACGATCCCGTGCCGAGAGGAGTGCTTCGAGGAATAGGTAGCGATCGTCGGCGCGCGTGCTGCGGTCTCCAGGACGCGAGTCCTTCGCCATTAAGTCGAAGCCCGGCGCGGGGCGTCCCCGCGGAAATGCCTCGTCGCGGAGACCGAGTATCACGATCACTCGAAAGGGAATCGCCCGCAGAGGCACGAGTTCACAGAACGTCACACCGCCGGCCAAGAAAGCCTGGGGCGCGGGGCTGGACACCAAGGCATCATTCAGCCGCTCGCGCATCGCCTCGAAGGGGATCGAAGAATCGAAACCCGCTTCCGCCACAGCGATCGTTAGGTCTTGGAGCCAGCCACGAATCGCGGTGTGCTCGTGAGCGTTCGCGTCGGTCTTGGAACAAGCTTCTTCGAGCAAATTCGAGAGCCAGCTGCACCACGCGGCCACAGGTCGCGGACGAGCGATCGAGCCGCGTGCGCGGCGCAGGAGATCGACGAGGTCCCCCAGACCACCCAAGACTTCGGGCTCACTGAATGGATCAAGGGGAACCGCAGCGGTGCCTGCATACACATCCCCTGAGGCGCCGACCGCGTGTGCTAGGGCGAGCCGGGCCAAGCCGTCGGTCCATGTGTGAGCCGGGTCCGCATCGAGTCCCAGTGCCGCGCGATGTTCCCCGTCGAGCCCGAAGCGAATCCCGGCGCGAATCGTCCAGTCCTCGAGACGCTCGACCTCCGCTTCGTCGAATCCAAAGCGTTCAAATGCGGGTGGCCTAGCCAACCAGTCGAGCACCTCACTCCGCGTCGCCCGGCTTGTCAAAAGCGCGAGCAGCGACGCATAACAATCTGCGACAGGAGACCTGCGAAGGGCCCCACGATCGGCGATCCGATGAGGAATCGCCTGCCCATCTTCATCCGGAACTCCGAAGACGGCCTCGATGTCTGGGGCAATCGCATCGATCTGCGGTGCCATCACGATCACATCCTCGGGAGCCAGCGACGGATCTCGCTCAAAAGCATCTCGTAGCGCGGCTTCGACGACTTCAAGTTCCCGGCGTGCGCCATGCACCAAATGAATTTGGATCGAATCATCTGAGCCGTGAACGATACGCGGCTCGGCCTCGACGTCTCCATCCAAATCCAAAAGGTCGGCCTGCAAACGGGTCAGGAGACTCGGCTCTTCTGCCGAGACTTGGGCCATAACCTCTAGGTCTAGGGGTGACTCGAAGCGATCCTCGTCGCTCTCCTGCCCGGAGGTGCGATCCTCAAGATTTCGCTGAAAATCGCCGCCTAGACGGCCGAGGCCCGCGAGTAGACGCGCCGCGGGGCTTGCAGGTACTGCATCAAAAAGGCCCGGCAGGGTCGTATCCGACCCCAGCTCGGCGGCGCTCACCTCGCTCCACAGATCCGCCCAATAACTCCTACTTGGACTCAAAACCGAGAGCTGCACGTCTCGTAGAGACGCAAGCCCGTCGATCACCGACAAATAGAGCGGCGGTAAGGTCGACACTGCAAATATTTCAATTCGATCGGGGAATACGCGATCCAGGGCTCCGCGGATTTTGTCATCCAAAGAATCGCCCTGCCTCGAGGCTTGCAGAAAAGCGCGCGCGCGATCCGCAAAGTGCCCGCCACCTAACTGCTCACTCAAAGAGCAAAAAAGCTTCCCCTGCCACCGCGCATCCGCCTGCTCTGGGAACGCCTTCCCTTTCGACCACTCCCAAACCCATTCGGGCCGGAACGTGATGTATTGATCAAAAACGGTTGCGACTTGATGCGCGAGCTGAATCCGGCGCCAATCGCCGTCGGCGGCTTCTAAATGCCGTGCTAGGGGCGCAAAGTCGGCGTCGCCTTCGAAGGTCTCGAGTAGGCCGGCGATCGACCACGCCATTCGGCGGATATCCCAAGAGGAATCATTCGGCTCGCCGAGAGCGACATCCCTCGCCTCAAAAATCTGTTCAAGGAATGCGCGAGGGAAGCGGAATTCAGTATTCGCACAAATCCCATGTCTGCGCGCGATTGACTGCGCGAGCCATCGCTCCATCCCGGGCCCCTGCACAACGACTGTCGCCGGCGCGAGGGGATCGCGCCCGGGCGCCATGAGTCGTTTGGCGAGTCCATCGAGCAGTCGCTCGGTTCGATTGCTGCGTTCGACGAAGAGCAACGACCTAGAACATCGTCTTCATGTTCGCGTCGAAATCCCAATAGGAACGCAGAAGCGTGATCTTGCCCTCGGCGTTCACTTCATAGATGTTGATGACTTCGTTCCAACCCATTCGCCCATCGGGGCTCTTCGTGAAGATCGTCCCAATATTTACACAAGCGCCACCACCGTTCATGGTTTGGCGAATCTCGAAGCGAATCGAGTCTGGCTTAATATAGGCGGAGCAGAACTTCTCGATCTCTTCCTTGCCGACGCGGCCCTTCCCACTCGGATCCATAGGCGAGGGTCCATAGGGATCTTGAACGATGGCGTCGTCCGCAAAGAGCGCCAGCCAACCCTCTCCGTCCCCTGCCATAGAAAGTTCCATCGATCGAATGCTGGCCTCGCGGGCCGGGGTTTTAGGGGCGTTCTTAACGAGCTCAATCGACATGCTGGGAAGTCCTCGAGTTTAAGTGGGGCCGCGCGGGGAGCCGTGCGACGAGACCGGAATATACTCGATTCGCTCCCGCGATCCGCAGGTCAACTGCCCGGAGAGCACCTTATTCCGCGCGGGTTCGACGCTCGATCGCATCGCCAACAAAGACGCCGACCCAGATCTCATTACCCACTTCGAGTGCAGCACTCGCAGCCCCGCGGCCTTCCAGAATTTTCTCAGCAACCATCGATTCGGGATCGAGCTTCGTCACGGTGTACGGGATATCGCAGCCGCCGGCCTTGATCGCGCCGCAGCCTAGAGCCCCGAGCGCACTCAGATCCTGCGCAGCAACGAGAAGCTTCCCGTCCGCGGCCCAGTTCAGGTTATCCGGACTTCCCTCGATCTTGACCTTCGTTCGCCCGTCTTCGCCCATTCGGATTCGGTAGACCCGACGACCGCCCCATTCAGCCACCCAAATCGTTCCACCATCGCGAGTGGCGGCGATTCCGTTCGGCGCAGTTCCCTTGCTTCCCGGGACCGGCACGAGCGCTCCCCCTTCGGTCCATCGCAACACCGAACCGGTATTGCCCCCGAAGGTCATTTTCAGTCCCAATCCGATCGCACTCCAGCCAAAACCACTCACGGTGGGAATCATGTCCGTCACGAAGAAGCCGTCCTCGACGAGGGCGACATCATTTGCCATACGACCCGCCGGCATCGGCACGCAGCCGCGCCACAGAACCCCGGGCGATCCATTCGCAAAACGAACCTCAAAAAGGTCGATGACCTCACGTTTGCCATGGTTCACAACGGCGACCGCGGTCGTGCCACCAGGTCCCGGTCCGACGTCGATACCGTGGGGTTCAAAATCCCGATCCGTCGGCGGACCACTGCAGGATGTATCACCCCAAGTGGCCCCATGTGGCGGAGCTTCATTCCATTCCTGGGGAAAGAGCACGCGTCGCTCGATTTCGCCGCTCGTCGGCGATACATGAATTGCGCGGAGTCTCCCGGCGACGAAAGGCGCAGGCGCTCCCCCCTCCTTCGTTACTCGAGCCGAGTGGGTCATCTCGCTAACTAACACCCATTCATTCGCCGAAAGATGGGCGAGGTCCTCCGGGTTCATAAATGGACATAACGCACTTCCGGAATTCCATTCGTCACAGGGCGCCATCGCGTTCGGCGTACTCAGACACCCCGTACCAAGGAGCGCGAGGGCAAGCAACAAAAGCATTCGCTTAGAAGTACCGATCGACTGCTCGAACCGCGCACACCACTTCATGGTCATCCTTTTCCCGCGGCACAAACCACCGCGACTAACACTATCTATCGCCCGAGTACCGACGCGAGCCGCCCCGTCGCGTCCAACACTTCGGCTGCCGGAGCTGCCGTATAACTCATGCGGATCCATCCAGCGTAAGCGGCGCCGCAACTGCCCCCAGGCGCAACGAGCACACCCTGATCGAAGCAGTCCTCCAGTAAACCGTCCATACCCCTCGAATCCAGCCGATCCCGGACATCTACAAAGAGGAACGTGCCTCCCTGTGGTGACGATTCACCTAAGATCTCCGCCACCTTCAGGCCGACTTCGCGATCTTGCCGATGCGCTTCCGCCAACCAGTCTCCGCCTTCCCGCAAAGCGGCCAGCGCCGTCCTCTGCCCCACAACCGGTGGATGGTAATAGAGATGCGTGCCGAGTTTGCGGGCATTCTCGATCGCCTTCGCAGGTCCCGCGAGGTAGCCGACGCGCTGCCCGGCCATCGCATAACTCTTAGAGAATGAATACACCGAAATCGTTCTCTCCGGCGCATAACGTGCAATCGACGCGTGAGCCTCGGAACCACCCAGGTAGTGATAGTCCTCATAAACCTCGTCGGCAAAGATCCAAAGATTGTGCCTGCGCGCGAGCGTGGCCAATGCCTTAAGCCAAGCTTCGGGAATGATGCGTCCGGTCGGATTGGAAGGCGTCGACACGTAGAGCACGCGGCTTCGGGGCGTGACACATGCCTCGACCGCCGCTTCGGCACTCGCCTCGGAATCGACTCGATCGAAGAAGGGCACTTCGACGGGCTTCGCTCGGAAGCTCTGAGCGATGCCGCGAATCAACGGCCAGAACGGCGCGAGAATGAGCATCTCGTCCCCAGGAGAAAGCAGCGCACCAGCCAAAGCCGAAAGCCCGCCTGTCGCGCCCGCCGTCACGAGGATCTCGTCGCTCGAGTGCTGCAAGCCGTTTCGATCTTCGAGCTTCTCTCGGATCGCCTCAATCAATTCGGGCAATCCCCGAGTGTCGGCGTATGCGTGCAAGCGCTTATGGTCGGCGGAAGCGATGTCCTCCGAACGCGCACCTACGAAAGGATCCCGCCAGGTATCCCCGACATGGAGCGGGAAAAGCGGGCCGGGATGGCTCGCGATACGGTCGGCAAAGGGCGAATAGACGGCGCCGGGCATGGCCTCGGCCTCCGGCGCGATTCCGGGAAGCAAGCGATCGGCCTGTCGCATACCCGGAAGCACGGGTGGAGCGGAGGTTGGCCCAGGTGTTAAAGACGCGGCATCCGCGCGGGACGCAGTCATCCGGCTATGGGGGAAGGATCGGCCGCAGCAAGCGCTTCGATAAGCGCGCCATACCCTTCGCGATAGGTCGGATAAAGGAAGCGGTAGCCGCTCTCCCGAGCTCTCTCGTTTGTACACCGCTTGCTCCCGACACTTCGGCGCGAGGGCGAGGGCGCAGCACCTACTTCCAGTTCTTCGGGTGGCGCAGGCGGGGCCGCACCGGTCTCTTTTGCGAGCCAGGTGAAGAGTTCAGCTTCTTCTGCCGAGCGATCATCCACCCCTAGATAAAGCGGATGCGGATCGGAGTGGAATAGCAGGTGCCTGATTAGCCCTGCGGCATCGTCACGATGAATCCGATTCGTGAAGTGCTCGGTCCCGCGGAGTCGGAGCGCTCCCTCGCGAGCTCGACGGATCAAACTCGTTCGATTCGGGCCGTAGATTCCGCCAAGGCGAATAGCGACGCTTGGAATTCCACTCGCCGCCAACAAGCCTTCCGAGGCGAGCATCGTTTCCCCGCGAAACTGAGTCGGGTGGGTCGGTGAGTCTTCGTTGATGGGCTCACCCCGACGCTGTCCATACACCGAGGTGCTCGAGGTCATGATGATCCGGCGCGGGCGCTGGCCCTCGTCGAGCAGCCACTGCAGAAAACCGGCAAGACCGTCGAGATAGGCCTGGCGATAGGCTTTTTCCGTCCCCTCGTCGGCTCCAACCGCGAAGACCGCGTATTCGACGCGCGGCGGGGCAGGACCGAGGGCGCTCGGCGTCGCGACGTTGCCCCGGATTCCACGAACGCCGGGTGCGAGGGCACTTATATCTCGGCGAATACCGAAGACTTCATGCCCCTCTGCCAACAACATCTCTGCCAGTCGATTGCCGACGTAACCACAGCCTGCGATCACCACTTGTGCCATGGCGGGCATCATGCCGCAGATCGCTATGTTCGTGCCATGCGAAGACCTCGAATCGGAATTCCGACCTGCCTCGACGAGCGCGGGCGATGGCGTCCGGGCCGCGACTATTCCTATATAGACCGCCTCTACGCCGACTCGATCGACGAAGCGGGAGGTCTACCCATCCAATTGCCGATTCAGTCGGCCCCCGCTGAGGCCGTCGCGCTGCTTGATGGCTTGCTTCTACCCGGCGGCGACGATTTTCCGAGCGACCGAGCTCTGCCTGACAACGTCACGCTCGATCTCGTCCCAGATACGCAGCTCGCTTTCGACAGAGCGCTCCTTGGGGCGGCGACCGAACTCCGCCTCCCTATTTTGGGCATCTGTTATGGGATGCAGCTCATCGCCCAAGCGCGCGGAGGCGTTTTGGAGCCCCACCTCCCAAGCGCGAATTTGACAGCCAACGAGCACCGTATCCCGGAGGCCGACAGGCATGAAATCACGGTCGAATCAGGCTCTGCGCTAGAAGCTTTGATCGGAACGGGTGCAAAAATGGTCAATAGCCTCCACCATCAGGCAGTCCGCACGCCTGGCCCCGATCATCAAGTTGCCGCGCGTAGCCCCGACGGCGTGATCGAAGCGATCGAGTGCGTCGTTGGGTCTTCGCGAGATCGTTCAGGACGATGGGAGATCGGCGTGCAGTGGCATCCAGAAAAAATGGACGAGGCGAGTAGCCAGAACCTCTTCCAAGGTTTTGTGCGCGCCTGCACCGAGCGCATGGCTGACCACGACGCTTCGAAACCTACCCAACGAGAGGCCAACTGAATGTTGTGGGCGCTCTCTCTCGCATTCTGGGGATTCGTTGCCCTCTCGTCCCTCGTACTCTTCCCGGTCGCGGTCCTAGTCTTTTGTGTCACCGCGCCCTTCGACCGCCGACGCGCTCTACTTCATCGCTTCACTTGCTGCTGGGCCTCGCTCTACACTTTCCTGAATCCGGCTTGGCCAGTGAAAATTTACGGCCGCGAACGACTTCACGAATCCAGCCCGACCGTGATCGTCGCAAATCATCTCTCGCTGCTTGATATCCTGGTGATGTTCCGATTGCAGAGCCACTTCAAGTGGGTCTCGAAGCAGGAAAATTTCAATATTCCGGTCATCGGCTGGAACATGAAGCTCTGCGGATATATCCCGCTTCGGCGCGGCACCATGGCGAGCATCGCCTCGATGCTGCGGCTGTGTAACGAAGCGCTCACTGGCGGCAGCTCGATCGTGATGTTCCCGGAAGGCACTCGCTCCTCAACCGGCCGACTCAGGTCCTTCAAGCCCGGCGCCTTCGATATCGCCAAACTCAATGGAGTACCGATTCAACCCATCGTGCTTCGTGGCACTGGCGACGCTCTGCCTAAGAGCGGTTTCGTACTGCAGGGCCGCCACCCGATCTCGATCGAAATCCTCGATCCGATCCCTCCTTCAGAAGTAGAAAAATATGAGGCGGAAGAGATGATGGCGCGAGTGCGCGACTCAATCGCGGAACACCTCGCGGGGCCTCCAAAGGGCTAAACGCAGTCAGTCGTCAAGAAGCGCGCGGCGGATCAACTTGCCTGTCGGCGTTCGCGGCAAGACCCCGGTCTGATTGAACGTAGTTGGGCATTTATAGGATGCGAGCCGTGTCTGACAATACTCAGCCATCTCCTCGGCGTCGAGTGAAGCGCCTTCCCGGAGGACCAAGAAGGCTACAGGCCTAGCACCAAACTTTTCGTCAGCGACGCCGCAAACACCTGCCTCGATCACATCCTCGTGGTCATCGAGAACCGATTCGATCTCTGCGGGATAGACGTTTTCCCCGCCCGACAGAATCAAGTCCGATCTCCGGTCCAACACGCGCAGTCTGCCCGCGTCATCAAGTACCCCAACATCCCCCGTGCGCAGCCAGCCCTCGGCAAGCGTCGTCTCTGTTGCTTGCGGGTCATCTAGGTATCCCGTCATCACAATCGGTCCCGAGACTTCGATCGTCCCTTCGGTTCCGGTCGAAACGCAGTCCCCCGCATCGTCAACGATTCGAATAGACACCCCCGCGAGTGGTTCGAGGCCTGCAGAAAGGGCCTCCTCCTCCTCAAACATGCCCGGAGGCCGGGTCGCCACTTGAGAAGTCGCCTCGGTGAGTCCGTACGTCGGAGCGAGCGGATAACCAAGTTCGAGACCCGACTGCAGCAACGATTCGCTCGCCGGTCCGCCGCCTAGTAAGACAAGCCGAAGCGTTCCGGGAGCCGATCGATCCCCGCGTGTTTCGATCACCCGCGCAAGCATCGTCGCCACAAAACTCACGCAACTAATCTCGTCGTCGTCGATCGCGCGAGCAACATCGTCCGCATCGAATCGCTCATGCAAGACAACAGTCGCTCCCACGAGGGCGGCGCGAATCAAAATCGACAGTCCGCCTATATGAAAGAGTGGCATGCATAACAACCAACGATCGTCGACTTCGCTGCCAAGAAGCGAAGCCGAACCGTCGGCGCTCGCCATCAACTGGCTGAAGCCGATCACGACGCCCTTAGGCGTGCCGCTCGTCCCTGAAGTCCGCAAGACCAGCGCCGCGCGTTCCGCCCGCCTTCGCAGCCGACGATCGGCCGCCTCCCGATCTTGCCCTTGAGGCTCTGCCTCTAGTTCACGGATCGCCCCGCGCGACTCCGCCTGGCCCGGCAGAGCGAGTAAGCGACATCCGGCACCCTTCGCCAAACGCCTATCGCGCGCGCCTGAATCCGCCTCGGCACGACCATCCACAACGAGTGCTCTCGCACCACTCGCCGTGAGGGCCAGCAAAAGTTCTCGTTCGCTCAGACGCGAATTCAATGGCAGGAGAACGATTCCCGCCGACAACATCCCGTGAAACAGAGCAACCCCTTCCACCGAAGGCGGCGCCAACACTGCACATAAGTCGCCTTCGTGGAACCCTAGCGAAGCGAGGTCTTCCTGCGCCGTCCGAGCCATCACGCATAACTGAGCGTAGTCAACGCGGCGGTCCCCAAATTCGAGCGCCACTCCTGAAGCGCCGTGGGCCTCGATCGTTCGGAGCCATTCGTCGCGAGGCTGATTCTTCGCGTTCACGAAGAAATCTCCAGACCAGCGCCCACAGACATGCCCTCCGGAATTTCGGGCACAAAACCCAAGCCGGGCCCCCCTCGCAGCTTGATCTTCCCCCCGATCTTCCCCCCTGGCGCCACGGCGAATTCTTGCCCCAGGTCCGCATCGAGCCAGTCCGCGGTTCCGAGGCCGTGCACTTCACCCACTCCTTCGCTCGATTGCAATCCGGCGGCGAGAGCCAAGGCCGCTCCCCGGCTGACTGCCCCGTCCATAAGCGTCGACCAAACTAGGCGGACCCCACTCTCGCGCGCTAGCCGAGCTATTTCGATCGATCGATCGAGTCCGCCTAACGCGGCGGTCTTCACCACCCATACCGAGGCGGCCTCCGCGCTAAAGCAAGCCTCAAAGCCCGCTCCCTGAAGCGACTCATCTGCAGCGACATCAACAACGCCTTGGTCCCTAAGCCGCTTGAGTCCCATAAGATCCCCTCGGCGGACCGGCTGCTCAACGAAATCGACACCAAAGGAAGCGAGGTGCTCCAACGCCTGCTCGGCCGCACCAAGGGTCCAACCTTCATTCGCATCAAGCCTTATGCAAGCCTCCGCGCCGACGGTGGACCGAAGGGCCCCCACGCGTTCGAGATCCCAGGTGAGATCCGGGCCACGACCAGGTACTCGCTCCATCGCGACTTTCAGCTTGAATGCAGAGCACCCTTCGCCCATCGCGCGCTCCGCGTCCTCCGCCACCTCCGCAGGTGAATCCCCAGCCACAAGCGCCTGCGTTCGTACCTGATCTGGCGAAGCACCCGAGAGACCCGCCCGATCTCGAATCCATGCGGCCAGCGTCTTTCCTTCTCGGCGGGCCTGCAAATCGAAAAACGCTGCCTCCCGTGCGAACTCGGCGCAGGGGGTCCCCGTCGGTTGGATACCGGGCTGAAATTGACGTTGGGGTTGAGCTTGAGATTCGGGTTGAGAGTCCAATGCGACTGCCGAGAACGCTTTCGTTAGGTCAGCTCTGAACGATGCCTCCAAGGCCTCTCGGCACTTCGCGAATTCTTCGGTGCCGAAGGAAGGAAGCGGCGTTGCCTCGCCGAATCCGCGCAACCCCGCCTCGTCCTCGACTTCGACAAGGAACCCATCCCTGCGCTCGATTCGGCCGTGCGCCGTTCGCATTGCCTGGCGCAACGGAAGAGAGAAGCCGTGGATTTTGACCCGGCGAAGCCTCACCCGACGAGCCCCGTTTCCATCCCGGATGCCAGACCAAGTGCGAGAAGAAGCGAGTACAGAAAACCAAGCTGTGCCGTTCCGGCCAGAGCCGCATTCAACGCAGGACCTTCTTCCGTCTGCGAAATCACTCCGTATATGCGAACGGCCCTTGGCAGGCTGGCCATCGGAATCAACACCCAAGGTGACATGCCTAAGACCAGCCAAAGCGCGACCGGCACGAGATAGGCGCCACCCACAAGGGCCAGCCATTCAAAGCGTGCGCCGCTGCGTCCGAATCGAACGGCAAGGGTTCTTTTTCCTGCGACCGTATCGGTGTCGATGTCGCGCAAGTTATTCACGACAAGAATCGCAGTCGCCAGGGTGCCCACCGGAACCGCGCAAATCCAAGCGAGTGAGGGAAGCGAACCCGTTTGCACGAAGGTCGTGCCGACCACTGCAACGAGTCCGAAGAAGAGAAAGACCGCGACGTCGCCCAGGCCGTGATAACCAAGCGGATAGGGTCCACCGGTATACGCGATCGCGGCGAGGATCGACACGAACCCGACGGCCAAAATGACCGGGCCAGCCACTGAGCTCAGGTAGAGACCTGCCAAAGTCGCTAACGCAAAAACGACGCCCATCCCCGTTTTCAGCTGAGCCGGGCTCAGTAGACCAAGAACCGCGGCGCGCGGAGGACCGATCCGGTCTTCGGTGTCCGCCCCCTTTTCGAAGTCAAAGACATCGTTCGCGAAATTCGATCCGATTTGCAGAAATAGTGCCCCCAAACCGGCCGCGATCGCCGGCCCGACCTGCAACGCACCTTCGACGTGTGCGACGGCCGTTCCGACTAAAACAGGACCGATCGAAACAGGCAACGTCTGTGGTCGAATAGCCATCCGCCACGCAGCAATACTTCCGGGCTCCACCTGGTTCACATCACTCATCCCGCTCGTCCTCCTCAACGTCGCCGCCGGGTTGCGCACATCCCGCGCGCGCCAAAAAGTCTTTGACCAAAACCGCGAAGGCCTCGGGTTGTTCGAGATGAGCCGCATGCCCAGACTCCGAAACGATCGCCGTTCGGGCATCGAAGCACCCCTCTTCAAGGATGGCTGCGATGCCTTGGAATTTCTCGTCCTCGTCACCCACGACGAGTTGGATGGGTCCCTCATATCGGCGGAGGCGATCGAAGACCGGCGTTTGCGCGCCCGAGCCCATTCCTCGCAGAGAATTGGCGAGCCCACTCGGGCTATTTTTCATCCGTTCCGCACGAGCGCGCCCAAGTGCATTCGCCCCCAGCCGCTTCTGGCTCGCGAAAAGAGGAATCGACATCCAATGATCCACGAAGGCCTCGAGGCCCTCTTGCTCGATTCGATTCGCGAGGGCTTCATCCGCCGCGATCCGTTCGCGCCGGGCCGCAGCATCCGCGATCCCTGCCGTCGCGCCGACGAGCGTTAGGCTGGCAAAGCAGTCTGGCTTCGCAAGCGCCGCGGACAATGCCGCCCTGCCCCCCATCGAATAGCCGATCAAATGTGGACGACGCAGATCCAGGGCACCGACCGCCGCAAGAACCTGCTGCACGCACGCGCCCATCGAGTAGCACCCGATGTCCTCTGGAGCGTCGCTCTCGCCGTGCCCCACAAGCTCTAACCGAACGACGAAATAGTCATCCAATAACGGCCCGGCCACGCCCTCCATACTTTCGGCGGACCCCGTAAACCCGTGCAAAATCAAAACCGCCTGACGCCCGTCGCGCGATCCATCACAGGCCGCGTGTAGCCGAACGCCGCACACGTCAATGAATCGCGACTCGGTCGGCTGCGCCACTAGGACATCACTTCCGAATCGACCGCGCCAAGCGCACTGCTCGTGGCGGCCCTGAATCGACGCTCGTTTTCAGTGGCATCAACCGGCACCCGAACGATCGAGACTCCGGGTCTCGCAATCCCGGCAGCAATCGCTGTCTCGAGTTCGTCGGCATTCGTCGCGAGCGTGTCTTCGAGCCCAACGAGCGCCGCGACTCCGGCAAGGTCTAGCCCATGAGGCGTATGAAAGAGTTCTTGAAAGGCCACTTCCTCGCTCTGCTGTGCCACGGGAAGCATCGAAAAAATCCCCCCGCCATTATCATCGAGCACCACGATCGTGAGCGGAATCGTTTCTCGACGCGCCAACAACAGCCCACTCAGATCGTGTAGAAAGGCGAGATCCCCCGTCATCAAAACAGTCGGAACCCCCGTTGCTGCAGCCACTCCGAGTGCCGTCGAAGTGATTCCGTCAATCCCGCTCGCTCCGCGGCTGCAGAAGACGCGAACAGACGACTCTCGCTTCGCGAATCCGAGGTCAAGCAGTCGGATCGACATGCTATTCGAGATGAAGAGCTGCCCATCGACAGGAACACTGCGCGCAATGACTGTCGCGACCGAGAGACCGCAGAAGCCATGCGGCGACATCGCCGCATCATCGAGCGCGCTCCTTGCCACCGCGTTATTCGACTCGAAGGTATCTCGCCAAGCGGATTTCCGGCTTGGCCCGGGTCCATTAACGGCGGACAAGTCGGCCGCAGCTCCGGACAGTAAACCTGCGGCGCCACCCCGAACCACTCGTGTCGCGAGACGCGAAGGCTCTCCCCACTGGCCCCCCTCATCGAGCCACCAAACGTGTTGCGGCTCGGCCGCTTCGATCCAGAGCCGCTGGGGTTTTGAAACCGAGGGCTCACCCAATCGCACAACGACCTCCGGACGATATCGTTCGCTGAACCGTCCGGGCCGAGTCAGGATATCTGCGGCATCTAGTAACAGTGAACTTTGCGACCCGTCCCCGGCGCGAAGATTCGAAGCCGGATCGCATAACACTGGCCAACCGGAAGCCTCAGCGAACCCGACGATCGCATCTCGAAGCCCAGGCGAAGGCTGCATAGGGCCTACGCTGATCACGCCTCGTTCGTTATCCCGGGCCAGAGCAGCCAGTTCCGAAACGTCCTCGCCCCGCGGTATTTCTCTCGCATGGGTAAACTCTGGCGCGACCCGCGAGCCCTGTACCGCGGTAAGGATCTCAGACATTTTTCCCACCGGCGGAGGGAGCGGCTCCCGGAGCGGCCAATTGAGATGAACCGCGCCGGAAGGCTTACCGAGTGCTTCTTCGACCGCACGCGCGGCGACTTGATTGGCGAAACGAAGTGCATCCTCCCCGGCTTCGGGAACCGGAAGCTCGCTCGCCCAACGCGAGTACCCACCGAAGAGTCCGACCTGGTCGATCGTCTGGCCGGCACCCCAATCCCTAAGCTCCGCCGGACGATCCGTGGTTGCGACGATCATAGGCACCCTCGAATAGTGGGCCTCAACGACAGCCGGCAGGTAATTGGCTGCTGCAGTTCCGGAGGTGCATACGAGCACGGCGGGGCGACCGCTTGCCTTCGCGAGACCGAGCGCAAAAAAGCCAGCCGCACGTTCATCAAGCTCGATCCAAGTACGCAGTCCAGGTGTGTGACGGGCCGTGATCGACAGCGGCGTAGAACGAGAGCCCGGCGAAATCACAACATGAGCCACTCCAGACAAACGAAGAGATTCAAAAAAAGTGCCTGTAAAACGGTAGACCGCTTCCGGATCCGACACGAATGCGCTCACGCCTAAATCTCCGTAAGAGGCGCGAGTAGGGCTCGAAGCTTAATGCGGGTCTCTCGAAGCTCTTCGTCGGCAACCGATCCTTCGACAAGACCTGCTCCGGCGAATAGCAACCCTCTACTCGCACCGGCCCGATTCAGTCCGTCCAATCGGTTGCGGATCAGGCCCGATCGCAACGCGACGCGAAAATCCCCACCCCCCTCAATGTCGAGCCAACCGACCGGCGCCGCATACCACCCACGGTCAAGGCCTTCATGCTGCCGAAGCCAAGCCCCCGATTCACGCCGCGGCACACCGCACACCGCAGGGGTCGGATGAAGATCAGAAATGAGCTGCAGGACATCGACAGTGCTGTCCCTTTCCCCGTCACTTGCTGGCATCGCTCTCAGTTCACCCGAGATCGGGGTTTCAAGATGCTGGATCCCGAAGAGCGCGCGAAGCGAAGGGGACTCGGGCACGGTCAATGTCTCGCACCTCTCCGCCAACACGTCTCGAATTGCGTCGACGACAAGCGCGTGCTCATTGCGCTCTTTCTTGCTTGAAAGCAGCGCCCGACCAAATTCGAGATCTTCTTCCGGGTTGCGACCACGCGGGGCCGACCCCGCAAGCGCAGCCGTCTGGACTGCGCGTCCGCGCTTTCGAACGAGAGTCTCCGGAGTCGCAGCTAGGAAAGTGTCGTCTCCTCGCCCCACGGCAATCAAAGTGCAGGTCGGGTAAAGCAAACGAAGCCGCGCCAAAAACTCCGGGACATCGAAATCGCCGTCATGGTCCACTGAAAGTGCACGGGCGAGCACGACCTTAGTCAGCTGCTGCGAGCCAATCGCTTCCAAGGCGGCCTCGACCTGCGCTCGGAAAATCGCATGGGGACGATCCGCTTTGACTCTGAATTCAGGGCCGCCCCCCCACAACCCTGCCAACTCGTCGCTCGAAGCGATTTCGACAGGCTCCTCAGGAGCGTCTTCGCAGAGCGCCTCGAACTCGCGCGAACGTGAGACTAACTCCGTTTCGACGCTGTCCGCGGTTGCCCCCGGTTCGATCCGGGTGAAAGAGACAAATCCGCTCCCGTCGGCGCGGTCTTCAAGAACCATATTGGGCAACACGAAGCGCGCGGCCGGAAAAGCTTTCCAATCCTCCGCGCCCCGGGACTCTTCTTCGAAGCCAAATCCCCCGAAAAAGGTCGGCGCATCATTCGGACGCGACTGCCCAATCCAATCGATCCGTTCCCGCACCGATGTTGCCCAGCCACGAATATCCTCGAAGCGTCCAGGTCCTGCACTCTCGGTCTCGTCAGCGATACCTAATCCCAGCGCCTGCGAGTCGACCGCGCCGCAATGCCAGAGGAAGCGGTCTCGACTCTTCGTTCTGGCATAACATTCTACGACATTCGGAATCGGCGTCGAAACGACTCGCGCAACCCATCGAGTCCTTGCTTCCTCTCGACTCATGCGAACCGCACGTTCGAGGCCTGCACGTTCCTCCGGAGTCAAAGCCCCAAAACTGGATCGATCACTCTCCGTCACGAATTCGTTTCACAATCCGGCATGAGGGGACCCCGAACACCCGTCAGGATTTGTGCGGATCCGAGAAAGAGACTCTCACGATCGATCTCTAAGAAACCAGCGCCGCTGAGCATTTCACGCAGCACGTCTGGCGGAGGCAGGTAGGCCGTCGATTGAGGAAGGTACGCGTAGGCCTTTCGGTCCGAGACCAGTCCGCCCACGAGCGGAACGATGCGGTCGAAGTAGAGGGAATGAGCCAGGCGAATCGGCCCCCAGGCCGGACGATCGACATCGATTAAAGCGGCACGCCCACCCGGCTTCAAAATCCGCGCGATCTCATGCAGGACTGAGTCGAGCGTCACGAAATTACGAAGCGCGAATCCACAGGTCACGACATCCACTGAAGCCGTTTGAAACGGCAGCCATTCACCATCTCCCTGAACGGCGGGATGGGCAAGTCCCCGCCCCTGTCCTTGCTTCAACATTTGCAAGGCGAAGTCGACACCCACAACGCGTGCGCCGCGACTTTCTACGAGCTCGCAAAAATCACCTGTGCCACATGCGAGATCGACAACCGAATCCCCCTCGCCCACATCGACCTTATCAAGTGCGCGCCGGCGCCATCTTTGGTCCATGCCCATAGACATCACTCGATTAAGCGCGTCGTAGCGCGGAGCTATGCGGTCGAACATGTCTTGCACACGAACGCGCTTCTCTTCACCAGTCGGTAGATCACCTAACGCCACTGAATCTCCAATCGGGCAGTCTTAGTTGCTTCGAGCGCCGCTTCGAGCGCACTCTCTTCTCCGCGGCCCCGCAGACGCGCGAGCGCCCGAGCCACGACCGTTCTTTGAAAATGAAGCGCGACGATTTGCGTCGCCTGGGGCAAGAGCCGCTCGAAAACGAGACGTACGCTTTCGTCGTCTTTGCCTCGAGGCTTACGGACATGATCATCGAAAAGATCGATCGCCTGCTCCGCCAACGCATCAACGTTCGCTGCATGCTGCGCGGCGAGTTCCAAAAGTCGATCGAGCGGCATCCCCATCCCCAGGATTTCAAGCGCGCCAGCCACCATCTCAAGGTCAGACCGCGGGAAGCGCTCTTCGCCGCGAATCTCAATCGGCGCGATCAGACCCGCTTGGACGACGGCACTCACCAAGGCCTCGGGCACGCCGGTCTCCTCGGCCAACTCGGCGAGAGTGAGCGTTCCCTCTCCGACACTTCGAGCGGCCAGCGCTTCGAGTAGATCCGAGTCCTGGCGACGAGGTGATGTGGGCTGCGGTTCGGCATGAGCATGGGCCGCGGTGTCCGTCTCGATATCCGATGAGGCCGCGTCGAGGAGTCGACGGATCTGGGCCAGAGAGAATCCTTCGTCGAGTAAGCTCCGAATCCGCCGGATCCGTTCAAGATGGTCGGCGGAGTAAATCGCGAAGCGTCCAGAGCGGCGCGGCGCCGGGATAAGGCCCTTGGCTTGGTAGAAGCGGACCGTATCCACCCCTACGCCCGATGCGCTTGCCAGTTCTGCAACTCTATATTCCACGTGACAACTCTAAGAGTGATTACTCTCAGTGTCGAGGAAGCGAATCGTTGCGGCTCGCAGCGATAACATGGTCCCCTCGGGGCGCCTGGATCGATATCAAGAGGGGCAGCGGGAAAATTCCCGATGATCGTCGACATTTCCGCCGGCGGTATTCGCTTCGCGTCGAACATTGAATACGAGATCGATAATAAGGCCGCCGGGCGTTAGGTGCCCTGCCCTCTCCAGCTCCCGCGCGACGGTCTAGCCGACGAGCATCGCGAATCGATTGAGAATCGACGTGCTTTCGGGCGTTTCCGCCGCAGCCGCGATCATCGCCTCCGGGTCAGAACCCTCTCCTCGGATAATCTCCCGACGCGCTTCGACGTACCGGCGCATGATATCCGCATCGAACTCGGGATGAAACTGAACGCCCCATTGGCGAGGCCCAAAACGCAACACGGCGTTCGGCTCAATATCCGTCTCCCCGAGGACATCCGCCCCATCCGGGGGAACGAGCACTGATTCCACATGAGACATATGCACGGGGAACGTGCCGCCTTTCAACAGAATATCCTCGGCGAGGTCGGCGGCGTCCATGCGTAGTTCGACGGTCCCGATCTCTCGACCGTTGGGATTCTTGCCTACTTCGCCACCTAGCCCATAGGCGAGCAACTGATGGCCGTAGCAGAGGCCTAGTACTGGCACGCGATCATCCTTAATGATCTTCGCAAGCCAAGCTGCAGCTTCCTCACTCCAAGCGGGCCGATCCGTGACCATGCTAGGGGAGCCCGTCACCACGATGCCCGAGATCGAAGAGATATCGGGAAGCGGCTCTCCGGCATAGGCTTCGCATAGCTTGATTCTGTGCTTAGGAAGGCCGAGATTCGCAGTGATCCATTTCTCAAAGTCTCCACGCACTGCTTTGACCGGCGCGAGTGTCTCGCCAGTCTTCAAAACTAAAATCGTCTCATCGCCTAGCATTGAAATCACCTCTTGAGTCCCTACCCCGAACCGTGGGGCCGGTACCTTAGCGGTATTTTTAGTAATCGCTCGACTTTGATGCGTACAGCCACCCTCGGGGCGATTCGGGTCAAGGCAGATCCATAGAGGTCTATGAATCTTGTTCTATGGGAGGCGCAATCTATGAAGCGCAATCGCCGAAGCGACGGACACATTCAAGGAATCCACCTGGGGATCCATATCGATTCGAACGCGGCGATCGGCATGTGCAAGTGCGTTTTGCGTTAGTCCTTCGCCCTCTGTCCCCAGCAGAATCGCAGCAGGACCGATCACCTCAGGGGACAGCTCCGCTAGGTCGACGCCGGACTCCGCTGGATCGAGTGCGAGGATCGAAAACCCAAGCGCCGAGAGTCCCGCGAGCATGGAATCCATATCCAGCGCTCGAGCAAAGGGCACCACGAGGCTCCCACCCATCGAAGTCCGAATCGCCTTTCGATAGAGCGGATCAGCGGTCCGCGGGCACAGCATCACGGCCCGCCCAGAAAGCCCCATCGCGTTCCGAAACACGCCGCCCACATTGTCATGATTAGTGAGCCCCTCGAGTATCACGATTCGAGGAGCCACTTCCTTCGCTAGAAGCGTGGCTGCTAGTTCCAAGGGGTCGACGGGTTCGGGACGGCAGCAACACGCCAGGACTCCGCGATGAATCGGAAAACCGACGATTTCATCAAGCACGCTCCTCTCGGCAAGGTAGACCGGGCAATCGATGCTAAGCGCTTCGAGGCGATCGGAGAGGGAACCCCAGGCACGCTCGCTGAGGAGCAAGGACTCGGGGGGCCACGGGGAGCGCTCAAGCAGGACGAGGAGGTTTCCTCGGCCCTCCACTATGAACCGGTCGCGGCGGGAGGCGAGCTGCGCATCCTTTAGGTTCTGGTAATCGGCGATCCTGGGATCGTCAAAATGCTCGATTCGAAGAGGCTGCATCGACCGATCCAAGCACAGCCGGCGCATCCTGCAATGGGCCCGCCCCACCGCTCGAGGGTCGGTGGGGCGGCGGTCCATCCAGGGAAGTGATGGACCTTTTCCAATTGCAACAATTCCGCATTGCCTGCGGCCCGAACGTCCTGGGTCCGAATGGCTTAGTGGCGCATCGAACCCGGAGGAGTCGAGTCTTCAGGATCTGCAATCGAACCTTCGGGATCGAAAACCGGGGGGGAGACCGCAGCCAAACCGATCAAAACTAACCCCAGAAATGTACAGAGCCCGTACCTCACCCAAAGTAT
>Ga0115569_10000645_pt1 | contig 27886 bp, 23 predicted proteins | sample COGITO_mtgs_1205_2_FD_87295 | JGI IMG/M metagenome (GOLD analysis project Ga0115569, IMG submission 87295) | Pelagic marine microbial communities from North Sea - COGITO_mtgs_120503 | ecosystem: Environmental > Aquatic > Marine > Epipelagic | place: Germany:Helgoland, sampling site Kabeltonne... | reverse complement strand
TGTCAAATCCAAAATCGGCCCCATTTATTGTTGCTATTTCCACTTCAATGGCAAGACGTCAGAGAACACAACACGCAGAAGCGCAAACCGCCTTGGCCCAAGCCAAAGCGGTTCACGAAGATAGAGCAAGAAGAGGCCTGTGGTTAGCGGACCAACAGCTGTTGGCGCGTCACCCCTTGGACGGTCTGAATGCGCACCGTGTAGGTGCCTGTGCGCAGACCTAAGCGGTTGCCGCTGGCGGCCAATGCTCCTTGCCACACCACGCGGCCCATGGCATCCACCACAGTGGCAGTCGTGCCGGCGTCCACACCGGCCACACGCAGAAGGTCATTCTGGCCGACAGGGTTCGGGAACATGGTGATGTTGGAGGCCTGCGCCTCTGTGACGCTGGTCGCCGGCGCCTGGCCGAAGTAGACATCGTCGAAATAGTAGGTGGTGCCGCCTTCGACGCCCTCGTCACCGAAGCCAAAGAAGATCACCAGCAAGTCGTAGGGGTAGTTGACCTCGAGCTCGGGGCCTCCGGGCAGCTCGTTGCCAAAGTTGAATTCAAGAGTCTCCCACCCTTCCTGGCTCGTGTATTGGATGGTCTCAGCATAGATGCCTTCGCCTGCCAATTCCGTCTTCAGCAAAATCGGGGTTCCCGCAGCCGGGGTCCACACGCGCACACTGATCGTCTTTTCCTCTTCAGGGAAAGGGATGTTGTTGGCAAAGCCTTCGATCGTGCCGATCATGGTGCCTGACCAACCCACGGCGACCGGCATCTTGACCACCTCGACCACATGGTTGCCGGGCATGGTGGGGTCTTCCACCACTTGCGAGGCATTGCCCCAGAAATCGTAGGTCGTCTGGTCGACGGTTCCGTCCTCAAAGGTGCACGGGAGGTCGATTTGATTCAGGCCTCCGCTGGCGTCGACCTGCTCGATGTCATCGAAATAGAAAGTGGACTGGTCCGAGCCGTCTCCCACGTTTTCAAAATCAAACATGAAGACCAGCTTGTCGTAGGTCATGGCGTACTCGCCCGCAAAGTTCCAGGACATCACTTCCCAGCCGCCTTGGGTGACATTCCACTGGTCCACTTCTGTGTCGAGATAGCCCTCCAACTTGAGCTTGACGCGCACGCCCTGACGGGGCGACCACACCTTCATGCGGATGCTCGAAGCCTCGGAGAAGTCAAAGTACTCGCCCATTTGGAGCAAGGAACCACCCCAGGGCAAACCGCCATCGCGGACGAGCTGACATACTGTGGCGCTTTCGTTGACCGCATCGGGCGCCGGGTTGGCTACCACTTCGGCAAAACCACCGTCAAAATCCGTGAAGTCACCGGTTGTAGTGCCCGACTCGAAGTCGATGGGAAGGGTGACCTGCGCTGAAGTCACCGAAAAAAAACACATAAAAAAAGCCCCTGCGAGAAGGGCACCATATCGTTGGAGATGCATGCTACATAGTTACGACTCAAATCACTGATTCTTAGCCAAACCCTCCAATCTTTCATGCGCGTTGGAGCGGATGTTGTCCCAGAAGAGATTGAAATCGCCCACGTGCCAATTGTCGCGGTGCAGCCATTTCCCGATGAGAAACATGTGGGGCTGATCGACCCACAGGACACCTTCCGGCCGCAATTGCGCCGTGATGCTGCCCGGATTCTTGTTGCGAAACGACTCCCGCACGGCTCCGAGGTGGTCATCGCGTTCGTTGGTCTCACAGGGCGCAGTGGTCCAAGTGATGGGATGAATCGCGCTGGGCGGTGCTCCTTTTGAGCCAAGCCAAGCCGGCACGTAGCCCGTTCCATAGCTCATCCAAGTACAATAACAATGCAGATCTACCGCCGTCTGGCATGGCTTTAACTCCTTGAAATCCGAAGGATAGATGTCCATGCCGGGGATGTACGCCGCCACAAGGCGCTCCTGCAGCGGCTGACCATCGAAGAACTCTTGGAGCAGCCACCGCGCGTGCCAGCTGCCTTGGCTGTGCGCTGCAATGATGAGCGGACGGCCCTCATCCCAGTGGTCGAGGAAATGCTGAAAAGCCGCACGGATGTCACTGTAAGCAAGCTCCAACGCCCCCAGACTGAGGCTGTCCTTGACGCTGAACACCCGGATATGGGCTTGGCGATAGCGCGGCGCAAACACCCGCCCTGCGCCGTTGAAGATGGCCGCCTGGTGCCGCACGGGCCACGCGTCCACCTCATCATTGAGGGCGGTGCTGTCCAAGGAAGCGTTCCATGCCGACCCCTCCTCAAAAATGGTCGGGTGCAGGTAAAACACATCGGCCGTTCCCGGCCCTTCCGACACCGCGCGCCCCTTGGGCACATCATCGGATGTATCGTCCAGCCAAGGCAGCGCCGACCAACTGGCTTCGTCACCGTACTCCGGTGTGGCCGGAAGCGGTTCAAGGGCTGCAGCGATGCGCTCCACATGCAATCCGGTCTCCACGACGGACTCAAAACGCTTGCAACCTGACATCGCAAAAACCAAAGCCACTGCACAACAACCGACCATCTTCCAATGCATGCCTCAAAAATGCGTGCAAAATCAGTCACAACCCGCTTCACCAAGCGTTTAAACTTGCACACGAGATGGCAAATACTTGAAAAGAAGCCCTTGATTTTCAGACACTGGACACCCCATTCGAATAGGCCGACCACCAACCGGTCTTGGCCTCGTTCAAACTGAACGAATGCTGCCCCTTCTCTGCCGCACAGTTTTCACCAAAAGCATATCTTGACAACCGCAAAAACACGGGCTTTTTGCGCCCAAGCGAACGTGCAACCGCGCTAGATTACACGGCGTTCGAGAGAAGACATGAGGATAGGTATCATCAGAGAAGGAAAAGTGCCGCCGGACCAGCGGGTTCCACTCACGCCAGCGCATTGCGCCTCCATACTGGAACGCTACCCCTATGTCGAGTTGGTGGTTCAAAAAAGTGAGGTCCGCCGCATTCAGGATTCCGAATACGCAGCCGCAGGCATTGAGCTGGCAGACGACCTTTCGGACTGCGATGTGCTGTTCGGTGTCAAGGAAGTACCCATTGAACAGTTGATCCCCGGCAAGACCTACTTCTTCTTCTCGCACACCTACAAGCTCCAGCCCTACAATGCCCAACTGCTGAGGGCCTGTCTCGACAAGAAAATCCGGCTGATCGATTATGAGCTGCTCAAACGCCCAGGAGGCCGACGCATCATCGGATTCGGCCGGTATGCTGGAATCGTAGGAACGTACAACGCCTTTCGCACTTTTGGCGCCCAGCACGGCACCTACACCCTGCCCCGCGCCATCGATTGCGAGGATCGGGCTGAGATGGAGTCCCATTTGTCCAAAGTCAAATTGGCCCCGGGCACCAAGATTGCCCTGACCGGTCACGGCCGCGTGGGCAATGGCGCCAGAGAGATTCTCGAGTCCCTCGGCATCCGGGAAGTGCATCCCGTGGACTACCTCCGTGAGGACTTCGGCGAGCCTGTCTTCACCCACCTCGACCTCGTGGACTACAACCGGCGAAAGTCAGATGGCCGCTTCGACTTTGAAGAATTCTGCGAAGACCCTATCGGCTACGAAAGCACCTTCATGGCTTTTGCCCGGTCCACTGACCTGTTCATCGCAGGCCATTTCTGGGCGGAAGGTTCGCCCTTCCTGTTCAGCCGCGAAGATGTTCGGGACGATGGGTGGCGCATCTCCGTTGTGGCCGACATCAGTTGCGACATCGACGGCCCCGTGGCCTCGACGGTTGAGCCCAGCACCATCGCAGACCCCACCTACGGCTATGACCCCCTCAACGAATGCCGGGTTCCTTTTGGCACGGCAGGCAGCATAGGCGTCATGGCCGTCGACAACCTGCCCTGCGAACTCCCCCGAGACGCCAGTGCTGATTTCGGGGCCACCCTGTTGCAACACATCATCCCTCTGGTGGTAGAGGGCGATGCGCAGGGCATCCTCGCAGGCGCATCGGAAACCACATCTGAAGGCACACTCAGCGCGCCCTTTGCTTATTTGGCGGACTACGCCGGCCTCAACGGCAATTGAGCCCTACTGGGCGATGAAGCGGTAAGTCAGTGTCCCCTGCTGCCTTTTGGGGGCGTCCGCTTGTGACTGAAAGCGGCATTTCAGCGCGCTGCGCAATGACTCTGCCACCAGACATTCGGCCAAAGCCTGGCTTCCGGTTTCTGAAATCGAGGTCAACTGGGCATCGACCACCTCGCCGCCGGGGGTGACCTCTACCGTCACAACTACCGCTCCCCCGCCCCTGCAGCGGTATCCCGGGACGTCGACAAAGAGCGCCTTGCGGCCGGCAAGGTCATATGCAGCGGTCACCTGACCCTGATAACGGGCATCCCAACCTTCATACTGATTCTGCACCTCCGTGCGGGATGCCTCCGGGTTGTCGGATCCGCCGGTCTGGTCATCCCGCCCTTCAGCCAAGGCCTCAAAAGCCGACTGCTCGAATGCCCGCAATTCCGCTTCCACGTCCCGGGCCATCTGCTCGGAAGCCGCCACAGAGCTTCGCAGCTCATCGCTTGATGCCGCCGAGGCATCGGCAGACACATTGCGCAGGGCCTCCTCCATTCGGGCCTCCATTTGCTGCTTTACAGCCTCCTCCATGGTCATGGTGCGCTCCGGTGGCAAATAATCCGCAAATCCCACTTCCGCATATTGCGTATTGGCTGCAGGCGGCAACCCACCCCATTCTGCCAATGCCCCCAACACCACGACATGCACCACCAGCGCGGCAATCGCGGCCTGCCAGAAGAAGCGCTCGCGCTTTCCGATTTTCTGTTTAGGAAGGGACTTAGACGAAGGAGACATGCTTTCACCTACAAAATAACAGGGGTCATCACGCGTTTGGTACACTTTCAGTATCTTTGTTCCCTACAAATTGAGTAACATGAAGAATATCCTCCTCCTCGGCGCCCTTTTCCTTTTCGGCGCTACCGCCTCTGCCCAGAGCAGTTCTTGCACCGACAAGAAGGCCAAGACCGAATGCACCAAAGGCAAGTCTTCCTCCTGCTGCGCAGGCAAGGCAGACGCCAAGAGCTGCTGCTCCGCCAACGACAGCAAGAAGAAGAAGCGTGGCAAGAAAGCCAAGTCAAGCAAGGAGACAGGCAAGAATCAATTGTCCATGGTGCGCTCTGAAGAGAAGAGCGAGGGAACGGACAAGAAGGCCAAGGTCGGTCCTGCCAAGGGAGACCTCTGATTTTCTTCACCTATCATATACTAAAGAAGCCCGCTCTTTGCGGGCTTCTTTATTTTGCGCCCATGCGCAAAGCAGGATTTCTGGCGATGTTGCTGGGGACATCCTTCCTCGGGGCCGGCCAGTTCACCATTTTGGAGAACGCCACGTCCCTTTCGCAGAATTGCGTTCAACTCACCCCTGCCAGCAACACACAGTCCGGCGCCGCCTGGCACGACTGCACCCTTGACCTCGATTTCCCCTTTACCCTCGAGTTGACTGTCAACCTCGGGACCAACAACGGCGGTGCTGACGGCATCGCACTCTTGCTTCAACAGAACGGGCCCAACGCCCCGACGTCTTCAAACGGGGGCAACATGGGCTACGGCAACTTCGAAGGCGGAACCACCGTCCCGCCCAGCTTCTCCCCGTCGCTCATCATTGAATTTGACACCTGGCAAAACGGGTGGGCTGGAGACCCGAGCTACGACCACATCGCTGTGCAGCGCGACGGTACGGCAGACCACACGGGCGTGGATTGCCTCACCGGTTGTTTTCCAAACAACATCCAGGCCAGTGCCACCAATGGCAACATCGAGGACGGCAACGACCACGACGTCTTCATCGAGTGGGATCCGGTCACCCAAGGGTTGCGGCTGGAGTTTGACGGCACCGAGCGCTTTGACATCACCGTGGACCTCGCGGGCGATGTGTTTGCCGGCGAAAGCGAAGTGTGGTGGGGATTCACGGGCAGCACCGGCGGCGCTTCAAACAACCAGAGTTTCTGCCTGATCGAATACACCAACCCGACCACCATACCGGGCCTTGCCACGGATCCGCCAGACCCCATCACCTTGTGTGCAGGCAGCAGCATCGCCTCTACCGTGGTCGCTGCACCGGGCTGGACGCCCACCTGGGCCAACACCGGCACGGACACCCAAAACATCGCCGCACCCGGGGACTACCTGGTGGAAGCCGTTGGTCCCGATGGATGCCCTGCCCAGGAATATGTGACCGTCGCGCAGGAGACCGCGCCCAACCTGTCATCTGAAAGCCCTGTCGCGCTTTGCGATGGAGCCTCTGGCGTGCTCACCGCCAGCGCCGCCCCCGGAAGCGATCTGGATTGGGACGGCACGGGATCGAGCACCCTGGCGGTCAATGCCGCGGGGTTCCATACCGTCACCGCCACGCTCAACAGTTGCACGGAACAGGTCACCGTTGAGGTCGTTTCCCAACCGTTGCCCGTCCTTTCCATCGCCCCCGCCACAGACATTGAATTGTGCACCGGCGAGAGCCAGCTTGTCGCCGCATCCACCGACATCCCAGCCAACATTACCTGGTATCAAAACGGTGCCGCCTTGGCAGGCACAGAACAGCTCATTGCATCTTCAGGCAACTGGATCATCGAAGCCGAGGCCCTCGGGTGCGCGGGGACGCCTGTGGTGGTCCAATCGGAGGTGCTCGTCTTGCCCTCCGCCGAGGTGTCGTCCATCCCCGATGTGCTGTGCTGGAATGAAACCGGCTTGGTCTACGCCGTTCCTGCAGGAGGAACCACGGTAGAATACTGGGTGTTGCCCGCGGGAACCCCCAATCCAAACCAGGCCGGACCGGGCATGTATACCGCCTTCCTGGTCGAGGAGAGCGGGTGCACCGATGAGGTGACCTACTTTTTGAATGCCTTGCCCCCCATCGCCTTCTCCCTGGAGGGGCCGGCGGGCGCCTGCGAGGGAGAAACGGTGACCCTGTCGGTGAGTGGAAACCAAGAATCCATCGCCTGGTCAACCGGAGAAACTTCGGCGAGCATTGCGCTGGAGGCCGCTGACGGAGCGGGGCCTTTTACTGTGGAGGTGGGCCTGAGCGGCTGCACCGAAACCGCACAAACCACCGTGGGGTGGTGGCCGGTGCCCTCCGTGGGGGCCTTGGCCGATACCGTGACCCGCTGTGTGCTGGACCCGGCCGTGGAGTGGACGTGGCCCGCACAAGCAGCCCCCGCCGAAGGCTGGTGGGTTTGGAGTGTCAATGGCCTGACCACCACCGGAGGGCCGGTGTGGGAGGCGGAAGGCAACTACACCGTGCGCGTGTTGGACAGCATGACCGGCTGCGCCGATTCCACGGATGTTTATGTCAATGTCCTGCCCAACCTCGATGTAAATGCCGCGCCCTATGCAGGGCTCATTTGCTGGGGCGAAACCACCGAGGTCCTGGCCGAGCTCAAGGCCGTCGAAGGGACGGACATCGCCGAACTGCCCTACACCCTGACCTGGAGCGACCCCGAATTAGAGGGACTCAACCCCTCGGTTGGCGCGGGCACTTATCTCTTATCGGCGGAAAACGCCTGCGGGCTCGATGTCGCTGTGGTGGAGGTCACCCAAGAGTATTGCGGCTGTGACATGTGGGTGCCCACGGCATTCACGCCGGACAACGATGGCATCAACGACGGCTTCAACGTCGAAACGAATTGCCCGGAACTCGACGAATTCCTCTTCCAGGTCTTTGACCGCTGGGGCGAACTGGTCTGGGCCACCGAAGACCCCGAAGCGACGTGGAGAGGCGAAGGCAACCAGGCATCTTGGATGGACGGAAACCACTTCGTTCCCGATGGCATCTACGGATACCGCCTGTTTTGGAAATTCGGCGACCTGGGCATCCCCCGCGTAGAAGAGCGCCACGGCTCCATTCACATCCTGCGCTGAGTCTTCTGCACCTCGGCCGTGAACACCCGGCACACCGGGCAGTTATCTTCGCCGACGCGACAACAGCAGAACATGGAACCTCAGCGCCCATTCGACCTCATCGTGGTGGGCGGCGGCATCGTCGGTGCGGCCGCATTCTTGAAACTGCAGCGCCGCCATCCCGAGGCCCGCATTGCCCTGCTGGAAAAAGAGGACATCCTTAGCGACCACCAGACCGGCCACAACAGTGGGGTCATCCACAGCGGGCTCTACTACCCCCCCGGCAGCTTGAAGGCCATCAATTGCGTCAAGGGGCGCCATGAGTTGGTGGCTTTTGCCAAGGAATACCATGTCGACCACGATGTCTGCGGAAAGGTCGTGGCCGCCGCCACAGCCGACGAGCTGCCCATGCTCGAGAAGATCCACGGCCTCGGACAACAGAACGAAATCGAAGGCCTTGAGCGCATTTCCGGTGACGCCGTGCGCGAAATCGAGCCCCATGTCCGCGCTGTGGAGGGGCTGTGGGTGCCGTGTACGGGCATCATCGACTTCCGCGCAGCCACCGCCAAGATGGTGGAGGTCGCCATGGGCATCCAGCCCCAGAGCCGCGTCCTCACCGGGATCGAAGCCCGGTCCTTCACCCAGGACGACACCAGCGTGACCGTCCACACCGCCCAAGGAGATTTCACCGCAAAGGGCATGGTGGTCTGCGCCGGGCTGCAGGCCGACCGCCTGGCCCGAAAAGACGGTGTGCAACTGCCCGAGCGGGTGGTGGGTTTCCGCGGGGACTACTACGAACTCGAGGACCACGCCAAGCACAAGGTGCGCAACCTCATCTACCCCGTCCCCAACCCGCAGTTCCCCTTCTTGGGCGTGCACTTCACCCGCATGACCAACGGCGACATCGAGTGTGGCCCCAACGCCGTGTTCACCTTCAAGCGCGAGGGCTACGGCAAGACCGATTTCAACCTGCGCGACACCGCCGAAGCCCTCGGGTATGCGGGCACCTGGAAACTGTTCTTCAAGAACATGTCCTTTGGCATCAATGAATACCGCCGGGCCTTCTCCAAGCGGCTCTTTCTCAAGACCCTGCAGCGCCTCGTCCCGTCTTTGGAAATGGACGACATCCGCACGGGCCGCAGCGGAGTCAGGGCCCTCTTGCTGCGCCCCAACGGCGACACCAAAGACGACTTCCGCATCATTTCCCAAGGGCGCAGCGTCCACGTCCTGAACGCCCCCTCTCCCGCCGCCACGGCCTCACTCGCCATCGGCGACCACATCGCCGACGCGGTGGACAAGCAAGGCTTGCTGAGCTGACGGGCCGCTGGTCAAACCAACCCGCTGGACACCGCCCTATATTGCCCGCTATGGGTATACTCCAACGCAAGGCACGCCAATACTCCAATAAGGCCATCCGCATGGGGTGGCTGTTTTACGATTGGGCCAATGGCGCCTACTTCCTGGTCATCACCACGGCCATCTTCCCCATCTTCTACAACGCCATCACGGCTGTGGAGGGCGCGGATGGCGCGATCAACGACAAGGTGATGTTCTTTGGAAGGGAGTTCATCAACACCCAGCTCTACAGCTACATCCTGGGGGCCTCGTTCTTCATGGTCATCATCGCCTCGCCCCTGCTTTCGGGCATGGCGGACTATCTCGGGCGCAAGCTCCTCTTCTTGAAAATCTTCTGTTACATGGGCGCCTCCGGGTGCATCGGCCTGTTTTGGTTCGACCCCCAGCATTTGGAATGGAGCATGACAGCCTTGTTTATGGCCAACATCGGCGCTTGGGGAAGCCTCGGTTTCTACAACGCTTTCTTGCCAGAAATTGCACCGCGGGAAGACCATGACCTGCTCTCGGCCAAAGGATATTCGTGGGGGTTCACAGGCTCGATCATCATCTTGCTGCTCTGCCTGGCGCTCATCATGGGCGTGGGTGACCACTTGACGCGGTGGGCCTTTGTCGGGGTCGGCCTGTGGTGGGCTGGATGGGCCCAAATCACCTTCCGCCGCATGCCGGTCAAGGTGAAGAACCGCCCAGACGGCAATCTCCTGTGGCAAGGTTTCCGTGAATTGCGCAAGGTGGCATTGGACCTCAAGGGCAAGACCCAGCTCACGCGCTACCTCCTCAGTTTCTTCGTGATGAGCATGGCCATTCAGACCATCATGCTGATGGCCTCCTCATTTGGCATCAAAGAAATCCAACTGCCCGACGACCAACTCATCCTCGCCATCATCCTCGTCCAGGTCGTCGCCATCCCCGGCGCCTTCCTGTTCAGCCGCCTCAGCCGGCGCTACGGCAACATTCCTGTGCTCATCGCAGCCACGGCCCTCTGGGGCACAACGTGCGCCTTGGTGTACGCCCATGTCGACGGCACGACCATGTTCTTCATCGCCGCGGGCATGATCGGCTTCATGATGGGCGGCACGCAAAGCCTGAACCGCTCCACCTACACCAAGATGCTGCCCGACACGGACGACACGGCATCCTACTTCAGCTTCTACGAAGTCCTCGAAAAACTCGGGGTGGTCATCGGCATGTTCAGCTGGGGCTACATCGAAGGCCTCACCGGCAGCATGCGCAATTCCCTCCTGGTCCTGATTGGATTCTTTGTGGTCGCATTGATCACGCTGCTGGCCATTCCACAAAAGCGGTCTTTCGCCTAAGTCCTCTTCACAGGAGCACCTGACCACGCGCGGAGTGCAGCGCTACTCCACTTCTATGAAAGCCTGTTCTACAAGCCGGAATTCAACCCTGCGGTTGCGGGCCCGGCCGCCGGCATTGGCATTGGATGCTGCCGGCAAAGCGCTCCCGTGGCCGTCCGTGCGCATCCTGTCTGGCGCCACGCCTTGGTCCATGAGGTAGGCAAATGCCGCCTGTGCTCGGCGCTCTGAAAGCCCCGCATTGTAGCCCTCAGGGCCCATGGCATCGGTGTGGCCATGCACCTCCAAAAGCAGAAACCGGTTGCGGCGCAGCATGGCGCCCCAACGGTCAAGTTTGGTCCGGTCCTCAGGCTGCAGGGTGACCTCATCAAAACCAAAATGCAGGGTGTCGCGCTCCACCTCCACCACGCGCGTGAGGGGCTCCGGCGGATCTTGCATTTCGTCGGCAATTTTGCGCACCAAACAGGCGCAGTCTTCCGGCCCAGCCACCGGCACGACTTCCACACCATCGAGGTAGACATAGGCCCAGTCCGTCGCATCCTTGGGCGCATGGGCAGAGAGCGCCAAACGGGTCTCGCCTTTCACATCGAAGTTGCCCAATGTCAACCACCGCTCCCCCCCTTGGGCCTGCACCGCATCCGACAGGTTGGTCCACCCCTCCACAGCGGCGAGGAAATGCCCCGGCGGATTGACCATTTGCGGAGAGAAGTCAAGGATGAAATCGCGCTGGCCTGTGGGCTTTTCATCGGACAACAGCGCCCCGATTCCATCGGCCACCACACCTGCAGACTCTGCGGCAGAATACCAAAAAGACACGCACACCCATTCCCCCGGTGCCAAAGCCCGGGTCAGCTCCGTCGAGAGGTACTCACGATATCTCCATTTGGCCCGGCTAAACACCACAAGACCGCCATACGCTTCTCCCTCCAGACCGGGCTCTTCACCAAAGCGGTTCACAGGCACACCCGCAGACTGGCTGCAAGTGGCAAAGTGATCGGGGGTGCCTTCCGTCGGCTGCTGCCAATGCGGCAAGGTCCTGAGGCGCTGCTGATTGTAGTCAGAAGGACAAAAGCGCTTTTCCTCAAAGCCGCCATCCGGCACCAAGCTGGCAGGGTCCAACACAGCACCCGGAGCCTGGCCCCACGCCCACAACGGAATGGACATCAGGACCAACCAGACGGCCGGCAGTTTCGGCATGGATTTACTTGATCCTGAAGGTCACACGGCGGTTCTTGGCCCGTGCCAAGTCGGTCGCCTTGGTGCTGGCAGGGTCCGTATTTTCCAATCCGGTCACCGCAATGCTGCCCTCGGCCACACCCTGCGAAGTCAAGTAACGCTTGACCTGTTCGGCCCGCTTGTTCCCCATGTTGGCAAAACGCGGGTTGATTTTCCCCTCAGACACCTCATCGTTGTCGCAATGCCCCATGACTTCAAGGGTCCAACCGGGATTGCTTTTCAAAATACCCGCCAAACGGTCCAAGTCTGCCTTGCCTCCTTCGGTAAAGGTGCGTTTCACAAAGGCGTAGTAAATGGAGGTGCGCTCCACAACTTCGCGCCCGGACATATCGCTGGGCAGCGAAGGGCCACCGTACACCAAATCAGGTGCCGTGTTGGACGAACGCGAGCAATTGCACTGGCTCTTGGCGTCCACAGGGACAATCTTGACATTGTCGATGTAGTAATAGGCATGCATGGTTTGCACCCCTTCAATGGATCTCGGCTTTTTGACCTTGACCTCTTCGATGTCGCGCGAGCCATTGAAGCCGCCAATGGTCATGTATTCCTCTTGCCCCGTGCCCAGCACGGTTCCGCAGACCGTCTCCCAGCCTTCCATCAATTGCATCACCTTGTCGGCCCTGTGCATCACCTGTGGCGTGCGGCTCACAATGCCCAAGTTGGGCTGGCTCTCCTTGCGGTCGGAGAAATAAGCGCCGATGCCATTGACCGCGTATTTGGACAAATCACTCAATGAAATATCGAAACTCACGCAGTACATCTGGTTCTGCTCGAGGTTCTCCGACAGCCTGACCTGGAAATACGTCCGGGCCAACTTGGGGCTCTTGCTGTAGGCGCGGAAACCACCATATCGGTTGCCATCACTGGCATCCTCATAGCCATAGCTGTTGCCGGGAACCGCCACCTTATCGCTTTTTACATCCGTAGAAAACAGATCGAGCGGGGCATCCGTGTAGGGAAACCAGTCTGTGGTCGTCTCCTCCAACTGACCATAGGCCTTGAGGCGCTTGACGTCGCCATTTTCGAAACTCCCGTTGGGCACGAGGTTCTCATCCTGTGCCTGTACTTCGGCCTCGAAGGCCGGAATCAACAGCGCGGTGCACGCGCAGGTCATCATCAAATTCCGCATGGTTTTCCTTGTCTGGTCCGGCCCGATCATCTGCCGCTTTGCTTGACTTCGTCTATGAAGGCACGTACGCGTTGGGGGTCAATGTCGGGATAGACTCCGTGGCCCAAGTTAACCACGTGTTTGCCCCGCCCAAAATCCGACAACATTCGTTGGGTCGCTGCCCGCACCTCTGCTTCCGAACCATAGAGCACGGAAGGGTCCAGGTTGCCCTGCAACACATGGTCAGGCGCCCGCTTGCGGGCTTCGGAGGCAGGGGTATGCCAATCAATGCCCAAGGCCGCGCAGGGCAAGGTGGCCAATCGGTCCAATTGCCAACCCGCCCCCTTTGCAAAGACGATCAGCGGCGCCCCCTTCACCGAGGCACAGATGCGCCGCAACCGGGGCAGGCTGTAGCGCTCAAACATGCCCGCATCAAGCGCACCCGCCCAGCTGTCAAACAACTGCAGCACCTGAGCGCCCGCGGCCACTTGCGCATTGAGGTAGGCTATGGTGGCATCCGTGATCCGGTCCAAGAGGTCCTCTGCCAACGCAGGGTCGCTCCGCAACATGCGCCGCGCACGGCTCCATTCTTTGCTGCCTCCACCCTCGATCATGTAGCAAAAAATGGTCCAAGGCGCACCCGCAAAACCGATCAACGGCACCCGGCCGTCCAACGCTTTTCGCGTCATGCGCATCGCCTCCATGACATAGCCGAGGTGTTCCTCCGGTTCAACGGCGTGGAGCCGATTCAGGTCAGCCCGAGACCCAATCGTCTCCGGAAACCGCGGACCGACCTTTTCAATCAGCTCATAGGGCAAGCCCATGGCCTCGGGAACGACCAAGATGTCGCTGAAGAGGATGGCGGCATCCACCCCGAGGAGATCGACCGGCTGCAGGGTGACCTCACAGGCGCGTTCTGGGGTTTCGACCAGCTCTTTGAAGCCGGAAAGTTGGCTCCTTACCGCGCGGTATTCCGGCAAAATCCGGCCGGCCTGGCGCATGACCCAAACCGGTGGGCGCGCAGTGTCCTCCCCTGCGAGGGCCTGCAACAACAAGTTGTTCTTTTCTGGCATTTCAGAAGCAACAATGGATTGGGCCTCGGGTTCGGGGCATGATCATGGCACTGTGCCGGCTCAATGCAACGTCTTGAATAGCGCCTCCTCCAACAAATCGAAGGGCTGGACGGTCACGTTTCCGATGCCCTTGGATTTGGCGTCGCATTCCCTGAGGTAACCAAAGATGCGCGAGACCTTTCCCGCCGGGTAATTTCTGGCAGCACGGGCGTATTCCTTGGCCGCAAAGGGATGCACCCTCAAGGCGCCCGCCACGGCCGAAGGGTCGTGATTCGGGAGGTGATGGAATGCCAGAATCCGGCCAAAATAGTTGGTCAGGACCGGGAGGATGCGCGGCACGGGATTGGACTTCTCATTGGCCCGCATGTAATGGACGATGCGCGTCACGCGGCCCACGTCCTTGTCGGCCAACGCGCCGGTCAACTCGAAGATGTTGTATTCCTTGGAGATTCCGATGTGCTGTTCAATCAGCGTATCGCTCACCTCTCCGCCTTCGGGCAGCGCAATGAAGAGTTTCTCCAGCTCGCCCGCCACTTTCTTGAGGTCATTGCCCAGGTATTCGGCCATCACCTGGGCGGTACGCGGTCCAATCCGCCGCCCTTTTGCCTGCACAAAACCTTCAATCCACTCCGGCAATTTGTAGTCCCGGATTTTGCTGGATTGAAAAACCACCCCCGCCTGCTGAATGCGCTTGACGGCACCGAGCCGCTTGTCCGGCATCTTGTTGCGGTGCACCAAAACGAGGACCGTCGAAGCCACCGGATTGTCCGCATAGGCCGCGAGCTTCTCCAACTTTTCCTTGGACCTCCACTCGCGCAATTCCTGCGCTTCTTTGACCAGCACCAACCGGCGTTCGGCCATCATGGGAAACTGCCGTGCAGCGGCCAAAACCTGGTCCAAGTCGCTGTCTCGGCCATACAACACGGTCTGATTGAAGTCGCGCTCGTGCGCCTCCATGGCATGCGCCTCAATGGCGTCTGACAGCAAATCCAAATAGAAAGGCTCCTCGCCACCCAACAGGTACAAGGGCGCAAATTGGCGCGCCTTGATGTCGTTGAGCAAAGGCTGAAACCCCTTCATGCTTTAGCTGAATGTCGGGGCGACAACCTTGTCTTTGCTCCCCTTGGTATACACGTAAAAGCCCTCGCCAGATTTGGCACCGAGCTTGCCCGCCATGACCATGTTGACCAACAGCGGACAGGGCGCGTACTTGGGCTGTCCAAAGCCGTCGTGCAAGACCCGCATGATGCTGAGGCAAACGTCCAAACCGATAAAGTCCGCCAGGTGCAAGGGTCCCATAGGGTGGGCCATCCCGAGCTTCATGACCTCATCAATCTCGGCGACACCGGCAACACCTTCATGCAAGCTGCAGATGGCCTCATTGATCATGGGCATCAAAATCCGGTTCGCCACAAACCCGGGGTAGTCGTTGACTTCGACCGGTACTTTGCCGAGTTGGCGAGAAAGGTCCACCACCAATGCCGTCGTCTCGTCACTCGTGTCATACCCTCTGATCACTTCCACCAATTTCATGATGGGCACAGGGTTCATGAAATGCATGCCGATCACCTTGTCCGGCCGTTGGGTCGCTGCGGCAATGCGCGTGATGGAAATACTGGATGTATTGGTCGCCAGAATGGCGTCCTGCGGAGCGGCGGCATCGATTTGCTCAAAAATCTTGAGCTTCAAATCCAAGCGTTCCGTGGCTGCTTCCACCACGAGCTGGGCATTGGCCACAGCACCGTGCATCTCCGTGGATGTCGTCAAGCGGGACAGCGTGGCGGTTTTGTCTTCTGCCGAGATCCGCTCCTTGGCCACCAGCCGGTCAAGGTTGCGGTCAATGGTCGCCAAGGCCTTTTCGAGGGAGGCGGCATTGACATCTACAAGCGCCACGTCATGTCCTGATTGCGCAAAAACGTGGGCAATGCCATTGCCCATGGTGCCGGCTCCAATGACGGCCACCTTCATGCCCGTCCGGTTCATTCTGCCGCTCCGCTTTTGTCGTCGGCCTCGGAAGCCTTCTCCTCTGCGCCCACCTCTTCCGCGGCTGCTTCCGCCGGGGCATCGGTATCGGCCGCTTCACCGTCAGCCTCGGTCTCCTGGGCTTCCTCGGCATCTGCAAAGGGCAACAGCGACAGGCTGTTCAGCTGATTGTACCACGTGCACAGCTTCTTCAAGTCGCTGTGGTACACCCGCTCCTGATCCAAATCGGTCACCACCTCGGTCACAAATGCACGTAGCGCATCATGCGGCTCCTTGGCACCCGGTGCCTCCCCTCCTTTGAGGTGGGCGTGAATGTCATTGAGCACACCGGCCAAGGGCAAATCCTCATCGTAAGTGAAGATGCTGATGTCCTCGAAACTCGACACCCTTGCTGAAGCCGGCACAGCCGTGCGCTTCTTCTCTTCTAAGCTCTCTACCACAATGGCGCGCTGGGTTGTATTCAGCACTTTGTAAAGCCCCGGTTTTCCGGAAATGGCCAGGATGTCCTTCGGTTCCATCCTGCAAAGTACCGCCGTTCGCGCATTCAGCCCACCATGCCGCCGCATTCAGGGTGCACGGCTTTCCAACATTCCCCCGCCTGTATTCCACAAATGGCCCACCTCACTCCTCGGCCGGCAAGGGCCAATACCGCACTTGCCTCCGCTCGCCCGATGGCATCCTCTGCCAAACCGCAGTATGCAACCCATTGGAAATCATAAGCCAACGTGCAGAAACCGCCAAATCATAGCGGGCGACCTGGTCGGCTACCCGCGCACCCAAAGCCACGTTGGGCGCCTTGACTTCGACAGCCAATGCCACTTTTCCATCGCGGTCAAATGCGGCGATGTCAATCCGGCCGTCCACCTGACCAAAGCGCACCGGGTGCTCCAACACCATGCGGCCCAAGCGCCAACCTGACGACACCAACGCCGCCACAACGTGCTGGCGCACCCACTCCTCGGGCTCGAGGGCCACCCACTTCCGGCGCACCGCACACCGCAACTGCCATCCGGCGTCTACACACCTGATGTCCACGCACGGGTCCTCAAACACCAAGGACGGCCAATGCAATCTCGGGTCTTCTGTTTCTCGTCGGTGGGTCACACTGCTAAAGTGCAAATTCCTTCCACTACATTGGGGCGTCTGAATTCCCTTATCAACATGGACAAGCCCACACGGTTATTCGATTTCCCCCGATACCAACTCGCCAACGGCCCACTTGAGGTCATGATGACCATGCCCAATGGCGGCAACCCCATCACCTACTCTACGCAGCAATTCGTAGATGAAATGGACCGGGTGAGCCTCGGACTCATCAGCATGGGCCTTGAGCCCGGTGACCGGGTGGCCCTGATTTCACACAACAACCGGTGTGAGTGGAACCTCATGGACCACGGCACATTGCAGGCCGGAGGCATCGATGTGCCCATCTACCCCACCATGACGCCAGAGGACTATGTCTATATCCTCAACCACAGCGAGGCGAAGTACTGTTTTGTCTCCAATGCAGAGCTCTTCGAAAAAGTAAACTCCGTCAAGGACCAAGTGTCCTCGCTCGAGGCTGTTTTTTCCTTTGAAAACGTCCCCGGGGCCCGCAATTGGTCAGAGGTAGTCGAAGCCGGACGGCAAGCGGGAGACGATGTCAAAGCCACCCTCGAACAAAGACGCAACGCAGTCTCGCCCACCGAGATGGCGACCATCATTTACACCTCTGGTACCACAGGAAGGCCCAAAGGCGTGATGCTCAGCCACCAAAACGTCACCCAAAACACGCTCGTGGCCATCCCCCGGATGCCGGCACGCGATCCCGGAGCGGAATACCGCGTCCTCAGCTTCCTGCCCTGCTGCCACATATTCGAGCGGATGCTCCACTACCTGTACATCAGCGAAGGGGCCATGATCCACTTCGGTGAGAGCCTGGAGACCGTGAAGGAGGACCTCGCCGCCGCACAGCCCCACATGTTTACCGCCGTACCGCGTCTCCTCGAGAAGTTCTACGACGGCATCGTCGCCAAGGGCCGCGCCGCAGGAGGGGTCAAGAGTGCCATCTTCAATTGGGCCGTCAACATTGCACTGCAATGGGAGCCCGACGGACAAAACGGCGCCTTCTACGAATGGAAACTCGGCATCGCCCGCAAGCTGGTCTTTGACAAGGTCAAGGAAGCTTTGGGCCTCACCCAAATCATGGCCGTGGCTTCGGGATCTGCCGCATTGGCACCCCGCCTCACCCGGTTCTTTAACGGTGCTGACATCAGCATTTATGAAGGCTATGGCCTGACAGAGACTTCGCCGGTTGTATCGGTCAACTCCCTCAACGGGTCGGGCCTGTTGCGGGTCGGGACCGTGGGCAAACTGGTGGCAAACACCGAGGTCAACATCGCCGAAGATGGCGAGATCATGGTCAAGGGCCCCCAGGTCATGATGGGCTACTACCGCGATGAAGAAAAGACCAACGAGGTGCTCAAGGACGGCTGGTTCCACACTGGGGACATCGGCGTCATCGAGGATGGATTCTTGCGCATCACGGACCGCAAGAAAGAGATGTTCAAGACCTCTGGCGGCAAATACGTGGCCCCGCAATTGCTGGAAAATGCCATCAAGGCTTCCCGCTTTGTGGAGCAGGTCATGGTGATCGGCGAAAGCCGAAAGCACCCGGCCGCCTTGGTCGTGCCGGACATGGCATACTTGGAAGAATGGTGCAAGCGCCACGACCGCGTGTGTCCAGCCATGGCAGACGTGCCCAAGGATGAGGAGATTTGCCACCGCATCATGCAAGACATCGAAGGGCTGGTGGCCTCCTTTGCCTCTTGGGAGAGGATCAAGAAAATTGAAGTGCTGCCCGAAGCCTTCACCATCGACGGTGGCGAACTCACCCCCACCTTGAAGCTGAAGCGCAAGCCCATTCTTGCCAAATACGGCGACCTCATCGAGGGCATCTACACCTGACAGTGACAGACACCCTGCAGGCTTGGGATGAAGCACTGCTGCTGTGGCTCAATGGCACCCCTGAGGCCTTGGCTTCAGTGGCTTGGGCATTGACCCAGCCTTGGTGCTCCATTCCCGTCTACCTCTTCATCATTTGGAAGTTGTTTCGGCACGTTCCCTGGCGCACAGGTGTGCTGCGCCTATGTGCCGTCCTGTTGACCTTTGCGGGGACAGATGCCGTCAGCAGCCGGTTGCTCAAACCGGGATTTGAACGGCTCCGGCCCAGCCACGAGCCTGCGCTCAAAGACCAGCTGACGTTGCACCGTTTTCCAGATGGTACGCTGTACCGAGGCGGGCGGTTTGGATTCGTGTCTTCACATGCGGCCAACACCTTCGGACTGGCCGCCATGGCATGGCTCATTTTGGGGGCTCCGGGCCTCCGCTGGCTGTGGGTCTGGGCCGCCGCAGTGAGCTGGACCCGCGTTTATTTAGGGGTACATTATACGGGTGACATCGTGTTTGGCGCTATTTTCGGCACTGCATTGGCCGCGGCGGTGTTCACCTTGGCAACACGCCTCAAGGCCCCCTTGAACCCCCATACCGGCCCGCCGTGAATCCGCTTGCTCCCCTCCTCCTTTTTGCCGTCTTCATCGGCGGTGGCCTGGGCTCGGTCAGCCGGTACCTTTTTGGGGTCTGGCTCAACGGAAAGACCCTTTTGCCCTGGGGCACCCTGCTGGCCAACATTGCGGCCACCGCTCTGCTCGCCTGGGCCGTGACGCGGTGCGCCGAAAAGTGGCCTGATCACCTCGCCATGCAGGCGGGATTGGCCATCGGGTTTTGCGGAGGCTTCAGCACCTTCAGCACCTTCAGTGCCGACACACACCGGCTGATGGCCCAAGGTCAATGGGCCTGGGCGCTGGCCAATGTGACCATCAGCGTCATCGGATGCATCGCCGTATTTGCCATCATCAGCGGGTATTTGAGGCGTTAAATTCACGGCTGATTCCAAGCGAGCCCATGCCCCACCACAAGTCCCCTTTCTCCTTCCCCAAGTTGATGACTGCATGGCTGGTGTGTTGCGGACTCTCTGCATGCCAGGCCCAGCGCAACAGCCCAACAAACAATGAGGTGGGGCCACCCAAGCTCGTCCTCGCCCTGACGGTGGATCAAATGCGCGCAGACTACCTGCAACGCTATGCCGCCGGATTTGGAGAAGACGGGTTCAACCGCTTCTTCGACAGCGGATTTGCAGCAATGGATCACCACTTCAGCTACGCGCCTACTTATACGGGTCCTGGACATGCGAGCATCGCCACGGGCACCACGCCTGCCGTGCACGGCATCATCAGCAACAACTGGTATTCCCGCACTGAAGGCCGCGTGGTCTATTGTGCAGAAGACTTTTCGGTGGAGCCCATGGGCATGCCCGGCCTGGATCCGGGCGACAAGGGGCGCATGTCGCCGGTGCGCATGGGGTCGAGCACCTGGGCGGACGAGTTCAAATTGCACTTTTCGGGCCGAGCGGGCGATGTGCCCAAGGTGATTGGAGCGAGCATGAAGGACCGCGGAGCCATCCTTCCGGCGGGGCATGCCGCCGATGCCGCCTACTGGGTGGTCGGAGGACAATTCATCTCGAGTGCACACTACATGACGGCACTGCCCGATTGGGTGCGTCAATTCAACGACTCGGACGCCCTCGAGCGGCTGCTCGACCAGGGGTGGAACCTGCGCGACGCACCCGACACATATCGAGGCAGCACAGCAGACAACACCCCCTTCGAAGGCAAGTGGACAGGGCTGGACCGCCCCACCTTTCCCTACGACTTGGCCGCACTGGCCGAAGCCAATGGTGGCCAGGACATCATCAAAGGCACCCCCCAAGGCAACACCTTGCTGGTGGATTTCGCGCTCGCCGCCATAGCAGCTGAAGGCCTCGGTCAAGACGCCACACCCGACGTACTGGCGCTATCGTTTAGCAGCACAGACTACGTGGGGCACAAGTTTGGCGCCCACGCCATGGAAACCGAGGATACCTATCGGCGCCTCGACGACGACCTCGCGCGGCTCTTCAGCGCCCTCGACGCCCGTGTGGGCAAGGGGCAATGGACGGCCTTTTTGACAGCCGACCATGGTGCCGTGACCGTTCCGAGCATGGAGCGGCAGCGCGGACTACCAGTGGGCTATTGGAATCCCGAACCCATGAAAGCCCGATTGGACACCGCCTTGCAAGAGCGCTATGGCCGCAGCGACCTGGTGCTGAAGTACGACAACGACCAGTTCTTTCTGGACCGCAGCGTCCTGCGCAATGCCCGCCTCGACGCCGATGAGGTGGCCCGGTTTATAGCCGGCATCGCAGAAAGTGCGCCAGAAGTCCAACGGACCCTGACCGCAGCAGACCTCCGGGTCGGCGCCTTTTCGGAAGGGGCTGAGGCCAATGTGATGCGCGGATGGAACGCCAAAATGTCGGGCGATGTGGTCGTCATGCTCAAACCCGGCTTCCTCGAGTACGGCCTGACAGGGACCAGCCACGGCAGCCCGTATGCTTACGACACCCACGTGCCCTTCCTCATCATGGGGCCTGGCATCCCCCAAGGCCGATCCTACAAGCGGTCAGAAATCCGCGACATCGCCCCCACCCTTTCGGCCCTCCTCGGGTTTCCCAGAACCAGCGGCTGCACTGGCAAGCCCATCGGGGCATTATTTGACTGACCATGGGCATCACCCACCGCATTGAACGGGCCAGCCGGCACGAGCTCACCATCACCGCCCAATTCCCTGCAGGCACGGACCACCTCTGCCTGCCCGTATGGCGACCCGGGCGTTATGAACGCGGCGACTTCGCCCGCCTCGTGAGGGGCATGGAACAATGGGATGGCCGCCATTGGCAACCGCTGCAAAAAACAGCACTGCACCAATGGCAATGCCTCCCGGCAGCCGATACCGCCACTGAGGGGGCCGCCGAAGTGCAGGTGCGCTACCAATTCACTGCAGCCAAACTCGACGCCGGCAGCACCTGGACCGACGACACCCTCCTTTATGTGAACCCTGTCAACTGTCTGCTCTACCACCCGGAGTGGCCCGATACACCGGTCACCGTGCACTTGCCGGACATCCCAAACGATTGGAACATCGCCACGGGCCTGCTCTCCAGCCATGCACCCAACGGCCGGCAGCTTCACGCCCAAGGCACGCAACACCTCATGGACAGCCCCTGGATTGCCGCCCCAGCAGGCGACCTGTGGCACGCACAGTACACCGCTGGGGAACACACCTTTCACATCCATGTGTGGGGCCAACGCCACTTTGATGAAGCCGCATTTACAGAGGCACACCGCAAATTCACCGAGTGCCAGTTGGCCGCCTTTGGTTGGCTCCCCGTTCCCGAATACCACTTCCTCTACCTCTTCCCGGATTTCCAGGCCCGACACGGCGTAGAGCACGAAGCCTCCACCGTCATCGCATGGGGACCGGCAGATGAATTGACCCATGCGGGCGGCACCCCATCGCCCGGCTATGAAGAGGTCATCGACATCGCCAGCCACGAATTGGTCCACACCTGGAACGTCAAATGGCTCCGCCCCGCAGAGTGGATGCCCTATGATTTCTCAGGGGCATCGCCCAGCCGTATGGGATACATCGCCGAAGGGGTGACCACCTACCTCGGCGACCTATTTCTCCTCGAAGCCGGCGTGATCGAGATGGAAGGCTGGCTCCGGCGCTTCGAAAAATTGCTGACCCGCCATTTGTGGAACCCGGGACGGCTGCAGACTTCCGTGGCCGACAGCGGCTTTGACACCTGGCTCGATGGGTATGGCCTCGGGGTACCCCACCGCCGCGGCAACATCTATGTCGAGGGCGCCGTCCTCTCCTTTTTGTGTGATGTGACGCTCAACCGCTCAGGCGGCGGCTGGCTGATCGACGCCTTGTCGGAATTGGCCGGGCCCGATGGCGAGCGCGGCCTCACCGAGGAGACCTGGTGGGCCACACTCAGTCGGCGCGCCAGCATACGCGGACCCGAGGGGGCTGCAGAAATCGCCGAATTGCGCCAAGCCTACTGCAATGGCACCGGGGATACATGGCCTGACCTGGTCGACGCACTGTTGCATCAAGGAATCCAAGCTTCACTCCAACCCCATGACGACCCAATGGCCCGCTGCGGTGCCCTGTGCGGAACCGGTCGCGAAGGCCGCAAAGAAGTCAAGGTGTGTTGGCCAGACAGTCCAGCCTGGAACCTGGGGCTGCGAAGAGGCGATGTTGTGCAATCCCAGCGGGAGGAAGGAAACCAACTCTTCATCTCGTCGCTGCGCGACACGGTTCACCCCCACGAGCACCAGCTTACAATACCCTCAGAACCAGGCCACTTCGCACGTCCCAACTTGGTCAGTTTGCCGGGGTGAGCCATATTGGCGTGCATTCAAACGTCAAGCCCCACATGTCCGCACCAAACAAAACCAACAGCACCGTTGCGTTTCACCTCACCAGACAGGAACAATTTTCTCGAAAGGAACTGCTGATGCGCACCTTTTTTGGTGTCTTCTACCTTTTCTTGCCCCATGCCATCGCCCTGTTTTTTATGAGCCTGTTGGGCAGCTTGATGTTGTTCCTCACTTTTTGGACCCTGTTGTTTACAGGACGTTACCCGCGGTCCTGGTTTGATACCCAATTGGGCATTTTAAATTGGAACGCCCGGTTCACGGCCTCCAGCTTCAACTGTGTGGATGGCTATCCCGCTTTCGGCCTTTCAGGCCAACACCCCAGTGTGCATTTAGACATCGCCTACCCTGAAACAGTTTCCCGGATGCACACACTGTTCATAGGACTCTTGGGCGGTTTCGTGTTGATTCCACATTTGATCATCCTCAGCTTCCGCAACATGTGGGTTTTATTCCTGAATTTCTTGGCTTTCTGGTCCATCCTCTTCACCAAGCGTTACCCTGAAAAGTGGTTTGCCTGGTTCGAAGAAAGCATGCGTTGGGGCATGCGGATCAATGCCTACCTGTACTTCATGAGTGCAGAATACCCCCCTTTTACGGGCAAAGAGGTTTAACGGCGTCAGACGCCCTCAGTCATCCCGGCCTCCCTTCATCGCAAACGTGATGAGGTTGGCCCCCATCTCCAATGCGCGGCGGCGCACGGGATCGGGGTCGCGGTGGACCGCAAAATCTTCCCAGCCGTCTCCGAGGTCGCACTCGTGGTCGTAATAACAGACCAAGCGGCCGTCCAACATCAGGCCGAAACCCTGGGCGGCATCGCCATCGTGCTCATGCACCTTGGGCGGCCCCGCATCAAAGTCGAAAGCCGCGTGATACACCGGGTGCTCAAATGGCAGCTCGACCCATTCAAGGTCGGGAAACACTTTGCCCATCTCCTTGCGGACAAAAGCATCCATGCCGTAGTTGTCACTGATGTGCAGGAAGCCTCCGGCCTCCAACCATGTGCGCAGATTGCGGGCCTCTGATGGGCTGAACACCACATTGCCGTGACCGGTCATGTGCACGAATGGAAAGTTGAACAGGGCCGGCGACCCGACTTCCACATAGGGTACCTCCTCGTCGATGCGCATGTTTAACTCGTCATTGCAAAAGGTGACGAGATTGGGCACGCTGGTGGGGTTGGAATACCAATCCCCCCCTCCTTTATACTGCAGCACAGCGAACTGGACGGCTTGGCCCCACACTGCGTTTCCACAAGGTGAGAGGAGTAAAAGGAGAACAGCTGAAATAAACTGCATCCACGCGCAACCTATCTTGGAACGGCCACGTATCGTCCGTCCTCGAAAACCGAGTGCTTGCCCCATGCCGGCGAAGTTAATCCAAACCCCTTGCCCATTGGTGGATGCCACCGTTCATGCCGACCGGTTTTATCTATCTTTGCGCACCTTTTAAAACACCCTTACCATGCAGAACAAGAGTGCCGTCCTGATCTTCACGGTGCTGCTCGCATTGGCCACCCTGTACACGCTGAGCTTCAACTACTTCTCCACACAGTTTGAGAAGGAAGCACAAATACAGGGAACCTACGAAGCAGAACAACTGCTCCAAGCGGGCACGATCACTGAGGATGCATTCGATGCCACCGCCGCAGAGGAGGCCAAGTCCTACCTGCGCGCCAAAGGCGATTCGGCCATCGTGCCCATCTTCGGCAAGACCTACAAGGAAGCCAAAGAGCGCGAACTGAATCTCGGCCTTGACCTTCGTGGTGGCATGAGTGTGACCCTCGAGGTCTCCATTCCCGATTTGATCATCGCCCTTTCCGATTACAGCACGAATGAATCATTCCGTGCCGCCATCAACAAGGCCAAGGCAGAGCGCAAGAATTCCAATGCGGATTTTGTGACCCTCTTTGGACAAGCGTGGGCAAACTATGGAAACGCCGATGAGCTCTGGCGCATCTTCTACAATATGGAGAGCCGTGACCTCTTCCCACAGAAGAGCACCGACGAGGAGATCCTCGCCATCCTGCGCACAGAGGCCGAAACAGCCATCAACAATACCGAGAACATCATCCGCAAGCGGATCGACCAACTCGGTGTGGCGCAGCCCAACGTGCAGAAGCTGTCCTTCAGCGGACGCATTCTTGTAGAGCTCCCGGGCATCGACGATCCCGCCCGTGCGCGGAAGCAACTAAAGTCCACCGCCAACCTGGAGTTCTGGGAGACGTGGTTCAACGACGAAATCGTGCAGCGCCTCGCCGACGCCAACACAGCCGCTGGTCAAGCGATGCGCCCTGATCTTTTTGGAGATGCCGCACCGGCCGACAGCTCCATGGACCAGGCCACGCTGCAAGCAAAGAACCCCTTGTTTGCGGTGATGCAGCCCAACCAACAGGCCAAGACCAGCATCGTGGGCTTCTCTATGGAAGCCGACACCGGAAAAGTCAATGACGTCTTGGCCATGCCAGAAGTCAAGGCCGCACTCGGTGATGACTTGCGCCTCCTCTGGGGTGCCAAAACTGAAGGAGGTGTCGCCACACTGTATGCCATCCAAGACCAAAGCGGTCGGGGTAAGGCCAAGCTGGATGGCAAAGGCATCGTCGACGCCCGTGTGGGATATGACGAGATCGGTGACATCGTGTGCAACATGACCATGAACGGCGAGGGCGCCTCCATCTGGGGACAGATGACAAAGGCCGCCGCCGCAGACAACAACCGCGCCGTAGCCGTGGTCCTCGACAACTTGGTCTTTTCCGCACCCAACGTCAACAGCCCCATTCTGAATGGCCGGTCACAAATCAGCTTTGGTACCGGACAATCCGCCGAACAGAAGCTGTTGGAGGCCGAAGACCTTTCCAGCCTGCTCAAAGCCGGCTCACTGCCCGCCCCGGCGCGCATTGTAGATGAGGTGTCGGTCGGCCCGCAATTGGGAGAAGCCAACATTCAGGCCGGTCTGAGTTCCTTCGTCTTTGCCCTGCTCGTGGTGTTGGTCTATATGATCTTCTATTACAGAGGAGCGGGAGTGGTGAGCAACATCGCCCTGATCGCCAACCTGTTTTTCCTGATCGGTGCACTCGCCTCCCTCGGCGCTGCCCTGACGCTGCCAGGCATTGCCGGTATCGTCCTGACCATTGGTATGGCCGTGGACGCCAACGTCCTTATATATGAGCGGGTTCGAGAAGAATTGCGCTCGGGCAAAGGCCTCGCCGGAGCTGTAAAGGAGGGCTACTCCAAAGCGTACAGCGCCATCATCGATGCCAACATCACCACGATGTTGACGGCCATTATCCTCTACAGCTTTGGTAGCGGCGCCATCCGAGGCTTCGCTACGACCCTCATGGTCGGCATCTTCACCTCCTTGTTTAGTGCCATCGTCCTGACGCGTTTGGTATTCTACAGCCGCATGGAGAACAAGAAAGGCATGACCTTCTCTTCGAAGCTGACAGAGAACTGGTTCACAAACACAGCCGTCCCCTTCATCGCTCGCCGGCGCATGGCATACATCGGCAGTGCGCTTGTCATTGCGGCGGGGATCGCCAGCCTCTCCACACGCGGCCTCAACTATGGCGTTGAGTTCTCCGGTGGCACCACTTTTGACGTCACATTCGAGGCGCCTGTGGACGTCCAAGAAGTACGGGACGCCCTGAGCATCGCTTTCACTGAAGATGGCACACCGGGCAACCCGCTGGTCCAAACCAAGGAGAGCGACCGCCAAGTGCGCATCATGTCCAACTTCCTCATCGAGAGTGAAGATGAAAACCAAGACGAGCTCATACAAGCCGCTTTGGCCAGTGGACTCGGCACCTTGGAGACACCTTACACAGTGGACCGCTACAATAAGGTAGACGGCACCATCAGTGACGATTTCCGCCGTGGAGCCGCCAATGCTACGGTCTTCTCCCTGCTGGTGATCTTCCTCTACATCTTCTTCCGCTTCCGCAAGTGGCAATATGGACTGGGGGCACTCGTGGCCATGGTTCACGATGTACTGATTGTCGTATCGCTCTTCAGTATTTTCTGGGGAGTCCTCCCCTTCACAATGGAGATAGACCAGGCGTTTATCGCAGCTATATTGACCGTCATTGGTTATTCTATCAATGACACCGTGGTCGTTTTCGATAGAATCAGAGAGTACTTCAGCCTGTATGGCAGCAAAAAAGACCGCAAAGAAGTCTTCAACCTGGCCCTCAACAGTACACTGAGCAGAACCATCAACACTTCGCTCTCAACCTTCGTTGTGTTGCTGACCATCTTCCTTTTCGGAGGTGATAACATCAAAGGTTTTGTTTTTGCCTTGATGGTAGGTGTCGTCGTCGGAACCTACAGTTCCATCTTTATCGCCACTCCGACAGTTGTCGATTTGAGCCGCGAAAAAGCGTGATTCCAGACTTCCCCTTTTTGAACAGGAATTGCCCCGCCCATCAGCGGGGCAATTCTTTTGGGGCCATCTATTTTGTGTGCGTAGCGTATAAATAGATAAAGCGCCGACTAGTCCCGATAAAACATGCCGCGTTATACAGAGTAAAGAGTAGTTTGCGTGTGCCAAATTCTGTATCGATGCGCGTCTTCATCGCTTCCGCAGGCCTCAGCCTGCTCTTCTTAGGGTTAACCTCCTCCGTTCTCAGAGCTCA
>Ga0115569_10000641_pt1 | contig 27936 bp, 22 predicted proteins | sample COGITO_mtgs_1205_2_FD_87295 | JGI IMG/M metagenome (GOLD analysis project Ga0115569, IMG submission 87295) | Pelagic marine microbial communities from North Sea - COGITO_mtgs_120503 | ecosystem: Environmental > Aquatic > Marine > Epipelagic | place: Germany:Helgoland, sampling site Kabeltonne... | reverse complement strand
GGATTATTGCATAGGAATGCGCACGCCATAGTTGTGAGATTCTGTCCAGTTGATGCTTTTTTAAATCAGTGAAAAAATATCTTTTTCTGTCAGTTTAAAATTATTTTAACATTGTCTTTAAATTTACCAATATTTAGTGATATTTCTTTTTGAAATGAATACATGTTTTTACCTTATTTAAATTTAAATTAACGAACAGCTTTCTTGATTACAATTTTTTCTTTGCATTATTATTCAGTGTTTTACTGTCTATTTTTTGTTCAGTATTATTTCCATTATTGATAAGAGACGTAAAAACCATTAAAAAGTAAATAACGATGCTGAAATAGAAGTATTTAAGATTTGTGAAATCAATTAAAATGATTAGTTTTGCAGTCGATTTTTTTAAGATAAAAGAACAAATAAATGAATATTACAAAAGAAAACATAGATGCATTAAATGCAGTTGTAAAAGTTGATATCGTTGCTGATGATTACCAAGCAAAAGTAACAGGTTTATTAGCAGATTATCGTAAAAAGGCAGATGTTCCTGGTTTTAGAAAAGGGCATGTACCAATGGGTATGATTAAAAAGAAGTACGGTAAATCTATAATGATAGATGAGGTTAATAAGCTTTTACAAGAATCTTTAAATAAATTTTTAGCAGACGAGAAATTAGACATCTTGGGAAATCCTATTCCAAGAATGACAGAGAATTTTGATTGGGATGCAGAAGTTTTTTCTTTTGAATTCGAATTAGGTTTAGCACCTGTTTTTGATGTAAACTTAGATTCTAAAAAGAAAGTAACAAAATATAATATCGTTGCAACAGAAGAATTACTTGACGAAGAAGTTAAGAATATTCAAAAGCGTTATGGTAAGATGATTCCTCTAGAAGAAGCTTTAGTGGATTCAAATGTAACAGCTACTTTTGTAAACGAAGAAAACGAAATCAACAAAAAATCTACTTTTTTAGTAAAAGATCTGAAAGGAAAGAAAAATGAAAAGAAAGTAATTGGAGCTAAGGTTGGTGACGTAATCGAATTAGAAACCAAGGGGTTATTTGAGGATAATAACAAGTTAGAACACATTTTAGGTGTTTCCAAAGATGCTGCAAAAGATTTAAATGTTACAGTTTCTGTAACAATAGAAGAAATTACAAAAACAGAATTAGCTGAGTTAGATAAAGAGTTATTTGATAAATTGTTTTCTGATGGAAGTGTAACTTCTGTAACTGAATTAAAGGCAAAAATTAAAATAGATGCCGAAAAGCAATTTGAGCAGCAGGGAGATCAGCAATTACTGAACGCAATTACAGAGTATTTAGTAGAAAACACAAAATTTGATCTACCAGCTAGTTTCTTAAAGAAATGGTTAAAAACTGCAGGAGAAAAAGAGTTGACTGAAGAGGATGCTACAGCAGAATTTGATAAGTCTGAGAAAGGTTTACGTTATCAATTAATCGAAGGAAAGATTATGAAGGATAATGATATTAAATTAGATTACAAAGAATTGGTAGAGTATGCAAAAGGATTTATCCGTTCGCAAATGGCTCAGTTTGGTAACATGAATCCAGAAGAAAAAGAATTGGATGATATTGCTGGTAGAATTTTACAAAACCAAGAAGAAGCTCAAAAATTACAATCTCAATTAATGAGCCAAAAATTATTGGCTTTTTATAAAGAGAATATGAGTTTTAAATCGAAAGAGCTTTCTTACGAAGATTTCATAAAAGAAGTTTATAAGTAATAATCATACTGTTTTTGGTATCAATTTTTGCTGATGAACACAATGGATAAAGAGAAAACCTGAATTGTTAGATTCAGGTTTTTTTTAGCGACTCACTCAAACAAAATAGTAATAAATAGTTCTTATATTTACACTATTAAACTTAAAATAGAAGCACGAAAATGGATTACGGAAAAGAGTTCGAAAAATACGCAACAAAACATCAAGGAATAAACAGCACATATTTAGGTAAAATAACAAGTAGTTTAACGCCATATATTATGGAAGAACGTCAAATGAACATTACGCAGATGGATGTTTTTTCTCGGTTAATGATGGATAGAATTATCTTTTTGGGTACAGGAATTAACGATCAAGTAGCGAATGTTATTCAGGCGCAGTTATTGTTTTTAGAAAGTGTAGACGCAAATAAAGATATTTCAATTTATATTAATTCACCAGGTGGAGGCGTTTATGCCGGTTTAGGTATTTATGATACAATGCAGTTTATAAAACCAGATGTTGCAACAATTTGTACAGGTATGGCAGCTTCTATGGGAGCGGTTTTAATGTGTGCGGGAGCAAAAGGGAAACGCTCTGCATTGCCACACTCAAGAGTTATGATTCATCAACCTTTAGGAGGAACTCAAGGTCAGGCTTCAGATATTGAAATTACGACTAGAGAAATTTTAAAATTGAAAGATGAGTTGTATGCTATTATTGCAAATCATTCAGGACAAACTATTGAAAAAGTTCATAATGATTCTGATAGAGATTATTGGATGAAAGCAGAAGAGGCGAAGGCTTATGGAATGATTGATGAAGTTTTAGCGAGAAAAATATAGGTTAAATCCTAAAAGAATAAAGTAGATATAATGTCGAAAGAAGAAAATTTAGAATGTTCGTTTTGTGGACGAAAAAAAGCAGAAACTGACTTGCTAATTGCAGGAATAGATGCCCATATTTGTGATAAATGTATTGAGCAAGCTCATGGAATTGTGGAAGAAGAAGTTTCTGATTCAAAATCAAATAAGCTTTCTAAAGATTTAATACTTAAAAAACCTTTGGAAATCAAAGAGTTTTTAGATCAATATATAATTGGTCAAGATGAAACAAAAAGAGCAATGGCAGTTGCTGTTTATAATCACTATAAGCGTTTATTACAAGAAGAAAGTGAAGATGATGTAGAAATTGAAAAGTCTAATATTGTCTTAGTAGGAGAAACCGGTACAGGTAAAACCTTGGTTGCAAAAACAATTGCAAGAATGCTTAATATACCTTTTGCAATCGTTGATGCTACTGTTTTAACACAAGCAGGTTATGTTGGAGAAGATGTAGAAAGCATTTTAAGTAAATTATTGCAAGCTGCAGATTATGATGTAGAAAAGGCACAAAGAGGTATAATTTTTATTGATGAAATTGATAAAATTGCCAGAAAAGGTGATAATCCTTCTATAACAAGGGATGTTTCTGGAGAAGGAGTGCAGCAAGCTTTATTAAAATTATTAGAGGGAACCGTTGTTAATGTTGCACCAAAAGGTGGAAGAAAACATCCTGAACAAAAATTTATAGAAGTAAACACTAAAGAAATTTTGTTTATTGCTGGTGGCGCGTTTTCAGGAATTGAAAGACTTATAAGTAAGCGTTTAAATATGCAAGCTGTAGGTTTTAGTGCCTCTTTAGATGATGATAAAGTAGATGAAGAAAATTTGTTGCAATATATTATACCATCAGATTTAAAAGCATTTGGATTAATTCCAGAAATTATTGGGCGTTTACCTGTGTTGAGTTACATGAACCCTTTAGATGCTAAAACCTTAAGGTCAATTTTAACAGAGCCTAAAAATGCGATAATTAAGCAATATGCTAAGCTATTTTTAATGGATGATGTTGACTTTGTTATAGAGGACGAGGCTTTAAATTATATCGTTGAAAAAGCAATTGAGTATAAGCTAGGAGCAAGGGGGTTACGTTCTTTATGTGAGGCTATATTTACAGATGCCATGTTTGATTTACCGAGTTCTGATGAAAAAGAATTTAACGTGACTAAAGATTACGCAGAGGCAAAATTAACAAATACAACATTAAAAAAATTAAGGACAGCCTCTTAAGGTAAAAAAATAGATATTGAAACCTCATTATTAATTTAGTGAGGTTTTTTAATTATAAAATTTATCAGAAATAAGGTTTTCTTATCTTTGTTTTCACTTTCCAATAAATAGCATTCATGATAGTAAGAAGTACCATAGACCAAATTTTTGAATCTGCAAGAGTAGAAGAGGTTATTGGTGAATTTGTTCAGCTTAAAAAAGCAGGAAGTAACTTTAAAGGGTTAAGTCCTTTTACAGATGAAAAATCACCATCCTTTATGGTATCTCCAGTAAAACAAATTTGGAAAGATTTTTCTACTGGGAAAGGAGGTAACTCAGTTTCTTTTTTAATGGAACATGAGCATTTTTCATATCCAGAAGCGTTAAGGTGGTTGGCTAAAAAGTACAATATAGAAATTGAAGAAACTGAAAGATCATCTGAAGAGAAGGCGCAGATGAATGAACGAGAGAGTATGTTTATGGTATCTAATTTTGCCAAAGACTATTTTCATGATTTAATGCTAAATTCTAATAAAGGAAAGGCGATTGGATTATCTTATTTTAGAGAACGTGGTTTTACAGATGAAACCATTAAAAGATTTGAATTAGGATATTGTATCGATGAATGGGATAATTTTACAAAAAGTGCTTTAGCAAAAGGATATGATATAAAATATCTTGCTTCAACAGGATTAACAATTGTAAAAGAAAACAAACAATTTGATCGTTTTAAAGGGCGCGTAATGTTTCCAATACATTCTATGTCGGGTCGTATTTTAGGTTTCGGAGGTCGTATTTTAACTGCGGATAAAAAGGCGGCTAAATATTTAAACTCACCCGAAAGCGATATTTATCACAAGAGTAAAATTCTTTATGGATTATATCAAGCTAAAAAAGAAATAGCAAAACAAGATAATTGTTTTTTGGTAGAAGGTTATACAGATGTAATTTCTTTTAACCAGTCTGGTGTAGAAAATGTTGTAGCTTCCTCTGGTACTGCGCTAACACCAGATCAAATACGATTGATAAATAGACTTACCAAAAATATAACAGTTCTTTTTGATGGAGATGCGGCGGGAATTAGAGCCTCTATTCGGGGTATAGATTTAATTTTAGAGCAAGGAATGAACGTAAAAGTAGTTCAATTCCCTGAAGGAGAAGATCCTGATAGTTTTGCAAAATCAAATTCGGAAGCTGAGCTAAAAGAGTATCTAGAAAATTCTGCTCAAGACTTTATCAACTTTAAAGTGTCACTTTTATTAAAAGACTCCAAAAACGATCCTATAAAAAAAGCAGGTGTTATTAGAGATATTGTTAGTAGCATTTCTAAAATTCCAGATGGTATTCAGCGAGAAGTGTATGTCCAAGAATGTGCTAGAGTTATGGATATTTCTGAGCGAGTTTTATTTAGTGAGTTAGCCCAATTATTAAAAAAAGGAATACAAGAAAAAAACAAAAAAAACAGACAGCAAAATAGAGCACCGCAAGATCCAAATGAGCCACCCGCAGAATATTTTATGAACCAAGAACAGGCTCAAATGGGTTTGGTTAAAGGTGGTGCGGTTTCTACTCAAAAAATAGATCAACTAAGTATTCTTGAAAATGAAATTATTAAAATTTTGCTTTTATATGGAAATGAGCAAGTTGAATTTAGTGAAGAGGTAATTAATGTTGATGAGGAAGGAGTAGAACATATAGAAACAAGAAAGTATGAAAATACGGTTTCTGCTGAAATTTATGTGCATTTGCATGAGGATGAAATAGAATTTTCTAATGTTCTTTTTCAGGAAATTTATACAGAAATTATTCATCAATTGAATCAATTAGAAAAATTAGATATTGATGGTTTAATCAATCATCAAAATTCTGATATATCTACAATTGTAACCTCTATTTTAATGGAGAAAGAAAATCCTAACCGCCAGTTGAGTGATTGGGAAGGGCAAAATATAGAAGTTAAGTCCGTTTTAGAGGTTTTAGCGAAAGGAGTAAACGACGTTGTTTACAATTTAAGAAGAGTATTAATTGGAGAAAAGATTGAAGAATTGATGAATCAGGCTGTTAAGGACCAAAGTGCATCAATAGATTTAGATATTATTAGAAATTATACAAGCTTGAAAATGAGGCTTTTTGAAAAGTTAAATAGAGTTGTATGATTTTTAAAATTGTAAAAACAGGTGTTTTCACCTACAGTAATTATTATTGCAATTAAATATTTTTGTGTATATTGCGAACGCTAAAAAGAAATCCCTCACATAATGAAAAAACTAGTACAAGTACTAAACGTGCTTAAATTGTTCGTTTTATTACCTTATGAAATATCAAAAGGTTCAAAAAAAAGAGCATATATGAGAATAAAGCAGAGTATGCTATCAGCAAACTTATTATAAAGAAAATAAAAAAAAGCCTCAATTGTGTTCTACATAATTAAGGCTTTTTTGTTGTTAAGAATTATTTTATTGAAGTTCTTTAGGTATTTTACAAATAGGTATTGGTTCCATTTTGTGCTGATTAGCCTTGTTTAGTTTCAAATATATTTTAAAGACCTCATATTCTCTTCCGGAAAAATCATTTTCTGATTTTCCTTTACTTTGCATATCCATTGCCCATTCTAACTCATCATAAGAAGCTCCTATTTGATCTTCATCAGTTCTACTATCTCCAAATAATCCATCTGTTGGAGCTGCTTTTTGTATTGAATTTGGGACATCAAGAAATGCAGCTAATTCATAAACTTCAGATTTCATTAAATCTGCAATAGGACTTAAGTCCACACCTCCATCACCATATTTAGTGTAAAATCCTACCCCAAAATCTTCGACTTTATTACCTGTTCCTATAACTAAATAGCTATGTAAGCCGGCTAAATAGTATAGAGTAGTCATTCTTAATCTTGCTCTGGTGTTAGCTAAAGACAAATCTACTTTTACGGAAGATTCCGTTTTCGGAACTACATTTTTAAAATCCTCAAAAGTAGAAGTTAAATCAACTCTAATATCACAAACATTCTCAAATTTACTTTTTAATGAGTTAATATGTTCTTGCGCTCTCGTAACTTGATTTTTTGCCTGGTGGATGGGCAATTCCACACATAGAGTTGGGAAACCGGTCTTTGCGCAAAGTGTTGATGTTAGGGCAGAATCAATTCCGCCAGATACTCCAACAACAAATCCTTTTACTTTTGCATTTTTAGCATATTCTTTTAGCCATTTTATAATATGATCTGCAACTTTTACGGTATTCATTGATAAACTATTTTAGTATTTTTATCGTTTTATATTTTCAATAGCAAGATACGAAGTTTATGAGATTTTTTATAATAGTTTTTTTGATTTTATTAACCATTACATCATGTAGCTCAGATAATAAAGGATTTGTTGATGTATCTGGTATTGATGTAGAGTTTTTAGTAAATAGGTATGAGATTGATTTTTATAAATCTAATAAAGAGAATTTACCTCTTTTAAAAAATAAATATCCTTACTTATTTCCAAGATCATTTTCAGATAGTCTCGCAATGTCTAAAATGTCTAATAAAGAAGAAATCGATTTATTTAATGAAACACAAAAAATATATAGTGATATTTCTGGTTTAGAATTACAATTAACATCTCTTTTCAAACACATAAAATATTATAATCCTAAATTTAAATCACCCAATATAACTACGATGATTTCTAATATAGATTATGATAGTCGTGTGATTTATGCAGATAGTATACTACTCATTTCTTTGGATGTATATTTAGGAAAAGAACATGAATTTTATTCAGATTATCCAAAGTACATAAAAGAGAATAATACTAAAGAAAATATAATTGTAGATATTGCTAATTCAATTTCAGTAAATCTGATTCCGTCTCTTAGCAGTAGAAGTTTTATTGGGAAAATGATTCATCAAGGAAAGAAAATGTATTTATTAGATCTGTATTTGCCTACTATTTCAGATAAATTAAAAATTGGATTTTTAGAGAAAAAACTTGATTGGGCTGTTGCGAATGAAGAAGATATTTGGAAGTATTTCATTGAAAGAAAACTATTGTTTAGTACAGATACAAAACTTAATAAAAGGTTTTTAGATAATGCACCATTTTCTAAGTTTTACTTAGAAAACGATAATCAATCTCCTGGCAGAATAGGTGCCTGGTTAGGGTGGCAAATAGTGAGGTCATTTATGCGTAATAATGATGTATCTTTGCAGCAATTATTAAAAATTAATGAATTAGATTTGTATAAGAAATCTAGATATAAGCCCAGAAAATAATGTCAGTAAAACATAATTCAGAAATCAAGTTTGAAGTTGGTTTAGATGAAAACAAAGTGCCAGAAGAAATTTCTTGGTCAGCAAAAGAAGGAGGTATAAATAATGAAGCTTCTAAAGCTATTATGATTTCTGTTTGGGATCATAAGAAAAAAGATACTTTGCGTATGGATTTATGGACAAAAGATATGCCTGTAGATGATATGAAACAATTTTATCATCAAACTTTAGTTTCTATGGCTGATTCTTTTGAGCGAGCAACAGATGATCAAAAAATGAGTGCTACAATGCGTGATTTTTGTGATTATTTTGCAGAGAAGTTAGAGTTAAAATAATAATATTTATCTTGTTTTTGTAAACATATTTCGTTGCTTATAAATGGATTTAAGAATTGATCAATACCTAAAGATCAAAATGGATTTTTTTGATTAATAAAGTATTTGATTGTTTTTTAAAAAGTCTTTATTTTATTGACAATGTAATTGTAATCTTCAGGTTTATTTACGAAATCTAATTCTGAAACATCAATTATTAATAGGTTTAAATTCTTTTCAGTGTTTATAAAGTTTTTATAACCATTATGTATTTTCTTTAAATAAGAAGTCTCAATGCTTTGTTCATAATCTCGTCCTCTTTTTTTTATATTTTCTAAAAGTCGTTCTGTGTTTTGAAACAGATAGATATATAAATCAGGTTTTGTAATTTCCTTGTACATTAAGTCAAACATTTTTCTGTACAACAGATATTCTTCCTTCGGCAAAGTTACTTGAGCAAATATTAAAGATTTAAAGATATAATAATCCGAAATAATAAAGTTTTTAAATAAATCGTATTGTGCTAAATCGTCTGTAAGTTGTTGATACCTGTCAGCTAAAAAGCTCATTTCTAATGGAAAAGCGTATCGCTCATTATCTTCGTAGAATTTTGGTAAAAAAGGATTGTCGGCAAAACGTTCTAGTACTGTTTTGGCATTAAACTCATGGGAGAGTAAATTTGCTAAAGATGTTTTACCTGCTCCAATATTCCCTTCAATAGCAATATAGTTATATTTCTCATAAATTGGTGTTGGTCTTTTTAAAGTCTCATTTGTTAATGTTACCTCAGAGGAATCATCACAGTTTAGTAAACAAACCGAGATTTTAGTTTTTTCTATTGGATGAATAGCATTTGGCGCTATTTCTGCTAATGGAATCATTACAAACTTTCTTTGTAACATTTTTGAATGAGGAACTATGAGTGTTTTTGAAAATATAATCTCATCATTTACCAATAATATGTCTATGTCTATATTTCTATTTTGATAACCATCTTCGTTAGACCTTAATCTACCTAAATCATTCTCTATTTTTAGTAAAGAATTCATTAACGTTTCAGGTTGGTGCTGCGTGGAAACTTCAATACATATATTAAAGAAATCTTCTCCTTTAAAACCCCATGATGGAGTTTTGTATACAGATGAAATGTTTTGAATTCCCCCAATTCTATCATCTATTAAATTAATAGCATTTTGTAGATTTTCAAGTTTATTTCCTTGATTTGTTCCGAGAGATAAATATGTGTTACTTTGAATTGTCATAAGTTCCTTACAAAGTAAATAAAAGCATTTTATAAATAGGCTATAAACAAAAAAAATCGCCAAATTATTTTGGCGATTTTTAATGTCAATTATAAAAGAATTTAATCCTCTTTTCTTGGTTCTCTTGGTTTTCTTGAATCACGACGATTGTCTCTACCTCTATTATCGCGTCCTCCAGAACGTTTGTCGTCTCTTGGTGGTCTCGCTACATAACCTTCAGGCTTCTCTAGCAAGGCTTTCCTAGAAACTTTTTCTTTTTTAGTTCTTGGGTCTAAACCGAAATATTTTACATCTAAAACATCTCCCATGTTTACAACATCTGAAACATTGTCTGTACGTTCCCATGCTAATTCGCTTACATGTAGTAAAACTTCATTACCGGGGGCTTCAACATACTCTACCACAGCACCAAAATCTAACATTTTGATTACTTTTACTTGGTATGTAGATCCTTTTTCAGGTTTAAACATCATAGATTCAATTTTAGCAATTACTGCTTCAATTCCATCTGGTTTTGTTCCTAGAATTTCAATGATCCCTTCTTCGGTAACAGCGTCTTCTGTTATAACAATTGTAGTTTCAGTCTCTTTCTGTAATTCTTGAATATTTTTACCACCTGGCCCAATAAATGCACCAATCAAATCATTAGGGATTCTTCGGTTAATCATTTTAGGAGCATGATCTTTTACCTCTTCATTTGGAGTAGTAATAGTATCAGTTAATTTTTCTAAAATGTGTAAACGACCATCACGAGCTTGTTTTAGTGCATTTACTAAAATTTCGTATGACAATCCTTTTACTTTAATATCCATTTGACACGCAGTAATTCCTTCTGCAGTTCCCGTTACTTTAAAATCCATATCTCCTAAATGGTCTTCATCACCTAAAATATCAGATAAAACAGCGTAACGATCTCCATCAGAAATTAATCCCATGGCAATACCAGAAACAGGTCTAATCATTTGAACACCGGCATCCATCATTGCCATTGTACCAGCACAAACTGTTGCCATAGATGAAGAACCGTTAGATTCTAAAACTTCAGAAACCACTCTCACTGTGTATGGGCAATCATCAGGAACCATTCCCTTTAAAGCTCTTTGAGCTAAATTACCATGTCCAACCTCTCTTCTTGAAGTTCCTCTTAAAGGACGTGCTTCACCTGTACAAAAAGGAGGGAAGTTATAATGTAAATAGAAATTTTCTTCAGCTTCGTGGGAAGGCATGTCTATTTTTATAGCATCTCTTGATGTTCCTAAAGTTACCGTTGCTAAAGCTTGAGTTTCTCCACGAGTAAAAATAGAAGAACCATGTGTTGATGGCAAATAATCTACCTCACACCAAATTGGTCTAATTTCATCCGTTTTACGACCGTCTAAACGTAAACCTTCTGCTAATGTTAATTCTCTAACTGCATTTTTTTGAGATTTGTTGAAATATTTACCAACTAAATCACCATAATCTTCTAATTCTTCTTCAGAAAAAGTAGCTTTTAATGCTTCTTTTACTTCGGAAAAAGCAGTTGTACGTTCTACTTTAGAAGTTCCTTTTTTAGCAATAGCATAACATTTATCGTAACAAAAGTCATTTATTTTTGCAGCTAATTGTTCATCTTCTCTCTCTCCTTCGTATTCTCTAGTTTCTTTTTTTCCGAAAGCTTCTGCTAATTTAACTTGAGCAGCACATTGTATTTTAATTGATTCATGGGCAAACTTAATAGCATCTGCCATTTCTTCTTCAGAAATTTCATCCATTTCACCTTCAACCATCATTACAGAATCAGCGGATGCTCCAATCATCATATCGATGTCAGACTCTGCTAATTGAGCTCTACTTGGATTGATTACGAATTCACCGTTTACTCGAGCAACACGTGCTTCAGAAATAGGACATTCGAATGGAAAATCAGATAATTGAATAGCTGCTGATGCTGCTAAACCTGCTAATGCATCAGGCATAACATCTTCATCATGAGACATTAATTGGATCATTACCTGTACTTCTGAATGATAGTCTTTTGGAAATAATGGACGTAAAACACGGTCTACTAAACGCATTGTTAATACTTCTCCATCACTTGGTCTTGCTTCTCTTTTGAAAAAACCACCAGGGTAACGACCTGCAGCAGCAAATTTTTCTCTATAATCTACTGTTAATGGCAAAAAATCAACTGTTCCTGCTTTGTAGCTAGATACTACAGTACATAATAACATTGCTTTACCCATTTGAACAACAACCGAACCGTGAGCTTGTTTCGCTAACTTACCAGTTTCTAACGAGATAGTTCTTCCATCTCCAAGGTCTATAACCTCTCTAAATACTTTTGGAATCATAAATTTTAATTCTAAATTTTTAAATTGTTTGTTGTTGTGTTGCTGTCTGTTGTTGCAATGGAAATTCAAAAATGCTGTTACTATTTTTGATTTTTTTATATAGATTCTGTCTGTTAGTCAGAATTAAATACTTTTAAATTTCTGCTTCTGCAGAAAAAAATAAATTATTGTTTTGTATAAATCTACGTGTAAATTTATCAAAATAAAAAAAAAGAGGCACGTTTACAGAGCCTCTTTTTGTAAGAATTATTTTCTAATTCCTAATTCTTTAATTATCGCACGATATCTATTGATTTCCGTTTTCTTAAGATAATCTAATAAACTCTTACGTTTACCTACTAACATTACTAATGAACGCTCAGTATTAAAATCTTTACGATTTTTCTTTAAGTGCTCCGTTAGGTGATTAATTCTGTGTGTAAACAGTGCAATTTGACCTTCTGAAGAACCGGTATCGTTTTTTCCTTTACCATGTTTCTCGAAGATGCTTTCTTTTACTTCTTTGGTTAAATACATTCCAATATTATTTAAATGATTATTATGTATATCAATGATTTATTCATTGAGGTTGCAAATATATAATTTATTTTTTGAATAGAAACATTGCTGAACTTCTTCTTTTTTAGAGTTTTACTCTAAGAATAATAAAGCGAGTAAATAAAAGCTTTTAGTTATGCTCTAATTGGTATGTTTTGTATTAAATCTATATACAAATTAACTTGTTTCTTTAAGTTTTTACGCTCGTAAATTCCATCTAAAAAACCGTGCTCTAGTACAAATTCAGATTTTTGAAAACCTTCTGGTAAATCTTTTCCAGTTGTATCTTTTACCACTCTTGGTCCTGCAAAAGCGATTAATGCGTTAGGCTCTGCAATGTTAATGTCACCAAGCATAGCATAGGAGGCTGTAGTACCTCCAGTAGTTGGGTCTGTGCACAAAGAAATGTATGGAATGTTAACTTCTGCTAATTGAGCTAGTTTTGCAGATGTTTTAACTAGTTGCATTAAAGAGAGTGATGCTTCCATCATTCGTGCACCACCAGATTTAGAAATCATTAAAAAAGGCACTTTATTTTTTATTGAATAATCTATAGCTCTTGCTATTTTTTCACCAACAACAGAACCCATTGATCCCCCAATGAAAGAGAAGTCCATTGCAGCTATTACTAAATCTTTTCCAAGTGATTTACCAACAGCTGTTCTTACAGCGTCTTTCAACTTTGTTTTTTCTTTTGCTGCCTTTAATCTTTCAGGGTACTTTTTAGTATCTTCAAATTTTAAAGGGTCTCTTGAGGTAAGGTTTGTATTTAACTCTTTAAATTTGTTATCATCAAAAAATAATTCGAAATATTCTTTACTTCCTATTCTTACATGATATCCATCTTCTGGACTTACGTATAAGTTTCTTTTTAATTCTTCTGTATCTATTATTTTTCCACTAGGGGTTTTGTACCATAAACCCTTTGGAGTATCTTTTTTGTCTTCTGTAGAAGTTTGTATTCCCTTATCTGTTCTTTTAAACCAAGCCATACTAGTTATTCTGTTTTATTTTGTTTCTACACCTATTTTTAAAAATAGAAATCAAGTTTAGGAGTACAAATGTAAAAGTTTTTTCTTTAAAGTTTCCTTTTTGATGTTTAAAGTCATAAAAAAAGCACTCTGATTTATTCAAAGTGCTTTTCACCTATTTAAAAGGGTAGTTTTTATAAAGTATCAACGTTGTTTAAGTCAGCAAAAGCTTGTTTTAAACGTGTTTTAAAAGTTTTTTCACCTTCACGTAACCATTTTCTTGGGTCATAGAATTTTTTATTAGGCTGATCTGCCCCGTCAGGATTACCAATTTGAGTAGCTAAATAAGCTGATTTATCTTGAATATAATCTCTAATTCCCTCTGTAAACGCAAATTGTAAATCTGTATCAATGTTCATTTTCACAACTCCATAACCAATAGCTTCTCTAATTTCTTCTACCGTGGATCCAGAACCTCCGTGAAATACAAAATCAATATGGTTTTCTTCAACACCATATTTTTTTGTGATAAATTCTTGAGAATCCTTTAATATTTTTGGAGTTAATTTTACGTTTCCTGGTTTATAAACACCGTGTACATTACCAAAAGCGGCAGCAATTGTAAATTGAGGAGATACTTTTAATAATTCTTCATAAGAATAGGCAACTTCTTCTGGTTGTGTGTATAATTTAGAAACATCTACATCAGAGTTGTCTACACCATCTTCTTCTCCGCCAGTTATACCTAATTCAATTTCTAAAGTCATACCTATTTTACTCATACGAGCTAAATAAGTTTTACAAATAGCGATGTTTTCTTCTAGAGGCTCTTCAGATAAATCTATCATATGAGAACTAAATAAAGATTTTCCAGTCTGTGCAAAATGTTTTTCTGAGGCATCTAATAAACCATCAATCCAAGGTAATAATTTTTTCGCTGCGTGGTCGGTATGTAAAATTACAGGAACTCCGTAGGCAACTGCTAGTTCATGTATGTGCTTTGCACCTGCAACAGCACCAGCGATAGCTGCTTTTTCATTTTCGTTAGATAAACCTTTTCCTGCATTAAATTGTGCACCACCATTTGAGAACTGAATGATTACTGGAGCGTTTAATTCGCTTGCAGTTTCCAGAACACCGTTAATTGTGTTTGATCCAATAACGTTTACTGCTGGTAGAGCAAATCCTTTTTCTTTTGCATAGTTAAAAATATCTTGAACTTCTGTTCCAGTTGCAACACCAGGTTTTATATTATGACTCATTTTTGTTTTTTTAATCATTAATTACGAATCAAAAGTACTAAAAATAGACAGTAGAGTATGTGAAAAATAACGAAAACGTTATAGGTTTCTCTCTCATTTTAGAAGGGGTAGTTGATTCCTATGTTATACACAGCATTCGCAAAGTTGTAGTTTTTAAGCCATTTATTTCCGGTTAGATAAGGTTCGTAGGTTTTAAATCCAATATCTAAACGAAGAATTAAAAAGTTAAAGTCTAATCTTGCTCCAAAACCTGAGCCAATAGCCATATCTTCTAAAGAGGATAAATCATTAAATTTAGCATCTTCATCAACAAAACTTGAGCCAGTAATATCCCAAATATTTCCTGCATCAATAAATATTGCACCTTTTAATTTACTAATAACATCAAACCGGTATTCTGCACTTGCAAGAAACTTAAGACTACCAACATTAAATTCTAATCCTGTATTTCTACTTCCAGGACCTAATTCATAAGTTTGCCAAGCTCTAATATCATTTGAACCACCAGCAAAATAACTTTTAGTAAAAGGAATATCAGAATTATCATAAGGAATAATTGCACCTAAAAATGTTCTGAAACCGAAAACAGAATTAGAAGCTATATCCCAAAATTTCTTGTATTCAAAATCGATTTTAAAATACTGAGCTAAAGGTATTTTAGAAAATGTTTTTTTATTGTTTGTATTTGTGTTTTTAGATATTAACCCTAAAAAATTGCCGGAATTAGCCATTCTTGCTTTGAAAAACGAAAAGTTATTATCGTTAAACTTTGTTTGATTATTGTATGTGTAAGAATAAGCAAGAACAGGAATTAAAAAATCGGATGTTACAATATTATATCTATTCAAGATATTTAAAGCTTTGTTGTACTCATCTGAATTTGTAACTTTAAAATTATTATCATTAGAAACTGTTCTCATGAAATTGATAGCCTCACTTACTTGGTTGTCTATGTTATTTGAAAGAGGGTAGTTGGTACTAATATTATTGGCTGCGTCGTATACTTTGGCTACGTTATTTAAATTTGAAAATTCAGAACTGTATATTTTAAAGTAACTATTAATATTTAAGTTTTTAATGTATTGGGTGTTGAGTATTTCTAGCTGAATTGTTTTTTTCGTGTTATACTGCCATTTGTAATCAGATAAAAAAGTAAAGGCTTGTCTATCTAAACCAATATTTTTTTGAAAACTAGATCCAATAGAAAATAATGTTCTTGGAGACATTCGTTTAGGTACTAATTTGCTTAAACCTAAAGGGGCTATAAATCTGGGTATTTCTAAAGATGCGTCTGCACCAATTTCCCAGCCGGGACCATTGTTTGAATTAAAATAAGATCCCAAAAAAGATAGCTTTAAGAGTTCTGCACCTCTAAAAGCATTCCTGTTTGAGATAGAAAATTTAGCTGAAGCACCTATGTTTCTTATATTTGAATGTGTTATTTCTGTTTCTAAGCCTAATGTATATTTTTCTATGGGTGATAAAAAAACATCCATCTTTAATTCATTATCAGTTCCCGGAATTGTACTGAACTTTATATTGGTAGATTTGAAGTTTTTAAGTGACTTTAGGTGATTTCTTGTTAAGTTTCTTAAAGTGTCTTTGTAAATTTGATTTGGCTTTAGAAAAATAGATTGCGCTAAATATTTAGGATTGTACTTAACTTTATTATGCGCTAAAAAGTTAATTCCTTTAAACGAAACAGAATCTTTTAGTTTTTCCCCTTTTTTTGTGAATGAGTAATCAGTAATTACATTTATCTCTTTTACTTTGTGTAATTTAAAAGGAATGTTCACATATGTTCCTTGATTTTCTTCTAGTCTATTTCCAGAGATTAAAAAATCTACATTAGTTTTATAATCCGTTCTCGTAGAGTCTATGTAAAAGCCCAAGGAAGATTCTGTAAAGTGATAAATACCACTATTTCTGAAAAGTTTTAAGACCCTACTTGCTTCGTTTCTAAATGTTTTGTCATTATATACATCTCCCGACTTTAATAGAGATATTTTGCCAGCGTTTTTGTATATAGAATCTAATACCTTTGATTCTATTTTTATATTTATGGTATCTAAAAGGGTAGGCTTTCTTTTGGTGATATGATATTCTACTGTAGCTTTTTTATCTTTAAATAAGTTAACTTTTGTATTTACTTTAGATTTAAAGTATCCCTGGGTTTTGTAATAAGCTAATAAATTTTCTGCAGTTCTTTTTATTTTTTTCTTGTTTATAATTTCAGGTCCCTGGTATTTAAGAAACCATTTATTTAAATTAATAAAAGAATTTGCGTATGCAATACTTTGTTTTTCTGAAAAAATAGTTTTAACAAACTGATAAGAATTGGGGTTTTTCTCCCCCCATTCTGAAGGGGTTTGCGGTTTATTTGGATTTCCGATATTGTGTAAATAAAGAGCAAAAGGTAAGTTTAAAAATTTAGAATTGGGTTTTTGAAGAATATATTTTTGAAGATCACTACTCTTATTTTTAACGCTATCAATATAAATATAGTTTTGTGTAAGCATGTGTTCATTTTCTGCAACTTGCTTCGTAGAATTACAGGAAATAAAAATGAGTACGGATAAAAATGATAAAAAAAGTTTTTTCATTAATTTAGCGGTGCTATCAAAATCAAAAATAGTATTTTTAGATGGTTTATTTCTATTTACAATCAATTAATGGGTATATCAAAAAATCAAGTTAAACTATTAACAAGTTTATCTCAAAAAAAGTATAGACTAAAGCATAAATTATTTATTGCTGAAGGCGTAAAAGTTGTAAGTGAATTGTTAAAATCTTCTTTTGAGGTTGAAACACTTTTTTGTACAAATGATTTTAACAAAGACATTTCTGATGAGAAAGTTGTTAGGATTTCAGAGGAAGATTTAAAGAAAATAAGTAATTTAAAAACACCTAACAAAGTTTTAGGTTTGTTCAGAATTCCTCATAAAAAACTATCTGAAAATAAAGGTTTAATCATCGCTTTAGACGCAATAAATGATCCGGGTAATTTAGGAACCATTATTCGTTTATGCGATTGGTTTGGAGTTGATGAATTAATTTGCTCAAAAGACACTGTAGATTGTTATAATCAAAAAGTGGTGCAAGCAAGCATGGGGTCATTAACGAGGATTTCTATTAATTATGTAGATTTAGAAGGGTATTTAACAGAAACCAAATTACCAACTTTTATTGCAGATATGGATGGTGAAAATGTCTACCAAACAAACTTACCAAAAGAATTGGTTTTTATAATGGGAAATGAGGCAAATGGAGTTTCAGTAGCGATAAAAAAGTTAATTGCTCATAAAATTTCGATTCCAAGATTTGGAATGACGAAAGAAACTGAAAGTTTAAATGTTGCTACTGCAACTGCTGTGTTATTGAGCGAATTTAGGAGAAGACTCTAGTAAATTGTCATTACTCGTTGTATTGGAGAAAATTTTTTAGAAATTTGATAAGAGTATTTTCTTCTTTTAATCTTTAAAACTAATTACTACTCAAAAGCGAAAGTTAGAAAAACGCCGCGAGTTCCCATGTAATTTACTGGAGCTGTCCATGGGCTTGTTCCGTTTGCTGGATTATCATATTTAATCTCATTGTTTATTGCAAAGACTCCACGAATAGAAGGGGAGAATTTAAAGAAATATAAGTAAATGTCGATTCCTACACCAACTTCGTACATAAAATTACTTGTTTTCATTCTAAACTTACTTGCAAAATTATCATCTTGATTGTCCTCATTACTAGAAAAGTTATGGTTGAATGAAACTCCTGCTAGCAGGTATGGACGAATATTTCTGTATCGATCTGTGCTAAATTTAAACAATATTGGCAGGTGTAAATAGGTAGAACTTACATCTCTAACACTATCTCTTGGGCTAGTTAAGTGATTAAAGTAAATTTTCTTAGAATTGGTCATTAAACCGGGCTCAAAACGTAAATTTAAGTTTTTATGGAGGCGAAGGTCTGCAATTAAACCAACGTTAAAACCAGTGTCTGGTTTTACTGTAATGTTAGCGTCTGGTATTGAAGTAACGTCCTCTAAACTAATTTTGAAATCATTTTGATTTAAGCCCAAATAAAAACCATAATGAATTTTATTTTTATCAAAAGTTGGAAGGTATTCAACTCTTTCACTTTGTGAGAAAAAAACAATTGATGTAAAAAGGAGAAAACTGAATATTATATTTTTTTTACTCATCATTATTTACGTGCAGTATAAATTGTAGCAACTCCAAAAGTTACTGGTTTATCTTCTGTATGTGTAAACCCATTTTTTTGTAAAATATTGTTGAAAGCTTGACCAAAAGGGAAAGAATTTGCAGATTCTGACAAATATGAATAAGCATCTTTATCTTTCGAAAACATTTTACCAACAATTGGTAAAAATAAATTAGTATATAATTTATAGCCCTGTTTAAATGGAAAAGATGTTGGGTTAGATGTTTCTAAAATAACTAAAACACCTGTCGGTTTCAAAACTCTGGAAATTTCTTTAATTCCTTTGTTTAGGTTCGCAAAGTTACGAACTCCGAAAGAAACCGTAATTGCATCAAAAGTATTATCAGCAAAAGGCATTTCTTCAGAATCACCAACAATCATTTCTATTTTGTCAGATAGATTGTCTTTGATGATTTTTTGTTTTCCAACTTCTAACATTCCTTCAGAAATGTCTAAACCTACAATTCTGTCAGGTTTTAAAGCAGCCATCATTATAGCTAAATCTCCAGTTCCGGTAGCAATATCTAAAATTTGTTTCGGATTATTCTGGCCAACAATCTTTACTACTTTTTTACGCCATTTTATATCAATTCCTAAAGAAATAACTCTATTTAAACCATCATAATTTTCAGAAATGTTATCAAACATTTGGGCAACTTGCTCTTTCTTACTAAGTTTAGAATCTTTGTATGGGTTTATTTTTTCTGCTGACATTTTTTATCCGTTAATTGCTACGACTTCATTAATTTGATTAGGTAGCATTTCTTTTAATAAGTTTTCTATTCCGTTTTTTAGAGTAGCAGTAGAAGAAGGGCAGCCACTGCAGGCACCCTGTAGTATAACACTTACTATTTTATTTTCTTCATCATAAGAGCGAAAAGCTATATTTCCTCCATCGCTCGCAACAGCAGGTTTTATGTATTCATCTAAAATATCTACAATTTGTGCCTCAATTCCCTCTAATTCAATTTTAGGCTCATCAACTTTGTTTTCTTGGATTGATTTTTTTTCTGATGGAAGATCCTTAATTATTATTTTTCCAGAAACTAAATATTCACGTATAAAGGTCCTTACTTCTGCAAAAACATCACTCCACTCCACCATGTCGTATTTTGTAACAGATACGTAGTTATCAGAAATAAATACTTCTTTTACAAAAGGGAAATTAAAAATAGCTTGCGCTAAGGGAGAGGATTTGCTCGCTTCATCAATGTTTTTATATTCAACATTTGTTTGAGTTAAAGACTTGTTTGTTGCAAACTTCATTACAGAAGGATTGGGTGTAGCTTCAGAATAGACCTCAATAGCTTCCTTTTTAGATATTTGTGTTTCGTTAACTACAACACCTTCATCATTTAAATAAGCTTCAATTTGATCTTTAACCTCTTCTTGTACATCTATCCATTCTAAAATATCAAAACGTTGTATAGCAATGAAATTGGCTGTAATAAAAACTTTTTTTACAAATGGTAAGTAGAATAATTGTTGTGCTAAAGGCGAATTTTTAGCTTCGTCGATGTTACTATATTCATAACTTCCACCATTTATTAAAACTTGATTGGTATTAAATTTTATAATGGTGTTGTTGGTTGTTTCTTGAATTGTAATTTTTATGTCTTTCATTCTCTTGAAAAAATTGAATTGCAAAATTAAGGCAAAAAAGGGAAACAGAATTGTTTTTTAATATGTTAAATGGAAATTCCACTTAACCAATGTAATTATCTGTTTAAGTGGAATTCTATTTTAAGCTTTTAAAAACTACAAATTTAAGGTAACTGAGGCTGTAACTGTTCTATTGTCTATACTAAGATTTGCTGGAATTAAATTAAAGTTAGGGTAGAAATTATATGGAGATGTTTTATTGTTGTCGCTATAAGATAAATCTAATTTAAAACTCCCAAAATTATAACCTGCACCCAGAGAATATCCTTTTAAGTTGTCTGAGTCTAAAGCTAATTTATCTGGACTTTGTTCAAATTTATAGCCTCCTCTAACACTCAATCTATTTAATCTCCATTCTGTTCCAATATTGTAAGAATGTGTATTTCTTAATTCATTTTGAAAAAATTGATTTTCACTATTAAAAGCACCATTAGATAATTTTATATTTTGATACCCTTTATTGATGTAATCAATACTGATTAAACCTTTTTTTCCAAAAATAAAGGCAGCACTTGCGGTTAATTTACTTGGTGTTTTTAAACTGTAGCTAATGTATTGCCAATCATTATATTCTGTATACTTCTGATTTTCTTGGTAAAATGTAGTTTCTCCGATATCAATATCACTATCTTGGTTGAAGTTAGTGTCTTGTAAAATTTCTGCATACCAAGTAGGAGTTTGGTAAGCCATACCAAATCTAAAATTAGGATGTGCTTTATAAATAAACCCTAAGTTGGCAGAAAAACCATTACCAGCTGTTATGTTTTCTTGATATAAATCGACATCTAATCTATTTCCATTTATATCACTGTTATATTCTGTTAAAAGTGTTTGTTGTCCATAAATAAGCTCAAAGAAATTCAATCCTACTCCAACATATAATCTCTTTTGGTAAACGGATGAAAAAGCAATATTAAACTCAGAAATTTCTCCATTATAATTATTAGAAAATTGTTGTTCATCTGATAGGTTATAATCTATAGTTGGTATGTTGCTGTCTATAGGGAAATCTCTAAAGGTAGCAACACCGCTATTTCCTTGTGAAATAAAGCTGTCTGTAAAATCTTTAGTAACTCTGTAATTAAAACCAATTGCAAATTTACTCCATTCAGATTTGTATAAATTATCAAAAACCAAAACACCACCGGCATGAGAGAGGTTAAAAAAGGTATTCTGAGTAGTTAATAAACTTCCGTAATAATTAGAGGTTATATCAGTATTTCTAGAATTAAAGGTTCCTGTAAAAACACTGTTTTTTAAAACTGCAATTCCTGCAGGGTTTATACTCATAGAAGAAGCATCACCTCCTAATGCGCCAAAAGCACCGCTCATAGATGTAAAACGGGCAGAACCATTTTCATCGTTTTGAGAAAATAAAACCCCTAAATCCCTGTATCCTAACGACTGAGAGTAAGATGTGATTGTTGTTGCGAAAAAAAAGGCTAGAATTATAATCTTTTTCATAATACAAATTATTAATAATCTTTTAATATTTTCAATTTCAGTTATCTTCTCCTTCTAGAAGACGAGCTTCTTGAAGATGAACTTCTTGAATAAGAGTTTGCAGAACTACTTCTACTAGGAGTGCTTCTCGAGTAGCTACTTCGGGAAGGTGTAGTTCTTGATGGAGTTGAATTTATGGTTGCTGGTGTACTGCTATTTCTAGTGTAAGAGCTATTTCTAGATGTTGCAGATGGTGTTGTTCTTTCAGAAGAAGTGTTATTAGCACTATTAGTAGTTGTATTTGAACTTCTTTCGTTAGATGGTTTAGTAGAGGATCTTCTAATAACTACAACTTGTCTTTTATTGCCAGTTTTAGGGTTTGTATTTCTATTTGTAATACTTCTTTTATTTGCAGAACTTCTCCTTGTAGGCGTATAGTTACTTCTTGTCGTTGTGGTTGAAGTTGCCCGCGTTGAACCTCTTTTATCTATAGTTGTTCTGTTGCCGATTCTTCTAGAGGTAGTCGTTGGTTGTCTTTTTGCAGTTATATCAGACCTTCTAGTTGTTGTATTTCTGGTGTAAGAGCTATTTCTAGAGTTCGCAGTATTGACTATTCTGTTATATAAATTATTGCTTGAAGATCTTCTCCCATAATTACTATTTCTATAGAAACGATTATAATATCTGTTGGTGTATCTTCTGTATGGATTTGCGTATCCATAATAGTTAAATGGACCATAATAAGGGTTGTAGAAACCAACGTTCCAAGCATAATAATTTTGGTTAGGATACCAAAAAGGATTTTGATTCCAACCGTAAAAACCTCTGTTTCTCCAATCTCTATATCCCCAAGTATCATAAAATCCATAACCGTAATTAGCGTATCCATAATTACCAATCCAATAAGGGTTATTAATTAAATTTACATTTACAGCTACCTGATTGTTATCGCCTTGTCCCCAGGGTTGGTTTGGAGTGTAACTAACATTTGTGTCAATATTTTCTTCATCAATGTAAATGGTATCTGTATCTATAGTGTTGTAATCATCTACGTTTGTAAAAACATCATTATTACTGATATTGTTTAAACTATCTAGTTTTCTTAAAAAATAATTCTCTTCGTATTTATCAGACTCTTTTTCATCAACAATTAGTACTTTTTTATTTCTCGTAACTGCCACATCATCATCATAAATACCATCGTTATAGGATGTGTTTTGATAAGTTCCACAAGAAACTAAAACTAAATTAGCGATAAGTAAAAATAATACTTGGTTTAGATTGATGTTTTTATATCGTAGTTTCATGATGAATATATTTAGATGAATAGTTATTTTTATGATTAAATCTTGCTAAAAACTCTTTAAATTATAGTAATTTTGCATCGTTTTGTAAAATAAAAACTAAAATTATCAACAAAACGTTCACTTTAAAGGTAACAATATTTGTGCCAAAATTTTGATTATGAGCAAACATTTAACAAAAAGAGCCGATGATTATTCTAAATGGTATAACGAATTAGTAGTAAAAGCTGATTTAGCAGAAAATTCTGCTGTTAGAGGTTGTATGGTTATAAAACCTTACGGTTTCGCTATTTGGGAGAAAATGCAAGCAGAATTAGATAGAATGTTTAAAGAGACAGGGCATGAAAATGCTTATTTTCCTCTTTTTGTTCCTAAAAGTTTGTTTGAGGCCGAGGAGAAAAATGCAGAGGGATTTGCAAAAGAATGTGCGGTTGTTACACATTATCGCTTACAAAATGATCCTGATAATCAAGGTAAATTAAGGGTAGATCCTGAAGCAAAATTAGAGGAGGAATTAGTAGTAAGACCAACTTCTGAAGCTATTATTTGGAATACTTATAAAGGATGGGTTCAGTCTTACAGAGATTTACCTTTGTTAATCAATCAATGGGCAAATGTTGTTCGTTGGGAAATGCGCACACGTTTATTTTTGCGTACAGCAGAGTTTTTATGGCAAGAAGGACATACTGCACACGCAACAAAAATAGAAGCTGTAACTGAAGCAAGACAAATGCAAGACGTCTATGCAGAGTTTGCAGAGAATTTTATGGCAATGCCCGTAGTTAAAGGATTAAAATCTGATAGCGAGCGTTTTGCTGGTGCAGAAGACACCTACACGATTGAGGCTTTAATGCAAGATGGAAAAGCATTACAAGCGGGAACAAGTCACTTTTTAGGTCAAAATTTTGCAAAAGCTTTTGATGTGAAATTTACTTCTAAAGAGGGGAAAAAAGAATATGTTTGGGCAACTTCTTGGGGAGTTTCTACTCGTTTGATTGGGGGATTAATCATGACGCATTCTGATGATTTTGGTTTAGTATTACCTCCAAAATTAGCGCCTACTCAAGTTGTAATTGTCCCTATTTATAAAGATGAAAAGCAGTTAGATGCTATTTCAGAAAAAATGAATGAATTTGTAAAAGAATTGAGAAAAAAAGGTATTTCTGTGAAGTTTGATACAAGAGATACACATAGACCCGGAGCTAAATTTGCAGAGTACGAATTAAAAGGTGTCCCTGTCAGAGTAGCAATAGGAAATAGAGATTTAGAAAACGGAACTTTAGAGATTGCTAGAAGAGATACTCTAGAAAAGCAAATTGTTGCACAGCCGGATGCGTTGATATTTATTGAAAATCTCTTAGAAGAAATACAGGGTAATTTGTTTAAAAAGGCAGTTGACTTCAGGAAAGAGCACACAACAGTTGTAAACGATTTTAAAGAATTTAAAAAAGTAATAAAGAGTAAAGGTGGGTTTGTTTCTGCTCATTGGGATGGTACAGAAGAAACAGAAAATAGGATAAAGGAGTATACAAAGGCAACTATTAGATGCATTCCTAATGATGCTGAACAAGAGTCAGGTGTTTGTATTTTAACGGGCAAACCCTCTAATAAAAGAGTACTTTTTGCAAAGGCTTATTAATTTTGAAAAAAAATAAGTTTTTTTTGTAAAATTGTTGTGAAAGTTAAAAAACGTTGTATATTTGCACCCGCAATTGATAATTAGATATATTAATTGTTCTGGTCCGTTCGTCTAGGGGTTAGGACGCATGGTTTTCATCCATGTAACACGGGTTCGATTCCCGTACGGACTACAAGTTTTAATATAAAGAACGAAAAAAAATATGGCAAATCATAAGTCAGCATTAAAGAGAATTAGAAGTAACGAAGCTAAAAGGTTGCGTAATAAATATCAGCACAAAACGACTCGTAATGCTGTAAGAGATTTACGTTCTTCAGAAGACAAGAAAGAGGCTGAAGGGAAATTAGTTAAAGTTATTTCTATGTTAGATAAATTAGCGAAGACTAATATTATTCATAAGAATAAGGCGGCTAATTTAAAATCTAAATTAACAAGGCACGTTGCAGCATTATAGCAGTTGTAACTCAAAAAAATTGAAACTCTAAATATTTTTTATTTAGAGTTTTTTTGTGTTCAACTAAAACCTAATACAAATATTCTGATTTCACTAATTATTTTAAATTATCAATTATAAGCTCATTGATACAATTGTTTTTTTTAAGATTTTGTCAGATTAAAAATATATTTTCTTTTTTTAAGTTAAATATATTTGAATAAAAATATTAGTAAGTGGTGTGTTATAATACTTTATGAATATTAGTAAAACCTCAAACAATTATTTTCTAAAAAATCATATGTTTTAAAATGAATGTTTGTGGATGTTAAAAAACATTGTATATTTGCACCCGCAATTGAGGTGTTTTTTGGTTGTTATGGTCCGTTCGTCTAGGGGTTAGGACGCATGGTTTTCATCCATGTAACACGGGTTCGATTCCCGTACGGACTACAAGTTTTAATATAAAAAACGAATTAAGTATTATGGCAAATCATAAGTCAGCATTAAAGAGAATTAGAAGTAACGAGGCTAAAAGGTTACGTAATAAGTATCAGCACAAAACTACCCGTAATGCTGTTAGAAATTTACGTTCTTTAGAAGATAAGAAAGAGGCTGAAGGAGAGTTAGTTAAAGTTGTTTCTATGTTAGATAAATTAGCAAAGACTAATATTATTCACAAAAATAAAGCTGCTAATTTAAAATCTAAATTAACTAAGCACGTGGCTGCATTGTAACGCTTTAATTTTAAAAAAAAATATAAACTCTGAATAGGAATATTCAGAGTTTTTTATTGCTCATAATTTAATATATTTTATGTGCTAAGGAATATTAGTTTTTGAGATTATTAATGATGTTATTAAAGGCTAAATGCCTGGATAAAAATTTTTGGAAATTTTCTAATATGGTAAAGAAAGTTAAAATTTAATATATAAATATTAGCCTAATCTACCAATCATAATTTTTATGAGCGTCGAATCTTATAAAGATAAATAGTAAAACAGTGAAACCCCAAAGAGAGGAACCTCCATAGCTAAAAAAGGGCAGTGGTATTCCAACCGTTGGTAATAAACCAATAACCATTCCTATGTTAACTATAATGTGAAAAAATAGGATTGAGGCGACACTATAGCCATATATCCTTCCAAATTTATTAGAATGTGTTTCTGATAGATAAATAATTCGATAAAGCATTAGCATGAAAAGAATAATAACAAGGCTACTACCTAAAAAACCCCATTCTTCACCAACAGTACTAAATATATAATCAGTGTGTTGCTCGGGTACAAAATCACCTTTCGTAATATCTCCCTTCAAAAAACCTTTTCCTGTCCAACCTCCTGAACTAATAGTTAATTCTGATTGATGGGAATTGTAACCGATATTCTTTATGTCGATTTTTAACCCCAGAAGAACTTCAAAACGATCTCTGTGATGTTGTTTAAATACATCATTATATATGATATTCGTACCAAATGTAAAAAGTATTGTAATGATGTATATCATTACAATTTTGTGCCAATTAAAGCGAACAAATCTCTGGCCTCTTTTGTAAATCGCATAAATAACAGTAATCGTTATTAAAGCTAATAATACCAATAGAACCGGAAAGTATCCAAAGAAAATGGTTAAAATAAAAAGAAAAATAAGTATCGAACCCCAAATCATATAACTTAGTGTTAATCCCTCTCTATTTAAAACAAAAAAGAATGTTAAATAAATTAAAGCAGAGCCCGCATCTGGCTGTAATGTTATTAAAACTGCAGGAGTAAAAATAATTATAAAGACTTTTATCTGATTTTTAATCAGTTTTAAATTATATTGTCTATCACTTAAAAGTTTGGCTACTGCTAAGGCCGTGCATGCTTTGACAAACTCTGAGGGTTGTAAACCTAAAACTCCAAAATTAAACCAAGATTTTGCTCCATTAATTTCTTTTCCAAAAGGGAAGAGTAATAGTAAGCAGAAAATAGAAATTATATAAAAAATACTGGCATATTTCTCATAAAATTTAGAGTTGAAAAAGAGGATTATAATAATTAAAGGAATGCTACAACAAATAAATATCAACTGTTTTCCATACTTTGTAGAAAAACTAAAAAGTTCAATATCCTCCTCTGTTTTTGAAGCAGCATAAATATTCAACCATCCAAAACCAACAAGGGTAATGAATAGAAGAACAAGAACCCAATCAATGTTTTCAAAAATATTATTTCGTTCCTGACGCAATTTTTTTAGGTTTTAGTTTTAACTTTTCATAAATGTCTTGTAAACTTAAGTTTAACATATTTTGCTCTCTGTATTTATTAGTCTTTGAGATTTGCCCTGTCAAATATTTTTCAATGATTAAACTAGTAATAGGAGCAGCAATCGTAGATCCATAACCTCCATTCTCTACAAAAATAGCCAAAGCAATTTTTGGATTTTCTTTTGGGGCAAATGCAACCAAAATAGAATGATCTGGAAGTTGAATTTTTTGACCTTCAATTCTTGTGAAATT
>Ga0115569_10000622_pt1 | contig 28380 bp, 23 predicted proteins | sample COGITO_mtgs_1205_2_FD_87295 | JGI IMG/M metagenome (GOLD analysis project Ga0115569, IMG submission 87295) | Pelagic marine microbial communities from North Sea - COGITO_mtgs_120503 | ecosystem: Environmental > Aquatic > Marine > Epipelagic | place: Germany:Helgoland, sampling site Kabeltonne... | reverse complement strand
GCCTTGGTCCACTCCTGAAGTCGGATGCGCGTTCCGAGCTGTCTCGTGACCATCGTGCGTACAACCACACGTCCGAAGGTCGATAGATTGGCTTCCCGCTCCATCGAATCCATTAGGCGCTCAAGGGGCTCGCGATAGCTATCGCCCCCGAAGTCACTCGAGCCTGCATCCTTAATTGCCGCCTCAACAATCGAGTCGGGATCGAGGGAGGGCTTCATGCCGACAACCGAAGCCGCTTGCCCCACGGCATTCAGCACACGCAGCACCGGAGACTTGAGCTTCCCGTCGCGAAACGTATATGCCTTGACCTGTTGTGCTTCTCCGGTCATGCGACTCGATTACTCCTATGAGCTCCAAGCAGGCAAACGAGCCCGCCCAACAGAGCGATGGCGAAAATTGTGAGCGCGAATCGGTAATTCCCGTTCGACTCGAAAAGCGACGCAGCAACAAGAACTGCGGCCGACATGACGGGCAGCATCATTAGATTCGATAGACCCATCGCGCGACCGAGGGATTCGGCCCCGATCGTTTTACCAAGCAACATCATATAGAGCGGAATCACGCCACCCATAGAGAACCCCACCAAAGCTGAGAGCCCCATCACCAAGACCGGGGCGGGCTCCAAGGAAAACGCCCCATAACATGCAGCAGTCGTCGCAATTGATCCGAATAACAGAGTCTTGAGTCCGATTCGATCCGCGAGAATCCCGAATACAATACTTCCGGGGACACCCATCCAGAATTGCGCCGCAAGAACATTCGAGCGCGTCGCTTCATCGAGCCCAACAGCGCCTAGATAAGCGGCGATATGCACCGTCCACCCCGTCGTAATTCCGGCCACGATGGCAAACATGCCACCTGCCCAGAGAAAGGCTGGGCTGCGCACGACATCGGCCATGGACTGACCGGCCGAAGCTACTTCGCCGGATTTAGCTGCTAACTCAATTGCCAAACCCGTATCCGCGCTCGAATCGGAAGCTGCCGGGACATCGTCAAAATGCCTCGGAACAATCAAAACGATGAGCGGAACAACGACCACCCCCGCGATTGCTGCAAAGAGTTGGAACACGTCTCGCCATTCAGTCGTGAGCAGGAGCCAGCCCGCGAATGCCGCAAATATGCCGGATCCAAGTGGCGGCCCCACGCTCATCAGACCCATGGCGCGGCCGCGGCCGCGATCGAAATAGTGGGTAATCAACTTCCCGGCGGTTAAAGGCCCGAGTGGAGGAATTGAAAAACCCGCCAGGCCAGCCGCGATACCGAGCACCCAAAGGTTCGGCGCGACCGAGGCCAATACTTGAGCACTGATCATGCCGCAGGCACCCACGAGCATCGCAGCCCGAACATGCCCTCGATCCAGAACGATCCCCGTCACGATGCTGCCAATCGTGAGCGTCAGCATAATCAAGATCTGACCGCTCGCGATCACAGTACGCGGCGCTTCGAATGCGAGTTCGAGGGGTTCTAAGAAGATCGGGACTATGCCGACCGTGAGTCCAACCGCGATGCCTTGGGTCAACATCGCGACGGCGAGAATCGAGCGCTGGGTATAGGTCATGAGTGGGGCGAGTGTAGACGGCTCAGGTACGAGTCGCCGCGGGCCAAGGCGCCAAACTCAATCGCCCGACGGGCGATCGTCTCGCCGCTCGCTACTCTTACGTAATGTCGAAACGGCCTGTAAGACACTTTGTTGCGCGAGCCTTTCTCGCGGCGACGGGATGGAAGCCCGAAGGCGTTCGACCCGACGTACCGCGCTACGTAATGATCGCCGCGCCACACACGTCGAATTGGGATTTCGCGTACCTGCTCGCCTTCGCCGAGTACTTCGAGATCGAAATGTCGTGGATAGGCAAGCACACGCTCTTCAAACCACCGATCGGCTTCTTCATGCGTGCGCTCGGCGGGATCCCCGTTCGTCGAGACAGGAGAGAAAACGTCGTCACCAGCCTCGCCCGCGTCTTCGAAGACTATGAAGAGCTTGGCCTTGCAGTTCCCGCGGAAGGCACACGAAGCCACGTCGACCACTGGAAATCTGGCTTCTATCACATCGCCCGTGAAGCCAAGGTCCCAATCATCATGAGCTTTCTCGACTACGAGCGGAAGGTCGGCGGCTTCGGTCTAGCCTTCTATCCGAGCGGTAACCTCCGCGAAGACATGGACGTGATTCGAGCCTTCTACAGCAACAAGAAGGGCAAGTTCCCGGAACTCTTCGGAACGATCCGCTTGCTCGAAGAAGACTCTGCGACGACCGACTCGGAAGACTGAGCGGGATGATGCGGAGTTTCATCGCCCGCGAGTCGTGGACCGCATAACATTTACCCCAGGAAAAGTGCCGCCGCGGGATTCCCGATCCCTTCGATCCAGGCGTATCCCAAGTCGTCCAGAAAACGATCGAGTTTTTCGGTGTCGCTCTCGGGTACTCGAGCCCAGCCAAAACTCGGCCGAATCGAGTGGCGTCTCGCGCCGCCAGATCGTAAACCGACGCAAGCAGAATTCGTACGAGAAATCCCTTGCCTGCCCCGGACATTAATTCGTCTCCTCGGAAGCGCCGTCGGCTCCGCGATGCCCAGCGTTATGCCCAGCGCTAATGTTATGCGCGGTCGCCGCCGCGATCGCCGCGACTTCGATCCTTAGATTATAAGCGCCAAAAGATACGGGACGCGCTTCTCGGTTCAGCAGCCGCCCACGCTCCGACTCCGTAAAGCCCGCTTCGGGCCCGATCAGAATGAGCCGGGTCCCCCCTCCGAAGGGTGCAGCTTTTCCTTCGCGATCACCAAACACAACCGACCCACCCGCGCCGTGACGCTCGATGGCGGTTTCCAAATCAGTGGGCTCGTCGATCGCAAGAACCCAGGCGCGACGAGCAACTTTTGCGCTCTCGATCAGGATCCGCTGCGAACGAGAAGACGATGGATCAATCTTTCGTACGGCGGAATCCTCAAGCACAAGAGGCTGCCATCTCACAGCACCCAGCTGCGACAACATCTGAAGCATCGTCGATAGGCGATCGCCCTTAGGAATCGCCGACGCGATCACGAACTCTTCCGGCGGCGCGGCAATTAACTCTATCGACGCCACTTCAACTTTCGTTTCGCGTCGCGCCATTGACGTAAGTTGAGCCTGCGCCACACGACCGGCCCCGTCGAAGACAACTAGCTTATCACCCACTTTGAGCCGCCTCGCCGAAACATGGCGTGCCTCTTCAGCAGAGAGTACGACCTCTCCTTCGTCCGGCAGACTCTCGGCATAGCACCACAATTCGCTCATAATATTTCCGCCGCCGTCGAACTTGAAGCCAACTTCGCAGACGGGCTCATCTTCTCTGGATTCACATAGACATCGAAACGAACGAGTTTCGTCTCGACTTCAAAACTCGCTCCCGGGACAAGCGCCTCGGCGTGGTGCGGTCGTTTAACCACCACTCGCGCCGCATAGGGACGTGCTCGTTCAACTAACTCGGCAGCATCCGTTTGCCCACCGAGCAAAGCCCGGAGGACCTGTAACTCCCGTCGCGGCTTCGCGCTAGAGCGTTTAGGCGGTGGATACATAGGGTCTATGTACACACCTTGATCGAGACCTTCTATCGACGACAACAAAGCATCGCCATCCTGATGCGTGAATTCGAGTCGATTCGCGATAGTCTCGGGCACTGAACCTGCTTCGCAAGCCGCGCGCCAGCCGCTCGCGAGCAGCGCGAAGACCGCGGAGTCCCTTTCGGACGCCCGGACGGCGTGGCCTGCACGTGCGAGCCGGTAGGCGTCGCCGCCTAATCCAGCAGTCAAATCAAAGATCCGAAGCGTTCGTTTCCCGAAGGCACGCACGAGTGGGTTGCGGCCTGCCCCGCCGCGGTCCGGCGGAAAAGTTGCGCGAATGCCAGGACGCGAATGTTGCCCCGGCGGCCTAAGGTCGAGTGCGCCTCTGGACGTCGACAACTGGAAATAGTCGTCGCCTGCCAACCTTCGATCTTCCTGCTGCCGATCTGAAACGGCCGTGATTTCGTCCGCCGACGCATCGAGCCCAAACAGTTCCACAAGTAAGGAACCCCATCGCGCATCAGCGCGAAGCGTGGGGTCCAGGCTCACATTAGCCGGGTCGATACGATGTTCGGAATCCAAGGTGATGCCCCGCATGCTCGACGTCGTACAGACGTCGCGCCGCAACGATAGCGGGCTTCAGGAAGCCCGAGCCACAGCACGTCGCTCGAGGGAACTAGTCCACGCGCGCGGCGGGAAGAAGCTCATGGACAGTGCGCTCACCGCCGAAAAACGCGGGCGGCAAAGAGCATGAGGTCGAACAAATCAGCGGCCCCGTCGACGCGAAAGGCGGCGGGGAGGAGTCGAAGCTCCCGACGGATGAAAGGAGCGGTCATATCCGCAGCCAAGCCGCAAATCGACGAGAGCCAACCCTAGTTAGGTCTTGTCCTTCCCGGAGAAGTCCCCCAGACACCCAATTCAGCCTCTAGGATCAAAACGAGGTGATCCTTCCTAGTACGGGTCCCCTGAATAGGGTCGCCGCATTAGGTTTGAGCGAGTAAAAACGCCGCGGCCGTCTCCGCAAACTCCGCTCCGTCGTAGTCCACGGTCGCAACATGGGCCGAGCGCTCTAGCAGCATGAGGCGCTTGCGGCCCGAATCCGTACCCACCGACTCGAATAGACGCCTAGCGTCTCGGGGACGGACCGTTTGATCCAGAGCGCCATGCGCCACCAGGATCGGCGCATCGATTCGGGCCAAATCGGGAATGACTTTTTTTTGCAAGCGAATCAATTCGAACACGGCATTGAAAGGCATCGCCGGAAATTGTGGATGCCTTGCCAACGCTTCCGGATCCGCGAGGCCGGACGGTTTCTTCGGACGCGACTTCCGAATCAGACGCAGGAGCGGAATCAGCAGCGGAATAGGAGGCGCCAATTGAAGTGGCGCTCCGACCGTTACGATCCCCTCGATTCTCTCCGTCTCCGCGAGACGCAGGCTGACCAGGCCTCCCAGTGAGACCCCAACCAGATACACGCACTCGTGCTCTGCACGCAGGGACGCTAGCTCCGTGCGCGCCAGCTCAACCCACTCTTCATGGCGCGTGGCCGCAAGATCATCAACCGTGCCGTTATGCCCTGCCATCCAGATGCCAACCGCGCGAACGCCACGTGAAACGAGTGCTTCGGCGACCGGCCGCACCTCGTAGGGTGTCCCCGTTAGCCCGTGAAGACAGAGCGCCACCGAACCGGTTTCCGTGCCCGCTTCCGGGCGAAGATCGAAGGGGGCGACATCGACCGTCGCTTCGACTTGCGAAGGCCCGAGCGTCATTCGGCGAAGTCCCGCCTCGCCTGTTCGCGTACGCGTTCGACGACTTGGCGAAGCGGAATACCGTGTTTGCGAGCGAGCCGTTTACAATCATCGTATTCCGGGGAGCATTCGAGTTCGCCCTCTGGACTGCGGATCAGTTTGACCGAAACGGTTCCCAGGGGCGTCTTCAGCTTCTGGTTTGATCGCTCTAGGATCAGGCGATCCCACTCGGCAACGCGGACCCCAATCGCCGTCGACTCGGCGAAAAGAATCCGAGCCAACTTGTCGCGATCCATCGGCTTGGCCAAAACGCGCACCAAAAAGCCGGGGCGATTCTTCTTCATCTGTAGATGCTGCAGCGAAACATCCAACGCCCCTTCTTCGAAGAGCCGCTCCATCAGATAGTCGAAATGCTCGGGAATGAGATCATCTAGATTGGTCTCGATACAGACGACGCGGTCTCCGGATAGGCCACCGGAACGACCCAGCGTCGCGCGAAGAACGTTAGGCAGGTGCCCAGGCCGATCGTTGCCCGCCCCGTATCCCACCTTCTCCACGGTCATCGCCGGCAATACTCCGAACTCATCCACTACGGTCTTAAGGATCGCGGCGCCCGTCGGCGTGAGCGTTTCCCATGCAACCCCCGCCGGCACTGTAGGGAGGCCCACAAGTAACTCGAGAGTCGCCGGAGCGGGCAGCGGGAGCAGGCCATGATCCGAAGCAATCGTCCCGTGCCCGATCGCAACCGGGGAACAGGTCACTCGGTCGACGCCGAGCAGCTCGAGCCCGACCGCAGCCGCGACTACATCGACGATCGCGTCGACCGCCCCGACCTCGTGAAAATGTACGTCTTCGAGCTTCGCACCGTGGACCTTCGCTTCCGCCCGACCGAGCACTTCGAAGATCGCGAGGGACCGATCTCGAACGTCGGCTCCAAGCTTCGACCCCGCGATCAGATCGCGAATCTCCGCATACTTTCGACCGTGGCCGTGCGCGCCGGCATGCGAGTGACCGTGTCCGTGCTCATGTCCATGGTCATCCGAATGCGAATGGCCGTGAGCGGAAGGGCTCTTCGCGTGCCCGTGCGCCTTCTTCTCCGCCTTGCGTTTGGCTTCGGAGACGGGCACACGCACATCGACATAACGCGCTGCAAAGCCGTTTCGATCAACTCGTTTCACGACGAGCTTAAATTCGAGACCGAGGGGCGCGAGACCTTCGAGCAGCGCTTTCCGCGACAGACCGAGGTCGAGCAAGGCGCCCATAAACATGTTCCCGGCAGCGCCGGAGAATGCGTCGAGATGAAGAATGCGTTGACTCACAAGGGGGAGGCTACTCGGCCCGCAGCGCGGCGACAATCTCTCGCCTCGGGATTGCCAACCTTGAGCGACGAGGGCGCCTGTGCGAGGCAAGGGCCGATCGCAGACCATGAACTCAGCGGCGGTTGGTCAGAGGCCGTTAATCAGAGCCGGTTGATTAGAGTCGCTACGTGAGCAGCACCGAAACCGTTATCGATATTCACGGTCGTGACGTTCGACGCGCAGCTGGTCAACATCCCCAACAAGGCCGTAACACCACCCAGGGAAGCGCCGTATCCAACACTCGTCGGAACTGCGATCACCGGCTTGTCGACGAGTCCGCCGATCACAGAGGGGAGCGCGCCCTCCATCCCTGCCACGACGATCAGTACCCGCGCAGAACGGATCACATCGAGCGAGGCCAGCAAACGATGCAGCCCTGCTACGCCTACGTCTTGCAAGAGTTCGACGTTGTTCCCAAAGCGTTCGGCGACACCGACTGCCTCCGCAGCAACCGGTAGATCCGCAGTGCCGGCGGACACGACAAGAATTGTTCCCTTGCCTTGCAAGCGAACGTCTTCGTCGCCTAGCACAAGGAGTCTCGACACAGCGTCGTAGCGGGCTTCAGGAATCGCTTCGATGACCTCGCTTGCCTTCTCTACATCGAGACGAGTGACGAGTACGTCCTGGCCTTCCGCGTTCAGTGCACGCGCAATTTCGATGACCTGTTGCGCCGTCTTAGCCGCGCCGTAGACGACCTCTGGAATGCCTTGCCTAAGCTCACGATGGGTATCAATCCGCGCGCCGGCCGAATCGACAAAGGGCAACCGCGCGAGCTGATCCGCCGCGGCGTCGATATCGACGGCGCCGGAACGCACCGATTCCAGCAGCTCGCGTAGTCGCACAGAATCCAAGGGGGCTCACTCCGAAATGGGAATCGCTAATCGATTCAACAGGCAGGAGCGTATCAAACCGGCGGCGAACAATGCAGGCGGCAGGCTCGGCTGGGGGATAGCGCCGTCCCCAGACGACAAGATCCAATCAGGAGGTTGGCACGAACACCAAATAGCCACCCAGCGTGCCCTCTGAGTTGGACAACCCTGTCTCGATACGGAGCGCTTCGGGGCCTACTGCACGCTCGATGAATGCTTCTAGTTCGATCTGGGCATCCGCTATCGCAAGAGACGGAATCGAGGGCAGCAGCCGTTCGCCGATTCGGTCCGCGATTGCACTCGCCACGTGCGACGCGAGGATATTCCCGACTTCCATGATCGCGGACTCCACGATCGTTGTTTCGAGTTCACCGGATTCGATGCCGACGATCCGTCGTACGAGCGCGTCGCTCGCACGGCCTGGAAACACGATTCCGACGATCGCATCAAGGCAGCCGTATAGCTCGAAGAAAACACCAGTCGCGTAGGGATCTCCGGCGCTCGAAGATGGACCGCTCTCAACAACAATCGGCGCGAACGCTTCGATCCGCTGCCCAACGATTTGCCCGAAAGCCTCAGCAGCCTGCTGGGCGCCCGCCGAGGCAAACTCCGCCAGTCTTTCGATATCGTGTTTAGCGTGTTCGTCCACGACTAACCCAACTGATTCAGATCGAGCAGGAACACGGGGCTCCCGTCGTCGAGGACGGTGAGGCCCGATAGAATCCGAACCTTCGAAAAAAGTTCTGGCACCGGCTTCACGTAGAATTCTTGCTGCCCTGCGAAACGATCGACCCGCAAAGCTATTCGTTCTCCGCGAATTTCGGAAATCACCAGAGGAACTGAGATCTGCCCCGAGGTGCTGTTCTCAATCCGAAGTTTCTTCGCAAGATCGAGAACCGGCAAGGGTTCGCTACCGATCAATGCGAACGCTTCCCCGGCCGTCTCTTCAATCGTGTCGATCGGAACTTCCATGATTCGCTCGACCTTGCCGATCGGAATCGCGACCCGTTCCTCTGCGATGCCGACGAGTAACACGCGCTGCACAGCGGCCGTGATCGGAACGACGAGCGTCGTTGTGGTCCCCTGCCCCGCTTGGGTGCGAAGCTCCACCCCGCCACCCAGGCTTTCCACCGTCGCCTTCACGGCGTCCATTCCGACGCCACGACCCGAGACTTCTGAAATCCCTTGCGCAGTCGAGAGCCCCGGATGGAAGACGAACGCCGCAACTTCTTCAACGGGAAGATCTTCAGCGAGATCAGGATGAATCAACCCGGCCTCGATCGCACGACGACAGACCGAAGCGAGATCGAGTCCCTTGCCATCGTCCGACACATCGATTTCGATCGAGTCTTTGTGGCGGCGCGCTTCAATCCGAATGCGACCGATTTCGGGCTTCCCGGCCACAACGCGATTCTCCGGCGTTTCGAGACCATGATCGACCGCGTTCCGAACCAGATGGAGGAGCGGCTCACCCAAACGGTCCAGAATCGATAGGTCGAGTTCGAGCTCGGCACCAAGGATCTCGACCTCTACCCGCTTGCCGAGTTTCTCTGCGACCTGCCTAGCTGCGCGGGGGAGATTATCCGTCACCCGCACGAGCGGGGCGGTGCGCAGCTCAAGCACACGACGCTGCAGCTCTGAGACGCGACGATCGACGCGGTCGAAGCCGTCGGCGACCTCTGGATCTTTCGCGTAAGGCGCGACACCTGTGCGGAGCTGGCTCGAGCTTAAAATCACTTCCCCCACCGCGGATAAGAAGCGGTCGAGGGTCTCGGTGCGGACTCGGACGGTCGGCGTTAAGGGCGGCGCAATCGGCGCAGCAGCCTCCTCCCCGGACTTAGATCCCGAACCAGAAGGATTAGTCACGGCGAATTCGGCCGCCAGGGCTGGACTGAAGACACCCTCTGCCTGGGAGACTCTTTTGACTAGCATTTCTGAAGGCAAGTCTGCGCCCACCGCCTGAGCCGCTTCCGCGATCCCAGACGCATCGCCCGCCGCATCAGCAGCGAGCTCTAGCCCTAGACTTTTTTTGGTTCGCCCCCCACCGCGTCGGGGGAATCGGAGGGCAGTGCAGAGGGCAATGGATCGGCAAGCTCCGTGGCTTGTGCCGCGAGCGCACCGATCAGCGCCGCATCTGCGGGCGCTGGCCCCTGTTCGCCGGAGATCGCAGCCACCATCGTCTCAAGCGCCTCGAGGCTGCGAAAGAGCAGCTCTAACTCTTCAAAGTCGCTAACGCGCCCAGAGGCGCGCACTCCTTCCATCCGGTCTTCAATCCGATGAGAGAGATCGGCGACGGGGTCGTAGCCAAGGGAAGCCGCCATCGACTTGATCGAATGCGCCATACGAAAGATGGTGTCGATCGCTGGGGCATTATCCATCTCCTTTTCGAGATCGATCAACGCACGGCTGATCTCCGCGAGATGGTCTGCCGACTCCTCGAGAAAGATTCTTCGATACTTGGCCATATCCAAAGCCACGTTAGTCAGCCTTCTCGATGGTCTTCTTGATCGTCGCGATTACGCTTTCGGGCTTGAAGGGCTTGACGATAAAGTCTCGTGCGCCAGCCTGCAGGGCCTCCATCACGAGGGTCTCTTGACCGAGAGCGCTACACATCACGATGCATGCGGTTGGGCTCTCCGCGAGAATAGTCTTCACCGCGTCGATACCTGAGCGTTTGGGCATAACGATGTCCATCGTGACCAGATCGGGCAGAAGCTCTTCGTAGAGCGCCACCGCCTCGATACCGTTGGTCGCTTCGCCCACGACTTCGTGACCCTCCGGTTCGATGATCTCGCGGATCATCTGACGCATAAAGGATGCATCATCAGCAATGAGTACTCGAGCCATTTTACTCTCTCCATAAATCCCACTCACCTAGCAAAAGCTAGAGCGTGGCATTCGCGATTACCTTTTCCCCGCGAGCGACAAGCGCCTCAGGGTCGAGAATGTGAACTAATCGCCCTTCAACGGGACGTCGTTCAACGACCATTTGACCGGGCTGTTTTAATGTTTGTTCTATCGGCCCATCCATGAGACCGATCACTCGATCCACGGGCATGCCCATGCGAGCCGAACTTCCAAGCGAAGCGGAAATCACGAGAACCTGCTCTTGGGCGTATCCGACGGTCGTTGCAGCACCAAAGGGCGTTGCCCCAGCTTCGTCGCCTTCCTGGCCAAGCAAGAGCTCCGTTGCAACGACGGGAAGTGCTTCGCCATTCCAATTCATTACACCGCCCACGGGAAGTGCGAGGGACGGCACGCTGGTCACGCGATCCTTCTCAGCCACTTCGACAACCCATGCAATTGGCATCGCATAACGTACGTCTCCGAAGATGAACATCAACTGTCGGTCTGTATCGGACCGCGGCATCAGGCTCGCTGTCAAAACCGATCCTCCGGCGAACGCGCGGGCCGGCCCTTCGGAGCGCGAGGGGTCTTCGCCGGCGGCGCTTCAGCTTGGGCGGCGCGCGCTCGTCTCGGCGCGGATTCCCGGTGCGACCTCACAGCAATCTCTTCGTCCGGCCATGCCGTCGACATCGTAGACCCCGAGACCGATGGCGCAGGGTGTCCGTCGGCGCCGGTGCGGAAGATCGTGAGCGATCTCTCAAGTTCAGCGGCCAATTCGGTGACGCGCTCAGACGCGTGATGAATCTCGTCGATGGTCCGAAGCTGCCCGTCCATCGTGCCACCTAGCTCGGCGACGGAACGACCGTTACCCCCGGCGACCTTCGCGATCTCTTCGATCGCTGCGACCATGCTCTGCGCATTCAGCGAATGGCTATCGGCACCATGGAAGATCTCCTCGGATCGCCTCGCCGCCTCCGAGACTGCCATGCTGATCTGTGCCAGGGCGCCGGCGATCGTATTGACGTCTTCACGGCCTTCGCCGATGACCTGACTCGACTGGCGCATTTCGTCCGCGACCATCGCCGTGTCGGCTTGAATCTCATGCATCAACTGGCTGATCTCATCAGCGCTTCGACCCGCGTTCTCAGACAGCTTGCGAATTTCGTCAGCGACGACGGAGAAGCCTCGTCCCGCTTCGCCCGCTCGCGCCGCCTCGATGGAAGCGTTGAGCGAAAGCAAATTAGTTCGGTGTGCGACGGAGGTGATGATCTCCGTAATTTGATGAACGTGGCGGGTCTTGGCTTCGAGTTCGAAGACCTTGTCGCCTGTGCTCTCCGCACGTTCGAAGACCGCCTTCATTTTCTCAATCGCTAAGCGCGCTACTTCGACGCCGGTGCCCGCTTTCTGATTCGCTTCTGCGGCAAAGCCGAAGGCTTCTCGCGCGCGGCCGGCGTTGAGATCGATTTCGCTGGAGACTTCGGCCATGCGCGACGAGGCTTGATCGAGAAGTTCCTGCTCTTGCTCAACGCCACTCGCGACGAGCGCGACGGTGTTGGAAATTTCTTCGCTCGTCGCCTGCAAGCGATCAAGAGAAGATTCGAGTCCCGTCGAAGACGCCGTCACGGAACCCGCGGTGCTCTGCACTTCGGAAACGAGGGTGCGGAGTCGTTCGAGCATGCCGGATAGGCTCTCGGCGAGATCATCCATCTCGTCGCGTAATCGCGACTCGGGAGAAGTCTGGATCTCGACCCGAAGATCACCTTCGCGAATTCGCTCCGTCGCGTTTCGCAACAAATTGAATTTTGCACCGATCATTCGAGAGAGGAAGAAGCCAAGCCCGCCGCCCACTCCGAGCGCCACGAAGAAGCGAATTCCACCGCTCCAGAAATCGATTCCGAAGCTGCTTACGAGGATCGGAACCAACGAAGCCGCGCCAGCGACCGCCAAAGAACCGAGTACGAATTTTCCAGTCAAAGAGAGTCTCACCGCTGGTTTATCGGCCCAGCCGGCGCGTTGCTTGACGTCTGCCGTTACCGAAGACGTACGTTTCCTCTCATCTAACGAAAAGCCGAAGGCTAAAAGTGATGCCCCTCACCAATCGTGGGAAGACCGCGGACGCCCTTCTCTCTAGTGATCGCGCCGATCCGCGTAACAGGCACGCCCAACCTCTTCGAAAGTATTCCGCTCACGTCGGAGTTCTGAGTAGAACGGAATGCAAAAAGCAGCTCATAATCTTCACCACCTCGGGTCAGTACCGCCAAAGGATCGACTCCAAGAGCCCGGCAATGTCCGAAAAACCCCCTTGGTGACGGAAGAGAACCAACTTCGACCTCGGCCCCAAATCCGTCCCCAGCAAGCAAGTTCTCGAGATCTGTCGCCAACCCGTCTGAGACATCCAGGCACGCGCGAGCCCCCTTCAACCGGGCGAGCCTGCGGCCCGCTTCGATACGCGGCACGGGCACGTAAGAGAGCCTTCCAGCCCCGCCCGCCGCGGCGTCTGCATCCGCCCTCATGCGGGCGAGTGCGCCGCGCCCCAACCCCCCGGTCACGAAGAGTTCGTCGCCTGGGCGCACGCCATGCCGACGCAGCGCCTTCCCTGCGACACACCCGCCGACAACCGTCACTTCTAGGCTCCAACCCGGTGCGCGAGAGAGATTGCCACCTACTAAGGGGCAACCAACCCGTGCGCCCTCCGCGACGAAACCGCGAACGATCCCGTCAAAATCAGACACGAGCCCGTCAGCTGGCGCACATAGGCTGAGCAGAGCACCTACGGGACGAGCCCCCATCGCGGCAAGATCAGAAAGATTTACGGCCATCGCCCGCCGCCCAATCGTTCTCGCACCCTCACGCCCGAACCGAAAGTGCGTGCCCTCAACCTGGGCATCTACCGAGAGCACGAGTTCCTCGCCCCTACGCGGCCGCAATATCGCCGCGTCATCGCCGATCCGAAGTGCCCAGTCTCGCCCCGGCGTACGCCCCGCAAAGCGCGAGATTCGGGCGATTAGAGCGGATTCACCGACATCTGCCAGGGTCCTGCGAGTCTTTGGTGCGCGCGGCATCAAGCAAACTTAGACCGCTGATCACGCGCCCGCGACCGCTCCGGCGCAACCGAGTCCAGTCCGGCGTCGCCTCGACTAGATCTACTCGCGCGCGGTGATCTCAGTCCGGTCAAGAAGCCCGCGCATCATTCGACAAGGCAGAACGTCTTCTCTGGTAACCAGAGATGCCTTTATTTAGGCGCCGTCGGCTTAGCCGGCGATACACCGAGCTAGTCGCGGTCTGCTCGCGCATGGACGGGCATGAGGCCCTGAGGCGCAGCCGTCGTGATTGCGACGCGCTTCGCCTTTGGCTTCCAATCGAGCTGGGAAACCAGCACGACGTCGAGCACTTCGCGCATATGCTTCACGGGAATGAAGGTGATGCGCTTCTTGAGTTGCTTCGGAATTTCACGCAGATCGCCGACATTACTCTCGGGAATCACGATGGTCGTGACGCCGCTTCGAAGCGCAGCCAAGGCTTTTTCGCGCACACCGCCAACAGGCAACACTCGACCGCGAAGCGTCACTTCACCGGTCATGGCGACATCCGCGCGGACTTCGGTGCCCGTCGCCAGAGACGCGATCGCCGCAGCAATCGCGACACCCGCGGAGGGACCGTCCTTAGGAGTGGCTCCCGCCGGAACATGAACGTGGACCTGCTGGCGACCGAATTCCTTCTCGTCGACGGAAATCTCCGACAGAATCGAGCGCACGTAGGACAATGCCGTCTGAGCGCTCTCCTTCATCACATCGCCAAGCTGTCCCGTGAGCAGAAGACCGCGCCCGCGAGAAAGGTTCGCCTCGAGCGAAAGCACTTCCCCTCCTGCTTCGGTCCAAGCAAGCCCGTTCACAAGGCCGACCTCGGACTCTGTCGCGGTCAGATCGTTCTTGAAAGGAGGCGGGCCGAGAAACCGATCGAGACTCTTCGTGGTGACGACACTCTTCGTCTCATCACCTTCCGCACGCTTGCGCGCAAGCTTGCGACAGATCGCCGCGACCTGGCGTTCGAGGTTTCGCACACCGGCTTCGTAGGTGTACTCGGAGGCAAGCGCTGTGATCGCGTTGCGTGTCCAGCTGACCTGGTCCGGCGTCATGCCATGTTCTTTGACCTGCCGCGGAATCAAAAAGTTCGTCGCGATCTCGCTCTTCTCTTCCGGCGTATAACCGGAGAGACTAATGATCTCCATGCGATCACGCAGCGGAGCGGGAATCGGCTCCAGCATATTCGCCGTCGCGATAAACAGGACCTTCGAGAGATCGAAGGGCGTATTCAGGAAGTGGTCGCTGAAGTCGCTGTTCTGTTCGGGATCGAGCACTTCGAGAAGCGCCGCGGATGGGTCGCCGCGGAAATCCCCGCCTAGCTTATCGAGTTCGTCGAGCATCATGACGGGATTGCTGGTGCCCGCCTGCTTCATACCCTGAATGATGCGACCGGGCATCGCGCCCACGTAGGTCCTGCGATGTCCGCGAATCTCCGCTTCATCTCGCACACCGCCGAGGGAAACGCGAACGAACTCGCGGCCCATTGCCCGGGCGATCGACCGACCCAGCGACGTTTTACCGACACCGGGCGGGCCCGCGAAGCAAAGGATCGGCCCGCGAGAATCTTCGCGGAGCTTTCGCACGCTCAGGAACTCGAGGATGCGGTCTTTCACGACCGAAAGATGGGCGTGATCTTTGTCGAGGATTGAGCGGGCTTCATCGAGGCCGAGCTGATCCGGAGAACAGCGGTCCCAGGGAAGCTCCACAATCCAGTCGAGGTAATTGCGAACGACCTGGGCTTCTGGTCCGTCGGGGTGCATCCGCTCGAGTCGGCGCAGCTGGCGCATGGACTCTTCGCGGGTCTCTTCGGGAAGAGAAGCCTCTTCGACCTTCATGCGATATTCGTCGAACTCTTCAGAGCGGGGATCCGCTTCGCCAAGTTCGCTCTGGATCGCCCGAAGCTGCTCGCGGAGGAAAGAGTCACGATCATCGCTCGGAAATTCGTCGGCGCGGTCGCTCGGGCCGCCAGTCTGAATATCGGCTTGGGCTACGGAGACTTCGAGCTCACGCTTCAGCAGTACGTCTATTTTGCGAAGGCGCTCTAGCGAATCCTGGATCTCGAGAACTTCCTGCGCTTCTTCGATTCGCAGTCGAAGATTCGATGCGACTAGATCAGCGAGGCGACCGGGGTTCTGCACGTTCGCTGTGATCGACAAAACTTCCGGCGGGAGATTCTTGAGCGGAAGGAGTTCTTCGACTCGCATTCGAACGGCGCGCATGAGCGCCTCGCCCTCTACGGTCCAATCGTCCGCACCTTCATTTTCGACGTCGAGGGAAGTCGCGCGCACCAGAGGACTGCCGTGATGCTCCATGACGGAGTCGATGCGCGCCTTGCCAAGGCCCTGCACAAGCACTTTCAGCCGGCCGTCAGGCATTCGCATGCTTCGCATGACCATCGCAACCGTGCCGACCTGATACAGATCGTCAGGATCCGGATCACTCGTCTCCGAGTTGCGTTGGGCGACGAGCAGCATACGACGATCGCCTGCCATTGCCTCTTCGACGGCAGCGATTGAACGCTCGCGCGAAACGAAGAGAGGGAGAACCATATACGGGAAGACAACGAACTCGCGCAAAGCGAGTACGGGGAGTTCCTCAGTTAGACCGTCAGAAGGGAGCCTGCATTCCATACAACTATTAACGGCAATAGGGTCGGCGACTTTAGATCGCTCTAGACTCTCGGCGTTTTCAGTTGCAAACACCTAGAAGGCGGCAGCAAACCGGCAAGCCATACACGAATATGCAAGCGCCCGAATCAATCCAGCGGACGGAAACGACGTCCCGAGGCACGCAACAAAAACGGACGTCGCCGAGCATTACCATTGGGGTGCATAGTCAACACACCAGTGGCACCTGGGTACGCCCGTGTGTCCAACAAACCTACACGCACTCCGTCGCGAGAGTCCCGCCCCGCCGATAATTGCACCAAAATGAGATTGGTCGCATCGAAGGCCTCAGCCGCATAAACGTCCGGCTCAGCCGCAAAAGTCTTGCGGTACCCCTCGACGAATTCCGCCACGAAAGGCAGGTCGCTGCTGGGGTAGAACGGCGAGCTGATGATCGCCCCCGACACGTGCTTGCGACCCACGCGCAGCAGTTCGTCATCCAGCCAATCGCTGCTGCCTAATAGGCCTACGTCGCGGATTTCGTGCAAGGCCAAGCCCGGTGCGATCAGAGCGATCTTATCCGCTGCATCAGGAATAAAGAGCACATCGAAGTCAACGATCGGAGGAAGTGGCTCGCTCTCTGGACCCAACACCGAATACGCCGCGTTACGCAAATGCAGCTCTTGTGCCGGAGGCAGGCGCCGCGCCGCACGTAGAATGTCGTCCCGTTGCGACAACGCTTCTCGCTCCCATGACGTCAGGAAGCGGTATCCGATCATGTTTCGGATCGCCTCCGAGAAGTCGACGGCGTCGGGCTCATAGCTCGAAGCGGCGACCATCCTGCCGCCACGAGCCGTCACGGCTTCCCAGTAGAGCTTTCGCATGCCGCGCCCATAACGCGTCCGGGGATAGAGCACAGCAAAGCGCTTGGCCTTAAGCTCTTCGACGGAATGGGACACCAGCGCCGCGACTTCGTCCGAAGGCGTCGTGCGTGTTCGAAACGCGTTGGGCCGATTCTCTGGCAGGTCTTCGCGGGTCGAGAGCGCGACAAGAGGAACGCCCATTTGCTCCGCCGCGTCTGCAGCAGCAAGAGATTCCTGGCTGAAGATCGGGCCGATGACGACAACAACCGACGGGTTTCGGCTCAGCTCGCGAACATGTTCAGCCGCCTTCTCGGGATCGCCTTGAGAGTCTCGAACGATGAGTTTGATATCGGGTCGGGGCGTGCCGCCCTCCCCAATCTCGCCCACCGCTTCGTCGGAATAGCCAGTGCGCGTGGTGACCTCTTCCGTCGTAGAGAAGAGATTCGAGGCCAAAATGATTCCGCGCAGACTCTCTTGACCATAGTCGGCGAAATCACCCGAGAGCGGCAACACGACGCCGATCGTGCCTCGCGCATCGACCGTGCGCGGACGGGGACGACCGACCAAGTCTCGGAGCGGCGGCAGTGCAGCATCTGCCTGAGCCACTTCGACCAGCCGCTCCAACCTCTCCAGTAGCAATCGCAATTCGCTCTGCTCTAGATCCGATTGAACGAGTAGATCCGTTTGCCCGATCCGCTCCGCTGCGAGATCCAGTTGCCCTGAATCGAGAGCGCGGAGAGAGAGTTCAAGACCGATTTTTGCGGCCGGAAACCGACCGTCCAAGCTACGGATAATCTCTTCTAATTCCGCGGAAGCGGCCCGCGAAATCAACTCCGAGAGTTCGCGATCGACCACAGTCAAACGAGTTGCGAGCCTCGCGCTTCCCACTACATCTTCACGGCGCTCACGCGCTTCCTCGACGAGGGTCGCGCGAAGAGCGGTGAGGTGATCGAGTCGCTCCATAGGCGTACGCGAAAGGGCCACGCGCAAGCGCAAGGCGGCGCGCTGATCCGTGAGTGTAAGGAGACCAAGATCGAGGGGGTCGATCAACCGTCGAGCGGACGAGCGCCTATCTCGTGCGTACTCAAGTTGCGCCAAACGCAAACGCGCTGGTGCTGCGCGATCGCCGTCGGGATAGCGGCTGATCACCTGCCCGAGCCAGCGCAGGCCTTCTTCTTGTCTCCCGGACGCGAATGCCAACTGCGAGAGCTGCTGGGCGGCATCATCCGCAAGCTGGCTGCGTGGATAGAGATCGAGGAATCCTTCAAGAGACTTCGCTGCACCGCGAGAATCCGCGGGAAGGCGCCCCATCGCCGCATCATAGGCCGCACGTTCTTCGGGAGGAATCTCCGAAGCGCCCATCCCCGACAGCGCAGCACAGCCAGCCCCGGACAATGCCATCACGAGACAAAGAGCCCACGTTATGCGGTTCATACGAATTATCGCGTCCCCTTCTCGCGATGCATTCCCGTGAGACCGCTCATTCAAGCCCATCGACTGTGCCCCCTCCCCGCAAAGCGAATCGCCGCTCGGGCGACCCGCTGCGCGGATTCTACTCGGAACCCGCGAGTGCGGGCACCTCTGCCGTCTTTCCTAGAGACATTTCGGAGACGCGAACCGTTCTGGAATCCACGCGATTGCCCGGTGACCCACGCCACACAAACGCCCCAACGCAAAAGCTAAAGCCGCCCAGCTGTCGGCAAACGGTTTCGGCCTCTCCCCAAAAAGCGCCTGCAGCCCTCAAAGGCGCGCGGTGCCTTTACAAAGAAGCGCCCACGCGGCCTCCTAAAAGAAGTCCCGGATCTTATCCATGAAGCCCTTGGTCGCGGGGGACACTTCCTGACCCGACTGCTCAGCGAATTCTTCGAGCAGCTCGCGCTGTCGAGAATTGAGCTTGGTGGGGACTTCTACGAAGACACGGACGTAGAGATCCCCCCGCATCTTCATGAGCTGCGCATGCTCCATACGCGGCTGAAGCGGCGGGAGCCCCTTGCTGCGGAGGCGAAGCACGCGACCCGACTGGGTGCCTTCCGGAATCTGGAGATTTACGGTGCCTTCGAGGGTTGGCACTTCGACTTCGGCGCCGAGTGCGGCCTGAACGAAGGGGACAGGGACTTCGATGTGAATATCAGTGCCGTCTCGCTCAAAAAGAAGATGCTCCTGCAGAACCATCACTACATAGAGATCGCCCGACGGACCGCCTGCGATTCCTGCTTCGCCCTCGCCTGACACGCGGAGGCGAGCACCTTCTTCAACACCGGCCGGCACCTTCACCTGAATCGTCTGCTGGCCTTCGGTACGTCCAGCGCCGCGGCAACTCGTGCATGGGTTCGAGATGACTTCGCCCGCGCCGCCGCATGCGTCGCAGGGACGGTTCACCCGGAAGAATCCTTGCTGAAAGACCAGCTGGCCGGTTCCTTCACATTGCCCACATCTAGACGGAGTCGAACCCTCTGCCGCGCCCGACCCTTCACAGGGTTCACAGCGTCGCATCTTCGGGATCTTGAGATTTGGCTCGCAACCGTTCAGGACATCATCGAGACTAATCTCGAGGTTGTAACGGAGATCCGCGCCGCGCTGACCGCGACCGCGACGGCTGCCGCCTCGCCCGCCACCGCCGCCGAAGATGTCGCCGAATAAGTCGCTGAATAGGTCACCGAAATTGCCGAGGTCTTCGAAGCCGGCCGCTCCGGGATGACCACCGCCACCGGGTCCGCTCACCCCTGCGTGACCGAACTGGTTGTAGCGGGAGCGCTTATCGGAATCCGAAAGCACAGCGTACGCTTCCGAGACCTCTTTGAAGCGGTCTTCCGCCGCCGGATCATCAGGATTTCGGTCCGGGTGGCACTCCATCGCAAGCTTGCGGTAGGCCTTCTTCAGGTCCGAATCGGAGACACTCCGGTCGACCCCGAGCGTCTCGTAATAGTCCCGCTTACTCACAATCACTCCAGTCGGCTAAGAGGCTCCGTCCTTCGACGGGCCTCGCGCACAACCGAAAAAACCTCCCCGGGGGAGGCTGGTCGGCGCAATCCAAGGAGACTTGTCACCGCTAGAGGAGTGTCAACCCAGCCGTGAAGGATCCGGGCTATTCCTTGGCGGATTCTTCCGGCGCAGCCGTTCCGGAAACGCCCATGCCTTCGTCAATCCCACCAAGAGCCGCATAGAGCTTCTCCGTCAAAGCGTAGGAAAGTTGGGAAAGCTCTTCGAGCGCACACTCGAGTGCCTCCGGATCCTCTCCTGAGACGAACGACTTGGTCTTTTCGATCTGCGCATGCAGCGTAGAAGCGTCGGTCGAATCGACGTCCTCAGCGAATTCTTCAAGGGTCTTCGTCGCGGAATACATCAGGCCATCCGCTTTGTTGCGGAGTTCGATCAGCCCCCGCAAAGCCTCATCAGCAACCGCACTTGTCGCGGCCTCATCAACCAACCGCTCGACTTGTTCTTCCGTGAGACCACTAGAGGCGGTGACTTCGACGGACTGGCTCTTGCCGGTCCCGAGATCCTTGGCAGAAACGTTCACAACACCGTCCGTATCGATCGCGAAGGTGACTTCAATCTGCGGGACACCGCGAGGCGCAGGCGGGATCCCCACCAACTCGAATCGCCCGAGGGTCATATTGTCCTCGGCCATTTCGCGCTCGCCTTGAAGCACATGAATCCGCACGACGTCCTGATGATCTTCCGTCGTCGAGAAAATCTGGCTCTTCGTACAGGGAATTGTGGTGTTCTTTTCAAGGATCTTCGTCGCGACAGCGCCCTGTGTTTCAACACCGAGCGAGAGCGGTGTGACGTCGAGCAGCAGAACGTCTTCAACCTCGCCCGTTAGCACCCCACCCTGAATCGCGGCGCCCGTGGCCACCACTTCATCGGGATTCACGCCCTTCATGGGTTCCTTCCCAAATATCTCTTCGACCTTTCTCTGAACCAGAGGCATACGCGTCATGCCGCCGACCAGAACCACTTCGTCGATCTCGCTTGCATTCAGGCCCGCGTCTTCAAGCGCCGTGCGACAAGGGCCTTCGAGCCGCACGACCATGTCGCTGACCAAAAGTTCGAGATCATCACGAGTCATCGACTCAACGAGATGTTTCGGACCATCGGCATCCGCGCAGATGAAGGGCAGATTGATATCCGTCGTTTCTGCACTCGAGAGTTCGTGCTTCGCCCGCTCCGCACCTTCCTTCAAGCGCTGGAGCGCCATCGGATCGGAGCGCAAGTCGACGCCATTCTCTCTTTCGAAAGTGGCTGCTAGGGCGTCGACGATGACGTTGTCGAAATCCTCCCCCCCCAGGAATGTGTCGCCATTCGTGCTGAGCACCTGAAAGACGCCGTCGCCGAGCTCAAGGATCGACACATCGAAGGTGCCGCCGCCGAGATCGAAAACCGCGATCTTCTGATCGGCGTCCTGATCGATGCCGTAGGAGAGTGCCGCCGCGGTGGGCTCGTTGATAATGCGAAGGACTTCGAGGCCTGCGATGCGACCGGCTTCTTTGGTGGCCTGTCTTTGCGCATCGTTGAAATAAGCGGGGACCGTGATGACGGCCTGTTCGACGGGTTCGCCGAGAAACTCCGAGGCCGTCTCGCGCATGCGCGTGAGGATCATCGCCGAGATTCCCTGTGGCGAGCAGGCCTTCCCATCAATCTCGACCCAAGCGTCGCCGTTCTCAGCCCCGACAATCTTGAAGGGCGCCACCTTCGCGAAGGACTGAACTTCTTCAGCGTCGAGCTTGCGACCGATCAACCGCTTACAGGCGAAGATCGTACGGTCGGGATTCGTTACGGCCTGACGCTTGGCGATCTGGCCAACGAGCCGCTCACCGCTCTCGGTATAAGCAACCATCGACGGCGTCGTGCGCGCGCCCTCGGCGTTCGCAATGACCTCTATCTGGTCGCCCTGTATCACAGACACACAACTGTTCGTGGTGCCGAGATCGATCCCGATGACCTTGCTCATAGATCCGCCTCTCTAATGACCCGTCGTAACCGGGCCAGCGAGATCGCGGACCCGGACTATTCGTTCGCTTCGGCCTGCCCCGCCTCTTCGGCGGTCGGCTCTCGGGCCACAATCACTCGCGCCGGACGCAACATCCGGTCGTGGATCAGGTAGCCCTTCTGCAGCACTTGGAGGACGGTGTTCGCGGGCACTTCCCCATTCGGGATCTGCCCTAACGCCTCATGAAATGCCGGATCGAAGATTTGGCCATCGGCCGCAATTTCCGTCACAGCGTGCTTGGCGAGCGCTCCGAGGATCTCCCGAAGCACCAGCTCGACGCCATCAAGGATTCCCCTGACCTCTTCACCGGCACTCTGCGCCCCATGCTCAACGGCGCGTTCCAAATTATCGACCGTCGAAAGAAGATCCTTGACGAGATTCTCGTGCCCGAACTTGAAGCTCTCCTGCTTCTCCTTCAGGGAGCGGCGACGAAAGTTGTCGAATTCCGCCTGGAGTCGAAGGTGCTGGTCCTTTTGCTCGCCCTCTCCCTCGATCTTCTCCTCATGGAGGTTCTTGAGATTCTCGAGTTCCTTAGACAGCAGTTCGATGGTCATCTTGTCCGTAGAAGAAGGAGCATCGACCTCCGCAGCGCCACAACTCTCTTCGGGCTCACTGGCCTCAACAGCCTCCGTGGCCTCTCTAAGTGCCGCTTCCATCTCATCGCTGGCCGAGATGGTAAGATCTTGGTTCCCGGTTTGGCTCTCGGTCTTAGGCATTTTTTCGTCGGGTGAATCACTCATCAGGAAATCGTCCATTTCGCGGAGTCGAGTCCGCCTTCCGGCGACTCGGGTTGGGCAGAGGCTATTCGAAGAGTCCGTGCTTCTTGTCTAGGGGATGGAGATCCCGGACACGAATCAATGTAATTTTATCGCTGGGGAGATCTAGTCACCGGCAGCGCACAGGCAAGTCGCCGGCACCCATTCACACTTCAATAATGAGTCGTTTAGCGGGTGTCCTGGACCAGGCCTTCTCAGACCAACAATTTCCGGGTCACGAGTTCCGAACAATAGTGGACCAGCGGGATCACTCGACCGTAATCCATCCGACGAGGCCCGATTACGCCCAGCACGCCGAGAGCTTGACCATCGTCATTGCCGCCTCGCGCCCGCTTCCCCTCCCGCATCACAGTCATGCCACCGGGCGAAGCGCTTGTGCCACTGCTCCCGCCGTAGGGCACTGCGATCAAGGCGCAGTCTCGAAGCGAGGGCTCGCCCAGCTCTGCACCAAGCGAAATCGAGAGACCGACGGAAGGATCGTCGGAATCCATTCCGGCAATGCTGCGCAGGAGCTCAATCAGACGTTCGTTCGTTTCGAGAGCTGAGAAGAGACCGCGAATTCGCTCGGGGTCTGAAAATTCTGGTTGGTCGAGAAGCGCGAGTCGCGTGGCGATCACCAGATCATCGGCCCCGTGCGCCTTCGACGCTTCGCACGCCCGAAGTCCAAGTTTCCAAGCACGCTGAAGAAGATCATCCGCCTCGCCGCGCAGATTTTCACACTCGCTTTCCAGCAGTCGTCGCAAACCGATGAGCGTGCGTCCTCCTATTCGTTCAGCGAGATGCGCTTGTACCCGTTCAAGCTCGCGGGCGGAAATCGGATCGACCTCTTCGATCCGTCTTTCAATGACCGCGCCGTTCTCAGCGACCAGGACTGCGAGGATGCGGCGTGTCGTGACAGGAACAAGGTAAACGGACTTCAATCGGAGCTCGTCGACGCGAGGAGTGACCACGAACCCGAGCTGCCGGGTATGGGCCGAGAGCAGATGTGATGCCTGGTGCGCAGTTTCGCCGGCTTCGATTCCTTCGAACTCACGTTCGAGGAGACGTTGATGATGGGGGCCGAGGTCTGCCACCTCGAGTAGATGATCAATGAAGACGCGCAAGCCCGCAGCGGATGGGATGCGCCCAGCCGAAGCATGCGCCTTCTCGACGAGCCCTAACTCGTGAAGCTCGCCCAAAGTGTTTCGAATACTCGCTGGAGAAAGCGTCGTCGGCATCAGATGCGAGAGCGCAGTTGAGGCGACCGGACCGGCCTGCCCCACGTAGGCCGCGACCAAAGCACGCAGCACCATCGCCTGCCGCTCATGCAGCTCCGTCGAGGCTTTAGGTCCGTGCACGTGAGGTTTGCGATAGAGGCGAAACATATTGCTCAAAAGGGATACCCCCGCGCGTAGACAGCGTCAATCAATCTTGCTCACCGACGTCCGCCACGAACTCCGCTGCGACCGAATCCGCAAGCAGGCGCCCTTCGGAACTGAGCCGTAGATCACCGAGGGCGTTCTCCTCTAGCCAGTCGCGACCGAGTAGCCCATCGATCTCATTTCCGAAGAATCCACGCGGGGTTTTCCCAAATTCCTTTTCAAAAACAGCAGCCTGAAGCCCTTCTCTCTGACGAAGCGCGAGGAAGACAGCCTCCCCCCTCGCCACTTCTACGGAAAACGACTCCTCCTCTCCAGCTTGAGCCGCATCCTTTACAAGTGCGGACTGCCACGCTTCGAGGGTGCGAGGATTCGCACGCCGCGCGCCATGAGGGCGAACAGCACTTCGCGCTTCCGTCGAATGCGCGCCCATGCCGAGGCCGAGCACGGGAGCCCGCTGCCAATAACGCGCGTTATGTCGAGCTCGTCGGCCAGGCCGAGCATAACTCGAGATCTCGTATCGCTCATAACCCGCGACCGTGAGCCGCGCCTCGACCTGCCCGATCATCTCCGCCGCATCATCTTCATCGCACGCTTCCATCTGCCCGCTCGCCAGCGCCCGACCGAAAGGCGTCGCCGGTTCGTAGGTCAGTTCGTAGGTCGAAACGTGCTCCGGCCCGAAGGCAATCAATCGTTCGAGGTCGCGATCGAGTGCCGCCGCATTCTGGCCGGGCCCAGCGAAAATGAGATCCAGAGAAACGTTGTCGAAGCCGGCTTCGCGAGCGGCTGCCAAAGTTGAATCGATGCGGTCCGCGCGATGAGCCCGACCGAGCTTTTTAAGTTGTTCGTCGTCGAAGGACTGCACGCCGATCGAAAGCCGATCGATCCCGGCTTCGCGAAATCCCGGAAGCCGCGCGGCTTCCGTCGTGCTCGGGTTCAGCTCCAAAGTGATCTCCTCCGTCCCCCGGGTTGCGGGCGAAGAAAAAGAAGGAGAAGTGGAAGAAGACGGAAACGCATCTCGCAAAGCACAGATCAAGGTCGCCACAGATTCAGGCTGAAAGAGCGACGGTGTGCCACCGCCAAAGTAGATCGTCGCCAATCGCCGCCCCGCGAAATGGTCCCGGCGAGCTGCGAGTTCCCGCAACAGGTCGGCGACATAACGTGCCTCGACGTCTGGACTCAGAGGCCGCGGCGCAAGAACAGCGAAATCGCAATACGGGCAAAATCAGTCGCAAAAGGGCAGATGGAGATAGACGCCGACAGAGCCGTCGTCGAAAACGACGTCGTCAGAGAGAGGCCGGGACGAAACCGGCTCCACATCCGCTCCCAGCCCATCTACACGGCTTTGCGATTCTGCCCTCAACCCCAACTCCCGAGCCTTCCAAGACTCTTTTCCGGCGATTCCAGCGGAAGCTAGCGCCCGGCCCCTGCTCTGCCCTCGGAATCGAGTAGGAAGGACGCGAGCGGCGGCGGAGCCACTCGGGTACTCTCGCGGCGCCTTGACCCCGCAAGCCACTACTCAGTCCAATTCCGCCGCTGCGACCGATGCCACTGACGATAATGGCACGCACTACGAAGTGCTCCCGAACGGACTCAAGGTCCTGCTTCGCGAGAGCCACCGCGCCCCCGTCGTTGAACTCCAGATCTGGGCCCAAGTAGGCAGCGCCGATGAGCGCGCCGGCGAAGAAGGCCTTGCCCACTTCCACGAGCACATGCTCTTCAAAGGCACCGAACGCCGCGGGGTCGGCGAAGTCGCTGGCGATATCGAAGGACTCGGTGGGCATATTAATGCCTATACCTCTTTTGATCAGACCGTTTATCACGCGACGCTCCCCTCCGAGTCTTGGAAGGATGGGTTGGATGTCTTAGTCGATGCGGTTCGCTTTTCGATCTTCGACGAAGAAGAGGTGAAGCGAGAGCGGGAAGTTGTGATCGAAGAAATCCGCCGCTCCGAGGACACGCCTGGGCACGTATTGGGCGACCTCGCTTTTAGCGAGTGCTACCGAACGCATCCCTACGGGGCCCCGATTTTGGGGCCCGCCTCGAACGTCGGGCAATTCGACCGCGCCCAGGTCCGGCGCTTTTTCGAACGCTGGTACACACCGGATAATTTGATGGTTGTGGCGGTCGGCGACTTCGATAGCCAGGAAGTCGCGACGGAAATCAAGCGCCTCTTTGCGGATGCCGCCAAGGGCGAGACCCCACGCGTGCGAACGGAGGAGCCGCCTCTCGAAGAAATGCGCGTGGTCGCCCTTCGCCGCCCCTTCGAGGGCCATCGTGCAGACCTGTCATGGCCGGCGGCTCGGTTCTCTGACGGCGAAGCGATTTACCTCGACCTGCTCGCCTACGTATTAGGCGAATGTGAATCCAGCCGCCTGATTCAACATCTGCGAGAAGGCGAAGCCCTTGTAGACCGTATCGATGCAGGCGCCTATACGCCGCTCGACCGCGGACTCTTCTCAATCGGCTTCGAGACCGATGGACCGAGATTTCTGCCCGCGCTCGAACGCGTGATCGAAGAGACCGACCGACTGCGCCGTGAGCGCGTTTCGGAAGCGGAACTCGAACGAGCCCGAGTGAACTTCCTGGCCAGCGAACAGTTCGAGCGCGAAGGCGTCTCCGGCGTCGCATCCAAACTCGGCAGCTACGAGTCCATGGGCGGCGGCTGGCGACGCGAAAGTCAATCCCTGGAGATGCTGCGCAACGCGACCCCGGACGATCTTCTTCGCGTCGCGAAGCGGTACCTCGACCCGTGCGGCCTGACATTTGCCGCGCTGCTTCCCGAATCGACTGATTCTGCCCTCGACGAGGATGCGATGCGCGCCGCGATCAATCGCGGCCTCGCGGCTGCTTCGACTACTCCGGGACGCCTCGCCGAGGAGGGCGAAGGTGCGCCTGCGCGTCGGGCGGCAGAAGATCAGGACGGCGAGCGCGCGGCTTTGCGATTCGGACCGCTTCGAACGACGAAGGATGGGGCTGGAGAACGGCTCGATGCGACGCTCCCCAATGGCTTGGATATTCATGTCCTGCGTAGGCCGGAAGTGCCCATAGCAGCAGTCCGCCTCGCTTGTCCCGGCGGACTCCTTACGGAATCTGAAGAAACATCAGGCATCACGCGATTCCTTAGCGCCATGTGGACCCGCGGCACGGAGTCCTACTCTTCCGCCGAGTTCGCTCGACGAACGGAAGGACTCGCGGCGGAAATAGACGGCTTCTCCGGACGCAACTCGATTGGCATCACCCTCGACAGTCTGAGCGAAACGCTAGAACCGGCCTTCGATCTCTTTGCTGAAGCATTGCTTGCACCACGTCTCGATCCCGAGGAGATAGAACGCGAGCGACGCGAAACTATCGCCGCCATCGATCGGCGTACGGATCGCCTGGGCCAGCTCGCTTTCCAGCTCTTCGCGAAAACCGAATTCGAAGACCATCCCTACCGACTCACGGTCTTAGGCGAGCGCGAATCGATCGAACGCATCGATGCCGACGTGCTCGCCGCCCACTCGCGCCAATTGCTGCGAGCCGATCGCGCATCCATCGCAGTCGTAGGCGACGTCGACCCCGAAAAAATCGGCCGCGTGATCGCGGATCGATTGGGCGCCCTGCCCTCCGGCGGCGATGCCTTTGATCTTCCGCCTGCTGCTGCACGTGGCGTCGGCGTTCGGGAATCCTCACTCATCAAAGACCGCTCACAGTCGCATCTCGTCGTCGGCTTCCGCGGACTCACGCTCGAAGATCCGGACCGACACACGCTGGAGCTGATTTCGCAGATGCTCGCAGGACAAGGCGGCCGACTCTTTCTGGAGCTCCGCGATCGCCAGAGCCTCGCCTACACAGTTTCAGCCTCGAACATAGAAGGCCTCGCCCCGGGCTACTTCTCGCTCTATATCGCGACCGCTCCGGACAAGATGAAACGCGCGCGCGCCGGCATGTTCGAGGAGATCGATCGCCTCCTGAGCGAGCGCCCCGATCCCGAGGAACTCGCGCGAGCGATCCGCTTCGGAACCGGCAGCTTCGCTATCGACTCCCAGCGCAGCCACGGCCGCGCCGCACACATCGCCCTCGACTCGATCTATGGCCTCGGTCCCGACCACACCGAGTCCTACCCAAGCGAGATCGCCAAGATCACTCCGGACGATGTCCTTCGCGTCGCACAGCGAGTTTTCCGCAAGGACGCCTGCACGATCGCGGCGGTCCATCCATAGGCGAGTCGCCTAAAGTAGTCGCCGGCGCATTCGCCGGACCAACTGGAATACCTCCCGCTATCTCCGCCCGCCCAGTGTTCCTAGATGGCTCCGGTTTTCCCGGATCGAGAATAGAAGCCCCAAACGCGGTCCGCTGGAATG
>Ga0115569_10000605_pt1 | contig 28832 bp, 28 predicted proteins | sample COGITO_mtgs_1205_2_FD_87295 | JGI IMG/M metagenome (GOLD analysis project Ga0115569, IMG submission 87295) | Pelagic marine microbial communities from North Sea - COGITO_mtgs_120503 | ecosystem: Environmental > Aquatic > Marine > Epipelagic | place: Germany:Helgoland, sampling site Kabeltonne... | reverse complement strand
TATTTGGAAACGCTCGCGAGCTTTGCGGAGACATTTCTTTAGAACGGCATTTTAATCCCAATAGCATCAGAGGGAAATGCCCGCATTTTATGGGCAGGTGGCCGCTGAATCAGGATAATCTGGTGGAACGGGTGGCTGAATGTCGGCACCGGAAAAAGGGTGGGCTCCGTGAACGTCTGGTTAGCTCAACGATTCAGGCTGATCCGCCAATATTATTTGATGACTCTAGTGTGACTTTAGACAGACGACGTTTGTGTCAGCCGATGGTATTTTCGTCTACGCATCGTCGTGATAATGTCGAGTTGTTCCCGGTTAGGGGAGCGTTCCAGACGGGAAGGGAGACGACTGATGAAGCGCGGGCTGCTTCTTTTTGTCTTGCTATTCGTAGTTTGGTTATTGCTCTCGGGACACTACACGTCGCCGCTTATGACTTATGGCGCGCTTTCGTGCGCCGGCATTGTGCTCCTGGTTCGGCACCTCGGCATCCTGGACGAAGAAGCTCTCCCAGTCCATCTCAGCCTTCGGTGGCTGGTCTATGCCCCGTGGCTGATGAAAGAGATAGTGCTCTCTAATATCGCTGTCGCCAAAGTGATTCTCACGCCCGGCCTACCGATTCATCCGAGAATGATTCGTCTGACGGCGAGCCAATCCTCCGACGTGAGTCGCGTGATCTACGCAAACTCAATCACGTTGACCCCTGGGACGGTGACCCTGGACGTTCGTGGAAGCGAATTTCTCGTTCATTCGCTCACGAGCGACTCTGCAGAAGGCCTTCTTTCAGGCGAAATGGATCGCCGTGTCTCTCGCGTCGAAGGTGCTGCGTCGGCCAACGGATATTTCATTTGAACGTGTTCGTCATCTCCGTGGTAGGCATCCTGATTACGATGGCGTTGGCGCTAACCCGTGCGTTCCTTGGCCCCACCGTTTTCGATCGTGTCCTCGCCGCGAATATGTTTGGGACGAAGACCGTACTCTTGATCGCTGTTGCGGGGTTTTTGACCGGTCGGCCCGAATGGCTAGACCTAGCAATTCTCTACGCCTTGATGAACTTTACCGGAATGATTGCGCTCCTTCGCTTCAGTAAATTCGCGAATCTCGCGAGCGACGAGCAGCTGAAATAGTGGAAGGCTTACGCGAAATCGCAGTTTGGATCTGCTTGATTGCCGGGGGCGCCTTTAGTGTCATCGGCGGTATCGGGCTGGTCCGCATGCCAGACTTTTATACCCGCAGCCATGCGGCGAGTATAACGGATACGTTAGGCGCGGGACTGATTTTGTTGGGGCTAGGCCTGCATAGCGGCCTGAATCTGATCACGGTCAAGCTCGTATTCATTTTTCTATTCCTTTACATCACGAGCCCGACGGCAGCCCACGCTCTCGTGAAGGCCGCTTACTCGAAGGGCCTCGACGCGCCTGATATCGAAGAAGCAACGGGCGCCGCCCGCGCGATTCGAAACGAAGCATTGGCCGTCTCGCGCAAAGGGAGGGGCCACTAGATGGGCGAGCAAGTGATGGGCTCCGTGATCGAAGGCGTGCTCTTCCTCTTTATGATCGTGCTCGCGATCTATATTGCTCGACTCCGCAGTCTGTTCGCCGCTGCCATGCTCTTTGGGATATTCAGCCTTTTAGCGGCTGGGATGCAGACTATGATGGACGCCGTCGATGTCGCATTTACCGAAGCTGCGGTGGGTGCGGGGATTTCGACCGTTCTCTTCCTGGGTGCCCTCGGCCTCACAACGTCAGAAGAAACACGGCCAGTTCACTACCGCTTTACCGGCCTCTTTGTAGTAACCGCAACAGGGCTTCTCCTGGCATGGGGAACTTTGGATATGCCGGCCTACGGCGATCCTAACGCCCCGATTCACCAACACGTGGCTCCCCACTATCTAGACGACTCCACTGCGGAGATCGGCATTCCCAATGTCGTGACGTCGGTTCTCGCGAGCTACCGCGGCTACGATACTTTTGGCGAAACGACGGTCGTGTTGACGGCGGCGGTCGGCGCCTTTCTCTTGCTCGGCGGCGGCGCGTTGAGTGCGCGAAGCGGGCGCGACGAGGATCACGAGGAAGCAGACTCTTCAGGTGACAGTGCGACGGGCGGAGAAGGCTCGGCATGAGCGAACTTACCGCTCAGGAAGAGACCACGCCGATCAAGATGCGGGTACGCGAGACGGTCATCCTGCGAGTCGTAGGGAAGGCCCTCGTGCCGTTCATTTTGCTATTCGCTCTTTACGTCCAGTTCCACGGGGATTACGGGCCGGGCGGCGGCTTTCAGGCTGGAGTGATCTTTGCGGCCGGTCTCATTCTTCATGCATTGATCTTCGGCCTCGATGAATTGCGTACCGCGATTCCGCTAGTCGTCGTCGAGATTGGAATTGCGTTAGGCGCTTTGCTTTATGGCGGCGTTGGTGTCGCTTCGATGCTGCTCGGCAGCGAATTCCTCGACTACGGAGTTCTTGATGGACATGACCCGGCGCACGGTCAGCATCTAGGCATTCTGCTCGTGGAACTCGGGGTTGGGATCACAGTCACCTTCGTGATGGTCGCGATTTTCTACGCCTTCGCGGGGAGGTCCAGGCAGTAGTGGATCTCCTGAATCATCTCTCCACGCATTGGAACTATCTAGGCTGTATCACGCTGATGATGATTGGGCTCTACATCGCGATTTCGCGCGGGAACCTCGTTAAGAAGATCATGGGTGTGAACATCTTTCAGGCCAGCGTGATTCTGCTCTACGTCTCGATGGGCAAGGTCAAAGGTGGCACGGCGCCGATCCTGATCGACGGCCGGTCCGACGTCATCTTCTCGAACCCCGTGCCTCATGTGTTGATGCTGACGGCCATCGTCGTTGGCGTGGCCAGTACGGCACTGGGCCTCGCGCTCGTTGTTCGTATCAAAGAAGCTTATGGGACCGTAGAGGAGGACGAGATCGTTGCCCTCGACCGTGCGGAAGAACGGCGGGCTCTGGCGACTGAAGGGGTTGAGTCTACGGATGTCCAAGGCGGCGGAGGCAAGGCATGACCGACGCTGTCACCGTGCACCACGCCGCTACGGAAGCGCTTTCATTCCGTGATCATCTCCCGGCGCTCCAGGTTCTGTTGCCGCTGATGGGAGCCCCTCTCTGCTTTTTGCTTCGCAAGGCAGCCCTCGTCAGCTTCTTTACTGTGGCAATCAGTTTCGCGTGTCTCGCGATTTCACTCACGCTGCTCGGTCAGACCATGGGTGGCGAAATCCTTATTTATGAATTCGGCAGCTGGCCGCGTCCGTTCGGGATCGAATACCGCGTCGACATCACGAATTCTTTTGTGTTAGTCGTAATTTCTCTTGTGGCGGCAGTCGTCTTTGCCGCGGGACCAGGGCAGGCTAGACGTTCAATCCCAGTCGGCCGCGAATATCTATTCTACTCCGCTGCTCTGCTCTGCCTGACAGGTCTTCTGGGCGTCACAATTACGGGCGACGTCTTTAACGTCTTCGTATTCATGGAGATTTCATCGCTTTCGTCCTACATCCTGATCGCGCTAGGCCGGGAACGACGCGCTCTTATGGCCGCATTTACCTATCTGATCATGGGGACGATCGGCGCGACGTTCCTGCTGATCGGTATCGGCCTGATGTACCAGATGACCGGCACGCTCAATATGGTCGATATGGCTGTACGCCTGCAGGCCGTAAGCGACACGCGGACGATTCTCGTGGCGGTGGCTTTTGTGATTGTGGGCATCAGCACAAAGCTCGCTGTCTTCCCGCTTCATCAATGGCTGCCCAACGCGTACAGCGAGGCGCCTCCGATCGTTTCGGCGTTCTTGGCGGCGACGGCAACCAAGGTTGCGTACTACCTGTTGCTCCGATTCACGCTGGGGCTCTTCGGAGCTGCGCTGATCTTCGATCAAATAGGCATCGATATTCTACTGATGCCGCTATCGGTTCTCGCCATGTTTGTGGGATCGATCGCCGCGATCTATCAGACAGATTTTAAGCGAATCCTGGCCTACTCGAGCATCGCGCAGATCGGCTACATGACCCTCGGCCTCTCCCTCGCAACCGAAGCAGGCGTCGCAGCGGGCTTGATTCATCTATTCAATCACGCGCTCATGAAGGGCGCGCTCTTCATGGTTGCGGCCTGCGTGATGTGGCGGATGGGCTCGACGCATATCGACGTGATGCGTGGGCTCGGTCAGCGTATGCCGATCACGATGGCTGCCTTCGTAGCAGCGGGGCTTGCACTCGTAGGCGTGCCGGGGACCGCGGGCTTCGTGAGCAAGTGGGCACTCGTGACTGCAGCGCTCGAGAATGAAGCATTCTTCATTGCCTTCTTGATCATGGCTAGCTCTGTCCTCGCAGTTGTTTATATCTGGCGTCTTGTTGAGATCGTCTATTTCTCCGAGCCCGAGACTGACTTCGAAGTCAAAGAAGCACCGCTTCGCATGTTGATCCCGACTTGGACGCTTGCAGGTATGACGATCTGGTTTGGCCTTTTCTCCGGCTTCTCAGTTGAAGTGGCAGAAGCGGCGGCGAAGCAGCTTTTCGTGGGCCTCGCTGGGGCGGGAGCCTAACTAATGACTCCGGACGCACAGGCCACGGCACTCGTTTCCGCAATTCTGCTCCCGCTGCTCGGCGCCTTCGGTGTCCAAATACTTGGCCGATTTGGCAACGACAACGCACGGGATGCTTGGACCATCTTGATCGGTCTCGCGACTTTCTCTCGCGTCGCTTCGCTCATCGAACCAGTGATGGCAGGTGCTCGGCCCGCCCTGGCTCTCCCCGAGTTGATGCCGGGACTCGGTCTCGGCTTCGAAGTCGAACCCCTCGGCTTATTATTCGCGCTGGTCGCCTCGGGCCTATGGATCCTGACTTCGCTCTACGGCTTTGGCTACATGCGCGGCCATTACGAAAAGAACCAGACGCGCTTCTTCACGTGCTTCGCCCTCGCGATTTCTGCTGCGCTCGGGATCGCCTTCGCTGGCGATCTCGTCACGCTCTTCCTCTTCTATGAAATTCTGACCTTCTCGACCTTCCCGCTTGTGACTCATGCTGGAACAGAGGCGGCGGTAAAAGCGGGGCGGCTCTATCTCGGGATCCTCGTCTCGACCTCTGTGCTCTTCCTCCTGCTTGCGATTCTGTGGACGTCGACGCTCTCGGATGATCTTGGCTTCCATGGCGGCATAAACGGCGCTGCTCCTGCGGGTCTTCTTGACGGGAAGATCGAGGGGCATGCGGCCGCGCTTCTGCTCATGCTCTTCGCCTATGGGCTTGGGAAGGCAGCACTAATGCCCTTTCATCGTTGGCTTCCCGCCGCGATGGTTGCGCCGACGCCCGTCTCCGCGCTGCTCCATGCGGTCGCAGTCGTGAAGGCCGGTGTATTCACTGTGCTTAAGATCGCGATTTACGTATTCGGTATAGACATGCTCGCGAAGGATGGTCTATCCGATATTCTGATGTGGGTCGCCGCGATCACAATTTTCGCCGCTTCGATTCGCGCACTCAGCCTAGACAACCTCAAGGCTCGGCTCGCCTACTCAACCATCAGCCAACTCTCATACATCGTTCTCGGCGCAGCGCTTGCAACCTCCGCCGCGGCGATGGGCGCCGGCATGCATATCCTGATGCATGCCCTCGGCAAGATCACGCTCTTCTTCGTGGCGGGTGCAATCTATGTAGTCTCACATAAGACCGCAGTCAGTGAGCTCAATGGTCTTGGCCGCAAGATGCCGTTTACGTTCGGCGCCTTCTGCATTGCTTCCTTCAGCATCATCGGCCTCCCGCCACTTGGTGGCGCGTGGAGCAAATGGTTCCTCGTGACCGGAGCGGTCGACGCGGGCGAGCTAGGGATGGCCGCCATATTTATGCTCAGTTCGCTGCTCTCTATCGGCTATTTGATGCCGATCGTCGTGCGTGCATTCTTCCGGCCCCTGCCGGATGGAGTCGACGACTCGCGAGAAGAAGCACCGCTCTTAATGCTGCTGCCTATCTGCACGACAGCGCTGCTCTGCTTCGTGACATTTGTCTATGCCGGCTCGGTTTACGATCTATTGGCGCCTGTGATGGGCTTGGCCGTTGGGTCGGGGAGTTAGCGGGAAGATGAGTATGGACCCTAAAATTTCAAAGGGTACGGACGCGGGCGATATGCCGACCAACGACGCCATGATCACCGATGACGAGCGCTGGCTCGATCGTCCGGGCAGCGTCGATACGGTGATCCGCATCCTGGTTTTTTTGAGTGTGGCATCGGTCTTGGCGGACTTCACCTACGAGAAGCACGGCCATTGGGGCTTTCAGGATTGGTTCGGCTTCGATGCTGCCTACGGTTTCGTGGCCTGTGTGGCACTTGTTATTGCGGCCAAGGGGTTGCGTGTCCTGCTGATGCGAGGCGAGGACTACTATGACTGAGTCTCTCGCGCCTATGCTGCCCTTGGCGGCCGCTATGCCTCCGGGCATGCTGCTCATGCTCGCCGCTATTCCCGTCGTTTTTTTGCCGCGGACGATTTCGAATATCGTTATGCTGCTGCTCCCGATTATTGGCCTGGCTCAGCTTCTCGCTTTGCCGATCGGTTATACCGATACCGTTGCGATCTTCGACTACACCCTCGAAGTCACGCGTGTCGATGCACTGTCCCGCGTCTTCGGCATCGTCTTTCATCTCGCCGCCTTCATGGGGATTCTCTACGCGCTACACGTGAAGGATCGGATGCAGGCAGCTGCCGCATTGATCTACGTGGGAAGCGCGATTGCTGCGGTCTTCGCGGGCGATCTGATCACGCTCTTTGTTTGGTGGGAGCTGACAGCACTTTCGTCGGTCTTTTTGATCTGGGCGAGCCGTACCGAGTCCGCGCTTCGCGCGGGCCAGCGTTACTTGATTATTCAGGTCACGTCGGGATTGCTTTTGTTGCTGGGCGCGATCCTGCTTCATGCCGAGTCCGGCTCGATTGTCTTCGAACATATCGGTCTCGAATCGGCGGGCGGCTGGTTCGTATTCATGGCCTTTGGGATCAAGGCATGCTTCCCCCTCCTGCACGGCTGGATGAAAGACTCGTATCCGGAAGCGACGATCACAGGAACGGTCTTCCTGTCGGGCTTCACTACGAAGCTTGCGATCTACGCGCTTGCGCGTGGATTTGCGGGAACTGAGATTCTGATTCCCATTGGCGCCACGATGACGGCGTTCCCCATTTTCTTCGCGGTGATCGAGAATGACCTGCGCCGAGTGCTCGCCTACAGCTTGAATAATCAACTGGGCTACATGGTTGTCGGGATCGGGATCGGTACTGAACTCGCTCTTAACGGCGCCGTCGCGCATGTCTTCGCGCACGTCATCTACAAGGCGCTGCTCTTTATGTCGATGGGTGCTGTCTTGCTGCGCGTCGGGACGGTGAAGGGTTCGGAACTGGGCGGTTTGTATAAGTCGATGCCCTGGACAACGGTCTTCTGCATTATTGGTGCAGCTTCGATTTCGGCCTTTCCATTGACAAGTGGCTTTGTGACGAAGTCAATGATTCTGACGGCGGCTGCGGACGGTCACTACTTGATTCCGTTCCTGATTCTACTATTCGCCTCAGCCGGCGTATTCCACCACTCAGGGATCAAAATTCCGTTCTTCGCGTTCTTCGCTCATGACCGCGGTTTTCGTGTTAAGGAAGCGCCGCTTAACATGCTGGCCGCGATGGCCATCGCTGCATTTTTCTGCATCGGAATCGGGGTTTTCCCGGGCATTCTCTATAAAATCCTGCCCTATCCAGTCGAATACGTGCCGTATACGACGAGCCACGTAGTTCAGATGCTGCAGCTGCTGCTCTTCTCGGCGCTCGCCTTCACGTTTCTCATGAAGACGAAGCTCTATCCGCCGGAACTCCGAAGTGTCGTGCTCGACGTCGATTGGGTTTGGCGCAAGTTGCTGCCCGAGGCCTGGTCTCGTGTCGCCGAAGTCTGGCTGATGGGCCAGATTGCTTTTCTAAGCACAGCGAATAAGGCGCGCCTTCGAGTGCTGGACTTCACGTCAGCACACCTGAGTCCGTGGTCGCGTCTTGGCGAACCTTGGCCGACGGGGGCAACAGCCATGTGGGCGGCAATGCTCTTGCTTGCCTACCTCTACCTCGCCTTCCAAAATTTAGCTACCAGACCTCCAGGCTAAGGCTGGCTTGTTAGGTCAGTCGCGTTTGAATGAGTGGGCTAGAACGCCCCGCCGAAGAGTCTTCCGACGACGCTCGTGAGTAGCATGGCCAGTGCGCCCCAGGTAGTGACTCGGGCCGCGCCATTGAGCATTGCTGCGCCGCCTGCACGCGCTCCCAGCGCGCCGAGGGCGGCGAGTCCGACGAGCGATACGCCGGCGACGCTGCCCATCAGGGCGCTGTTGGGAACAATGCTGGTGACCGTCAGCGGAATTGCGGCGCCAAGAGCAAAGGTTGCCCCGGAAGCCAGCGCGGCTTGAAGTGGGTTCGCGCTCGTCGCATCGAAGATGCCGAGTTCGTCTCGCGCATGCGCTTCTAGCGCATCGTGTTTCATGAGTTGCGTGGCGACGCATTCTGCCGTTTCGGCGTCGACGCCCCGCGCACGATAGATCTGAGTGAGTTCTTCGAGCTCTATCTCGGGATCTTCCTCGATCTCCAGGCGCTCTTTGGCGAGGTCGGCCTCTTCCGCATCCTTCTGAGAATGGACCGAGACGTATTCACCAGCTGCCATGGACATTGCCCCGGCCACGAGTCCAGCAAGGCCTGCCGTCAGCACGCCGTTTCGACTGGCCTCGGCCGCCGCGACGCCAAGCACGAGGCTTGCGGTCGAAACGATGCCATCGTTCGCGCCGAGGACAGCGGCGCGAAGCCATCCGGCGCGGTGGCTGCGGTGAATTTCGACTCCATGTGCGTGCATGGCTCCCTCCATTGGCTTTACGGAACGAGTCTAGCGGTAGGGGCAGCGTGCTGCTTGAACGACTGGATGAATGCCCCTAGCGAAATACTGTTAGATTGGCTCTCATGACATCAGTTGAGTCGAGCCGTCGCTGGGCTTTGGTCATTCGCATCTAACACCCGAGGAGCCCGCTTTCCAATGCCCGACTTGATCTATAAAAAAGAGGACGGTGTCGCGACCATTACGCTCAATCGGCCGGAACGTCGCAACGCGTTTAGCCCCGAATCGATCATTCGACTGGCCGAGGCTTGGATCGACTATCGCGACGACGATGAGATGCGAGTTGCGATCCTTACCGGCGCAGGCGACAAGGCCTTTTGCGCCGGCGGCGATCTCGGAATGCTATTGCCGCTCTTTACTGGCGCTAAGAAGCCCGACGACGAGTGGAGCGAGAAGCTGATGGACGACTTGGGGCATTACATGTCGACCGCGCTCTTGCGTCCCTTCGAGCTCTACAAGCCGATCATTGCGGCAGTGAATGGTTTTGCTCTCGCAGGAGGTTGTGAACTCCTGCAGGCCACGGATATTCGCGTTGCCTCGACGACCGCATCTTTCGGGCTCACCGAGACCCAGCGCGGACTCGTCCCCGGCGCGGGCTCCATGGTACGGCTGCCGCGGCAGATTCCGTACTGCAAGGCCATGGAGATTTTGATGACCGGCGATGCGATTTCAGCCGAAGACGCGCTCTCCATTGGATTCGTGAACGATGTCGTTCCGCCCGAACGATTGTTGCCACGCGCTATGGAATTTGCGGACCGCTTGAAGCGGAATGCTCCGGTCGCCGTGGCGGCGATCAAAGAAGCCGTGCTTCGTACGAGCGGGGTCGCACTTGAAGAAGCGTACGGGATCGAAGCCGAGATCTCGGCACGAGTGACGCAGACCGAAGATGCGCGAGAGGGCCCGAGGGCATTTATGGAAAAGCGCGAGCCCGTCTTCACTGGACGTTAGTCGAAATCAATAGGGAGGATATCTGATTATGCTGGGACCGATCGAATGTGTGAAGCGTGTCGTGGAGTGTGACAACGGGCGGGATGCCGAGGGCTACCGAGAGGTTCTTCACGAGGACTATTTATCCTACGTGCATGGCAAGCCGCAGAACTCAGGCCGGGACGTCGAAGTCGCCGCTCTCGCAGCCTGGTGGGACGCGACGAGCGATGTCCATCTCGAGATACTCGAAATTGGAGAGACCGATGGTCTCGTTACGCTGCGATACACACTGACCGGGACGAATGATGGCGACTTTTTCGGGCGCCCCGCCAGCGGTAAGAAATTTCACGTCGAGAACTGCACGCTTCTGCGGGTCGAGAACGGCCGCGTGAAGGAGACTTACCGCTATTCAGATACGCTCGGGCTGATGACGCAGCTTGGGCTGATGCCGGGCGGCGACTAACTGAAAATCTTCTCGGTTGACGAGCTTCTAGTGAATGTGGGCAGGACTGAATGCGCGAAGGGCGCGGGTGTGAGTCATTCGTCCGTGAGCGCGAGGGCCTGAACGAGCGCCGGAACGATCGGCAGTTCGCCGCTTCCCGGTGGCATGAACTGCTGCTGCATGACGACGAGGGTGATCCCCGTCGAGGGACTCACCCAGAAATGTGTGCCGTAGGCGCCGCTCCATGAAAAGTCGCCGGTACGAGTCGTCCTCGTCGTCTTTTCTTGATCTGCGACAACGGCGACGCCTAACCCGAAGCCGAGGCCTTGTATTCCCGCGTTCGTGAGCACGCCGGATTCGATCTCGAACGTCTGCATCCGCTCGACCGATGCCTTCTTGAGAATGCGAACGCCGTTGTAAACGCCATCGTTCCATAACATCAGTGCGAAGCGCATATAGTCGGGTGCGGTCGACACCAAGCCAAATCCGCCCGGGGTCCAGTCGTCCGGGATATGCGTCTGGTCTGCGGGGACGAGATCACCCTTATCATCTAAGAAATACATCGTGGCCAGAGGCTCATTCTCCGGCATGTCCTTGTAGTAGTACGTCGCGTCCATGCCGAGGCGCCGGAAGATCCGCGCTTCGAGGAATTGTTCGAGGGGTTGGCGCGAGGCGATTTCTACGATTCGTGCGACGACGTCCATTGAATTGCCGTAGCGCCATTCCGTGCCGGGTTCGAAGAAGAGGGGTAGGGCGGCCAGTCGTTCAATTCGCTCCGTGAGCGAGCCCTCTCCGTGGTAGATCCCTTCTTCTTGCCACCGCTTAGCTAACGAAGACTTGTCCATCCCGGGGCCCATGCCGGAGGTGAAGGAGAGCACATGCCGCAGAAGGATGGGGTTTTCGGGCGGGTGTGTTCCTGAGACATTTCCCTGCGCATCGAACTCTGCAATCTCGACCGAGGAAAAGCTCGGCAGGTATTTCGTGATCGGGTCGTCGAGATCGAGGATGCCTTCCTCGACGAGAATCATCGCGGCGACGGCAATCACGGGTTTGGTCATGGAAGCGATCTGGAAGCGCGTCTCCACGGTCATGGGGAGTTCCGCTTCGACGTCCTGGTGGCCGACAGAGGCGCTGTGAATCAAGTGGCCATTGCGCGCGACGAGCACGACGAATCCCGAGCGAGCGCCTTGCCAATCGACGCGACCTTCGAGGACGCGATTGATCGCCCAAGTTCGCCAGCCGGGAAGCGCATCCGGCACGGGAATATCAGCGCGAGCGGCAGGCAGGTTGGCGGGAGGCATCGTGTCGACACTGCACCCGCCGAGCAGGACTGAAAGGCCCAGCGCGATCGTATTGAGCGTCGAATTTGTACTGTGCATTGGATCTCCAAATCACTTATTCGAGCGTGTTTCGCCCGTGTGGGGTTCCCCTATGTTCCGTGGATCAACGCCGCGCGCAACCGCACGGAAGTAAGGAGTCCTGCATGACACCGAACACCCCGATCTATCGTCGTCCTTTGGATTTTGGGCTGGTTCTCTTTTTCAGCATCTCGGTGCTCTACGGATTTTTGTTCAGCCTACCTGAAGGGCTGGGAGTGCCGGTCTCCGCGGATAGTCCATGGCCGCCACTGCAGATGCTTCATGAATGGGCGGTTGCAGAAGAGCCAGCTCATTTGGATCCGCCTCCGAACCTGATTGCTGCGACGCTCTTTGACGGATTCTTTCAGGCGCCGGCTCTGCTCTTCGTGATGATCGGCCTGATCCGGTTGCGGCCATGGCTCAGGCCGCTGGGGCTGATTTACGCTGGAGCTGCTGTTACGAACATGTTCTTCTATTTCGTGCAGACGTTCTTAGGTCCCCATCCGCCGCCGAATACGGCCTACTATCTAGTGTTTAATATGCCGTGGATGATCGCGCCCGCCATCTTGGGCGCACGCGTGCTCTTCGCGAAGGATCTCGACGCCTAGCAGTTTCTTCTGGGCCTGGGCCGAGGTACCCGTCTAGGCCCGGTGTTGGCCCGGTGAAAGGCCGGCTAAGACAGCGCACCTGCCGCGGCCATCTCTGAAATTTCGTCGTCGGAATATCCAAGGATATCCTTCATGACTTCGAAGGTCTGCTCGCCGATGAGGGGGCCTGCAGCGGTCGGCCGACTCGGCGTTTTGGAGAACGTCGTGACCGGCCCATCAAAAATACTCTTGCCGAAGCCCCCGTGATTGAGCTCGACGAAGAAGTTTCGGGCCGCGAGCTGTGGATCAGAGTGATAGTCCAAGGGGCGTAACGGCACGTATGCCGGAACTCCGGCGTGCCTAAGCGCATCCGCCACATCGAAGCTTTTCTGCGTAGATGCCCACTCCGAAACGATCTCATCAATTTCGTCGCGCAGGGCGATTCGAGCGTCGACAGAGTCGAGTTCACTCCCTCCGAGTGCGGCCAGCCCAGGAATGGTGCCGCATAGCGCTTGCCATTGTTCAGGTGTGCGCGTCTCGAGAGCGACGAATCGCTCGGTCTCGCTCGTACGGTAAACCCCATGCGGACATCCGCGTTCAGAGGCCAATCCGGGGCGCTCTAGAAGCCGGCCTGTGGCTTGATAGTCGAGGATCGCGGGGTTTAGGTGATGAATAGACGCTTCGATCTGTGAGATGTCGATGACCTGTCCTTCACCGGTCTGGTCTCTATGATGAAGGGCTGCACAAAGAGCGGAGAGCGCATATCGAGGGGAGATAAAGTCGGTGTACGCGCCCCAGGGCGAGACCGGCTTGCGGTCGGGCCAGCCCGTGATCGCGGTGAAACCACCGAGCGCGGAGCCATGGAGACCGAATCCCGTGTGCTTTCGCTCGGGGCCTGTTTGCCCGCGCATGCAGCTGTAGAGCATGACGATGTCGGGCTTGATTTTGCTGAGCTGCTCGTAGCCGAGGCCGATTCGTTCCGCGGTGCCCGGGGTGAAGTTTTCGACGACAACGTCAGCCCATTCGACCATCTTATGCGCGACGGCGAGACCTTCGGGCTTGGTGAAATCGATGGCGATGCCGAGCTTGCTTTGATTCATGTTGGCGGCGGCGTGGCCCGTCGTCGTTCCGGGATCACCGATCCACGGCGGAATAAACCGGAGCGTGTCTATGCGACTTTCGGTTTCGACGCGTAAGACCGTGGCGCCAAGATTGGCTAGGTCCTTTGAGATCAAGGGCCCGGCAGCGATCCAGGAAAAGTCCGCGACCTTGAGGCCTTCGAAGGCTTGCGTTCGCGGCGTGGGCGACGAGACGGTCGGGGCGAGTGGTTTGCGGTCGAGGGAATCGACGAGCGCCTGGTCCTGGCCAAGGGTCGGAGCGGGGCGGTCGTATTCGATCGGCGTTCCAGAAAGCCGCGCGAAAGGACCGGGCTGCTTTTCTCCGTCCACGTCGATCCAGAAATCTCGCGCGAGAAGCTGGGGATCTGCGAGAAGATCAGGAGCCAAATTGATGGGCGAGATCAACCATTTCTGCCGAACCGCTTCCGCTTGAATCTCGGCCTTCGTCATAGAGTGCATCTTGGCCTTGAACTGGGAGATTGCGCGGAGCGCAGTCTCTAGCGACAGCGTTCCGTCCTGGAGCTGTTGGATCCAGGTCATCCAATCGATTTCCATCAGGTCCGCGTCGAGCTCTCCCTGCTCGCCGATCCAGTTCATGCAGGCGTTGAATCCGAAGGCGCCTTGAGCACCTAACACGAGCACGATCGCGATGTAGCCGTCCTTGCAGGCTTCGATCACGGGCAGGTCTAGGCCGGGAAAAACAGGCATCGATCCCGTACGCTCAGAACGGTCATCACCACTCTGGGGCATATTCTGTCCCGCCGCGGCATAGCCCGTGAGGTTCATCAGGCTCCAAAGGACGGCAGCCTGAATCGATGCATCAAGGTGCTGTCCCTCTCCTGAACGGTTGCGCGAGTACAGCGCCATTAAGACGTCTGCGGCGGCTTGAGTGGCACCGAGATGCGCCGTTTCGGGAAGGCCGACGGGAATCGGAACGCGGTTGCCGTCTCCGGTCGCATTCAGGAATCCACCAGACGCCGCGATCGTTAGGTCCGTCGCGGGCAGTTTGGCATGAGGGCCCGTCTGGACGAAGGGTGAGACTGACACGTAAAGCAGCATGGGGTTTCGGGCATGCAGTGCATCGAATCCGAGGCCCTTAGCTTCCATGTCACCGGGCGTGGACGATTCGATCAAGATGTCGGCGGTGTCGACGAGTGCAAGGAGTCGGTCGCGATCGCTCGTGACATCGATGTCGAGTACGACACTTTTTTTGCCGAGACCAAAGGCGCGCCAAAAGAGCGACTGCTCCGGGTCATCCCCCGCGCCTTGCGGTCGAGGATTCTCCTGGGTGGGCGTCGTGGCGAAGGGCGGCGCGAAGCGCGCGTCGCAGCCCCCCGGCGGTTCGACTTTGATCACTTCCGCCCCGAGGTCGGCAAGAATGCGACCGGTGGCTTCGGCGAGTGAGGTGCTGAGGTCGAGAACACGGATTCCGTCGAGGGCGCGACTCATGGGCTTTTCCTTGTTTGGGTAATCGTTCAACGAGGTGATAGGGAGCCTCGGCCAAAAGAGTAGTCGAAGGTGTAGTAGAGGGCAGGTACGAGAACGCCCGCGTCGGCACTCGTTTTACAGAGACCGCGCGGGCGTTTCGTCGAATGGATTACTCAGAAGGTCTTAAGCAGGGCGAAGCTCGTTCAGCTCGCGCGTGTTGTCGCGGAGAATCCGCAGTTGCTGCGAGTCATCGAACTTCTCGAGTTCCTTCACGTAAGCAAGCGGCGTCGGCATGCCCTCGATATGCGGCCAATCCGAGCCGAAGATGACTCGGTCTGAACCCATATGCTCTTCGACCTCGTAAACGTCGTCTTCCCAGAAGGGGTTGATCCAGACGTGCTCCTTAAAGAGCAGACCCGGGTCTTCCTTGTAGTAGTTGGTGATCGCGAGTCGGTCGCGTGACTGCCTGAGCTTTCGGAAGAGGTCGGGCAGGAATTCTGCACCGTTTTCGATCGAGGCGATGCGCACGCCGGGATGGCGCTCGAAGAGCCGTTCGAAGGCACACGTGATGAGGAAGTCGTAGGCCGCGCGCTCGATGTTGAAGTGCTTAATATTGGGCGACATGGCCGAGCCTGCAGCATCCGCCGTGAAGCCGTCCCGCACGTAGCCGTGGGTAGTGTAGCCAGAGTCGCCGGCGTGGATGACTACGGTGATCCCCGATTCGGAGACGCGCGCCCAGAAAGGATCGTGGCGCGGATCGGCAGGGGAAAAACTGCCGTGCGGCGTGTGTACCGCGGAGGGGCGCATGCAGACGACGCGTGCGCCTTGCGCGAGCGCCCATTCGAGTTCGCTGCATGCGAAGTCGACGTCGGTCAATGTGATATAAGGCGCCGCGAAAATGCGGTTTTCATGGGCGACACCCCAATCCTCGTTCAACCATCGGTTGAAGCCGTGGAAGAGCGTCTTGACAGCTTCCGTGTCGTTCTTGATCAGCTCTTCGTAGAGCACGCCGAGAGTCGGGAAGAGCCACATCGCTTCGATGCCCTGCTCATCCATTTTTGCGATACGTGCATCGTTTTTCATGTAGTAGTCGGGGAGCGGCTCGCGTTCGCGGAGCGCGGCCCCCATGTCGGTGCCGTTCGGGTTGCCACGGAGGAAGTCGGAGATGGCTCCGGGCATCGCGATCGGATTCCAGGTCGGGTTCTTTACGGCATGTGCGAGCTTGCCGCCGACGACGTGATGCTTGCGGCCTTCAATCTCGGCCCACTGAACACAGCGTGCCTGCATGTTCTTCGGAACGTGGCGCGTGAACGCGTCAAGCGCTTCGTAATAGTGATTGTCAGCATCGAAGGGCGTGTAGCCGAGTTCCTGGGCGACGGGGTTGTCGGTCTTCATGATGGGTCTCCTGCTGGTCTGGGCGCGATCCGAACGATCGTTCGGCGCGACCTGAACAATAGCGCCCGTACGCTTCCGCGGGAGGCATACGGGCGGCAGAATTTGGGTCGATGGCGTGGCCTGGGGGGATCAGGGCGATCTGAGAAGCCGCGGCGGCCTAGGCAACTCGGCTCGCCACCAGAACGGGTTCGCACACTTCGCCCTGGGCCGTCATTCTTCTGACAAATTCGTGGTTAGCCGCCTTGGAGGAAATATGGAAAAACTGATCATCGACGCGCGCCTCAACGAGTACACGATGCGCGATCCCAATCCGAACGTGCCCTATTCGCCGGCGGAGATCGGGGCGGATGCTGCCGCGTGTCGCGAAGCGGGGGCGTCGATCGTTCACTATCACGCGCGCGATCCGGAATCGGGGGCGGCGTCTAATGACACGGAACTCTACAAGGCGGCGGCGCGCGAAATTCGTTCTCGTTGTGATGCGATCATCATGCCGACGCTTGGTGCGAGTACTGTAGTGGAACTCGACGATCGTATTGGACATATCGAAGCAATGGCCGAGGACGACGCGACGCGCGCAGATCTGGTTCCCCTCGACCTCGCGAGTATCTCTCTTCCGATCTGGCCTGAGGGGGCGGACCACGTGTTAGGGGATGATCTCGTTTACTACAACTCGGTCGGGACGTTGAAGGCGCTCGCCGCGAGAGCGGATGCCGTCGGCGCGAAGCCTATGACCGCAATTTGGAATATCGCGTCGCTCAGGTTGCTCGAGGCGTTTTGCAAAACAGGCGTATTGCCTAATACGGTATTCGCGGAACTATTTACGACCGAAGGCGGTTTGATCGCGGGTCACCCAGGGACGCCGCGGGGGCTTCAAGCTTTGATCGATTTCGTGCCAGCGAGCGTGGACTGTGTCTGGGCTGCCGCGTGTTTCGGCGCGAATGCTCTGCCGCTCGCTGAAATGGCCATCGAGCAGGGCGGGCATGTGGCGATCGGACTGGGGGACTTTGGCTATCCGGGGCTCGGGCACGGGGAGCCGGCAACAAATGCGGATGTCATTCGCGAGGTCGTGGCGATGGCGAGTCGGCATGGACGTGAAATCGCAACGCCGGACGAGGTGCGGGAGCGGCTGGGGCTTTGCTGACTGCTGGGACGGACGATGCCCGAAGGATGTCGCACGAAGAGTTGTTTTCTAGAACAGCGGTCGGGTAGCCTTCTGATAGTACCCCCCCCTACATTGAAACAGCTGACCGAGGGCCTCACGTGCAAGATCCGCAATCCCCGAACGGCGTGGGAGACGATTCGAGCAAAGCGCCCGAGATTCGGAACGCGCTAGAGATTTCGATTCGACTTGGAGCGATCGTTTTTCTCGTCGGTTGGTGCTTGCTGATCATCGCGCCTTTTCTAGGAATCGTCATTTGGTCGCTGATTATCGCGATCGCGGTCGATGAACCCTTCGAGTGGCTCTGCGAAAAACTCGGCGGTCGACGCTCGCTCGCGGCGTTCATCTCGGTGACTGCGGTACTCCTTGGGCTTTTCGTTCCGACGGTGATCTTCTCCGAAACGATGATTTCTGGTGGGCAGGACGTCGCGCAGCAGCTTAAAGCCGGGACGATTAATGTGCCGACGCCTAATGAATCGATTAGAGAGATCCCCTTTGTCGGGCAGAAAGTTTTCGACGGTTGGATTGCGGCAAACGAGAATCTCGGACAGGCCCTGTCGCGCTTCTCGCCGCAGCTGAAGGCTGCGAGTAGCCAGCTGTTGCGAGTCGTAGGAAGTGTCGGCGCTGGTGTGTTGCAATTAATCGCTTCGATATTGATTGCTGGCGTGATGTTAGTGCGCGCGAAAACTCGCCGTGAAACCATCCAGAGATTCGGCCATCGCATGGCAGGCGCGGCCCGCGGTTCGGAGCTCGTGGAACTCGCGAACGGCACAATTCGAGGCGTCGTTCAGGGTATTGTCGGCGTGGCCGCATTACAGGCGCTGCTCGCAGGCGCAGGATTCATTGTGGCTGGGATTTCGGGCGCAGGACTCTGGGCGCTCTTGGTTCTGATCGCGGCGGTGGTTCAGCTCCCCGTGTTAGTCGTGATGGCGATTCCGATCGTGATCGCGTTCACGACCCTGTCAAAGGGAGCTGCGCTGACTCTTCTCGTTTGGTGTGTTTTTGTTGGCGGAGTCGACAACGTGCTTAAACCACTCCTCTTCGGGCGAGGAGCCAATGTCCCGTCCCTTGTCATATTCATGGGCGCCATCGGCGGTATGCTGACTATGGGAATCATCGGCCTCTTTCTGGGAGCGGCGGTTCTCGCCCTAGGCTTCGAATTGTTCATAGCATGGCTCGATGAATCTTCGGAGGACGCACCTGCCGCGAGCGGTGCCTAGATAGGAGCGCGTTTATGCCTTTTGCTTCACTCCGAGGACTCGATTTCTATTATGAACAAGCCGGTTCAGGACCTCGCTTGCTCTTTGTTAATGGAACGGGTGGTGATCTGCGCCAACAGCCGAGATTTATAGATGGTCCTCTCGCGCAGGCTTTCGACATTGTGGCCCACGATCAAAGAGGGCTCGGGCAGAGCGCAAAGCCGGATATTCCGTATACGATGGCGGACTATGCAGACGACGCGGCGGCACTTCTTGATCATGTGGGCTGGGAGCGGGCTCACGTGTTAGGCGTTTCGTTTGGGGGCATGGTCGCTCAGGAGTTCGCTTTGCGGCATCCCGAGCGAGTTGACAGGCTCGTACTTGCTTGCACGTCGAGCGGAGGAAAAGGGAATGCATCCTACCCTTTGCATGAACTCGCTCAGCCCGGGACTGAGGATTACCTGACCAAAATAGTTGCCATCGGAGATACTCGGTGGGAAGAAAGAAAAGGCGGCGCCGGAGACTCGTTCTTCGGGAAGATCATCGAGTTTATGAAGGATCGACAAGGCATCCCTGGTGATGATGAAGATCCCGAGATTAAGGCTCGTGGTGGGCGGCTCCAGCTCGAAGCGCGGATCGGCCACGATACATGGGACCGTCTGGCGCAGATCGAAGCGCGTACGCTCCTTTTAGGTGGGCGGTACGATGGAATCGCGCCGCCGGTCAATATGGAAAATCTCGAATCGCGAATTCCGAATGCGACGCTCGAGTTCTTCGAAGGGGGGCACGGATTCTTGCTTGAAGACCGAAAGGCCTATTCGCGAATCATTGAGTTTCTAGGTGCCGGCTAAGCGGACTCCTCGCTCAAGCCAGGGGGTCGCCGAGCCAGACCTCGAAGGAAGTCTCAAAACTATCTTCCCCGGATGTGAGAAAGACGAGGCCGTCGCTCAGGGTGACAGACCAGTGCAGCTGTCGATCAGTGACTCCGGCAAGCGCCGCGAGGAAATCCTCGTCGACTCGAGCAACGGATAGGTTTGACGGTGCATCGAGTGTCTCTATTTGCGCCGTGCGCCATCGGTCGAGGCCTTCGCCAAACGCGAAGAGCGTCGCGCGTCCGGAGTGACGGGCGGCTTTGATCAGGCGCTTGCCATCGGGTTGTCCGACCTCAATCCAATGGGCGGCTCGCCCATCGCCTTCACGAAGCCATAAGGCCGGCTCGTCCGTTGCGGAGACCCCACGCCCGAACTCAAGGCCCGGTTCGTAGAGCAACGCATACGCGAGGACGCGGACAAGCGTGCGTTCATGGGTCTCGGAGGGATGGCGAGCGACCGTAATCGTACGCTCCTCATAGACGTTTCGATCGACGAGGGAGAGACTGAGTTGGGCTTTGTAGATGGTTGCACCGCGAGCCATGGCGCGAGCCTCGCTCAGGGGGGCGAGTCAGGTCAAGCGATTAACGGTCGGTCGAGCCCTTCGAGGCCCGTAGGAAGCGCCCGCCGGGCTTGATAGGCTTCCGCCATCCAATCACCGAGGGGATCGACAATGGCGCAGACCGAAATGGGAATGAGCGGGCACACGAAAGATTTAAAGGCTGAGCCCATCGCGAGCAGACGTCGAGGTCGGTGGGTCGGCGCTGTGCTGGCGGTGGTGTTCGCGTCCACGCCTTTTGCTCCCGCCGTCGCAGACGCCGAGACGACTTCGCTGGAGATCGCCGAGCGTCTCGCGGGAGCGATTCGTTTTGAGACCGTGAGCTACGAAGATAGAGCGGATTTTCGTGGGGAACCCTTTGACGCTCTCGAAGGCTATTTGCGCGAGACCTATCCACGGGTCTTTCGCGAGTTGCGTCTCGAGAAGGTGAACGGGTACACGCTGCTATTTGAATGGAAGGGGAGCGACGAGACTCTCGCGCCGGGCCTCTTCATGTCTCATACCGATGTCGTGCCAGTCTCCGAGGCTGCGGCGGAAGCTTGGACAGAGCATCCCTACGGCGGAGCGATCAAGGACGGATACGTCTGGGGCCGAGGGACGCTCGACGTAAAGACGGGTGTGATCCTTTGGCTTGAAGCAGTTGAAGCGCTGCTCGAAGAAGGCGTTCAGCCGACTCGCACGATCTATCTATCCTTTGGTCATGACGAAGAGATTGGCGGGAGCGAAGGGGCCAAGGCGGTGGCCGCACTCTTCGCGGAACGCGGCATTCATCTCGGCTTTCTTTTCGACGAAGGCGGCATGATCTTCAAAGATTTCCCGCTCGTGCCCGGCAAGATCGTGGCCACCGTGGTGACTGCAGAGAAGGCGCACTTCACGGTTGTTCTTAAGGCCCGCGGCGTGAGCGGTCATTCTTCGATGCCGCCCAAGCACACGGCCATCGGGAAGCTCTCTCGCGCGATCACGCGAGTCGAGAATAATCCAATGCCTGCGCGAATCTCGCTTCCTGTCCGCGAGATGATGGAAGCGGCCGCACCCTATCTGCCCTTCGCACAGCGCTTCGCCATGACTAATCTTTGGCTGATGGGAGGCACCGTAAAGCGGAGCTTCCTAAAGAACGATCTGAACGCCGCGTTAGTTCGCACGACCTTTGCTGCAACGCTGATTGAAGGCGGCGTCAAAGAGAACGTGATTCCGGAACTTGCGAAGGCGACGATTAATGTGCGCATTCTGCCGGGAGATACGCCGAAGGAGGTTCTTGGGCATCTTTCGAAGGTGATCGACGATCCGGAAATCGAAATCATTGGCGACAACTGGGGCGAGGCGGCTCCTCCGGCTTCCGCGGATGGCGACGCCTATCAGCTTGCGAAGGCGGCAGTTCTCGACGAGATCCCCGAAGCGGTGGTGATTCCTAGCCTGGTTCCTGGAGCGACGGACACGCGGCATTTCGTGGGGATCGCCGATGAGATCCTGCGCTTTGTTCCGATGCATGTTGGAATGGAGCAAGTCGGTGGAGCGCATGGGCGCGATGAACGGATTGCTGTGGAGCCACTGGCTCGGTCGCGAGCGATTGCGATTGGGATGGTACGTCGGGCGGTCTCGGGGAATTAGGCTGGACGGTCGCTAGGCGTCGATCCTCAACGAGCGGAATACTCGGAAAAAGCGACTCCAGTCGCTTCTAAGCCTAGAGCGCGTTTAACGTGAAAGGTCGCCCGCGATCGTCTTGCGCAGCACTCCTTCGATCTCCGCTTCCGAGCAGGGCTTCGGATTCGTTCCGAGTGATGGATCCTGTGAAGCCATGCGGACAAGGGATGGGATTTGTTCTTCTGAGACGACACCTTCGAGGGTTGCCGGGAGTCCTAGTCGCGCGCAGAGGTCTACGGTCCATTCGAGAACCGAGTCGAACGCCGATCGTGAGGTCGATCCCGAGGCTCTCAGCCCAATTGCCTCCGCGACCCGTGGCATACGGTCTTCGATGACCGGGCGGTTGTGTACCATCACGTAGGGTTGAAAGATGGCATTCGCGGTTCCGTGATGAAGCCCAGTGACTCCGCCTACGGGATGAGAGAGAGCGTGAATTAGGCCCAAGCCCTTTTGGAACGCGGTGGCTCCCATGGAGGCGGCCATTAAGAGGTGAGTCCTTGCATCGATTCTTGAACCGTCATCGAAAGCGGCTAGGAGGTTCTCCGCAATCAGACGAAGTCCTTCGAGGGCGATCCCGTCAGCCATAGGGTGGTAGCCGGGCGCGCAGTAGGCCTCGAAGCAATGCGCCAGGGCGTCCATTCCGGTGGCTGCGGTGAGGTGAGGCGGCAAGCCGATGGTAAGTTCGGGGTCGGCGATGACGACATCGGGCTGCATCTGGGGGTGGAAAATGATCTTCTTGTTGTGATCTCTTGGATCGACGATGACCGCGGCGCGTCCGACTTCCGATCCCGTGCCTGCGGTTGTGGGAATTGCGATCGTCGTCAGGATCTTGCCGCCGTCTGCCGCTTGCCAATTGTCGCCCAGATCTTCGTACTCGAGGATTTCGCCGGGGTTGTCAGCAAGCAGCGCAATGCATTTTCCCGCGTCCATGGCTGAGCCTCCGCCGAGGGCGACGAGGCCGTCGGCGCGATGGCCCCGTGCCGCGAGTAGTCCTGCCGAAACATGCTCGGAGGACGGATTCGCATCGATCTCAGAAAAAACCTCGACCGCGAGCCCCGCATGATTCAGCGCATCCCTGATGCCAGCGAACCACGGCAAAGCGAGAATGCCGGGGTCGGTGACGACGATGGGGCGTTCGATACCGCGTGCTTCGCAAACCGCCGCGAGTTCAGCGACTCGGCCCGCACCAATCCGGTAGTCATTCGGATAGTTGAATTGGCCCGAGGGCGAAGGCTGGGCATTAGGCGAATCCGCGCTCATAAATTTTCCCGATCGCTCAGATGATTTCGAAATAGCGGGCGAGGTCCCAATCCGAGACGGTCTTCCTGAACTCGCGATCTTCCCATTCTCTCGTTGCTGCGAAGTGCTCGACGAATGCGTCGCCGAAAGTCTCACGCGCGAGAGCCGAGCCGCGCAAGGCAGTCGCCGCCTCAATTAAAGAACTAGGCAGTGACATCGACTGGGCCCGTGGGTCTTCGTAGGCATTCCCCTCGATTGGATCATCGAGCTCAAGCTTTTCTTCGATTCCACGTAGCCCCGACGCCAAGGCGGCTGCTTGGGCGAGGTAGGGATTAGCGTCCGCGGGAGCGATTCGATATTCGCAGCGTTGGCCGCCGGCGCCTCCGGGGATCGCGCGAATGGCGGTCGTTCGGTTTTCGATGCCCCAGCTTGAAGTCGTGGGAGCCCACATTCCTGGGACGAGGCGGCGGTAGCTGTTGATCGTTGAGCAGACCATGGAGAGGAGTTCGGGCAGGTACTTCACCTGGCCAGCAATAAAGTGTCGCATCGTTTGGCTGATGCCGTCCGGATCTTTCTCATCAAAGAATGCGTTACGGCCTGCTTCGAGATCGGCGAGGGATATATGCAGGTGGCCGCTTTGCCCGGGGTAGTCGTTACTCCATTTGGCCATGAACGTCGCCATCAAGTCGCCTTGCTGTGCGAAGACCTTGGTGAATGTCTTGAAGATCGCTGCGCGGTCTGCGGCGTCGAGCCCCCGCGCATAACGAATCGCAGCTTCGACGACCCCCGGCCCCGTTTCCGTATGAAGGCTTTCTATTGAGCAGTGAAATGCCTCCATGGCTTCGAGGAGGTCGTGGTAAAAATCCGCATGGACCGAGTTTCGCAACACGGAGTAGCCGAACATACCCGGGGTCACGGTCTGAAGATCCCGGTAGCCCTTTTCGCGAATGCTATGCGGCGTTTCGTCGAAGAGAAAAAACTCGTATTCGAAGGCCGCGTCGACCCCGAAGCCCATGGACTCCGCCTTTTCGATCGTGCGCGCAAGAACCGTACGAGGGCAGACGTCCGCATGCTTGCCGATGAAGCTGCCGATCAAAAGGAGCGTGTCTTCTTCAAAGGGGATGCTTCGGAGTGACGCTAGGTCGAGACGCACGTCGGCATCTCGGTATCCGGTATGCCAGCCCGAGATTTCAACGCGCTCGTAGAGTTCGTCGTGAAGATCCCAGCCGAGCACGACATCACAAAAGCCGAGCCCGTTGTCGACGGCGCTGGAGAGCTTTTTGCGATCGACATACTTCCCGCGCAGAACGCCATCGATATCGAAGACGCCGATCTTGAAGAAGCGGATCCCTTCGGCTTCGATCCATGCGTCGAGCTCGGCTGACGAACTGACCCCAGCCGGGCCGCGGCGCGAGTTTCCGGAATTTCTTTTGGTCACGATGGGTCCTCCGCTTTCGCTTCTATTAGGAGTGCTGGCGGGGAGATGCTAGCCGTGATCCGGCGAGATCCCGCGGCCTAAACATGGCCCTATGTAACCAATTAGGCCGACTGCTCGCGCAGGTGATAGCTCTTGGGCCGCGTGACCGAGCCGAAGCCCAGGCTCGAAAGCGAGCAGCCGAAGCCGGAATCTTTTACGCCGGTCCAGGCGAGGGCGGGATCGAGGTAGTCGCATCGGTTCGCGAAAACGGTCCCGGCCTCGACGTCCTCAGCAATTCGGCTCGCGCGATCAAAATCCCCGCTCCAAATGGAAGCCGTCAGTCCGAACTCGGAGTCGTTCATCAGCGAGATGCCCTCGCTCTCATTCGAGATGCGCATGATTCCGATGGCCGGGCCAAAGGTTTCCTCGTGCATCAGCGCCATGGAATGGTCGACGTTTGTGAGCACTTGCGGTGCGAGATAACAATCGGATCGATCCGGGACATCGAAATCCGCGTCGCCTACGAGCTGCTTCGCACCTCCGGCGCAGGCCGCCGCCACTTGGTTTCGCACGAAGGCTGCGCTTTTCGCGTCGACAAGCGGCCCGAGGGTCGTTCCCTCTGCGAGCGGATCGCCAATGACGTATTGCTTCGTGAGCGCAACATACGCGTCAACGAAATCATCGAAAACTTTGCTCGCGACGTAGATTCGCTCGATTCCACAGCAGCTCTGTCCCGCGTTGTAGAACGCACCGTCGACGAGGTTCTCCGCAGCGAAGGCGACGTCTGCGTCTTCGAGAACAAGCGCCGGATCTTTGCCGCCCAGCTCCATGCCGGCGTGAATAAAGTTTTCTTGGGCGAGGGCGCGGTAGATCTCGTGGCCGCCGCGTACGGAGCCAGTAAACGAGACATAGCCGAGCGCGCGCGAGCCGATCAGCTGCGCCGTTGTGGCGTGACTCATGGGCATCGCTTGGACGAGGCCTTCCGGTGCGCCTGCCGCCAGAAAGGCACGTTCGAATTGATCCGCGACGAGGGCCGTTTGTGAGGCGTGCTTGACAAGCACGCTATTGCCGGCGAGGACGGCGGGCACGATGACGTTGACCGCTATCGCTAGGGGGTAATTCCAGGCTGCTATGTCGAGGACTACGCCGACGGGTTCATGTCTGATGAAGCGTCGGAAGCCTGCTTTCTTGGGAAGAATTTCGTCGGCCAGGGATGCTTCGGCGATGTCGCATAGATATTCGACCCGCTCGACCATGGTGCCTTTAAACTCACCCTGCGCTTGGCCTAAAGGCTTGCCCATCATGCGGGTAATCTCTTCAGCGTTCTCCGCGCCGCGACTCTCATAGGCGGCGAGCATGGCGCGGCAAAGGGCAATACGATCTGCGATGGGGACATCTCGCCAAGCTCTTTGCGTTGCGGCGGCGAGGCTAAGGCGCCGACCGACTTCTTCGTCGTCGAGCAAGTCGAAATGATAGGCGGGGCGTCCGTCGATGGGGCTGATGATCTCGGGCATTGGATCCTCTGCACGGGGCAAAAATGTTAGGTCTCTCGTCAAAACTCGAAACTATCAGTTGATCAATGAAAGCTAGAAACCGTTCTTTCGGAGCTCGGGGAGCTTACTGTGATCGACGGGTGCGAGGGTGCGGTAGTTCTCAGCGAGACAGACGGCAGTATCGAGAACGTTTCGTTCGAAGATACGGCCTAGAAAGAGCCTGTCTAAAAGGCGACCGAAAGGGCCGCCAGGCAGTACGTAGGTCATGGCGGTGTGGATTTGGCAGGCGCCTGGCTTCTGTCCCTCGCGGAACTCGTAACGGAAATGCGCTTCCTTGAAGGGCTTCGCAGGACCGTCGCCCTTATGCAGCCGGATCGTGATGCCCTGGCCTTCGTCCCAAGCAACGACAGTTTCGTTCATGTCGCCGAACTGCTTGTGGCTCACTATGCGGCTCGCTCCAACGCCTTCCGTTTTCTCGGTCGTAATCACAGTATCGGTCAGGCCGGGGACGTAGTCGCGGGCAAGCGTGAGGTCGCGGAAGCGTTCCCAGGCTTCTTCGATTGGCATAGGGACAGGTGCTGCAGCTCGGACTGTTGTTGCCATTGGGACACCTCGGGTGAGACTTTTCAGGGAGTGTGGGAGAGTTGGACTTCGTAAGAGGAGGGCATCGATGCGGAGGACAAGCCGATTCTCGCTCGACGCGGATTATCGCGAGTCCTGAAGGGCGCGCCAACAACAGGAGCCGCTAGAATGCGCGAACCAACATCCGACAGACCAGATGTTGGCCCTGAATCGATCGATCGGAGAAAACCATGAAAGCCATCGTCTGCAAGGAATTCGGACCGCCGGAGAAGCTCGTGCTCGAAGACATCGAGGAGCCCAAGGCAGGCGAAGGGCAGGTTGTCATAGAGTCGCAGGCTTCGACCGTGACTTTCCCGGATGCGCTGATGGTGGAGGACAAATATCAGTTCAAGGCGGAGCTTCCCTACGTGCCCGGCGGCGAGGCCGCAGGGGTCATCGCGGAGGTTGGGCCGGGCGTCGAAGGGTTCGCAGTGGGCGACCGCGTGATTGGGGCAAGTGGTCTGATCGGCGGATTCCAAGAAAAAGTCGTCGCTTCCGCGAAGGCGACGCGCAAGCTCTCAAATAACGTTGGCTTCGCCGAATCGACGGGGCTGCTCTACGCCTACGGCACCGGCTATTACGGCCTGAAATTTCGAGGTGACCTCAAACCCGGCGAGACGTTGCTGGTGTTGGGCGCCGCGGGCAACGTGGGACTCGCAGCGGTGGAACTTGGCAAGCTAATGGGCGCGCGCGTCATCGCAGCAGCCTCGAGTCGAGAAAAGCTTTCGGTCTGCCTCGATCGCGGTGCGGACGAAACGATCAACTATTCAGAGGAAGACCTTAAGGCTCGCGCTAAGGAGCTGACTGGCGGCAAAGGCGTCGACGTCATTTATGACTGTGTTGGCGGCGACTACGCGGAATCGGCACTCCGCGCGATTGCCTGGGAAGGTCGGTTCCTCGTGATTGGCTTTACGGCCGGTATCCCGAAGCTCCCGCTGAACCTGACTCTGCTCAAGAGCTGTCAGGTGATAGGCGTCTTTTACGGTGCCATGATCGCGAAGCAGCCGGAGTTGATCGCGGAGATCACGAAGGATCTTTATGAGTTCATGGACGGAGGAAAGCTCAAGCCCCACGTCTCCGCACGCTATGCGCTCGCGGAGGCGCCCCAAGCGCTGCGCGACTTGCTCGACCGAAAGGTCACGGGCAAGGTCGTGATTGAAGCGAACCGTTAACTAATACCGCAGTACCGGTTCTAGTGTCTTCCAAACGCGTTCGGCTATGAGTGCGTGTCCCTCGGCAGTCGGGTGGATCCCGTCGGCTTGATTGAGATGCCGTCGCGCAGCTACGTCTTCCAATAGGAAGGGGATCAGCGCTGCGTCGTGGCTGCTCGCGAGGGCTGGGTAGACGGCATCGAATCGGGTGCCGTATTCCAGCCCAAGGTTCGGCGCCGCGCGCATGCCTGCAACGACGAGTCCTACGCCAGGATGCGTTTCAATGGTCTGCTCAAGAATCGTTTCGAGATTCGTGCGGAGCTGCTCGACGTCCTGGCCGCGGAGCATGTCATTCGCGCCGAGTTCGAGCACGAGAACCGAGACTGGGAGTCGCAATAGCCAAGCGAGGCGCCGTAATCCGCCGGCCGAAGTGTCGCCGCTCACGCCCGCGTTAATCACTCTATAGTCCAGCTCAGCCTCATCGATCCGGTCCTGAATGAGCGCCGGATAGGCCTGACTCTCCTCGAGTCCATAGCCTGCCGTAATGCTCGTGCCCAGAAATACGATCACGGGCGCGTCACGCTCCGCCCGAGCCGAGGAAGCCGCGCCGCGTGGCGAATCGTCGGTTTCGCTCGTTGCTCCGGGTCCGCTGAGTGCTGAACCACGTCCGGACTCATTCTCCGGGCCGGCTCCACTGTCCGTGCCTCCGCACGCGGCTGCGAAAAGCAAGGCCAAGACCATCGAGATGCACAGCAACAGCCGCTCGACGCCCGTCCGTCGCCATTTTGTGGCGCGGATGAATCCGGGAGACCCGCAATCGCGGAATGCGCCGGGACTGCCGGGGGGATAGTGTATGGGCCGCGTCGCCCGCGCCCCCCTGTTCTGAATCGGATTTCGCATCGCGTATGATCGTCGCTCGCAATCTCACGCAACGCTACTCCCGAGCCGGTGCTTCCGGTTCGGATGACACACTCACCGTCCTCGACGGCGTCGACCTAGACGTCGCGTCGGGCGAAGTCGTCGTCATTTTGGGCCCATCGGGTAGCGGGAAGACGACGCTCCTCGGGCTGCTCGCCGGACTCGACCGGCCGACGAGCGGAGAGATCGAGCTCGCCGGGGCTTCGCTTTCGACCCTCGACGAAGATGCTCGCGCAGCGCTGCGGGCGGATCGAATCGGCTTCATCTTTCAGAGCTTCCATCTCATCCCGACACTGACCGCTCTCGAGAATGTGATCGTGCCCCTCGAACTTCTCGGCCCGGACCGCGCGCCGAAGGCCGCAGAGGCCGAGGCCAAAGCGCGTGAACTGCTGACGTCGGTTGGGCTCCGGAGCC
>Ga0115569_10000604_pt1 | contig 28837 bp, 34 predicted proteins | sample COGITO_mtgs_1205_2_FD_87295 | JGI IMG/M metagenome (GOLD analysis project Ga0115569, IMG submission 87295) | Pelagic marine microbial communities from North Sea - COGITO_mtgs_120503 | ecosystem: Environmental > Aquatic > Marine > Epipelagic | place: Germany:Helgoland, sampling site Kabeltonne... | reverse complement strand
ATGCCTGGCGGCCATAGCGAGTTGGTCCCACCTGATTCCATCCCGAACTCAGAAGTGAAACGACTTAGCGCCGATGATAGTGTGGGAGTTCCCATGTGAAAGTAGGTCACTGCCAGGCTTTTATTTAGAATAACCCGTCTCGTTGTGAGACGGGTTTTTTTATACTTGCAAGATCTAGCAGTTCTGTTGTTTTTATTGATTTTGATTACTGCTAATTTGATATTTATTTAATTGAATAGGATATGACATTATGGCTATGCCAGAAATTATTGTAGAAAAGAACTTGAGTGATGCACGTAAAGCGGAATTAGGTATTGCGAGTTGGAATATCTGGGACTGCCCAGTTAGACAGTTTCGTTTAGACTTTGATGCAGAGTCAGAACATTCATATATTTTGGAAGGTGAAATTGTTGTGACGCCAGATGGCGGTACGCCAGTAACAGTTGTGCCGGGTGATTATGTTATTTTCCCTAAAGGCTTAACAAGCATGTGGAGTGTCACTAAAACATTGAAAAAGCATTACATGAAAACAGCTGACTAGTTCAGTTGTTTTAACATGAATTAAAAAGGCACCTTGCAGGTGCCTTTTTAATACCTACTATGTCTGGGTATTTGAAAGGAGGTTAGAGTTAGTCTTTTTCTTTTAGGGTTACAGTGTTTTTAAATACTCAATTAAAGCCCAGCGCTGCTGCTCAGTTAAGACTGCTTGATCATAGGATCCGGTGCCATATTCATGGCCGCTATTACTATTCACTGGCAATGTAGTATCAAACAAGAAATCACCTTCACTAGGTTCATTCACATAGTCTAAAACCTTAGGACCATAATCCCAAGCACCAAGATAAAACGTAGTATTCCGTTCTGCTGCAGGCAATAACAACTGATACATATCAGCCACAGAGCCATCATGTAGATAAGGTGCACTTGACCATACGGCATTTAAAGGCCTTGCTTTATAAGCGAGCACAGCATGATCAGATATTTCTTGGCCTGCCTCAGTGATTTCACCATCAACATATTTCGGTGGATAAATGACATCAGGATGCCCTAAGGCTTTGGCATAACGTTTAGCGAGATTAGCTTGTAAGGGATTATTTTTTCAACACACCAACCATCAAGTTATTGACAATATAGATAGCGCGGTTCTCTTCATCTAATCCAGGGACAGTAAAATAAAATATGTTACGATCTTTAAAAATGCCCATTTTTACCTCGATAGCCAATGGTGTTTTCAGCCATTAGTGGATCGGTTTTTACCCCTGCTAATGTACTCATCCGAACTTGAATCTTACGTAAAGATCAGTCCGCTCCATGTCAACATGATATTGAATACAATGTTGTTCGTATAAACCACGACCAACTTGAACGAGTTGTTGATCAACTTCAGGAAATTGTTCCGGCCATAATGGAGAATTTAATTTAGCAGTCAACTTCTCTAAACCGCGTAAATTATCGGTTTGGATAGAAGATGGATATCTACCATCAATAAAGCCTAGCCATGTTGTTGAATCAGTCGATATTTCGCAAAACACACCAATGGCTTCACCAATATTTCGTGCAAGCGCACCAACACCACTATTCGGTTGCATACCATTCCACTCGACATAGTCATGTTGAGGTGTGTCCCAAATGTAAGGCAAGCTGGTTGCAGCATCGGGTTCGTTAAAGTTATCCGGCACTTGGGTAGCCGAGAGTGCTTTATTCAAAATAGCACCAAATGCATCGAGACGATTAAAGCCATATGGCGTATTTGTATGATTAACCTTAGTGTAATTCATCCGTTTTTTTTATTATGTTGTTAATAGCGCCTTTAATCTGCCTTTTTCAAACTCGCTGGCTGAGTTAACTAATAGTTTATTTTGGAAACGTTGGTATTTCTCTTCATCTTTTAAAGTGGCATCAATTGACGCTGTTAATTCGGCCAAAAATAAATGTAAATCAAGAAAACTCTGGCCACCATCAATGCGAATAAATTGATCCTTATATTTGATTTCTTTTGTATGGCAAGCAGCACATGTCATGCCGATATGATTGCCATTTCTAGTTAAACCTATGGGTAATCCATCGGGATTATTATCATTTTCTACGACAGGTAAAAAGCCGAAGCTCATCATGTTGTCGTTATCTCGCAACAACGTCTGATTATTTGTTTGTTCTAGATTAAGAAAGAATTCATAAGGAATCAGACGTGAACCTTGATCAGCAAAATAGAAGTATTCACGATCTTGCGGATTCCAATTTTGTTCTAAAAATATCAGCTTACGATCATTATCTGCAACAGCCATTAATGGACTAATGAGTATGGCAACTAAGATTAAAGTGAAGTGACGAAGCCAAAAATATTGCATGAACAGTTCTTCCTTCCTTTTATAAATACATCGTGCTTTACCATTAGAGACTAAATTCCAGTCACTTTGTTACAACTGTTCTTTGTTTTGGTTAATCTCGAGATAATAATGTGTTTAACAAGGGGAATTTATACTCCCAACTTTTCATGAATTAATCAATGGCTGCTATGGGTCGATTGTCGTCGTTAGGTACTAGGCTAACTGAATCTATTACTCATGCAATACTAGATAGAAGCTGGAATCTACAATAAAAATGGTATCGAAAGAGTTATGAGTGTTTAGTGTTATTAGACTTTACTCTAACTATGCACACTCTGCTTAGCCAGAGCCTTAGCTGGTTTCTGTGTGCTTTCAGGCGATGAAATAAATTCCAGCGCTCTGAGGATATGATGACAGGTGATCGTGCCAACAAGGCGATTTTCTTTGACGACAGGGTAGCGTTTAAACGATCCTTTGAGGAACATCTCGGCGACTTCGATAATCGGTGTATCGACGTCTATCGTATCAATGACATCGGTCATAAATTCTGAGACTCGGCCTGCTGGACCATCTTGTAAATAGGCAGCATCTAGGGCAACTTGCATGCAGTCTTTTTCTGATAAGAAGCCTATCTGGTTACCGCGTTGATCAATGACGGGTGCACCTGAAATGCGTGGTTCTAACATTTTTTGGATGGCCCGCAGGATGTCCATATCGGGTGTGAAAGTGATTTTGGTCACCGACATATAACCTTTAACTTTGAGTGATGCGAGCAAGGTTACTCCTTATTGTTCTATGCGATCGGACTGTGCTTGGCGTTTGGCACAGACTTTTTGTTTTGTTGCCGAACATGTACCACCACAACTGCCTGATAGGCCGACTTGGTTTGAACCACCACAACTGCCTTTGATGGCCGGTCTGCTGAGCAAAACGCCGGCTGCCATGCCTATGATGGCAATCGCGATGATAATAAAGCTAGCGATAAATGTTGTCATTAGTCATCAAAGTCATCAAGGAAGATATTATCACGCTCAACACCGAGCTTTTCTAGCATATTGATAACGGCAGCATTCATCATCGGCGGCCCACACATATAGTATTCGCAGTCTTCTGGTGGGATATCGAAGGTTTTATATTCGCTGATGTGCGGCGGGCATTCAATTTGAATAAAACCACCGGCTTTGAAATCGACGTGTTCCCCGGTGGGCAGTTCTAAGACCAGTTATTCGCTGTGTGGCCGGATAAGACTGAGCCTGAAATAACGCGGGATTGTACTGGCTCTAATTCGTCTTTAATGATGTCTTGGGTGCTGGCAGCAAGACGGGTGCGTAACAAACGCGGATTATTAACGATGGGGCCAGCTAAGGAAATGGCGCGTTCTACCCAGAGTCGACCGGTTGTAAACAGTTTGCCAATCGCAATGACATCTTGGTAATTGATTTTCCAGACGGTTTTGAGGTATTGACGGGGTCAAGAAAATGAATATGGGTGCTGGCAAGGCCAGCGGGATGTGGCCCGGAAAAAGTATGGGTCTCAATGTTGATGCCGGTACCGTCTTGCACGGCAGCATCAGTTGATTGGCAAACGAAGACTTTGCCTTCGGTGAGCTGACTTAAAATGGTTAAACCATGCGCATAATCGGCGGTGTGTTCATTGATAATAATGGTGGGGTCTGGTGCGAGGGGGCTGGTATCAATGGCGGTAATGAAAATGGCGCTGGGTGTTGAGTCGGGGTCGGGCGTTTTACTATAAGGTCTGGTTCGGATGGCGCTCCAGAGACCGGAGTCGAGCAAGTTTTGTGTTATTTTTCTGGTGCTAATTGGTTTAATTCGGTTGCATCATATCGCTGGAAAGTGGCTTCATCATCACCTTAAGTTCGATAATGACGGCTTGGAGCCTTCTTTTACTACCCCGTTTTATGGCCTTGATAATGCCTGAACCAGGAGAAGTGTAGGTAACGCGAGGGTTCTTTTTATCGGTGAAGAGTGCTTGGCTAAGTTTGATGCTTTGGCCTTCTTCAACCAGCATGGTGGGTTTCATGCTGTGGTATTCATTACCGAGGAGTGCGACGGAAGTGATAGGCCTTGTCGCTTCAATAGTTTGAAGAGGCTTACCAGATAGTGGTAAGTCGAGCCCTTTCTGAATTGAAAAATGCATCTCTAATATTGTGCGAAGGTTACTAATGCGACCTTGCCACTTGAGCCCTCCCATCCATGTTGAGCTCAGTACAGGCAGTGTTTTTCAATATGGGAGGGGTGATTTGGTAATTTGTGACTAAGGTGTCAGTTTCAACCAACGAAAGGCAATGAAGGCGGCGAGAGAAGTGGCTGTTGCGGCCATTAAAAATGTCATTGTAGGCCCCGGTGACGCCCAAAAATAGCCACTGAGTAAGCTGCCTAATACACCGCCAGCACCAAACCCGACACTGCTATAGAGTGCTTGCCCCCGAGCTTGGTTTTTGCCGGTGAAGTAATGATGCACCCATGTGATTGCTGCGGCATGGAACGAACCGAAGCTGGCCGCATGCAGTAGCTGAGCAAAAAGTAATAAGCTCAAGGAGTCGGGGAAAAAGCCAATTAACAGCCAGCGGAGTGTTGATAATAGTAAGCTGATAATTAAGACGATGCGGATGCCGTAACGCGGTAGCCAACGGTGCATTAATAGAAAAATGATAATTTCAGCAATGACACCTAAAGCCCAAAGTTGGCCGATTAAGATTCTGTTATAGCCGTGTTGTTCTAGATAGATGGTGTAGAAGGTGTAATAGGGGCCATGGCTAAGTAGGGTTAAAAAACAAATTGCAAAAAAGGCTAAGACAGTGGGTTGTGTTAATAGCTGCCTCAATGGTTGATGATCAAGGCTTAGATGTCGTGTCGCTGACTCGGGAACAGTTAGGCTCATTAACCACATGCCGGTCATGGTGACAATCAATGCAATGGGCATGGTTTCTACGCTGATGGTTTCAAATAACAATCCGAATATTGAAACGGAGATAATGAAGCCGATCGAGCCCCAGAGTCGGATTTTACTGTAATGGTGGCTTTGTTCGCCGAGGTGTTGCAGCGTATTGGCTTCGAATTGTGGCAGAGTGGCATTCCAGAAAATACTAAAAAGCAGCATGACTATGGCGATCCAGAGATAGCTATTATTGAGCAATATGGCTGAGAAAATGAGGATGCCGATAAACGATGCGGCACGGACAATTCGCATGCGTTGGCCGTGATGGTCGGCAATCCAGCCCCAGATATTGGGCGCAACGATGCGCATGCCTAGAAAAATGGCGGTGAGTTCACCAATTTCTTGTGCCGAAAAACCTTGCAATTGTAGATACAGTCCCCAATAGGGAACTAAGACGCCTAGCGATGCAAAGTAGAAAAAGTAGAAGCCCGATAAACGCCAATAGGGCGTCGTCGTGAATGGGCTCATATACTTGCTGGAATGATGGGGGTTCCAGTTGTGACATCCATATTTTGAGCGCGGTGGCGGAGCATATGATCCATCAGCACGAGTGCGAGCATGGCTTCAGCAATGGGTGTGGCTCTAATGCCAACACAAGGATCATGGCGGCCATGGGTGACAACTTCGATGGAGTTACCCTCGGTGTCGACACTTTTTCCTGGAATCCGTAGGCTCGAAGTAGCTTTAAGCGCCATGCTAACGAGGATATCTTGACCACTTGATATACCGCCTAAGACACCGCCAGCATTGTTGCTTAAGAAACCTTCAGGTGTTATTTCGTCGCGGTGTTCGGTGCCTTTTTGGGTCACTGAGTCGAATCCAGCGCCTAATTCAACGCCTTTAACGGCATTAATGCTCAGCATGGCGTGGGCGATGTCGGCATCAAGGCGGTCGAAGACGGGTTCGCCAAAGCCCGGTGGGACATTGCGTGCAATCACATTAATGCGTGCACCAATGGAGTTACCTTCTTTGCGTAAGGCATCCATATACGCTTCTAATTCTGATTCTTTATCTGGATCGGGGTTGAAGAAGGCACTTTGGTCCATATGAGGCCAGTCACGCTTTTCAGTTTTTATTGGGCCTAACTGGGCTAAATAACCTTGAATTTCGATGCCGTAACGGTCGTGTAAATATTTTTTAGCGATACCACCTGCTGCGACGCGCATGGCCGTTTCGCGTGCCGATGAACGGCCGCCACCCCGATAATCACGGACACCGTATTTTTGATGGTAGGTGTAGTCGGCATGGGCAGGCCGAAATTGATGCATGATGTTGCCATAATCTTTTGAACGCTGATCGGTATTCTCAATGATCATACCAATAGGCGTACCCGTGGTCTTACCTTCAAAGACACCCGATAGGATTTTGACTTGGTCTAATTCACGGCGCTGTGTTTCATGACGGGTTTTTCCCGGGCGACGTTTGTCTAAATCACCTTGCAGGTCGGCTTCTGTTAGTTCGAGTCCGGGAGGGCAGCCATCAACGATGCAGCCAATAGAGGGGCCGTGGCTTTCACCAAAGCTGGTGACGGTGAATATTTTTCCGAAACTATTGCCTGACATAATTGGTTTCCAAGTCGATATCGTTGCTGCTAAAAAGGTTACTGGTTGGGTTAATTGCTTTATATAATAAGCGATTTAGCTTTATTCTTAAAATATCGCTCGGTTTTAAACGATAAACAAGGTCGCGAAACCTAAGAATGCGACAAAGCCAACAACATCAGTGACTGTGGTGAGTAAGACACCTGCTGATAGAGCTGGATCGGTACCAAACTTTTTCAGAATCAGGGGAATGGTAACGCCGGCGAGTGCTGCCGCGACTAAATTAATGATAATCGCCGCGCCCATCAGCAAGCCGAGGGTAAGACTGTTGAACCACAGGATAGTGACAATGGCGACCGCTGTTGCCCAAATAAGGCCATTACTGGCACCGACTAAAATTTCTTTGCGTAGTAACCAGCGCTGATTACTATCATTTAATTGGCCTAATGCCATAGAGCGAATTACGAGCGTTAAGGTTTGGCTACCGGCGACGCCACCCATGCTGGCCACAATGGGCATTAAGATAGCGAGAGCGACTTGTTTTTCGATAGTGGTATCAAATAAACCAATTACCCAAGCGGCTAAAAAAGCCGTGAGTAGATTGACACCGAGCCAGAGAGAACGGCGATGGATGCTTTTTTTGACTGGGGCAAAGGTATCTTCATCTTCGCTTAGGCCGGCTAGACTTAACATAGAATGTTCAGCCTCATCACGAATAACATCAACGACATCATCGATGGTAATACGGCCAATTAACTTATTATCGGGGTTGACAACCGGGGCTGAAATGAGGTTATGTTTTTCAAATCGATGCGCGACTTCATTTTCGGGTGTGCTGGCGTCAATGGCTTCGATTTGATGTGACATGGCTTCGTTAACTGTCAATGAACGGCTGCGACTGACCAGCTTTGATAACTCAAGGGTCCCAAGATAGTGGTCTTCGTGATTGACGACGTAGAGACTATCGGTGTTAGCTGGAATGTCGCCAAGGAGCCTGAGATAACGTAAAACAACCTCGAGTGTGGTATCTGAACGGACAGTAATGACGTCGGTGTTCATTAAACCACCTGCCGTGTCTTCTTCATAAGCGAGCAATTTTTCTACCCGTCGTCGATGTTGTGTATCCATGGTGCGCAAGACTTCACGCATGACATGATTCGGCAGTATCTGCAGGATATCGGCGACGTCATCAACATCGAGATCTTCGGTTGCGCTGATCAGATCAGCGGTATCCATATATTGGATGAGATCGGCTCGAACGTCTTCACCTACAAAGGATAGAACATCACCACGAAGATCGGGGTTGATAATAGGCCAGCAAACTTTTCGCTCTACTGGGGGTAAGGATTCGAGTAAATGTGCGGTTTCAGCAGGATGTAAGCTGGCGAGTAAGCGACGCATACGCATGAAACGACCACTTTTTAAGGCTTCAGTGAGGGCATGGATTGGTAGCGTGGTTGCTTGTTCTTGATTGAGTTCAGGCATAATCCAAGTCTCGAAACGGGGTGGCGAGAGGCGTTATTTGCAGACTATTCTAGACGGTTGATGTCGTAGTGAATAGGCTTAATCAGTTTAATTGTCGGCGTTAATGGCTTCTAGTCGTGACTCGGCATCAAAAGGGTTGCCCATATTCAGAATTTCGAGGGTATTCCTTGGCAATTTTGTTAGGTCGGTTTCGTTGATGATTTGTTTGATCTCTAGGATAGCATTGGGGTGCATACTAAAATGACTTAAACCCATTGCGAGTAATAGGCGAGTGAGCCTAGGGTCGCCGGCCATTTCGCCACACATTGACACATCAATATTATGCTTTTTTCCGGCCAATATAGCCATATGAATCAAGCGTAGGACAGCGGGGTGTAAGGGGTCGTAGAGATAGTTAACTTGGTCATCTACCCGGTCAATAGCGAGGGTGTATTGGATTAAATCGTTGGTGCCAATGGATAAAAAGTCGACTTGTCGGGCAAACATTTCAGCACAGACGGCACTGGCAGGGATTTCAATCATGACGCCGACTTCGAGATGGTGGTCGTAGTCGATACCTTCTCTATCTAGCTCCTGTTTGCAGTTTTCCAATTGATTTTTTGCTTGGATCAATTCCTGCTGATTGGACACCATGGGAAACATGATTTTGACTTTTCCAAAAGCAGAAGCACGCAATATGGCGCGGAGTTGTGTTCGGAACATGGCCGGTTGGTTAAGACAAAGCCGGATCGCCCTGAGGCCTAGGGCAGGATTATTGACAGTCGGACCATGGTGGCGACCACCACCAACGGTTTTATCAGCGCCTAAATCAAATGTTCTGATTGTCACTGGGTTATCCATGCTTTCGACAACATCGCGATAGGCGGCGAGTTGTTCTTCTTCTTCGGGTGGTGCCGCTCGGTTCATATAGAGGAATTCGGTTCGGTATAAACCGATGCCTTCAGCGCCAGCATTGCTGATGAGACTGATATCTTCAGGTAGCTCGGCATTAGCCAATAATTTAATGGCTTTGTTATCTTTGGTTTTGGTTGCCTGTGTTTTGTAGCGACTTAGCGAAGCAATATGAGCTCTGAAGGCGGTTAACTTCTCTTGGTATTCAGCGGTAATGCTGTCATCAGCTCCGGCTATCAAGGTGCCTAATTCACCATCGATAATAAGGGGTTCATTATCTTGGATATAACGGCGGACAGATTCGATACCGACGATGGCGGGAATGCCTAAACTGCGGGCTAGAATGGTGGTGTGAGAGGTTGCACCACCGTGTTCGGTGACAAAGCCGGCAATGCCTTGGTGTTGCATTAGGACGGTATCGGCGGGGGTTAAGTCTTCGGCGATGATAATGTGGCCTTTTAAGCGGCCATCTGGAATCTCATGTTCTGCGACTTGCTCGTCGGCGAGAATACGGTGAATACGGGTAACCACGTGATCAATGTCATCTTGGCGGGTGCGAAGATAAGGATCATCCATCTCGTTAAAGACGTTAATGAGGGCGTCGCGCTGCAATTGAAGTGCCCATTCAGCATTGCAACGGCGTGAGCGAATCATTTCAATAGGGACCGATGTCAAAGAAGAGTCATTGAGCATCAATAAATGAGTGTCGATAAAGGATGAGACATCCGTTGGTGCGTTGGTTGGAATCTGGCCAAGGATGGCAATGAGTTGTTGGCGTGCTTGTTCGGTGGCGTTGTTTAGCCTGTCGACTTCTTGCTCGATGCTGAAAGCGGGAATGAGGTATTCGCGCACATCGGGTTGATTATGAAATAGGATGTGCGCACGGCCGATTGCGATGCCGCGTGATACGCCTATACCTTGTAACTCTAGCGTCACTCACCTTCTCCAAAGAAGTCATTGATGAGCGCCTTAAGGCTGTCGAATGCGTCTTGTTCGTCTTCGCCAGAAACATGAATGATGATGTCTGTGCCTTTTGCTGCGGCGAGCATCATCAAGCCCATAATACTTTTGCCATTGACGATGCGACCATTACGGGCGACTTGAATATTGGATGTAAACTGAGAGCTGGTGGTGACAAATTTTGCGGCAGCACGGGCATGTAGGCCGAGCTTATTCACAATGGTAATAGATTGTTCGATCATGAGGTACATCCTGTGTGGTGGCATCGGGCTACGCCTTCTTGGCCGCCAGTAATCGCTTTTTTTTCTAGTTCGTCGAGGGTTAAATTTGGGTAGTTCAATACGCGAATCAGCATCGGCAAGTTTAAGCCTGAAACAATACGAATATCGTGCGGTTCTGAGACATCACAAGCAATATTGCTCGGTGTTGAACCAAACATATCGGTTAGGATCAACGTACCATGACCTTGATCAATTCCTTCTAAGGTGCGTTTCAGTTTGAGCCTGATCTCATCGGTATTGTCATCGATGCCAATTGAAATAATTTTGGTCGGTAATGAGTAGCAGGAGAGCATTTGTCTGGCGGTGTTGATGAGCTCTGCGCCAACCTGATTATGGGATATAAGTACGATGCCTACAGTCATGGAAATCTCTTTTTGTTACACCACGTGTGTTGTTAATAAGCCGCTTGTCATCATGTGAATCATTGTGCAGCCATAGTCTGTTGCTGTTTGCGTTTAAATTGTGTCTCAGTTTGATGTGCCGTCGCCTGCAATGTTACCCATGTTTGAATGCGATGTGCCAGTGACGCTGGGTTGTGCGTTGATAATGTCAAAGTAGGTACGGTTTGTTGGCAAATACGGGTGGTGGTTAAGCGCGGGCTAAGTCCATTGGATTCCATCGGCGAGTTGTTTTGGAGTCGGATGCCCCAATCTAATTGAGTCTGGGTTTGCCATGCTTGTTGGCCAAAATGTGTTGTGACTGAGATAAGGCCAAGTTCTCGGGTATGCAGTAAATTGCTGATTAGTGTGGGACAGCGACCGATGATCTGTTGGCCGATGATTGTAAATTCGGCAATGTCGTCAGCGATAAGTTGGTGACCTTGATACAGGCATTCTAGTGCTAAGCTACTTTTGCCAATGCCCGGTTCACCCATAATAAAAATACCTTGACCTGACATATTGAGCAGGACGCCATGGTGTGTTTCAGCTAAGGAATTTGCGGTCATTTAGGATTAATCGTCGTCAATAGCCAGTAGTAAGTTAAACAATTTTTCAGGCTCTTGGGTGGCGCGGATATTATCGCAGGTGGTTTGGTCGCGTAATAGGGTTGCGAGGCGGGCTAAATGTTCTAAATGATATTGATCGCCATCTTCTGGGACCAATAATCCGAAGACGATATCGACGGGTAGGTTATCGGCGGCATCATAATTGATTGGGCTAGCCAAGGTCATCATCACGGCGATGGTGTCGGTGATGCCGGGGACTCTCGCATGGGGAATTGCAACACCTCTACCCAGGCCCGTGCTGCCGAGCCGTTCACGCTCTATTAAAGCTTGAAAGGTACGGTTGGCAGATAAGGTCTGGGTATTGTTTGCAAGATATTGGCTTAGACTTTCTATGAGTCGCTTCTTACTTGAGATCGTTTTCTCACTACAGTGAATATTGTCAGCATTGACCAGTAAAGAAGCGATGAGCATAGTAAATCTGTCCTATTAGCCTGCGTTGTGTTTCATTTGTGCACCATCGGCTTGATGGTGATTTTTAACTTTGTCTTTATGTTTGATGATTTGGCGATCTAGTTTCGAAACGAGGTGCTCAATCGCGGTATACATATTTTCATTCTCATCGGAGGCGAAGAGATCAGCACCGCTGACGTGCACTGTGGCTTCGGCTTTTTGACGTTGTTTTTCGACCGAGAGAATAACGTGAACATTGGTCATATGGTCAAAGTGTCGTGTTAGTTTTTCGAATTTTCTGCTTACATGATCACTAAGACTGTCTGTAATTTCAACATGTTGTCCACTTAGGTTTAACTGCATAGTAGTCTACTCCTGTTGATCTCATTGAAGATTGATGTGCATTACACCAACCGTTTACGCTCATTCGATGGCGAAATTGCCAGCGTTTCGCGGTATTTTGCTATTGTCCTCCTCGCAACATTGACGCCTTGTTCTCCTAGAATATCAGCAATTTTACTATCACTGAGTGGTTTTCTTGGATTTTCTACCGCCACCAGTTTTTTGATGATAGCGCGAATGGCTGTCGCTGAACATTCCCCGCCAAGGTCAGTACTAACATGACTAGAGAAAAAGTATTTAAGTTCATAAATGCCGCGGGGGGTATGCAGGTATTTTCGCGTTGTGACGCGGGAAATTGTTGATTCATGCATCTCGACTTCTTCGGCAATATTGTGCAGAACAAGGGGTCTCATGGCTTCGTCGCCGTGTTCTAAAAAGTCTTTTTGGCGATTAACAATCGCATCGGTGACTTTTAATAAAGTGTCATTTCGGCTTTGTAGACTTTTAAGAAACCAGCGTGCTTCTTGTAAATTATTTTTTAAATAAACATTGTCGGCACTGTTATCGGCGCGTTTAATCAGTTGTGCGTAATGATCGGCCACTTGTATGTTAGGGGAGTTGTCGGGGTTAAGTGATAACTGCCAGCGGTTATTGACTTTGCGAACATAAACATCAGGCACGATGTATTCGGTTTTATCGACTTGAACTTGGCTACCGGGGCGCGGGTTGAGCAGTTGAATGAGTTTGACTAAGTCGGTGAGTTGTTCGTCATCGATTTTAAGCGCCCGTTTGACTTGTTGATAATCGCGTTTGGCAAGGGTATCAAGGTGCTTGTCAATCAATGTGGTGAGTAAGTCGATTTGATCTGTGCTGTTTTCAAATTGTTTAAGCTGAATAAGTAGGCATTCTCGAAGATCACGGGCACCGACGCCAACGGGATCAAAGTGTTGAAGACGGTGTAGGACGACCTCAATTTCATCGAGGTCTGCGTCGTATTCTTGCCCAAGGCTTTGCTGAAGTTCTTCTACTGAGCTTTTAAGGTAACCGTCTTCTTCGATGGCATCAATGATGAGGGTTGCAATGGCTTGCTCAAGCTCGGTAAAGGGTGTGAGGCGCATCTGCCAAAGTAGATGTTCTTGTAGGCTTTGGCTACTTTCATCTTCGTTGTCACGTTGAATGTCGCTACTAATCGCCTGTCCTTGCGCCGCTGGCCCGACATGCTGGAGGTCGAAGGTATCTTCCCATTCGCTATCGGTGGGTAACTCTTCTGGAATGTCATTATGTTCGAGTTGGGTGCTATCGGCGACGGTTGCATATTGGCTACCATCACCTTCTTCTTGATCTTTGTCAGGCGTATTAAAGTCGACGTTCTCTTCGACTTCCAAGAGGGGGTTAGTTTCCAGTACTTCTTGTATTTCTGTTTGGAGTTCGATGGAGGAAAGTTGTAATAATCGGATGGCCTGCTGCAATTGCGGCGTCATCGATAAACTTTGCCCTACACGTAGCTGTAACGATGGTTTCACGGGTGATCTTCAAACATAATTATCATGCTAAGCATGTTACCGCAAATATTGTGCCATTGCCTACAGCTATTTTTTCGTAAAAATGTTAATTGGGTCTAAAAAATGCTAACTGCAGTCGACTTAAAGCTAAGACAGATGGGTTTACCAATTGATAAACCAAGATCTTCCAAGGCATCTGGACTGATAATGGCAAAAAAACGTTCACCACAATCGATGGTGAGGTGGATGGTACCGGCTTCTTCTGCGATGGCGATTAATCGCCCGGTGAAGTGATTACGCATGCTGGATGCAAGCACATCATTGGAAATAATGATTTCGTGAGGATCAATCGCGATATGGCTGGCGCGTTGTTGGCTGGTGGTATGGATTTTGATATTGCCGGTGTCGAATAAGTGTTGGTCTAAGTGGCCATGGAAGACGTTGAGAAGCGGGCTTTTGGTGATTTTACCTTTGATTAGATTAATGGTGGTGTCGGCTAAAGCAGCACCCTGTAGGCGATCATGGGTAGAGAAAATGATGGTCTTATCTTTCTGAGCCGCTAATTGTTCAATAATGGTTTCGAGTTGTCGAATGTGGCCCTGGTCAAGGTGTGAGAAAGGTTCGTCGAGTAGTAAAATGGCCGGGTCATGTGCGATTGCTCTGGCAATGGCAGCGCGTTTTAGCTCTCCACCGGAGAGCGTGGTGGCGGTTTGTTTGGCGAGATGGCTCAAGTTGACGCGATCTAGGGCATCGGCAATACGCTGTGGTCTTTCTGCTGTCGGCATGCCCTGTAATTTAAGTGCGAGGTCGATATTATCGGACACGGTGCCGGTTAATAGGAAAGGTTGTTGATTAACGTAACCAATGGTGCGGCGTTGTTGTCGTGATAAGTCAGACTTGATGGTTTGGCCAGAAAGTTGAATCTGACCTTGGCTTGGTCGGTTTAAAAAAGCCAGCAGATTCAAGAGCGTCGATTTGCCTGCGCCATTATCACCGAGCAGGGCAATGCATTGCTGGTGGGGGATGGTGAGTTGCGGCAGATCTAATGAACAGGTCTGTTGATAGAAGACTTTGATATTGTCGAGTTGGTAAGCACTGCTCATGTTTTTGCTCGCTGTAGGCAAGACAAAATAAAGTTAACGAGAAAAGCGATGAGCAAGAGTAATAGACCTAAAGCGAGGCCAACCTCGAACTCACCTTTGCTAGTTTCAAGTGCGATGGCTGTTGTCATGGTGCGAGTGTAGCCTTCGATATTACCCCCGACCATCATGGCGGCGCCGACTTCGCCAATGGCGCGGCCAAACCCAGTAATGATTGCCGCAAGCATAATAAAACGGGTTTGTTTGGCGACTTGAATAGTGAGCGTGGTTGATTTTGCGCCAAGGCTTTTTAAAGTGGGGATAAGTCGCGGATCGGCAGCGGTGACGGCGGCAATGGCTAAGTTCATCATAATGGGAAAGATTAAAATGGCTTCGGCCATGATGATGGCGGTGGGTGTATAGAGCAACTCTAGGTGGCCCAATGGCCCGAGACGGCTTAATAAACCGTAAAGTAAAAGACCAATTAATACTGTCGGCATTGCCATTAATGTATTGAGAATATGCTGGATGAGTTGTTTACCAACAAATTGATTGAGCGCCATGATAATGCCAGCAGGAATGGCTAAAACGCCGGCAATAACGGCGGCAATGAGTGAAATAGAGATTGAATTAAAAACGACTTCGTATAAGGCTTGATCAAAAGAGGCGATCAAGTGGATAGCAGCAGACAAGGAATCAGCGAAATAACTCATCGGGGGATTATCTTATTTTTTGACGCTTAAGCCTAATCGTTGGCAGACGGTTAGAATAGGATCTGTCTTATTCATGGTGTAGAAGTGGAGGCCCAGGACATCAAGATCAACGAGTTTTTGAGTGAAATCAGTCAGAAAGTCTAGGGTGAAGGCTTGTAGTGATTTGGTATCGTCATGGAATTCTTCTAAGCGTTTTCTCAGCCAACGCGGAATCTCTGCACCACAGCCATCGGAGAAACGCGCAAGTTGAATGAAATTATTGATTGGCATGATGCCGGGTGTGATTGGGATAGTGATATTGTTTTGCTGGCAGCGCTCAAGAAAGTAGCTGTATGCATCAATATTATAAAAATATTGGGTGATTGCGCTATTAGCACCGGCGTCGACTTTACGTTTGAAATTGTCTAAGTCTACTTGTGCTGAGTTGGCCTGCGGGTGCTGTTCTGGGTAAGCAGCGACTTCAATCGTAAAATGATCACCTGTGGTTTGACGGATAAATTCGACCAGCTCGTTGGCATAGCGAAAATGACCCGCCGTTTGCATGCCAGAGGGTTGATCGCCACGGAGTGCGACAAGACGTGTAATGCCCAATGCTTGATAAGTAGAAATTAAATCATGAATATTTTGTTTTGTGGTGCCGACACAGGAAATGTGTGGGGCAGCTTCTATGCCGGTTTGGGGACTTTCAGCTCGAATATTTTTAATGGCTTCTAGTGTGTAATCTTGTGTTGTTCCCCCGGCGCCAAAGGTGACGGAATAATAACTGGGATTTATGGCGCGAAGCTGTTGCCGAACCGCAGTTAAGTTGGCAAACCCCTTGTCGGTTTTTGGCGGAAAGAATTCGCAGCTAATCTTGAGCTTATGTGACATGTTGTTGCCAAAATTAATGAAAGGGCTAATCGCATCATTAGCCCTTTCTGGTTAGGTTAGTAGCGGTAAAGTTCAGGTTTGAACGGACCGTCTTTGCTGAGTCGCAAGTAGTCTGCTTGCTCTGTCGTCAGCTCCGTTAACTGGGCACCAATTCGACCGAGGTGTAAGCGTGCGACTTTTTCATCTAATGTTTTAGGTAAAACATAGACTTCATTTTTGTAATTCTCGCTGTTATGCCACAGTTCAATTTGTGCCATCACTTGGTTGGTGAATGAGGCAGACATAACGAAGCTTGGGTGACCTGTTGCACAACCAAGATTGACTAAGCGACCTTCGGCCAACAATGTGATGCGCTTGCCATCTGGGAAGATGATCTGATCAACTTGTGGTTTGATATTGACCCACTCATATTGACGTAATGACGCAACATCAATTTCTGAATCGAAGTGACCGATATTACATACAATGGCTTCGTTTTGCATTGAGACCATATGCTCATGGTTGATGACGTTCACGTTACCCGTTGTGGTAACAAAGATATCACCCATTGAAGCCACTTCATTCATATTCACAACACGGTAGCCTTCCATTGAGGCTTGTAGTGCACAAATTGGATCAATTTCAGTGACCATGACGGTGGCGCCCATGCCTTTAAATGCTTGAGCACAGCCTTTACCGACATCGCCATATCCTAAAACGACACAAATTTTACCAGCGATCATCACGTCAGTAGCCCGTTTGATGCCGTCGAGTAATGATTCACGACAGCCGTATAGGTTATCGAATTTAGATTTGGTTACCGAGTCATTGACGTTGATAGCCGGTACTTTAAGGCTACCGTCTTTCATCATTTCGTATAAGCGGTGAACACCTGTTGTCGTTTCTTCCGACAGACCTTTAACGTCTGTTAATAGCTCTGCGTATTCATCATGCATGATCTGGGTTAAATCACCGCCATCATCCAAGATTAAGTTAGGACGCCAGTTGTATGGGCCAGAGATAGTTTGTTTAATACACCAAATGGCTTCTTCATCTGTTTCGCCTTTCCAAGCAAAAACCGGAATGTCTTGTACTGCGATGGCCGCAGCCGCTTGATCTTGTGTTGAAAAAATATTACATGAAGACCAGCGTACTTCGGCGCCAAGGTCGATTAATGTTTCAATCAAAACAGCGGTTTGAATGGTCATGTGTAAACAACCCGCGATGCGGGCACCGGCTAATGGGTTTTTGCCAGCATACTCTTCACGAATAGCCATTAAGCCGGGCATTTCAGTTTCAGCAATTTTGATTTCTTTAGCGCCCCATTCAGCAAGGCTGATGTCAGCGACTTTGTAGTCTGGGGTGAGGTTTTCGATTGGTGATGTCATTTAAATTGTTCCTTGGTATGTCGAGAGATTAGATGCCAGCAGCATCACGTAAGGCGTCGGCTTTGTCAGTGCGTTCCCAAGTAAAATTAGGTTCTTCACGGCCAAAATGGCCATAAGCCGCTGTTGCTTGGTAGATAGGACGGATCAGGTCAAGCATTTTGACCAAACCAACGGGTCTGAGGTCGAAATGTGCTCTGACCAATGTTTCTATTTTGTTATTGGAGACTTTGCCAGTGCCGAAAGTTTCAATGCTAATGGAGGTGGGTTCTGCAACACCAATGGCATAAGACACTTGGATTTCGCAGCGATCAGCAAGACCAGCAGCAACAACATTCTTAGCCACATAGCGACCGGCATAAGCGGCACTACGATCGACTTTTGATGGGTCTTTTCCTGAGAATGCGCCACCGCCATGTCGTGCCATACCTCCATAAGTATCGACGATAATTTTACGGCCTGTTAAGCCTGCATCACCGACTGGGCCACCAATAATAAATTGGCCTGTTGGGTTAATGTGGAATTGCGTGCTAGGTTTTAACCATTCAGCCGGCAGTGTCGGTTTAATGATTTCTTCCATCACTGATTCGTGAAGGTCAGGTTGCGAGATGTCAGGGTTATGTTGGGTTGATAACACAATGGCATCAATCGCGACGGGTTTGTCATCTTCATAAATGAACGTGACTTGGCTTTTTGCATCGGGGCGTAACCATGGCAATGTACCATCTTTACGGACTTCGGCTTGGCGTTTCACCAAACGATGGGCATAGGTGATTGGTGCAGGCATTAACACATCAGTTTCATTACTGGCATAACCAAACATTAAGCCTTGGTCACCGGCGCCTTGTTGTTCTGGCGTCGTTCTGTCGACACCCATGGCGATATCAGCGGATTGTTTGCCGATAAGCGACATAACAGCACAAGTTTGACCATCAAAGCCGACATCTGAATGGTTATAACCAATATTGGTGATGGTTTTACGTACGATATCTTCTAAATCAACCCAAGCTGACGTAGTGATTTCCCCGGCGACAATGGCTGCACCCGTTTTAATGAGGGTTTCACACGCGACGCGTGCATTGGGATCTTGACGTAAAATTTCATCAAGAACCGCATCAGAAATCTGATCAGCGACTTTATCGGGATGACCTTCTGAAACGGATTCAGACGTAAAAATAAAATTGTTACCCACAGTCAATTTCCTCTTTCAAAATGTGACTACGGTAAAGATAGATGGGGAGGTCATCGATGACGGTCCATTACTATCAGTTACCTGTTAATAATGAACGCGGTTGAAATTATCTCTCAAATAAGCCTAGCAGGGGGTGCCTGTTGCAGCGTTCCTTATTCGGATGGATATTCTATATGTTAAGTGGATGAAAAAACAAGGGTATTTATTGATTAGATTGGTTGCCGCGATGGCTGATTGATTTGATACCACTGCCGTGTGGACGCTCATTCCTTTGTGTTAGAGACCTTATGCTCTCAGTTTTTTATGAATTAATCAATGCCCGTTTATTGGGAACTAAAATAGGTAGGAGCTCTTTTATCATTATATATGTTGGACTATAACAACTTACTAATCAGCCTGGTTTGCTTCATTCCTAAGTATTTTAGAGTTACTTCTCTCTGCCTTTTCAGAACGCTTTTTCTTCTTGCGTTCATTTTTATCAGTTAATATTTTGATTGCTTCAGTTAGGCTGCTTAGCGAGTAAGGCGTCGGTCTAGTCGTTATTTTTTGTCATTTGAATCCAGAGTGTGTAATAGACAATTATATCAAAAATTTGGGGGGTTAAGGTTTGGCTTCTTCTTCCCAGTAAATGGTTACTTTCTTTTTGCCCCATTCTTTGGCTTTTTTAACATCTGTGCCCATATAAATATCAATCTTCTTTTCCCATCGCTTATTCATTTTATCGAGAATAAGATAGCTGCCCTTGAGGCCTTCAATCTTTACTTTTTTATTACGGGTTAAGCAGAGCTTTAAAAGATCTCTTGAAACAGCAATCGATTTCATACTGGGCTTCAGCGCGTCTCCCCAGGCGGCCAAGAATGGGGTCGAGTCTGTTTCTCTTGGACTTGATGTGTAGGCAGTCGCGGTCACTTCCATGGAATTGAGATTTTGGTCTGAGTCACAGGCTGTTAAGCATATAACGATAGCGAGAGAGATAAAATAAATGAGGGTTTTCAATTTTGATACCTCCGTATTGCTTGTCTATTCTGTATTGGCGAAACGTTATCTTGTTTAGATTAATTTAAGGGGACGCTTCCCTATTAATCTCTGACTAGATTGGTCATTATGTGTCATAGCGTTATAAATTGCGTGGAAATTGTCAGTAGACTTTTGACTATGATTAAATTAACCGCAAGGAAGAAAAATGGCAATGGCAACGATTAATCAACTTTTTGACAATATTCATGACTTACCTCAGGTGCCTGATGTGGTGAGCGAATTAATTTTACAGATGAATAACCCTAAGATAGATGTGGGTGCGATTGCTAAAAATGTCGAGAAGGAGCCCACGGAATAGCTAAAAATATTACGGCTTGTTAACTCGGCGCATTATGGTTTATCTAAAAAAGTGGCGTCGATTAATGAGGCGCTATCGTTTTTAGGGATGAGCGAGTTAAAAACTTTGATTATTGCATCGGGTATTGTCAGTGCGATGCCAAAAATCAATGGTCTCGATAGTGCTGAGTTTTGGGAGATGACGTTTAATAAGGCCTTTTTTGCGAAATCGATTGCAAATGAATTAAACCTCGATAGCGATATCGCTTTTATGGCAGGGTTGCTTAGCAATATTGGTACAACGTTGATTTTTCTGGGTGACCCGCATGCGGGGCTTGAGGTTCAGCAGCATGTGAAAGCGAGCAGTAAAATGCGTTATGACTTTGAGAAAAGTCGTTTAGGCTTTGCCAACGCAGATGTGGCGGCAGAGTTATCTCGTCGATGGAAATTCCCTGAAGACTTAGCGAATGCGATTGGAGAGAGTGCTGAGTCATTAGCTCAAACGTCGTGTTCCGACGTTGCTTGTGCTGTGCATATTGCTGAATATTTAAGTGTTAATAAAGAGGCTGACAATGAGGCATTGATGGAGAACTTTCCTTCTGATGTCGCAGACAGAATTGCTTTTACAGCAGAGTTGTTAGCGGATTTAGTGAGTTCGTCTTCGACGTCTCAGCTTTCTGGTGTGGCAGCGTAGAACAGATACCCGTTAATGGGCTTTTCTAGAGGGTGAGTTCTCTGTTTTAACCAAGCTTTATTAAAATGGAACGCTTCTCTTTTAATCGTAGTTGAAAGGCCTTGTTAGGCTAGCGTTCCTTTATAGTCTGATTCGTTCAGGAATTTAACGGCTTGCTGCATATCACTTAAGCTCGGCATAGCTAACATGATTAAACGTAATTTATTGACATCCACATCGTGCCAAAAATCGATATCTTCTGCGTCACCTAATATGACATGGCGTCCTGCCAGTTGGTGGTTGTTCACCTGTTCAATATCAGCATCAATGCCGCAGATTTTGTCAGCATAGGTTTCTTGCATTGCTAAATCTAAATAAGCGCCACTGCCGACGCGGCCCATGCCAACGACTAAAATTTCTGCATCACCAAGATCTGGTTTGACATAACTTGCTTGTCGTTGCTCGGTTTCAAAAGTGTGTAGATAATGCTCAAAAGTGGCATATAGATCATGTATGAGTGCATTTACAACCGAACCAAGGACAAAACTGAAAGACAGGGCAATGGCAATAATCATTAACCATTGCTGATCAATCCAGCCTGCATTAACGCCAACTGCTGCGACAATTAAGCCAAACTCGCTATATTTTGCCAAGCTGCCAGTGCTGAGAAAAGCCGTGCGTGCTCAAAAGCGGAATCGAGCAATGGTGCCAAAAAACAGTACGGCCTTAATGGGTAATATTAATAAGACTAACCCTACCGCGATCAGTATATCGGTCATTGTCGGTAGTGCATTGATGCCGATAGAGAGGAAAAACCCAACTAAAAATAAGTCTTTGAAATTTAATAAACTACTTGATAATTCATCTGACTTGCGTCGTCCGCTGAGCATGATGCCGATAATTAAAGCGCCCAAATCGGCTTTCATGCCAACGAGTTCAAACAACTCGCCACCACCGACAGCCATGAATAGTCCGAATAAAATTAATATTTCACCATGGCCACTGCGTTCCATAAAGTGGTTAAATAACGGTCGGGAAAAAGTCAAACTCAATAATGCTAACGTCCAGATTGTAGGAGACTTATCGGTTGCGAATGTTAGAAAGAGGACTGCGATAATATCCTGGATGATAAGGATACCAATCGCTAATTGACCATGACGAGACCGCATCTCACCGCGATCTTCCAATGTTTTTACCGCGAAGATGGTACTACTAAAGCTTAATGCGAAAGCAATGACCGCTGCGGCTTGCCAATCCAAGACACCGAGCCAAGAAAGGCCTATTAGACCGGGTATCAATAACAAGCTGACAATAATGACAGTAAGCAAGGCCATGTGTGCAGATGCCGTGCCCCAAACTTCCGGTGCCAATAAGCTACGTAAACGTAATTTTAGGCCAATGGTAAACAACAACAAGGTAACGCCCAAATCAGCAAATTTTTCGAGTGCTGGGACGCCTTATACGCCTAAGGCGTGTAAAGCAAAGCCTGCACCTAAAAATCCGACTAAAGGGGGGAGCTTAATTTGTTGCGCTGTAAAGCCAAGTACGAGGGCTACTAATAACCTAAGAGGAGCCATGTCACATGCCTTATTTAAAGTATTGCAGTAAAAACGAGAATCTGGCGTAATGTTTTATTATAAGTTAAGCCTAACTGGTTGATATATTGATGATAACCCCACCTTAAAAATCAGTGATCGCTCTCAATTAAAAGGAATTTCATACAATATAAGGCTTTATTTTATGATCGGCTGATCGCGCGCTCTTCTAATGCGGCTATTCTTGCTTCTATTGGCGGGTGTGATGAAAACAAGGCCATAAAGCCGCCTTTGTCATTAATGCCAAAAGCAGCCATTTGCTCTGGCAATGGCGCGGGTGCAACTTGCCCTAGGCGTTTAAGGGCATTAATCATATTTTGATGGCCAGCCAAATCAGCACCGCCGGTGTCTGCAATAAACTCACGCTTTCTTGAAAAATACATCACGATGGTCGATGCCAATATCGATAAAACAACTTGGGCGATCATGACAGAGACAAAATAACCGATGCCGTGGCCTTGGTTATTTTTCAAGATCACACGATCAACAACATGGCCGACAACGCGTGATAAAAAGACGACAAAGGTATTAACCACGCCTTGGATCAGCGCGAGCGTGACCATATCGCCATTCGCAATATGGCTCATCTCGTGACCGACGACGGCTTCAGCTTCGCCTTGTGACATGTTATCTAATAAACCTTGTGACACAGCCATAAGTGATTTGTTTTTGCTGGCGCCCGTTGCAAAAGCATTCATATCTGGTGATGGGAAAATAGCCACTTCTGGCATTTTGATACCGACAATTTTTGCCTGATTTTCGACTGTCGTCATAAGCTGTTTTTCAATATTCGATGATGGATTGGTAATCACGACCGCTCCAGTCATGCGTTTAGCCATCCATTTTGACATCAATAATGAAATAAGCGAGCCGCCAAAACCGATAACGCCAGACAGTATGACCAAGGCCTGAATGTTAAGAGCAGAGCCATTTTCAGCTAAGATGCTGTCAACACCCAGCAACCTTAAGGTAATGCTTAGCACCGCCATAATGGCGATATTCGTCATAATAAATAACATGATTCGTTTCATCGTTTTCTCTCATTCCATCTTAAATGTTTAATAACTACTAACCTTGCTACTTTTTTCATAGCTTAATCATAAAGACAATTTTACTATAGTGTGGTTTTTTTCATTCGAGCGTATCGTCACAGTTATCGACATGACGTTATCAATGTTGAATTATAGCTGCAACATTGCACCATATAGCTTTAACCAAGCTTGGTCTTGTTGATAGTGCGGATGATGCTGTGCCACGAGCTGCCAGAATGCGCGACTATGGTTGTGATGGGCTAGATGACAGAGCTCATGGATGATCAGGTAGTCAATCACCGAAGGAAGGGCTTGGATGATTTGCCAGTTGTATTGAATGTTACCTTTGATATTGCAGCTGCCCCAGCGTGCTTTATAGGTCTTTACTATGATGGATGTCGGTGTCAAGCCCGTTTGTTCGCTTAATTCAGCCGTACGCTTGTTTAGGTAAATTGTCGCTTGGCCTTTATACCAGTTGATGACTGTTTGTCTGCGTGTTTTAAGCCCGATGCGGTGGAGTCTGCCAGAAAGGATAATGTCGCTATCCGTTAACATGACCGAGGGTGCGTCGCCTTTTTGTGCTAATTGTAATGTGAAGGCTTGGCCGAATAGGTAAAGCATTTCATCTTGTTGCCACTGACGGGTTGGCGCTGGTTGAGGTTGTTTGGCGAGTTGCTGGCTTATCCAATCTGATTTTTCTGAAATGAGGTCATGGACAATGTGCATTGGCAGTTGTGTTGGGATGTAAAGAAAAACGCCTTTGACGCTGACTTTTAACGTCGCTCTGACACGTCTTGGGTGTCGGACGAGGGTGATATTGAAGTCTTTGGTTTGAATGACAGTAGGTGGCATAAGCGGCCTTGTTAAAATGCCAAATAAAAACAATGGCTATTGTACGTGAGGATTTGAGACAATAGCAGGCTAATTATCAACGACTTTTTGTTAAAAATGACGCAATTTGATCTTTCTCATGCCCATCGTTTATCGGTTGCGCCGATGCTTGATTGGACGACCCGTGATTATCGCTATTTTATTCGGCTGATTACCAAGCAGTGTTTGCTCTATACCGACATGATAACAACGGGGGCTTTAATGCATGGCGATGCAGCGCGGTTCTTAGCGCATGATGAGATCGAAGGGCCGTTGGCTTTACAGTTAGGCGGGTCTGATCCTACGACCATGGCGCAATGTGCGGTGATGGCAGAAGATTGGAGCTATGACGAGGTTAATATTAATGTTGGCTGCCCGAGTGATCGTGTGCAGTCAGGTCTTTTTGGTGCCTGTTTGATGGCTGAACCCAATCTCGTGGCAGAGTGTGTCGCAGAGATGCAAGCTCGCGTCACTATTCCGGTGACAGTTAAAACGCGTTTGGGCATTGATGAGCAAGACAGTTATGAATTTTTAAGTCAGTTTGTTGAAACGGTTTCGTCCGCTGGGTGTAAAACGTTTATTTTGCATGCCCGTAAGGCGTGGCTATCAGGTCTAAGCCCGAAAGAAAATCGCGATGTGCCGCCACTTAATTATGAGCGGGTATATCAGATTAAGCATGATTATCCTGATTTGCAGATTACCATTAACGGTGGTGTTCAGACGCTTGAAGAAGTGCAAACGCATTTGTATCAAGTGGATGGCACGATGATAGGCCGTGTGGCGTATCACGACCCTTATCGTTTAGCGACGGCGGATAGTGTGGTTTTCGGCAAAGCTGATCAGGGGCTGTCGCGTCATGAAGTAATAGAAGCGATGCTCCCTTATATTAGCCAACGCATGGCAGTAGGGCGGTCGCTGAAATCAATCACACGGCATTTATTAGGCTTGTTTCAAGGCCAGCCCGGTGCCAAAGCATGGCGGCGTTATTTAAGTGAAAATGCACATTTGAAAGGGGCGAGGATTGAAGTGCTTGAAGCCGCTTTAAAACTAGTGCCTGATGCCAGTGCCTTTGTTGAGTAGATAAAGCGCGAATGCCGTTAGCCCAGAAATACATGACATGATGATGCTAAAGGCAAAGCCAATGGGAATGTCTGAGACGCCTAAAAATCCGTAACGGAAAGCATTAACCATATATAAAATGGGGTTGAATAAAGAAGCCTGTTGCCAAAACTCGGGCAATAAATCGATAGAATAAAAGATACCGCCAAGGTAGGTGAGTGGCGTCAAAATAAAGGTCGGAATAATGGCGATTTCATCGAAGCTTTTGGCGTAGATGGCGTTAATAAAACCGCCCAGTGCAAACATGATGGCACTGAGGATGACCATGCTGAGTGTCATTAAAAGATGTTGCACCGGCAATGTTGTAAAAAATAATGAGACCATAGTCACGATGAGGCCGACTAATAAGCCCCTTGCTGCACCACCAGCGACATAACCCGCTAGGATTAAATAATTGGGAATAGGTGCAATCAGTAATTCTTCAATGTGGTTTTGAAATTTAGCGCTGAAAAATGATGAGGCAACATTGGCGTAGGCATTGTTTATGACGGCCATCATGATAATGCCGGGGGCAATGTAATCAATATAATCGAATCCACTCATTTGACCAATACGGCTGCCGATAAGGTTACCGAAAATGACAAAGTACAAGGTCATCGTGATGGCTGGCGGTAATAGAGTTTGGGGCCAGATACGAATAAAGCGTCGGATTTCTCTGGTGAGTAAGGTACTAAAAGCAACCCAGTGACGTTGGCGTTGTGTTGGCATCATTTATCCACCGTTTTTTCGACCAGTGACAGAAACAGTTCTTCGAGTCGGTTGGCTTTGTTTTTCATACTGGTGACGGTGATACCTTGCTCTGTTAGCGTGATAAATAAATCATTGATCGCATCTTCTTTTTTGATCTCAACTTCTAAGGTAGTGGGTCCAATTTGATTGATATCAATGTTATCGAGTTTGAGTTCTTCGGTTAAGGGGGCTTTGAGATCGAGAATAAAGGTTTCTTTATCAAGCCGATTCAACAATGATTTCATATTGGTATTTTCGACAATATTACCTTGGTCGATGATGGCGATATTGCGGCAAAGGTTCTCGGCTTCTTCAAGATAATGGGTGGTGAGAATAATAGTGGTGCCTTGGGCGTTGATTTGTTCTAAGAAGTGCCACATGGAACGACGTAATTCAATGTCGACGCCGGCGGTGGGTTCGTCAAGTATCAGCAGTTTGGGTTCGTGAATTAATGCTCTGGCAATCATTAAACGGCGTTTCATCCCGCCGGATAACGCCCGTGATGGGGTTGATCTTTTTTCCCATAGACCCAGTTGTTTTAGTAATTTGTCTGCCAGTGGTTCAGCTTCATGTGCTGGCATGCCGTAATAGCCAGCTTGCGTAATGAGAATGTGTTTGACTTGTTCAAAGCCATTGAAGTTGAATTCTTGCGGGACAAGCCCTAAATAGGTTTTAGCTTGTTCTGGATTGGTGGCAAGGTCGATACCAAAAACGGTCACATTACCGCCGGTTTTGGTGACAAGAGAGGTAATAATGCCGATGGTCGTTGATTTGCCGGCGCCATTTGGCCCCAATAAGGCAAAGAAATCACCTTGTTCGACATTTAAATTGATGCCATCAAGTGCTTTAAAGCCATTGTCATAGACTTTGGTTAAATTTTGGATTGAGAGTGCTTTCAAAACGTGGGTAATCGCAGGCAGGACAGAGTGTGTTAGGGTATCATGCTTATATGAATATTGATAAATCGCCCTTTGTTTGTGGGCGCAAAAATGACCCACCAGTGTCGGTTAATGAGTTGATGTTACGTTGTGGCGCTTTGGTTGGACAAACATTAGGTCAGCTTGCTGCAGAAATGGGTGTCGCGGTGCCAGCCGATCTACAACGCCATAAAGGCTGGGTTGGGGCTTTACTGGAAGCTGCATTAGGTGCTGATGCCGGGAATAAGGCTGAGCCGGATTTTGTGCAGTTGGGCGTTGAATTGAAAACATTGCCGCTAAATAAGCGCGGGCAGCCGAAAGAGTCCACCTATGTGTGCACGGTTTCGATGCAACAGACGGGTGAGTTGACCTGGCACCAAAGCTGGTTAAGACGAAAGTTATCTCATGTTTTGTGGTTACCCGTTGAAGCGGAGTCTGACATTCCACTGGCTGAGCGATATATAGGCCAGGCGTGGTTGTGGCAGCCTTCGTTTGAGCAAGAAGCAGTGTTGCGACGAGACTGGGAAGAGTTAATGGATAGGGTTGTTTTGGGCGGGCAATCTGACATTTCTGCACGTGAAGGTGAGTATCTACAAATGAGGCCGAAAGCCGCGCATAGCCGTGTGTTAGCGGTTGGGGTATCATCTGAGGGACTTAAAGAAAAGATTAACCCCAAAGGCTTCTATTTAAGGACAGATTTTACGCGACAATTACTTGAACAAGGATAGAGAGTGATAAAGATTATTAAAGACAAAAAGACTGTAAGGCGGGTATCTGATGCGTAAATTAACCGCCTTAGTCATTGATAATGAGATATTATCGCGACTTGTCGTTCAAAAGCTATTGGAGAAGGCTGGGTATACTGTTGTCACGACAAGTTTAGGCCATGAAGGACTGGCTTTAGCGAAACAAAGCCGCTTTAACCTGATTTGTTGTGGCGATATTCAAGCTGATATTTCGGGCAGTGAATTTTGTAGTAAAGTGCGCTCGTTCCCCGGTTATGACTTTGTTCCTGTCATTATGGTGGCGGCAGAAGATAAGACTCGGACATTAAAACAGGCTTTATTGGCTGGTGCGACGGATATTTTCAGTAAGCGTGACCTGACTGAGCTAGAAATTTATATACAACGCTTAGTTGAGCGTGAAGCGCGTCAATTGACAGGCCGTGTTCTGCTTATTGAAGACTCACAAGTGCTACAAGAGATTATCATTGATCTGTTAACGGATATGGGCTTGGATGTCGACTCGTATACGCATGCGGAAGGTGCGTGGGAAGCATTTCGTACTGGGCAGTATGACCTGATCATTACCGATATCATGTTGGGAGGGGCGATGAGCGGGGTTACGCTGGTTTGTAAAATTAGTCGCTTGCAGGGTAAGCATGGTTCGGTTCCAATTATTGCAACGTCTGGCTTTGATAATGCATCACGTAAGATCGAGTTGTTCGACTTGGGCGTGAATGATTATGTTAGGAAGCCGATTGTGTGGGAGGTATTCCGCCAACGGGTATTTAATCATATTACTAGTTATCAGCGTATGTTGGAATTGCGTTCGCAGCAAGCCTCTCTTTATAGTTTGGCGATGCTGGATGAGTTGACACAATTATTTAATCGTCATGCTTTGCGTGAATTTGCCGGCAAATACTTTAGTGAGGCACATCGTTTTAATCGGCCGTTGTCGATGGCAGT
>Ga0115569_10000597_pt1 | contig 29011 bp, 23 predicted proteins | sample COGITO_mtgs_1205_2_FD_87295 | JGI IMG/M metagenome (GOLD analysis project Ga0115569, IMG submission 87295) | Pelagic marine microbial communities from North Sea - COGITO_mtgs_120503 | ecosystem: Environmental > Aquatic > Marine > Epipelagic | place: Germany:Helgoland, sampling site Kabeltonne... | reverse complement strand
CTGCTGCTTCGCCATAGAGTGAGACCTCATCATTCGGCATCGCACCCGTGTTTTGCTCGAGAAGCGGGAGGCCACCTTCACCTCGAGGGACCGTTTCAACGACGTTGAGCTCGGCACCGACCAGTACGGGCCCCGCACCATAGCCGGTGGTGTCTGGGGAAGCCCATGTGAGACCCACGGCGCTGAATTCTTGACCGCCGGGTCCTACCAGCACCAGCGGTGTTGCGTCCTCCACAATATCGAGCCGGACGGGATAGACGGCATCAGACTCTGATGGCTTCCCTCTATTCCCGAAGGCGCCAAATGCAACGATAGTATTGCGCTCGTTCAATTCCCAGTTAGGTAGCAGGGTTACTGAGTTTGGAAATACAACCTCGCCTGTGTTTAGCATGAACTGAAAATCACTGACATCAGCAGTTTCTGTGGCAACTGGCCAACTGAATACGATCGGTAACCCATCGTCAAAATCCGCGTGGCCTTTGGAGACGTTCCTCACCCCATCTGCGGTGGCCATGCTGGTTCGATTGGAATCCGAGGGTTCTTGACCGCTGGTGCACACCACCGACCCATACCAGGCCCCGCCGGCCTCTAGTGCTGCTCCTTCAGTGATCTCGTTAACACCAATGATGTTGTCGAATCCCATGCCTGCGGAGAGGATCTTTGGCTCAGCATCCCAATAGTCGGCGCCGGATAATTCGCCATTAAATGTGGCATTGGTCAGCGGTGACTCGTCCCCCGGCGCGATTGTGACCACCAAGGTGTCCGTGACGGCGGTTGTGCCATCGCTGGCAGTCACCTCCAGACTCACCTGCCGTTCTGATGCTACATCTGGTGCTACAAACTGAGGATTAGCAACACTCGCGTCGCTAAAAATCATGTAGGGGCCGTCGACTCTGTGCCAGTTGTAGGTAATTGGTGGGTTACCGCTAAACCCTGAGGTAGCAGCTCCGAGGCTGACCACGTCATCTTCAATAACATTTTGATCATCTCCAGCATTGACGGCGGGCATGGTAGCCGGGGGTGTGGCTGTTCCATCATCTCCACCGCCACTATTTCCACCGCTACTACCTCCACCGCCACTGCAACCGCCCAGCGTGGCGCTAACCAGAGTTACAGCGAGGTAATACTTTCGAAAGTCGTTCATCATCGTTCCTAAATTGGGATGTATTAGCGGCCGTCATCATCACGGGCTAAGTCGGTGGTGCGTGAGCGGGACAGCTCTTCGTCGTTGCGGGTTGCGACGTCGCCTTGCCGCTTAACAGTGGATGTACCGTCTTCGTTTTGCTCTGCGGTTCTCGTTACTATACGCTCAGCCTGGGTGGTCTCTACTGGCTACTGGGCCCAGGCACCTTGGCGCGTATCGCAGTGAGGAAATTAACCGAACAACTGTTGACGGGCTCTCATGATCTTCTCCAAACAGTTGTATTTGATGGGGGCTAGTCTAGTAGCGTAAGTGCGGAGAAGATCAGGGCGAACGTCAGCAAACGTAAAGAAATGTAAATTCCGGGGTCTGATGTGTCGGGCTCATATTCCTGGCGCTTGCCACCACCAATAATCTGGTCTTCAGCAGCCGGTTCTCTCATGGATGCCGAGCAGTTCTCTTCGCGCCAAGCCCTCGCTTCTGCTCGAAATGCTTCAAGCGACATCAAGACCTCCTTGCAACATAAAGTAGTGTCGGAACCGGAAAACTATCGCACTCATATCGAGCTTCCTTATATTAGAGGCTCGCACTATGCCAGAGAGGTTAGTGATCCACGTGTTCCCAAATGACAAGGTCGTTAGGTTGTTGGAATGTCCTGGGTGCTGGGCAAAGACGTAACTCCTTTGCATCCAGAGAAAGAGTTGCGCAAGGCACGCAGTGCAGCGACCTGTTTTTTTGTTCTGCTGTCACCTAGCTGACAAGTCGATGTCTGACTTTTCTGATTGACTGGTCCCAAACGTGGATCTAGCGTAATAGCAAAGGAGAATCCCCATGCCTCGAACCCGAGCGACAGGTGCTGCCAAGCGCACTGCCCTTCTCTGTATCCCAATCCTCGCAGGCCTTCTGCGACGAGCTCGCACGCGTAGGCACCGCCTTCGGCGAAGCGAACCACATGCCCGACGAGATCGACCACGCGGATGCGAAGTACATACATTTGAAGCTCGATTTTATTCGTGGAACGGAAAAGGCATGAAACGAAGCTGGCGATCTGGATTGACCTTAGTGCTAACTGCACCACTGATAGCCGCTTGTGGAGGCGGCGGCATTACCGCCCTTTCCAATTCAGAGGGCAAAGATTCTACGCAAATATCGTCATATTCCGATGCTAGGACTGAAGGTGCCGAACTCCTCTCGGCATTTTACGGCCTAGATGATGCGATCCCATTCTTCGCAAGCTACAGGATCTGTGGCAGCCTTGGGAACAGTGATGGCATGCCCGTCATTTTTTCCAAAGAGGTTGATATCGCCACCCTCCAAGCCGGTGACTTTTCTGTGCGGCTCAACGACGGCAGCGAGGTGAAGCCAGGCTGTGTCACGCCTGCCCCGGCGGCAGATCTGGGCGAATTCCGAACCATGTTGATGGTCGGAGACTTCGGCTCAATCGACAATCAACCGACGACGGTGGAGATCACCGGGAACATTGTCTCAATGGACCACGGGACAAATTTCTTGGGGGCCAAGGTTGATGTCACTCCACTCGAAGATGGCCCAGCCCTTGTGCATGCGGAAATTGTCCCGGAGGAAGATTGGGAGTTAGGTAAGGAATCTTCAGGATTGCCCTTTGGCGGCGGAACAGGTTGCCCTGCATCCACGCAACAAGTTGTTCGAGTCGTTTGGGGTGGCGGTGTAACCAAGCCCGGCGGGGACGAAGTGGACGATTTTGAGAGGGAGGCCTATCGAGTGATGGTCCTAGATAACGATACCCTCACGACTGTGACACCCTTCGCGCTTGGCGATCTCGGCGACGGAGACAACAACCACGAACTATGCCTGGATGTAACTTCTGAGGTTGTGCGCATTGAATTCCCTGCGGGTTTAATGACCGATCCTCGTGAAGACTTAAACATCGCGACGTCCATTATATTAACCAACTGAGTTCAGGCCAGTGGCAATCAAAGCGGCAACAACTTTTTCTCTGGGCTCGAGTTGAAAGGCCGCATCCGTCACTGGGTCGATCGACTCGGCACTAGCTGGCGTTAAAAGGAGAGGCTCAACGGTCATCCAAGCAACTGGAAACGGGACGCTTACATTGCGATGGTCAATCGGTCCTGAAGGGTCGAGGTGGAAGCGCTTTGAGTTGTGAAAGGCAAAGCTTGTTTTGGCATGCGTTAGTATTTGAATGTCATCAGCGGTGACTCGCCTTCGGCGATCGGGTTATCTGGTTGCCCTTAATCGTTGTCGTGATTTTATCAACCTAAGTCGAGTGAATCAGATTGATAATTGCCCGTGAAACTTGCTCAGGTGCATTTTCTTGCACGAAGTGCCCGCCTTTTTTGATGGTGTCATGAGGCAATCCTTTTGTGCCGGGTACGCGGGCAAAAAATTGTTTTTCTATACCCGCTGTTACCGGGTCATTGTCTGCGAATGTACACAAGAATGGCTTGTCGAATTGCTCAAAAAATTCCCAGGCCAAGCGTTGCTGCTCCAGAGACGGTGATGTGGGGAGCGTGGGTACGTGGCTTGGCATTGCTCGCGGCCCCATCTTAAAGCTGGGGTCTGGGAAGGGGGCTTCATATGCTTTTGCGATTTCCGTTGGAAAGGGCGATGCCATTCCGGCGCTGTGGAGCAAAAATTTCACGGCCCTGACCACGTTCGATGGTTGCTCCATCGTCATGGACATCATGAAACCTATAGGCAGATCCTCAGATTCCCAGCAGAACTTTTGCCAGTAAGCGAACATATTGGCTTGGTTGCCTTCCATCTTGCTAATGGCTTTTTGCATTTGTAGCAAAGTTGGAGTGGGTGCTTTGGCCCGAAAATTTTCTATTTCTTTAACAACGCTGTCTGCAACATCGGGGTTGTACGGTAAGCCCGTGTTGGCAACGACCACCCGTGCAAATCTGTGACCGTGGTTTACAACCAAGCGTAGACCAATTAAGCCGCCCCAATCTTGACCGAAGAAAGTGATGTCCGTGAAGTCATTTTGCTCCAACCATTTGCCCATCCATTCAACTTGGCGCTCATAGCTGTAGTCTTCGCGAGCTGCGGGTTTGTCAGATTTTCCGTAGCCTGGTAGGTCAGGTGCGATAACCCGCATGCCCGCCGCAGTTAAATAGGGGATCATCTTTCGGTAGAGATAACTCCATACAGGCTGACCGTGCATACACAGCACGATGGGGCCGTCCGCAGGGCCTTCATCCAGGTGATGAATACGCAGGTCGCTATTGTCGTGGGTTTTAATCACCGTGTAGTTAGGTGCAAACGGATAATCAGCAAGGTTTTCAAATCTTGAGTCTGGAGTGCGAAGAATTTTCATAAAACAAACCTGTATATAATGATAGTCATTATAACTATTAGTGGGGTGAGCGGATAGGAGCGATAACCGCATTTTTGATGCTGAGTTAACAGTATTTACGACGAGGATAAAAAGAATAATCGCTAGGTTGGCTGAGATCGAAAAGTATTGATCGGTCAGCAGGTCACGAGGATGATTAAACCGATCAGGAAGGTGCTAAAGAAGCTGGATACCATTTAGCGACCCGCTTCGGCCAGTTTTTCACGCAGCTCAGCGTGTTTCTTTTGGTCCAACGGGTAATTCCAGGTTATGGCAGCAGCCAGCACAAAACCCGTTGTAGGTCCCAGCACAAAGAGTAACTTTAACCCAGTGAGTCCTGCGGCTGTGCTGTGTGCAGAACTGGGCTCGAATCCTACGAATGCAAGGAGTGTGAGCGCAAGCCAAGGGCCGATTGATAGTGCCAACTTTGTCGTAAAAGACCAGACCGCGAAGTACCAAGCGGTGCGATCTTCGCCGGTTTCTAGCCGGTCAACGTCAATAACATCCGCTTTCATAGAGTTGGGAATCACCCAAAATGAACCGCCAAGAAACCCAGTGCACGCCGTGATAGGTAGCATGTAGTAAAAGTCACCTGCGCCCAGCGCCAGATAGCACATTTGGAAGCAAGAGAAGGCGGTTAATGCCATGCACCAAGCCCTGTGCTTGCCAACTTTTGATGAGAACCAGATCCAAAATGGTATGCCCAGCAGGTTGAATCCGTAGTAGATGAGAAGCATTAGGATGCTGCTTTGCGCTTCGCCCAGAACGTTGCGTATATAAAATACGACTAACGCTGTTGATATCGCAGCCCCAAGTTGGTTAATGAAGAAAGCGAAGACGAGTCGCTTGAAAGGTTCATTCTTCATCATCAAGCGCAGGCCCGGAAGCAAAGGGATAGCGGTCGGCCTATAATTCTTGCTTTCTGGAACGTTGTAGACCGTGAGGCCAACTGAAAGCGGTAGCAGAATCAGGGTCATTATGCCTATTAAAAACAGCGTTTCTTCGGTCCCGCCGTAGCCGAATAAAAAAATCGCTAGCACGGGTATCAGCTTGCTAATCACATTAGCCGCCATGCCAAGCCACGCCCGCCAGCCTGTAATTCTTGTGCGCTCGTTGTAGTCAGAGGATAGTTCGGCTGCCCAGGCATAGTAGGGGATGAACAGCATTGTCCAGCCGGTCCACAACGCCACCAGCCAGGATAGTAAATACAGTTCGGTGACTGGCGCGACCGGCATGAACAGCTTGTAGATGGCCAGCATCATTATTGGAACAGCTGCTACCATCCAGATACGTCGTCGTCCCCAGCGAGTCTCTGTGCGATCACTTAGCCAGCCAATCAAGGGGTCACTGATCGCGTCAAACATTCTCGCTAGAAGCCAGATCGTACCGACTGCTGTCAGGCTAACACCAAGGTCTTGCCCATAGTAATTTGGGATGAATGCTGCAACAGGTACGGCGGCCATCTGGATAGGCATGTCGGCCAGTCCGTAGAAGAATAGCGTCTTGCGAGAAAGTGGTTTTTCAGATGACATAATTTACATTACTGCATGGCGTGGGGTTTTTTTACAGCGTTGGAAATTTTTTAAGCCACAGTAATATAGGGGAATATTAGTGATATGCACAGATGCAAAAATCTGTTTAAAAATCATAAAGAAAACCCGTTGTATTTATCTTGCCAGGCCAAGAGGGGATGACCTATGCCGGAATACCGGTTGGATCCTTCGGTGATCGGCGTGGTCTGTTTGCCCGGCGAGTGTATTCTTTGCGTCGGCCTCGACGGTTTGCACTTTCGGCAGCAGCACCCCAAGGCGGTAACAATACGGGTGAGCAAAAGGTATCCTTAAAGGCTCATAGATCACTCTTATAGGAAACACTGTCTTGATCACCGGAAAGCAACTGTTCAGCACCCTCGCAGACGGCAAACTCACCGTCGAAATATTAGAAACCCAGTTCCCCGATCCCACAGGTAACCAAGTTCTGGTTCAAATGGAAGCGGCGCCTATTAATCCGTCCGACCTGGCCATCCTCACCAGCAGCGCCGATCTGGAAAACGCGGAGTACTCACCCGGCAAGTTTGTCGCCAATATGCCCGAACCCTTTTTCAGCGCGCAAAAGGGCCGACACGGCCTGCAACTTCCTGTGGGCAACGAAGGCGCTGGCATGGTGATTGCCGCCGGTGAACAGGCGCAGGGACTGATTGGCCAACGTGTGGCCTGCGTGCCCGGCAACGCCTACTCCCAGTACTGCATTGCCGATGCCGGCATGTGCTTGCCGCTGGGGGACATCTCCTCACAAGACGGCGCATCGGCGTTTGTGAATCCCATGACGGCGCTCGGCTTTGCGGAAACAGCGCGTATGGAAAATCAAAAAGCCATCATCCATCTTGCGGCGGCATCGAACCTAGGCCAGATGCTGGTCAAGATTTGTCTGGAGGACAACTTGCCGCTTGTGAACATCGTGCGGCGCGCTGAACACGTGGACCTTCTGAAAGATCTGGGTGCCGAGCACGTGGTTAACTCGTCGGCCGACGACTTCATGGATCAGTTGCGTGGTGCTATTGACGCTACAGACGCCTACTGCGGCTTTGACCCTATCGGCGGTGGCAGCAACGTCGACGCTTGCTTTAAAGCGATGGAACAAGTTGCCGCGAATAAGATGGCGGAATTCTCTCGCTATGGCTCGACCCAGGAGAAAAAGATGTACATCTATGGGCGGCTGGATCTTGCACCCACAGTGCTTACGCCGTCCTACGGTTTCGGCTGGACCCTTTCAGGTTGGTTGCTCACGCCATTTCTCCAGACCGCTGGCATGGATACCATGGCGCGTATGCGCCAGCGTGTGCTCGACGGCATGACGACGACCTTTGCCAGTTCTTACAAAAGCAAAGTGAATCTAGACGAGATGCTCACCCGCGATGCAGTACTCGACTATCGGCAGATGAAAACTGGTGAGAAGTACCTGGTCACGCCCCAAGCCTGAGGCGGATTCAGTTTGGGCAGTGGCACTGGGCCGCTGCTCAATCAGTCAACGATCTGGCCATTTCGCGAGGCCGGCCGGCTTAATCCAAAATTCCGCTTTGAGCAACGCTTGGGCAGACTGTTTATGCTAATTTTTTACGGGATTCAAAGTGGAGTAATACTATGACGAAGACGCTAACATTCGAAGGTCGTGTTGTTGTGGTTACCGGCGCGGGTAATGGTATCGGTCGAGCCTATGCTCATGAGTTTGCAAAAAGGGGGGCGCAGGTTGTGGTTAACGATCTGGGCGGATCTGTCGCCGGTAAAGGCAGCGACAAAAACTGCGCTGATACGGTCGTTGATGAAATCATTGCCAACAACGGTCACGCGATCTCGAGTCACGATTCGGTGATTGAGGGCGAGAAGATCATCGACGCTGCAATCAGGCAATGGGGTCGAATTGATGTCCTGATGAACAATGCGGGCATCGCATACCCCACGCCTTTTCATGAAATGACGTCCGAACTTTGGAACCGAATGTTATCAGTGCATGTCGATGGCAGCTATGCATGCACAAAAGCTGCCTGGCCGCATATGCTTGAACAGGGCTGCGGTCGCCTGCTTTTCACTTCGTCACCTTTCGGTTTGTATGCCGCTGCGAATTTTGCTCACTATAGCGCGGCTAAGGCGGCGATGCTGGGTCTGTCAAAAGCGCTCGCATTGGAAGGGAAGCAGCACAATATTCATGCCAATGCGGTTGCGCCATTCTCCGCGAGTCGAATGACTGGCCGGACGAATGAAGAACAGGCGAAAAGCCCCTTCGGGCCGCGATATCTTGCACAGCTAGCCGTCTGGTTATGTCACGAATCCACGAGAGAGACCGGCGGCGTCTTTGAAGTAGGGGGAGGCTATATTCACCGCGTACGTAACGAATTGAGCAACGGGTTGCATTTACCCGGTGATATGCACACCGCTGAGAACATTGCGGAGGGCGCGGATACGCTGGAAGACTTCAGTGACGCCATTCATCCTAAGTTGGGTGAATCTTGGACCATAGGTAAAGATGTATTTGGCGATGACTGGTCGAGTCAGTTTTAGATAACAGCAGAGGGTTCTCATTTGGTAGCCTGTTAAGGTCATATGTAGAAGCAGTTACCCGTGGTATGCATTCAAGGTGAAGTTGAATGCTAGATTTCAAATACGGACAGGATTAGTTCCTTTTTAGACAATCTCAAAATAGACGACTGCCCTGCTGCTCAAAGCAATCCGCTGCAGAGCTTTTTACAGTCTAGCTAAGTGGTCGTCGACAAATTCCATTCGATCCTTACCCCAATAGAGTTCGTTTTCAATGGCAATCGTGGGCACACCAAATACACCACGTTCTTGAGCCTGATTTGTCGAGTTGATGAGCTCTCTGCGGACCGACTCGCTTTCAGCGGAGGCTTCGAATTCATCAGGATCAACCTCCAACTGAGCGGCAATTTTACGCAAGGTTGAATAGTCGCCAATACTCCCGTCTCCTTGTTCCCAGTATGCTGCAAATATTTTTTCAATAAATACAGTTTCCTTGGACCATCGGCGCATAGCGATCGCGCCGCGCAAAGCGCGACTTGTTTTAATTGGAAACGCCTGAGGGACGCTAAAGGGCAGAGCATATTTCTTCGCCCAACGGTTTAGATCAGATTTACGATTTATTAGCTTTGCTTTAGGTTCATCCATCAGGACATAGTTGTTTGCCTGAAACACATGTCCAACATTGAAGGCATGCCAACGAATCTCTGCATTGTGTTTTCTAATAATTGGTGGCAGCAATTTGATAGCGAAGTAGGTGTTGGTGGATCCAAGGTCCCAGTAAAGGTCGATAATTTTTTTCATAGTTCTTAGTTCCATTTTATGGTTGCTAGCTACACCTGATCTATCGTGCACTTATTGTCGAAGTGATGCACCGATTGGCACATGATGGCTTGCCAAGTCTAGTTTAATTTGCTGTTCAGTTGTGCTTTGGCTGCGCCCGTGAGGACGTATGACGTGCAGACAGTCTGCCAGACTTGCGAAGCAGGGCCGGCTATACTCGATGCTTTTACAAAGGGAAGTTTTATGCAGGATTTTGCTGGCAAGGTCGCTGTGATCACAGGAGCGGCAAGCGGTATTGGCAAGGCACTCACCGAAAAGTGTATAGCCGAAGGCATGCACGTGGTGATGGTGGATATCGAAGAAGCGGTGCTGGAGAAGACAGCTGCTGAACTCCAGGCCACGACGAACAATCAGGTGTTGCCTATCCTCACCAACGTGGCAATAGAAGCCGAAATGCGCAAGGTCCGGGATGAAGCCGTAGAAAATTTGGGAGGTGTACACCTGTTGTTCAACAATGCTGGCGTTGGCGGTGGCGGCAATTCCTGGAACGCGACTCAGAAAGACTGGGACTGGGTGTTTGGGGTCAATCTGTGGAGCGTGGTCTATGGCCTTCGCGTGTTCGTGCCGCAGATGATCGCGCAGCAAACGCCTTGCCACATCGTTAACACTGCCTCGATCGCTGGTATTATCGGTGGCAGCACCAACGCGCTGTACTCCGTTACCAAGCACGGCGTGGTTGCGCTGACTGAAAACCTCTCCGTCGATCTTAAGGCCGAAAACACCAAAATTGGTTGCTCCGTGCTCTGCCCCGGTTTCGTCAACACCAACATTTTCAACAGCGGCCGCAACCGGCCGACTAACCTCGCCAATGATGAAGATCCGCAACCACGGACGCCCGAAGACGAACAACGCATCGCCATTTTTCAGGAGATCCTCCGCGAGGGTATGCAGCCGCCAGAGATTGCGGATATCGTTTTTGATGCTATTCGAGCCGATCGGATGTATATCCTGACGCATGATCACTTCGACGAGATGATTAGGGCCCGTGCCGAGAATATGATCAATGGCACCAACCCGCTGATGGGTGAAGCCGCTCTGGCGAACTTGGCGAAGCCCGCTAACTGATCGCAGGGCTTGAAACTTTTCCCTAATCGAACATGAGCGGCGCATGGTTGGCGTTGTTAGCGTATAGCCATGATCTTCAGGCTGCGGGGGGGGGGCATAGCAAAAATTGGCGTTTATCATTGAGGTAATAGTTTTATCCACAGTGGCTCGGTTGCCGGATCCTGTGTCGACACTCGAAGGGTCGCATTTGCCCCGAGCCCCGCTATCATGCTCCCCTTGATGCCCCCTGAAAAATGACGGTAGGCACATGGATATCCCAATATTATCCCTAACAGATGCAACGGACACAAAAATAGCTGCGCTTCAAAGTGCCGGTTGTTTGGTTATTACGGGCTTACTGGACCCTGCTGGTCGGGAAGCCGTTCGTGCAGAACTCGCGGGCCACATGGGCAATGCCCGCGTGCTGGACGAAACACAAGATGACCCTGACATGTTCTACCCCGGGAGAACCCGTCGGACGAGCGCGCTGGTTGCTGTCTCCAAGACGGTAGGAAATTTAGTTTTGAATCCACAGAGCACTGATCTGTGTGATCATTTCCTGCTCCCTAATGGTGAATTCGGCTATCAGTTGCATGTTAGCGCAGCGTTAGAAGTGGGGCCGGGTAGCCATTTGTGGTCCGCCGACCGACAGCCGCAACCTCATGAAATACACTCAGCACAAATGCCTGCGGGCTCAGTATTGTATTGGCTCGGCAGTACACTGCATGGCGCGGGGGCTAATACATCTAGCGACTGGCGCTACGGCGTGATCTTAACCTACTCTTTGGGTTGGCTTCGCCAGGAGGAAAATCAGTATATTGATGTGCCCCCAGCTATCGCCAGCGAACTTTCACCCGCCCTGCGAGACATGATTGGCTATAAAATGCACCGTGCACTGGGCTTTTCGACTCATCCCTTTGTGGGACAAAGCCTTGACTAGGGCAACAACCGGTACCACCGATTTCTCAGCGCTTTTTGTGCTGACTTTAATTGTGAACTGGTCGAGCTAGCGGGTTAGGATAATTGATATACGCTACCGTAACGTTCCGGGAGATAGTGAGGGCGAGAGCTCTCCTATTCCCATCCTTTTTTTGTGAAAATCAGTCAATAGCGAAAATCGGGGTAATTACTTTCATGTTTGGAAAATGCAGCCTTGCGCTTATGCTCCTAGTTGTCAGTGCTTGCGGCGGGAGTGGCGGAGCAAGCCCAAAAAACCCGCAAAATACAGCGCCTGACTTGGTGGCGCCCATCGAGTACGCGGTTGATGAAAATGTACTTGCTGTGGCCACCTTTGAGGCAACTGATGCTCAGGGTGATGCCATTGTCTATTCGGTCAGTGGCAGTGATGCTGCACTTTTCGACATTGGCAGTGCGTCGGGCGCGCTTGCGTTTACGTCTGCACCGGACTATGACAATCCGCGGGACATCGACCGAGATAATATTTATAGCGTTACCGTATCGGCGTCAGATGGACAAATTACGTCTTCTGTGACTATTACCGTTACGGTCAACGAAGTAGTGGAAAATTTGGGCGGGTTAAAAATGCTGCTCATAGGCAATAGTTTTTTCCGGCCCTATGCCCAAAAAATCCGAGCGCTGGCAGTCGACGCCAATTTCTTATCTCACAGCGATGTGGGTGTTTTTAGGGGTGGGGACAACGGCAGACCTCTGAATTTATGGGAGGATACCGGTACGAGCAACGCTAGGATCAAAGAAGTCCTTGATCAAGGAGGCGTTGACGTTTTTGGCATGACCGGTGCGTTCACCCCCGATAATCCAACCGGCGGCTATGCTCAATGGATAAGCTACGCATTACAAGAAAACCCTGATATCAGCGTCTTCATTTCTATTCCGCAGATTGATTTCCCAACGGATTGGCAAGAAACAGCACAAGACAGTGGCTTTGAGGATATTGACGGCCTCTACGATGCTTTTGTTACGGACTATATCAACAACACGGTTATTGATGCGCTGCGCGCTGACTTTCCTGACAATCGCATTTTTTCCATTCCTACCGGCTTGGCCAGTTTGAAGCTTCGCCAGATGTATGACGACAACCTATTACTCGATGATATTTCGTTCATAGGACCTGCAGAAACCGCGCTGTTTACGGATCAAAAAGGGCATCAAGGAGAGATCATTATCACCACCGGTACGTTGATATGGTTAACCAGCCTGTACCTAGATTCTCTTGAAGGTAATGACTTTGATACTGGTTTTAATACGGATTTGCATCAGGTGGCGCAGGACATCATGAACAGTTATGACCCCTACTACGGACAACCCTGAATGCACTATCGGCAGTTCTCAGGCATTTCGGTCCTTTTTTTATGTTGGCTCTAAAACCTAATGCTGCGCGCGGGCGGCTCTAACGCCAGAGCCGCGACTCATGATGTAAAAAATGTCGCGTTCGCCAATTCACAATGGGCGCTGTATTTTTAATAGTGACTGCCACAGCAGTGCGAAGTTCAGTGACTAGTCGTAACCTGAACAATTGTGCATACCTCACGGCCATTCTTGTGCGTGTTGAAACAGCTCGCTTGAACAGGTATCGGCGGGTATCGTGGCGTAGGATCAAAGTAGCTTTGCAAAACATTGTTTTGTGATTCAGAGGTCGGCGATGATGCCCAGTGCGCGTCGCCCAAACTGACGAGTATTCGCATATGCAGACAAGCATCGACCATTTCATGTATGCCGTACCCGATTTGGAACAAGGCGTAGCCTGGGCTGCGCGCACGTTTGATGCGGTGCCGGTTTATGGGGGCGAACATATTGGTTTAGGCACTCGGGCCGCTTTCTTGTCGCTGGGGGCGACCTATTTGGAAATCATTGCGCCTGATCCGGGTCAGACTTTGCGCAAAAATTTTGGTGGCCAGCTTTCTAAATTACAGCAAGGCGGGCTGGTGACATGGATAGCACGGGGCGATTTGCTGCCAATTGCTAACATTCTGCAAGCCTTTGATATTAGCACTGCAGGCCCCTCTCGAACCCAACGCAGGCTGGACAATGATGCCTTGTTGGAATGGGACCTGTTATTTGCCCGCGGCCACGGTTTTGGTTCGCGTCTGCCGTTTTTTATTGACTGGTTGCAATCCCCGCATCCTGCAACACAAAATCCACTTGGGGGTCGGTTCGATACGATAACGCTAACCACCCCTGAGCCCCAACTGTTGAGGAAAATACTGGGTGCCCTCAATCTGGATATCCGAGTCACCCGAGGGACTCCAGGCATACAATTGACTGTTATTTGTGCGCGCGGTGAAGTTCTGCTCACCAGTACTGCCCAGACCGCACGCCTCTCCCTCTGAGCTGCCTGTATGCCCGCTGCGGGGCGCATTTGCACTCCTGCCGATGGACACTTTCAGACGTAGCATACGGCTGCACATTTCGTCTTGTAGGTGTACCCCTGGCCTCCTATAACTTTTATACTGCCGACGTTATTTTAATGCTGATATCGCGAATAAAGGACCGGGATATGACACAAGGGGTTTTATTGTTTGATGGGGGGTTGGGTCAAGAACTCATTCGCCGCAGTTGCCGGCCTGCAAATCATCATTGGTCTCTTGAGGTCATGCTAGAGCAACCTGATTTGGTTGCGCAGGTGCACCGAGATTTCTGTGAGGCGGGCGCTGTGGTCGCCTGCCTCAACACCTATGTCATTACCCGAACTCGACTGGCGACAGGCGATGGATTGCCGCCGATGGAGAGGCTGCTTGACCTTGCCCGAGAGCTCGCGATACAAGGCCGAGAAAACAGCGGCGAATTCAACACGGCGCTGATTAGTTCTCTTCCTCCGCTGGTAGCGAGCTATCGGCCCGATACTCAGCTTCCAGTGGCGCAAGCAATCCGTGAATATCAGGAGCTGATTGAGCTGCAAGCGGACCAAGTCGATGGTTTTGTCGCCGAGACCATACCCTCGGTAGCTGAGGCCATTGCGGTATTAACCGCAGCTCAGCGGGCAGGCGTGCAGATTGTGTTAGGCCTCACGGTCAGTGATGAGGACGGGCAGCAGCTGCGCTCTGGGGAAACATTGCTGCAGGCCCTGGAGGCGATTGATCAATTCAACCCGCTGGCGGTGGTCATTAACTGCTCTAAGCCAGAGGCAGTTTCGCAGGCCTTGCCGATCCTGCAACGTTCTCGTTTCACATTTGGGGCTTATGCTAACGGTTTTACTGCAGTTGACGCGCTTGAACCAGGTGGTGTCGTCGATGTGTTGGCGGCGAGAAAGGATCTTGGACCGGAGCAATACGCCCGGTTCGCGTCGGAGTGGCTTGATGCAGGCGCAACGATCATTGGCGGCTGCTGTGAGGTAGGACCCGACCACATAAAAAAGCTCAAAAGTTTGCTCCAAAGTCGAGGCTGCGAGCCGCTCGTTTGGGGCGATCTGGCCGCTCTGGCGGCGCCTGAGCCGCAGTAATTCAGGCTACATGGGCGGCGACTCCTGGGGGTTGGCTATCAGTCGGTGTGGTAAAAGACCGAATCAAAGAATTCAATCATCACATCCAGCGCCGGTGGCGCATCAGCTGCGAACGAGATGCCCAGCAGCGCATTGCTACCCGAATCTAGGTAGGCATGCGGGCGTCCTTCGTGTTCCCAATATTGCGTGACATGCCCGGCTTCGTCGAGTAGCGTCTGATAAGCTTTTACGGATGCTGGTGTGACCAGAGTGTCCTCGCTGCCGGCGGTTAGAAGCTGTGGCGGTAACCTGCGTTGCGCGGCTGACGGTAGATTATAACGTGGCGACACGGCGCGGTATCGGGCAGCGTGGTCGGTGACGTTATAGTCTGGGCCAAAAATGCCTCTGGGCAGCGAGCCACTCATTAACCAGAATGGGTTGCTGATTTTTTCGAAACCGCCGCGGGCGCCGGCATAGAGGTCATATGCGCCGTAGCTCAGCACGGCTGCTTGCACCTTAATTCCGCCTTTTTGGATAAGGGATTTAAGCGTTGTTGCCGTTGGCAGATAGCTTGGGTTGAAGCCAAGCGGGTCGCCGGCAAAGCCATCACGATGTAACTGATGCCCAGCATTCACTACCATTGCGGCAAGGTGGGCGCCAGCGCTGTCTCCGGTGACGGCTACGCGTCCGCCGTCACCTTCGTACTGATGAATATTTTCCTGTACCCACAACACTGCCCCGAATGCGTCTTCAATGATTTGATTTAGGGTAACGGTATTGTTGCTATCGGCGAGCAACCGATAGTTCACGTTGCAAACCACATACTGACTGTTGGTGGCCAGATATTTTGCCGCTTGGTGCATGATGGACTTGTTGTTAATTAACCATCCGCCACCGTGGAACATGACAATCACCGGGTAAGGACCTTGGTTTGATGTGGGGGTGTAAATGTCCATGGTGAGATCGAAGCCTTGCGGAGAGGCATAAACGATGTTCTGTGCAGTGGTGTAGCGGCTGGGGTTGTTGTCGCTAAGTGATTCTGGCGGGGGCGCAGAGCAGGCAGACAAACCCGCACCTCCTAAGATCAGGTTTGCCAAGATGCATCTTGCTCGCGGACCAATGGCTGTGCCTGATGAAGGGCCTGCTTCGGTTACCAGGTGGGTTGTCTCTGCGGCGCGCGCGGATCGAAGTGACAGGTAATAGCGCAGTCGCCCTATTTTTTTTAGCAGGGCGAGGCCTTGGCGCAAGGCAGGTCCCATTCGGCGTACGAGCAGCATGGGTCGCGGATCTCAGTTAACAAACAGTTGAAAACCATAGCGCAGTGCATCAACAAAATAAATGACGCCCGCATTTCAGGCGCTGGGCCGCAAATGAGGGCGGGATTTCGTTCATCTTCAAGCAAAGTTTCACAACGACCAAATTGGTTTTTACGCGTGCGTGAGGCTGTATTATGATGAGAACGCAAAACAAACAGAAATGAGAAGAACTTGATGGACTATCCAAGAATTACAAAAGGGCGCGGGCGGCTCTATGAAAGTATTCTAGACACCATAGGCGATACGCCTTGCGTCCGGGTAAAGACCAACGTGCCTGATGATGTACGCCTTTATGTCAAAGCGGAATTTTTCAATCCGGCGAGTTCAGTCAAAGACCGATTAGCGATCAGTATCATCGAAGAAGCAGAACATGATGGACTGTTGAAGCCTGGGCAGACGGTGATTGAAGCTACCAGTGGTAATACCGGTGTAGGCTTGGCTATGGTCTGCGCAGCAAAAGGTTATCCATTTGTCGCTACCATGCCGACCAGTGTCTCCATCGAGAGGCGCAAGTTGATGCGGTTTTTGGGTGCCCAGGTGGTCCTAACGCCAAAAGCTGACAAGGCGATGGGTTGCTACAACAAAGCGGTAGAACTTGCAGAGGCCAATGGTTGGTTTTTGGCCCGACAATTTGAAACTGATGCTAACGCCAAGATCCATGAAAATACCACCGCGCGGGAGATTCTAGCTGATTTTGCGGGTGACCGTCTCGATTATTGGGTAACAGGTTACGGCACCGGAGGCACTTTCTCTGGCGTTGCGAAGGTGCTAAGAGCAGAACGCCCAGAGACGAAAATTGTTCTGAGTGAACCTGCAAATGCGCAGTTGATACAGAGCGGTCATGAACAGCAACGTACAGCAGATGGTTCGCCCGCGGCCAGTCATCCTGCGTTCGAGCCGCATATGATTCAAGGTTGGACGCCAGACTTTATTCCTTCGGTGTTGCAGGAATCGGTTGATCAGAAGCGTTTTGACCTACTTGTGCCGATTGACGGTCAACAGGGGATCAACGCATCTAAGTTACTCGCGCAACAGGAGGGTATATTTACGGGCGTTTCGGGTGGCTCAACGTTTGCTGTCGCGCAAGGTATCGCAAACCAAGCGGAACCGGGAACCGTGATCCTTTGTATGCTTCCAGATACCGGAGAGCGCTATCTATCATCCCCACTTTTTGAGGGTGTGGGTGAAGACATGGACGAGGCAGAGATTGCCTTGTCCCAATCTACGCCAGGATTTCATCTTAACGAGTAATCGCTTGTGGTTTTCAGTCAGCGCGCTGACATGTTGTGATGGTGCTCGCCGCTACAGAGCAAGCACCATTGCGAGAAAGGTTTTGCGCCGCTTGGCTTGCTTGCATATGACCGCGATCATAATTAAATCACTGTCTGCGGGAACTCTATATTCCTGCCCGGCTAAGGGTCTTGTTCTAATGCCTTTGTCTCGACTGATACGGGCGCGCTTAAAAGACCGACCAACGCATCGATTAGGTGGTGGAGGAAAAGGTCAGATTGATGACCTCGAAAGGCATTTTTTTGTCTGGCCTGATGATACATGGATGCGGAACACAGTCGGATGGTTGCTTCCATGCGTCTGCGGAAATCGCCGTCGCTCAGATTAGGAAGTGCTTTTCTAAGAAATCCGCCGCATGAATGCCCGCTCGCGGCAACCTGTTCAAGTGCGGATGATTCGGAAATTGCCAACTCATGGCCAAAAGCTTTGACGTAGCGCCGAAACTCGACATCTGCCCGAGCCAACAGAAATGTCGGTTCGACCAACAGAATACAGAGCGCTCGCAAAGAAGGGTCAGGTGATATCTTGAGGGTTTTAGCGAGATTAGCGGCACGTTTGGCTTGAATCTGTTCGCCTCGTTGGGCGTGGACGGCGCGGAGCAACCCCGTCAAATTCTTGAAATGGTATTGCAACGCGGATTCATTTTTCTGATTCGCGATGGCCACAATTGCCTTTTTCGATAAATTTTCTATGCCGTCTCTTGCAACGAGCGTTTCCGCCGCGCGCATGAGCGCGTTTTTAGTTGCAACACTGCGGGCACGTCGACTGTCGGTTGGTAGGTTTTTGTCTGATTTGTGCATCGCGACTGAGGTTTGATTGACGACCGAAGTAGTCTCAAAATACTACCTTATATTAGGACGGTAGCGTAGCGTGGGTCGGCGTAAATGTTAGTAATGCTAGATTTTAGCCGCAGGAGCGCTCCTGTTAGGCATGTTTGGGAAGACTAGCTGCGCTCTTTGTGTGATTTTACGCCGCAAAACTGCCACGCTCGTGTAGGGCCGTGCGTATTTAGGCCGGAATGATCCCGCCGCTTGACTTCCAGGCGTGCCTTGGCAAAATGCCGCGCCTACGTCGCCAAGCAACCAACCTGAGATAGGAAGGAAGCCTGATGGCGTTGAAGTAAAAGGTAGCTGACGGGTTGAGCCATTTAGACTCGTTTTGGCAAAATTATTGCATCAGGATTTGCGAGGATCGCTGATTGATTGCAGCGCCGCTGCTTTGAAGATAAGAGGCGCGTGATTCTCAAAACCATGCACCCGTTTGGTGCTTTTTGGCGGTTCTGGCTGTTAAAAATGCTCCAAAAAAGAGCGGGTAACCGATACAAATCATTCTTACGATCGCTAGGAGAATCCATGAATAGTTCATTTTCACTAATTTGTTTGCTACGTGCTGCTATGGTGGCGGTGTTTTTTCTGAGCGCGTTTGCGTCAGCGGAAGAAATGGTTTTCGAAGAAATCTTGGTCACGGCTGAAAAGCGCAGCGAGAGCTTGCAAGATCTTTCGCAGGCGATAACGGTTCTGGGCGCTACGGATCTAGACGAGCGTCAACTGACATCGTTTGTTGATCTCAGTGCCATTGCACCTGGCGTGAACGTTGCGAAAAATGAAGGGTTCAAAACCGTGATCACAATTCGTGGTGTCGGCAACGAAGCGAATCAAAATGCAATCGCCAACCCTTCAGTGTCCTACCATCTCGATGGTGTTTACGTTGCGTCTCCTTTTGCGCTGCAAACGGATTTTTTAGATCTGGAGCGAATTGAGGTTTTGCGGGGTCCTCAGGGGACGCTTTTTGGTCAGAATTCGACCGGTGGTGCGATCAATGTGGTTACGCAGGCACCCTCTACCGAGGGCACGTTTGGCAACGCTGATCTGACGGTTGGGGATTATGGAATGGTTCGCGCCCGTGGGGCGCTGAATGTCCCTTTTGGCGACAAGGTAGCGATCAGAGCCTCGGTGATCTCTAATTCCCGCAACGGCTTCACAGATAACCTCACACTGGACCAAGATCTTGATGATGCGGACAGCGTCTCCGCACGCGTCCGGCTAATTTATCTTCCAAACGACACCTTTTCAGCGAATCTCACCGCTCAGTATTTTGATGAGAATCGCAATGGCGCTGCTCAGAAGGGGCTTCTGGATCCGACCCCGAAAGCGCGAGAACTGCGCCAAGACTCAATTGCCGAGTATAAATTGACATCCGAACTTTACAGTTTGGTGCTGGAGTGGGATCTGGATGTTTTCACCGTTAAGTCGCTGACCAGCTATCAAAATGACGACATCCTAATCCGGCGAGACAATGATCGAAATGACCTGGCGGTGCTCCCTCCGTTTGCACAATTACCCAGTGAATACGACCCTGAAACGAATGAACAGACGACGTTGACGCAGGAAATAAATTTGATCTCGAACCAGTCGCTGTTTGGCAAACTGGACTGGGTTGCCGGTGTATTCTATCTCGACACAAAAGTTGATATTAGTATCCTTGAGCGTCTTGATTTCGGGTTTGATGGCACCTTTGACCCGTTCACTTTAGAAGATATCTTTGCTTTCGGTGGTGATGTTGGGTTTATCTCCGACTCCAAACCAAAGAGAACTTCCAGTTCAGTGTATGGCCAAGGGACATGGAATCACAGCGATAGCTGGCGTACTGTTTTTGGTCTGCGTTACACAGAAGATGATGTCGATAGCGAAGTGACGAATTTTTATGGTCGCAGTGGTACTGACATTCTAAAAACTAGCAGCGAAAAACTAACCGGGCGACTGGTGGTTGAGCATGATTTTAATGATAGAACCATGGGTTATATGTCCTTCACGCGAGGGTTTAAGCCCGGGGGATCAAATTTGACCTATGGGCGCGAGAACGTCGTTGCTCCGATCGTGGTGCTGCCTACCTTTGATGAAGAAGTCGTCGACGCCTTCGAAGTGGGTTTGAAGACCGATCTGGTTGATGGTCGAGTGCGGATAAATGCGGCGGCGTTCTATTATGATTATGAAGGCTTGCAGTATCAGGCGACGGATCCAGAAGTTTTTGAGGGTGGCGTTGGCAATATTCCAGAGGCAGACATTTTTGGCGCAGAGCTTGAGTTGTCATCTTATGTCACCGATTCGATTATCTTAGATGTCCGTTTGGCTTGGCTGGAGACTGAAATTAGCGACGACTATCTGGCGCTGGATAACGTTCAGTCAGAAGCCGCTGGCAACGCGTTGTTGGCGCAAGGGTTCGGGCTTTTCAGTGATGAAATTCAAATTGCACGGGCTGCACAAATCCAGAATGTCAAAGGCAACGAGTTGGCCAAGACGCCGGGATTTACCGCTAATCTTGCCCTTAATTGGGATGTTGAGATCGCTTCGCAAGGTCAATTGCGGAGCACGCTGCAATACACTTATCGAGGCGATTTTCAGCACCGCATCTTTAACAACAGCGTTACTGACAACGTAGCGAGTTATAGCGTCGTAGATTTTGTGGTTGGTTTTCATTCCGCAACGTCTGGTTGGCGCATGGAACTGATTGGTAAGAACTTAACCGATAAGGCGGGCATTAATGCGCGCTTTACTGATGTATTCGGTGTGGGTGCGACCGGCGATGAGTTGATCGGGCCTCGTCAGTATATGTTCCGCTTGGGTTTAGACTTCTAGTGATGACTCAGCGTTTTTCATCGATGCATTAAGACGTGTTTGCTGCTGCTAATTATTCCTAGCTCTGGCGCCACCGATGACTCAGTTGCGTCGAAAACAGCGGCGGAAATAAGGGTTGGCGCAAGGCGGGATCAGTCTTTCTGGACCCGCTTGCCGAAGAAGGATATCTGCCAGAAGCCCCCCCACCGGTTGTCCGGTCGAATAATATTGCGCTATTGGGCTGTTGTAGCCGTGTTTATCCAGTTGTCCTCCTAATTAGCTGTTGGTTACGCCGCCAATGGCCACGAGCAGGTTTACTTTCCTTGGGGCGGTTGGCGCCTGGATAGGGCAATGGTGGATACGCGCAATTACCCGAGCGGCCGTGATTTTGCTATCATCAAGGTAAGACAATTTGCTTGCAGATAATCGCTTTTGATTATCGTCTCGGGCACGCGTCTTAAGCTGTTGTGTTAAAGGCCAGTGGAATACGGTAGACGAAATGGTTTGTTCGCAATGCGTAAGTACACGCGCCCGATGCGAATGACAAAGGAAAGTTCACTTGATGGGTGCGCAGATTCAAGCCCGTCAGCGATCAGGTATTGTTGCGCAATTGGGTGTTGTGCGAATCGGCGATAGAGGTTGAATGGGATATTCGGGGAAAGTCCCCGAATATGATAAAAAACGTGATGACACTTATTTTTTTGGATAGATCATGAAGACGCTCTTTGCTGTGCTCCGGTTTCCCATCACCTTAGTGGTTGGGCTGATTAAGAGCATTTTTAAAGTGATGGCTGCTATTTTTCGCGGTTTAGGCATGCTGGCTCGTCGAGGACCTTCTCGCCTGATCGGTGGAAAGTCGGTTTTTAACCAAGCGCTGTTTTCTTTTCTTGGCATGCTGGCGAAGTCGGACGGCCGGGTATCGGAGTTAGATATTGCCAAGACGGAAGCTTTGTTTAAGCGTATGCGCTTAGATCTCGAGGCTAAAGCATCCGCCAAAACCTTTTTTAAAACGGGTGCTCAAGTTGATTTCGACCCGACGGATCTAGGTCGTTTGGTTAATGAGACCTACGCAGGCGCGACGGTTCCGCGATATGTCTTGATGACTTTCTTGATTGGCTTTTCGCAGAGCAGTCACGGCATAGAGGTATCGGAGAAAGCTGCGCTGGACGCCATTGCGCGTGCTCTGGGGTTGAGCGGAGCTGAAGTTGACCAAATTATCGCCTCATTAAATGCAGGCGAAGCTTTTCGAGGCTCTGCGTCGCGCAAAAGCTCAAGGGATAAGCTTGAAGCCGCCTACCGGATTATCGGTGTGTCACAACGGGCAACCAACAAAGAGTTGAAAGCCGCGTATAGGAAGCTGATTAGCATCAATCATCCGGACAAAGCGATCGGTAAAAATTTGCCGGAAGAGGCTGTCGCCGAAGCAAATAACCGTATGCAGGAAATCATCGATGCCTACGAAAATATCTGTGCCACCCGCGGTTTGCGACATTAATGTTCGCAGAAATTTAGTCCGTCGAGTAACGGCTTGGTTCAGGCCAAGAATGACCAAACCAGCATAAACAATCCCACCTCGGACAGGAAAAGTTTGCTCACATTGCGGGTGCTGCGTTCTGATACAAAGTTGAGTGTGATAGCCCCAAAGAAGCCGCCAACGACAGCACCCGCAGCTAAGGGAATACCTAAGCCAAAGTCGATGTCTCCGTACTGCGACTGGCCATAGAGTGCCGACAGTGATGATCCCGCCATCATAAATAAGCAGGCGTAAATGCTAGACTTAAGCGGCATTCTAGTGAAGTAAAGCAATAGTGGTAATAGAAATAGTCCGCCGGCACTTCCAACCATCCCGCCTGCGAATCCCGTGAAACCAGCTAATATAAAAAATAGGAAAAGGAAACGTTTGATGTCAACGTATGTATGGTCGGATGATTTTCCTTTCTCGCGTTGACGCTCGTAACGATTCATGATGTCCAGACAAAGAAATGCCAAAAAAGACAAAATTAGACGGGTGATGTAAGGGTCTGCGTTTTGAGTAAAAGCGACCCCAAATTGTGCGGTTGCTGCGCCACCTAAAAATAATGCAATCCCGCCTATCCATTCCTTATCTCGCCATGTGCGGATGTAATGAGGAATGACATGTAAAAGGGCGGCCCAACAACTGATTGCTACAGCGAGCGAAGAAGCATGATCGACATTGGAGTAGCCCATGATGACCATAACAGGAACAATAACGACCCCAGCACCAGATCCGATGAACCCGTTGAGAAGCCCGCCCGCAAAACCGAGAATGACAAGGGCGATTACTTCCGGATCCATTATTCTGTTGGTTCCGAGGTTAAGGCGTCAGCCGGATTGATAGACCGCGGATTCGGTAGGGATTTATTCGGATCTTCGAATAGGCGCCGGTAATAGTTACTCTCGGTTGAAGTAATAATGGTTGTCGAATGAGATAAACTGCTGCGGTAGGCCTGAATGGAGCGCCAAAAGTTGTAGAACTCCGGATCCTGCCCAAACGCTTCTCCATACATCTCCAATGCGGCGGAATCCGCTTCTCCTCTGATGATCTCAGCTTTTTGAATGGCGGGCCCCAGGATGGCGTTAGAATCGTGAGCAAGCTGACCCAAGAGGCGCTCACGTTCGCCGCGGCCCAGAGATTTGAGGCGTTCTGAGATGCGGTTGCGCTCTGAGATCATCCGTTCATAAACTTTTCGCTCAACTTCAGGCTCGTAGCTGACTCGCTCAACAAATACACCCACCACATCGATGCCTAATTTATGTAATTCGGCAGAAGATTCGGCAAACATTTTTTGGGTGAGATGCTCTCGGCCGGTGGTCACTAACTCCAGATTGGAAGTCACAGAGTGCTTGAGTTGATCCCTCAATCCTGTTTGCTGGGCCATGCCCTCCTCGGAGCGCATGGCCGCTTCTTGGCGCTCGTTGACGATGCGATTTGAGTTTCGAATAGTGTCAACCATGGCATGTGTTGACACCATGTCTTTCACTGCCCCGTTTATAATCGAGTCCATTCGAGATTTAGCGAGTTCTTTGCTGCCTAGCGCTTCCATATATAAAATGGGATCTTCAATGCGCCAATGTGCGACCGATTGTACGGCAACGTACTGTCGGTCTTTTGTTGGAATGTAATCAATGTAGCCTTGCCAAGTTTCAATGCGTTTTTCCAGATAATGTGCCTCTTGAATCAGTGGTATCCGAAAGTAAATGCCTGGCTCAACGGAGGGTTCACCGACAATCTCACCGAATTGAGTGATGACAACTTGAGTGCCTTCGTCAACAACGTAGGTCCCCAGCCGGATGGCAACGCCCACGCTGGCCACGATGAGAAAGAAAACAACGTTCCACATATCAAATTAAACCAACATCGAGATGAATCATGGTTGAACCTTAGCCGGGGCGATGGTGGCGGGTTCAACATCAGTTATGCTGGGCATCACAACGCTGTGTTTTTCTCCACCGGGTTCATCAGCGTTAAGGGTAGTCTGAATTTTAACACCAGGCGGATCTATAGAGCGCAATGGTTCGCTTATAGGCCCAAAATCACCCGCACGAGTTGCCGTGGTTGTGTGTTGACCTTCGTTGAGTGCGGGTTTATTTGACGAATGCGCGTGATCCAAGACGCCACTGCTTTGGGCCAAATTGCTTGCTTGATTTGTATCACCAGAGAATACCGGCAGGATTCCCCGCAAATTTGGATCAATCAAAGTGACATTGATGTCGTCATGGAGTTCTTCGAGTGCTTCTAAATAGTATCTCGTTTTGATCACCTCCGGGGCCTTTCGGTATTCTCTGAGCACGTTTAAAAAACGGTGCGATTCTCCCCGCGCTTTTGCCAGTAAATTTACCCGGTAGGCCTCAGCTTCGGCAATTGTTCTGTCCGCCTTTCCGGTCATTTGAGGGATTGTACTATTATATTCAGCCTCTGCATGATGAATGGTATTTTCCATTTCCTGTTTGGCTGAATTGACTCGATGAAAAGCCGCCTTGACTTGATCGGGTGGATTTGCGTCTTGGATGATCACGTTGGTGACGCGTAAACCCAGCTGATAGCGGTCAAACTGTACCTGAAGAAATTTGAGTGTTTCAGCCTCAATAAGTTTCCGCTCGCCGGATAAAACGCCTTCTGTTGACCGATCGCCTACAGAAATGCGGATGGCTACCTGGGACAAGTCACGAACGTTGCGTTTGACGTCAACTGAATTAAATAAGTAGGCGCGCGGATCGATGATTTCGTATTGGACAGAGAACGTCAGATAAACAATATTTAGGTCACCTGCGATCATTTTCATTTCTTCTGGAATGGGTACCTTCCCAGAGGGCGGGACCAGTAATTCAGATGTTCTGACGCGCTCCTTTATACGCTCGCGTACCTCGTCTTCTTCGTCTTCTTGCCCAAGTGTCTCCGGATCGGTGATGTTTGTTTCGATAACGTAGTCCGCCGTTGTCCGTGGCCCTTGGCGTTGACTTTCAATCACAAAACTACCCGAGCCTGTCGAGTCCACGGCTTTAGTTTCACGCTCCTGAAGTAGCTCGGTTTCTTCCTCTTTGAGGTCCGCTTCGAATTCGGTCATTGGCGGCGGCGGTGGAGTGAACTGTACAAAACCAAAATGCTCTTGGCGCCGGTCTTCGGTATTCACTACGAATAATCGTTCGATGCCTGGGACCATGAAATTTATTCCTGGCGAGACCGTTCTATCATAAGCCCCCAAGCGCACGATCACGCCGTCAAAATCATAATCTATGGTGAAAATCGATTCGCGGATCAAAACAAAAAGCAGTACTAGAAACGCAATAAGTACAGCTAAGCGCTTGGAATTTTTCCAAATAGCTCTTATGATTTTGCTGTTTTTTATTGCGTTGAATCCGCGAACCCATGATTCAACGATCGCCTGATAAACGTAAATTATTGTGCGTTCAAGCGCGAAGAAAAATCGGTAAAAGGGGCCTTGGATGGCCGCCGTTAGGCGAAAAGTTAGACGTTTCGTAAATAATACGGCGCTGCGTATTCGTCCTCCAGCCGTGGGGCGATTTTCGCCCGAAGTATTGGATTCTGTCACGTTGCGTCTTTCTTTGTTGTAATCACGAGGGTTTGATTGGACATCCAAACGCCTCTGGTCTCGGCTTCATATTCCTCAAGTGCCGAGGTCCATTCTTCTAAGGATTGATAAATGGGCCGCATAATTGCCATTCTGTCAGTGCTGTCTTGCCAGACAACTTTAGGTTGCCCTCCGTTGTCGAATCGATAGACGGTAAGGTGGTGGTTTATGTATGGCGCATCCCAGCCTACGGTAATCTCTCCCATTGGAAGAGATATTGAGTGTCCTTGGAGGGCATCCAAGGGTGCCCGGTTATCTCCAGCTCTTAAGTTTCCACGGCCGTCAAACCATAGTTTGACTGCGCTATAAGCGGCTGCCTCAAACGCGCCAGCTCGAATGGAACCAGCGACGCGATCTTTCCAGCTTTTAAGGAAAAATAAATTGGCATTATGGGTGGCGTCAATGCCGTAGGTGCTTGCCAGATAGTAGCCATCCCACTCAAAACTGTTGTGAACTGAAACGTCACCGATGTCCTCGTGTAAAAAGACCATTTTTGGCCTTTCTACGCCGATATCGACAGACAGTTTCTTGATCAAGGCGACATTTTGATCATTGTCTATAACACTGAAAACGACGTCGGTTTCATCTATCCGCCATGCTTCTGGCAGTTCACCTATATCTGAATCTACCCCAAAATAGGTTTGGCCCGTGATTTCACCTCCGGTGGCATTTACCTCTTTGGTGATCATACTTCCGATGAATCGGGAGTAGAGGGTATTTGATCCGACGACATAGGCTCGTTCGCCTAAATTGTCGAGCGCCCATTGCACTGCGGGGACGATCATTTGATTAGGAAGCGGCCCCAAATGCATAAAGTTGTCGCTGTCCAGTAGCCCTTCATGCGGTAGTGCGTAGAAAAAAGGCAGTTTCAGTTCGTCGATTACCGGTTGGATGAGCCGCACACAGCGGGAGTCTGCGCAGCCGAAGACCGCTTCAACTTTTTGGTCGGCTAGTCTCTCTTTGACTTTGGCTAACGAGGCGGGATCTCGCAGGTTGTCGTTAATTCGAATGACGCGAACTTGTTTGATGCCTTTAAAAAAACCAAGGTAACCTTCCTGGTTGATTTCATCTACCGCAGCGAGAAATCCTTCAGTAAGGTGTTTTCCGCGCACCACCAGTGAACCGGTAGCCGGCTCAATTATGGCAATTGTGGGCGTCTCGACTAATTCGGGCACAAGTTTACGCAGCACAATAACGAATGTGATCAGCACTACGCCTTTAACGAGCAAATTAGATAAGAACTTGAATTTAGAAACGACGCTCATAATTGTATCTTCGATCGCATCGCTTAATTACCCGTTAGAGGCCGTCGTTTTTTAACGCTGATATCTCCCCGTTTTGATATCAGGCGCAGTAGGACGTTTGACTCGTTGACTTGCGCGAATTCATTCATGATTGCAGACGCACCAGTGATGAAGCGGTAATTAATTCTGGCGTTTGCTGGCAATGTAACCGTAACCGGTCGGTTGTCGGCCCTTATGTTTACCTTGGCGGCCAGCGGAACCGATTTCCATTCCAGACTCGCTCGGCCCTGTTTTGTTCTTGAGCTTAGATTGCCTGTCAGGTCCCAAATGCGAAGGTGGCCAGACCGACTGGCAATCTGCACATGTCCGGATGGACAACTTCCCTCAATATTACCGGAGGTTGATTCTGCTCTTACCGGACCGGACGGTTGATTGAGTCTGATATCGCCCTGCGAAGTTCTCACGTCAGAGTTACCAGATATTCCCGTTAAGGTGACCTCGCCTTTTTTAGACACCACAAGGACACGGAAGTGCTTCGGAACCAGAATTTTGAGCTTAACTGTGGGGAATTTTTTCCAGATGCCCCCCCTCAGGCGGCGATGCTTGAAGATAACAGAGAGCGACTTTTCGCGCGCTTTAACTTCAAGTGCCTCTGTTGCAAAAGGTTCGTTGCTTTCCGCAGTAACAAGAATTTGCGCTGAATCGTGAGCACCGATGTCAACCGCCGCATGTGAGGTGCTGACGGACATTGAGGTCATTGCTGCGGCCTCTAGTGCCAATAGTCGAGTGACGTGGTTTGGATCGCCCCTATCTTGGTTGTTTTGGCTAGATGAAGTGCCTGTCCTATCTGTTTTTTTATGCTGTTGTGCGGCCATATCGTCGGAGAACTGAGCGTCGGTTGAATCCAGTTCAGGCGGTCGGTCAGCCTCTACCTCGAGTCCTTGGTCCGCTTGGCTCTGTTTAATCATGAGTTAATGGCTACCTATAAGTCAACTATATTGCCTAAACGATTTATGAAGACCGTCCGCTCTGCAAGGCCTGCTTAGTTCGAAGTAGGCTGTGGTTATTCAAATTTTTTGGTGACCAAAGACGACTGGTCACATTGTATTTATTGCCAACTTCTTCTCAGATCGGCACAGAGTGCTGCCTGATCTGAGAGTGTCATGCGGTTTTACTTGGTCAGGTTTGACAGCTTTTCTTTTGTCAAGCGCGCCAATTTGGATTCGGTAACTTTAGCAACGGTGCGAGAAGCGACCACTTTGTCCCTTGCAGAGGTTACAGTCTCCAAAGTTGCCTTTGCAGTTTTCGAACCCAGTGCGCGCTGCACCGCAGAGGACTGTTCTGCCTTGATCCGCAGCCATGCGGTTGCGTCTTTAGATTGCGAGGTCAACCAGCGAGCGCCATCGACAGAGGAGCTAGTGGCTTTGCTGCCATAGTCGCGCAAATTCTTTTGTATTGACGCAACAGTTAAACCAGCTGACTTAGACGCGTCAGCTGCTTTGGGTTTAGGCACTGTCTTGTTTTTAGGCGCCGCTTTAGCTTGAGGTGCCGCTTTAGCTTTAGGCGCCGCTTTAGCTTTAGGTGCCGCTTTAGCTTTAGGTGCCGCTTTAGCTTTAGGTGCCGCTTTAGCTTTAGGTGCGGCTTTAGCTT